>PPYE01454995.1_pt1 | contig 40392 bp, 50 predicted proteins | sample 1559881 | NCBI WGS metagenome assembly PPYE01 (sample SAMN08240022, study PRJNA423297) | Human gut metagenome, whole genome shotgun sequencing project. | reverse complement strand
TTTATGCTGTATGTGTCGTATATGTGATGTACGTGTATATGTATTGTAATAGAGCATGTAAGGTGTACGTGTATGTATATTTTGTATATATATATTACTTTTAACATTTAATATGCAAATTAATAGAGGGTAGATTTTCAAAGATTTACGATTCAATTTTTTTTGACAAGACTAAATAGCTTATTTTCAACCATTTAATCACTAATTTGTGCTAATTTCTTGACAAATGTTGAAAAACGAAGAGTTTACGAAGTCTACGAAAAATCAACGAATTTCGTAGGTTTTTTACGAGTTTTTCAAAATCAATTAGTTGCATATGCAACTATCGGTGTCAAGATTTTTTATTTTATGTTAAATTAAGCTAATTTTAAATTTGTTAACGTAGAAAATAACAAGTAAATAAAAAAATATAGTTAAATCATTTTAACTAAAATGAGAAAAATCATTACAAAAGTAAAAAATAACAACAATCAACATTTTTTACTTTTGCTGTTTAAAGTATACTGTGGACGTGAAAGTAAAAAATATTGTGTAAAGAAAGATAAACTATCTTCCTTGACACGCATTTGTTAATCACGTAAACATTTGCAGTTAATTAATTTAACTATTTGTTTTCGTATTGTTTTTTGCGCTATATTTGCAGGTGAAATCAGATAAAATGTGTGTGTAAAGATGGAAGAAGAAATAGAGATTAAACTTAGGTTGCCCGAATCAAGGCGTGTCGTATGCCTGTCCGATGCAATGCCCGACAGGGAACGTTGGTACAAGGGAATGAGGGTTCAGACGTGGCTGTTCGGGTGGGTTACGCTCGTCAGCTTCAGGGACCGTCACTGCTGTCTTAAACTTGACGAGCCTCTGGAGGACGGAACAAAGGCTGTGTTCGTGTCGGAAGCGTCATTCATCAAGCGTGTGCCCGTACCTTTAACTGCAAGGTCTATGGCTGCACAGGTAGCTGGTGTCAGCGTGGAGGGTGAGGTGCTGGAGTACGAGAGGAAGATGAAGAGAAAATGGGAGAAGGAGAGGAAGCATATAGCGGAGATATGTGCAAGGTACGGGTATGTGCTTCCTTCCGAGTGGAAACGGTCGTTAAGGAGATTTGCTTCGTGGTGTGAGGGCCAGGTAAGGCAGTACGGTCATATCGTGGATGCCGACTATCTTATGCGGCATGACACGTCCGTTGTGGGCGGAAGGAGCGTGGATGATCTAAGGTTCGTGCCAGATGTGGATATGGTGGATGGGACCGGGGCGAACGCTCGCGTTTCACGGTGTGCGCTCATGCCTGGAAGCATCGTCACCGCGATACGTAACGCAGGGAACGAGATGGACAAGTCGGTGTCGTTGTGGCGGAACAGCTACTTCGTGAAGATGAGGCGTTTCGGGTACACGTTCAATACCTGCTGTGACGGGGCAAGGACACGTGATGATGCGTTCACATGGTTCAAGGACATCACCATACAGTACATGGCTGACCTTATAGAGTATTACGGGATAAGACGTGATTCCATCGTGTGCAGGAAACTGGAGCACATCGCGGACGTGTATTCTTCGCTTGATGATATGGACGCACGCCCTGATATATCAACGGACGATTATGACCTGTATCCTGTTGTAATGTTCGGGAAGGTTGTGGACCGGGAGAAATCGGTAGAATCGGTAGAGAAAGGAGGGGAAAATGACTGTCGCTGAATCTGCAAAGGCTTCTTATGAATACATCCTTGATTCCGTTATGGGCAAGCTGGCGGACAAGGGCGGTGGTCGCGGTTTCCGTAAAGCAAGGGATGAAGGCGAGTGGAAGCGTTCCATATCCGCTATGGTCGAGATGGATATAGCCGATGCGTGCAGGGAATGCAATTTCAGACGCCACAGGAGCGGTTCCATCATGGCTTTTGACGGTAAGATATTCGTTCCCATGATGAAGGATGATCTGATGCGCCTGTGCATGGACTTGTGCCGGATAAACGGTCTTAGCGAACTGTACATGACCGATACGAGCGAGCGTTTCTACCGTACCATCGTAAAGAACGTGACGCATGAGATATTCAATCCCAAGCGTAACTTTATCACGTTTGACAATTGTGTCCTTGACACGGAAACGATGGAAACGTTTGATTTCTCTCCTATGATAGAATCGTGCATACGTATCAATATCAATTATGACCCGTTGGCGCGTAGCCCGTTGTGGGAGAAGTTCCTAGACGATGTGATCCCTGTGAAGGATACCCAGGATGCCTTGCAGGAGTTTGTAGGGTGTGCCTTTGTTGACAGGAAGAAGATCAAGATGGAGAAGATGTGTTACCTTCTCGGTTGTGGTAGTAACGGTAAGTCGGTGTTCTTTGACGCTGTTGTCAACGCGCTAGGGAAGGATAATGTTTCTTATATGGAGATGGCTGACCTGTCGGGTGACAAGTCTACTTGCGAGTACAATATAGCTATGATAAACGGCAAGCTGCTCAACTACGCTTCCGAGATGGGTGGGAAGGATGTGAGCGGTGGCAAGTATAAAAAGTTCATATCCGGTGAGCCTACTATGGCACGCCTTCCGTTCGGTGAGCCTTTCCTTGCCGACATGATGCCGCCTTTCATGGCCAACCTTAACAAGATGCCTTCCGTTTCGGACCAGACTTACGGTCATTTCAGACGCTCCCTTGTCATTCCGTTCTATCGTGTGTTCAAGGAATCGGAGCAAGACAGGTCGCTTCCGTTGAAGCTGTCAAAGGAATCGGCTGCCATTATCAACTGGATAATAGAGGGTGCAAGACGGTTTGTGAAGAACAAGGGTGAGTTTACGAGAAGTTATACGATAGAATCCGTTACGGAGAACGCAAGACGTGATTCCAACAGTGTCCTGTCGTATCTTTACGATTCGGGGTATGATGCTGATGGGGGAATTGAACTTGAGGCTATCCGTGACCGTGACCTGTATGTGAAATACAGTGCATATTGTATTGACTGTGGTGTAAGACCTTACAGCAAGAGAAAGATGGTTGACATGATACGCCAGGAAGGCTATTCCGTCACTTCCGCGTGGGATGAAAATAGGAACAGAATGTTTCAGATTGTCCTAAGACGGAAGTATAATCCTGACGAATACCTTCTGCAACAGGCTGATGATATAATGAAGGAGGATTTGCCGTTCTAAAGGTGGTTTGTTTTATGATAAATAAATACCCTTTTTGTTTTGTTTATTTGTGTATATTCCATATCTTTGCATAAAAAAGAAGATATGGAATATATATTTAATAATGTAAAAGTAGAAAGTGTTAGAGATGGATGGTTTAAATCGTCTGTTTTTAATGTGTTTATAGGAAGTAATTCTTTTAAACATACTGAATTAAACAGTCTTAATCAAGATAACATAATTCGTCCTAGTAAAAAAGGAAGAGGAAGTTGTGTCCTTGTTAATGGAGAATGTATTAAAGAATGGATATCTAAATCTTATAGGCTTTCTTTGTTCGAGAAAAAGTTTTTTATACACGAGCTTTTTGTCCAAGGGTTAGTTTCTGATTCTGATATATCTTTGAGAAAAATAGACGAAAGTGAGTTTTTCTTTGAATTGAAATCGTTTATGGAATCATCTGGGATTAATTTTACGATAGAAAGGCAGTACCCTATAGAGCCATATTGTGTTGATATTTTAATTAATGAATCCATTATAGTTGAAATAGATGAAAACAGACATATTGGATATGATACAATTGATGAAATCAATAGAACCAACTTTTTAATAGGCAAGGGGTATAAGGTCATTAGAATAGACAACAAGGTTAATATTGGAAAGTTTATTGGCATAGTCTATAAATGTATTATGGATAATAATTTCGAGTTATATAAAACTTATTGATATGGATACATCTATTTTTGGTCAAAAAATAACTGTTTCTGATAGTGGAATGTATTCTGCTACGGATTTGATTAAAGCTGGTAATAATTGGCTTTTAAAAAATGGTAAATCTTTGTTTTCATGGCATGAGTGGCGGCAAAGCAATAATACAAGGGAGTTTATTGTAGAGTTAGAAAAAAAATATGGTACTGCTATTATCAGCGGAAGGGGTAGAGGGCATCATACATGGGTTCATCCTTTTTTATTCTTGGATTTGGCGTTGGCGATAAATCCAAAGTTGAAAGTTGAAGTGTATGAATGGTTATTTGACAAACTTCTTGAATATCGTAATGATAGCGGTGATTCATTTAAAGAAATGACTGGTGCGCTGTATAATAATTGTTCCAATAAAAGCCAGTTCTCAAAAGCTATGTCATTATTGTGCACTATGATAAAAGAAGAATGTGGTATAACGACAGATTGGCAACACGCAACAGAAGAACAGTTGTTGTATAGAGATAAGATCCATGAATATATATCTCTTATGTGTGACATTTTTAAATGGAATAACAATGAAGCTGTCCGTGTTGGTTTGTTAAAAGCTAAAAAATGGAAGGAGATTAGGTTATCTGTTTAATATTGTTTAACTGTTATTGTTTTTACCATATTACTTTAATATGTATTTTTGCTGAAAAATTTTATTGTATATGGATAATAAAGAGATTGTTTTATTTGATAGAAGTATTCGTGTTACTTCTGATTGGTATGTATGTGTGTCTGATGCCCAGTGTGCGATAAATGAATCTCGTAACAGGACTGGTTTGAAAAGGTATAATTTCAGCCAGTGGTTAAAGACGCTTTACGTGAGTGACATGGTTTGCAGTATTAATGAGAGCGGCAAGGATGCTTTCAAGGTTGAGTTTGACAATGATTCGGGTAAGATAGAGCAGTATTGTCATTTTGGTGTGTTTGTTAATATGGTTTTGTCGGCAAGCCCTGTTAGTGGTGTGCTTGACGATGAGGATTGGTTTAATGATTACGTTTGTGATGTATATTCCATTGACGGTCATGTTTATGAACACGCCAAGATACTTGCCGTTGGCGGTTTGTGGCGTTATACGACAAAGAATGCCAGGTTCAGTGATGATATCCGTATGATGGATGATATCATGTATTCCGTTCCCGATGGTGACAAGGATGCCGTGTATAGCCTGTTCTTTGATTTGCTAGGTACGTTTTATTACAATTGGGAGTTTGCGTTGCGTTATGCAAAGAAACTTCTTTTAGGGGATGTGGAGGAATGATTATGAGATGCTTTGTTCGTTTTGTCATGTTTCTCATATACGTTGACATTTTATTTGTTCTTCTTGTGTTTATGGTTCCTGCCGAAATGGTGTACCGATGGACGAGTGGGCGTAAGACTGGAGGATATGTTTCATGCCTTTCTGATTTTCTAGGATATCCTGACGGTTATCGTTATACGTTGAAGGATTTCTTCAGGGATATGAAACAGGGATGGCGTAATTTTAAGTAGCATGGGTTCTATTGATTATGAGTATATATTTGCCAATCTTGACACAGTGCTTGGGCTTCCTTTAAGGCGTAGGGGTAAGCGGTGGACGTTGCCTGCCCGGATAAATCTGGAGAGCCATAGCAGGAAGGATAAGCTGGTTTTCTATATGAACAAGTCGGGCAGTATTACCGTTACCGAGCAGGGCGGTGATTCTGTCAACCTGTTTGACTTTCTCGTGTCTTATCTTCCCGGTTGCAGTAGTGCTTCTGATGCTTTTAGGATTCTGTCAAGCCCGGAAGGTTGCAGGATGAGTTTGAAGGATTTCTACGAGAGGGAGTATGATTCGGGTAGACAGGAATCAAGGTTTGTTGATGTGAAGTATGTTGACAGGCTTAGCGATGCCGGGCATTGGAAGGGTAATAACCTGTACGAGTACCTTTCAGGTGTTTTCGGTGTTGATTCCGTGAATGATGTGTTTTCAAGGTATAAGGTAGGCTGTCTTGGAAGGGAATCCGCTGTGTTCTGGTATTCCGACAAGGATGGTAACGTGTGCCATGACAACAGGATAAGATATGGTGTGAACGGTCACAGGAAGAAGGAAACCCATGCTTTCAGGAAGTTTACTACGGGAGAAGGGTTTACCTATCGTGGTTATTTTAAGCCGTTTTTAGGGGATTATTGCAGCGATGCGATAACTTGTATGGTTGAATCGGAGAAAACCGCCATAATGGCTTCTATGGCTTTTGGTAACGGTTTTATATGGACAGCTTGTGGCGGAATGAACCAGATTGGAAATAAATTGCCAAAAAATGTTATTTTATTCCCCGACTTTGATAATAAAGCTATATCTTTGTGGGGTGACAAAGGACGTGTGGCGAGATGGTGGGAATATCCTAGCCTGTCTTTTGGATTGAAGCATAACGATGATATCGGAGATGCTGTTATTAATAATTTGAATAGTATTAATGTTAAACAATTTAGGAAATGGATATTGGAATAGGAATTGATTTTAAGGAAAATCTTCTTTCATTGCGTAATTATATCTCTTTGGGATTTAGTTGTGATGATATTGATTTCAAGAACGCAGCTATTGCTTCCATTGATAGAATGATGGAAGAAGTATTGGATGAGCATGATGTGAATTTCTTTGACGCATTGCAGAATGTGATTGACAACCTTGATGAGATTAATACAGTGGATAATGTTCACGGTATTTGCTGTGAATTTTATCATGTGATGGATGAGAACGAGCGTGTAATGCACCGTGAGTTCTTTGAAAAACTGAAAAAATATCGTGAAAGCAAGATTGAACGTATTGTTCCTTTGAAGGAAAAAGACTGCATTGTCATGGGTAATAAGTATGTTGAATTAGGTAGCGGCAAAGAGTGTGTCGTTGACAGTGTTATCCACATGCTTGCCGAGAATGACCGAATGATCACAGATGCTGTTTTGTATGTAGACCATCTTGGTCAGCGAATAGCGTGCTCTATTGATGAGTTTAGGAAAAAGTTTGGGGTGAGGAAATAAGTCGTGTTATGGCTAATAAAGGAGAAATAAGGGTTAACGGTAAGATGATGGGAAAGGATTACGGCAGGTATTTCTATTCTCCGCGTGGTAATATGTGGGCTGTCACCTTGTGTACGTATGACTGTGATGATGGTCGTATGTTTGAAAAAATAGAGTTGTATAGAACGAAGGATCAGGCTAGGGAGGCTGCATTTCGGTTAAACACGGAAGAAAGAAATGGGTAAGACAGATGCAAGTGTAATAAAACTACCTGAGGGGTATTCATTGAAGAAGATTGATGAGCGCACTTATGAACTAGTCAAGATTGACGATTTCAAGAAAGGAGATTTCCTGTTTGCTAAAAGCAGAACAGGAGATTTAATAGATTATGTATTTATTAATACTGGTGGTTTGAAAGCTAATTTCTTATATAAGGGCAAGAATGTTCTTATCTGTAATTTAGAGTTTAACTTTTCTAACAACTATGATATATCAAAGGCTACTCTCGAACAGATTGCCGCTATGAGAAGGCTTTTATCCGAGAATAATTTTACTATTGTTGATGGTGAAGTAATTCCCATTACCGATCCTGTTGTCGGCTTTGTTATTGTCAATGATGTGATTTATCCTGCAAGCAAGATTTATCGAAGCAGGGAATGCGCTATGTATGATTTAAAGAGAAAAATAAATAAAAAATGAATCAAGTAAAATTTGTAAAATTAAGACGGGATGCAGTTCTTCCCGAAAAAAAAACTGATGGTGCTGCTGGGTATGATTTGTATGTTCCTGACAACACGTTGATAAGAAAAGGTCGTAATCTGATTAAACTTGGTATAGCCATTCAGATGCCATCAAATATGAAGGCTATCATCAAGCCGCGGAGTGGATTTTCCCTGAAAGGTATTATTGGCGTTGACGAGAAGTATCATGACGCAGATGTGTTGGATGGTGTTATTGATTGTGACTATACTGGTTGTATCGGTGTTGTAGTGAAGAGTTTTGAGAAAGAGCCTTTCTATATTGCCGCCAAGGAGAGGATTGCTCAGCTTCTTTTCAGTAATTATATTGAGGTTGAATTTGCTGAGGTTGAAAGCCTTGATTCAACGGATAGGGGAGACGGAGGTTTTGGTCATACAAACAATACAGGTAAGTAAGTATGAAAACAAAAAAGATAAACAAGATTTATGACAAGGGTTATGATAGTGTATTGAACAAGTATTTTATCTTAGCCATGTTTGTTGAGTTTGGTGAAACGAAGTATGACCGTATTTTCTTTTCTGATAAGAAGGATGCGGATAACATAAAAGTTGGTGATTTGTTATGATTGGAGTTACGTTGAACAGCAAGGTAAAAATTATAAGCCGTGATAAATACATTTCACTTCACGGTGAAGATTCTGTAAGCAAGTCAAATGTGTTCGGTAAATTTGTCACTGTTAAATACTGTTTTGAGAATGGTGAAAAGTTTCTTTGTGCGGATGACCAGGGTAAAGAGTATATTCTTTTCTCGGATTGTATTGCTTATGTTGATCGTATTGAAGAGAGAAGCATCCTTGATGAGGCAAAGGATATCCGTAGCAACAGCAGGCAGTCTGACTATGGTGATGCTGTAGCTAATTTTGAAAACATTTCCAAGATGGCTTCTTTGATTACTGGAAAGGAATTATCTCCTTATGACTGTGTTGCTGTACAGATAGCTGTAAAGCTATGCAGACAGGGATTCCATAAAAAGCGTGACAATATGGTTGATTTGGCTGGTTACGCTGATATAATGCAATTAATCGTAGACCAAGAAAATGTGGAAAATGGGAAAAAAGGCTGACAACGCTTTGATTTTTAGGAGAGTTCTAGCGGCAAGCGGACTCTCCGATACTGATGTTAACAGGAAAAGCAGAAAGCATGATATTGTGATGAACCGTGCGCTTGTGTGCTGTGTTATGCGTGACATGGGTTTAAGTATGTCTGAAATTTCTGATTTTCTATGTATTGACAGGAGTAGCATATACAATCTTTTTAAATATTCTTCTGAACTTGACGAGAGGGTAAGGGAGATAAAATCTAAGATAAAGGAGGAAAGGTAATGGGTTTGAATAAAGGATGGGGTAAACTTCCCCTTAGTAACAATCTTCTTATTGACGATGAAAAACAGAAGAAGATTGATATAGCAAAGCATATTGATGATGCGAATGAGATGGAGTTATGGGCTGCGTCCGCTTATGTCATAGATACCAATCCTGTCTTGTTTTACAAGGCTACGCACGTTGTTGACGAGGGTATGTCAGAGCGTTCTTTGCTTATGAAAGCCAAGCAATGGGTGAACTCTCCAAGAATAACCCAGATTGTCAATTATGCCAAATCTTCCATGCTTGCTTCCGATTATGTGACACCATCCATGAGGCGTGTATTGGAAGGTGAGAATAAGGAAAAGACAAAGACTTTGATAAACAAGGATAACCTTGAATTTGAAGATGCGATAAGCCTTATAGAAAGTTTCCTAAAGCGTTCTGATATGGACACTGCTGATTTTAAGGATGTGAAAGGTGCGCTTGATATGCTTGCAAAGTTCAAAGGATGGCTTTCTGACGATGATGCTAGTGAGGATTTCTATGACAAGACCACCATAGCGTTTTTCCCATACGATTGCGACAAGTGTGTACGTGCCAAGGCAGGGTTATGCAACAAGTGTGTATATCATCGTGAATCAACAGGTGATCTTAGTGATGATGAACGTAAATGGATAAAGGAAAACGATACATGGAAAGGGTGAATGAGTATTCTCATATATTGAGCATGATGCGTATTGATGATAATGCTCCCGATGTCGTAGATGTGGATGATTTAAATTGTTACAAAGTTGTAGCAGAGGATAATATTAGTTACCGTGTCGTTAGCAAACGGGGAAGTGTTATAAAGAGTTTCACTGACAAGAGTGAAGCAAGCAATTATCTTGACGAACTGTATTTCCCTAAAGGTGAAGATGGTGACGTGGAAGCATTGTCGAAAGAGGAAGAGGAAGAATTAACCATTTGATTAACTATTTTTAATATCGTTTTCTGTATTAGTTTATTTTTTAATATTACTTTTGTCGCATGAGATATTGCTATGATAAAGAACGGTATGATTATCTTGTCAACGAAATTTTAAAATGTGGCAAGATACTTAAAGAGAACACAACTAACGGCAAGGAAGTTAGCTGGAAGGTTTTCTGGATAAGAGTGGACGCTCACAAAAGAAGGCTGTCTGCAATGAGAGAATTGGACAAGATTAAAGAAGATAAGTATAAAAAATAAAAAAAATGGATTTAGTATTAAATTGTAAAGTAAAGAAAGTAGGTCAGTTACAGACTGGTACAAGTAAGGCAGGTAATCCTTGGCAAAAGAGAAATCTTCTCGTTGAGGAAATTGGTTCTACGTATACCAAAGAGGTGTATTTTTATGTAATGGGCAACCTGTGTGATCTTCAATTGAAAGAGGGTGATACTATTACTGCCCATCTTGAAATCAGAGCAAGAGAATACCAGGGTAAATATTACAATGAAGTTGGGTGCTTTAAGATAGATATGCCGCAACCAGCACAAGCACCTTCACCTGCACCTGTTCAGCCTGAAAGACGGGATGATTTACCCTTTTAGCATTGCAATGCTGTCCGAAATGTGTGATTTTTGCTTGTATTGATCAAATTCTTGTTTTTGTTTGCGGATGGAGGTTTATCTTTTTTGCCATATTTGAGGTTTCCTCCATCCGATTTTATTAGTAGTTATGAAACGAATAAAGAGTGAATATCCTTTAGCTGATATATTTAATTTTGTGTTGGGCAAGTTATCTGTTTTGAAATCTATTTCTAAGCCTGTAACTTTCTCTTCCCGTGATAATGCTATCCCTGCATTATTTTACGATGTTGTGTTGTATGAAAAATACTTTAGGCACTGATATACAATCGGACACCACAGATAAAATCAATTCATTTCAATTTGAGTGCCATCACTTCTAATGATGACACCAACAGCATTAACAGGAACTTTTATCTTAATGCTTAATTCACAAAAAGAATAACTCATAATATATATAAATTTAGGCAGTAATTATTATCTTTGTGGTGATTTTGCCACCGTAGAAGATCCTTAAAGCAATATTTGTCTTATGGACTGTTGCCTGGATCTTAAATTCACGCATAGATTTAATAAGGAGCGTTTTATAGGCCCCCTTTCATTTAGCCTATAATCACTCCTTATTTATTAGGAATTTATAACCAATTAAACATTATATACATGAAGAATTTGTTCAAAATGTACAGAGATTGGAGAAATAGAAAGTTTGTGGAAAAGATAAACAAAATCTATTTTAAACAAGATAATGACGGCAATCTTTTTATGGAAGGAAGCCTGTATGTTTATGGTAAAAACAACGGTGTAATTTCATCATGGGTGGATAAGTCGCTTGATGATGTCAAAAAGTCTATATCTGATTTGCCATGAGAAAAAAAGAACTTATTAAAAAAATGAGAGAATATCAGTCTTGGCGGAAAGGTGCTGATATTCCCATGATGCCACCATCCGAAGTCACAAGGATTATTGATTCCGCAATAACGGGCAGTCTAGCTGCACAGGGGCAGTCTAGCTGCACAGGGGCAGTCGAAGTTATAACACTATGTGGTGGGGAACTTCCTAGTGATTATGACATTTCTGATGCTGTTATAATTGATGGCGATATTCATTGTCGTAGTATCAGTTGTAATGGCATTGTTGTTTGTAAAGGTTCTTATACCGTTATAGAGGAAGGGGGTGATTATGGGTCACTCTAACGGTAAAATCACCGCACCTGTCGGATTGGATAGTGATGTATATCCTACTCTAGGTATTGGCGCTACTAGTAACGGTTATGATTTAGGGTATGCTTGTCTTAGCGAAAAAATTAATATGTGGAGTTATATAAAACCCAAAGAAGCGTCTAGCCCTTCATTTGACAACGCTAGTTTACCTGGTATAATTTATGATTCTGTAAATAAGAAATTAGTATATGATAGACCTAAAACATGGGCTAGGCTTACTGATTTTGATGGATACGATCATGGGGCTAAACCTCTTACAATAGATAAAGATATTCTAACTAATCCCGTAGACGCTACAAAGGCAACGTTTGTGCTTACAATTTCACCATATTGGGCTGATTCTAGGTATAATTGGGGTAAAATACTTGGGGGATTTACTTGGTCTAATATGAAAATAAAGGTGGAAGTATATAATCAATTAAAGAGGTTGGTGGATTCTGGAGTTTTCGTTGTAAGTAGTATTGATAGTACAGGAAAAATTTCAATTACCCTTAATCGCAATAATCTCATATCTATGGGGGATACATATATTTATATTAAGGGTTATTTTTGTGATTACAGTGGAAATGTATTATGCTTAATCCCTACTACCGGCAGACCATACGCTAGATATAGATGGAGGGCGAAAGATGGATCTTATACAGGTCAATGGTCAGGTAATATATTGATGCCTTCGTGCACAAATATTCCTAAATCATTTACTCGTAATGATGTGGTTGATGCTGGAAATCCCCCATCTTATGGTAATGTTACTCAATGGTATGTTGATTATCAAGTTATTATGTATTAAACACCGGATATAATATACACAAGCAATGGGCATGGAACGGCAGCTTAGGTCTGTCTGTGTGTATTCTGTATTGCTCATCAATGCAGAACTGGCATGGATTTTTAGACGTTACTGCTGTCCTCCATCCCTTGAAATTTGGAATGTTTTTCCATGAGTTGTAATTTGCTTCATTGAAAATTCCTAGAATCATCTGCTGTTCTATAACATACAACTGGCTTATACCGTTTGTAGCATATCCTCTCCCATAGTGTTTCTGTTTGCTTGGCGGAATAAATGATACGTTATATGGTGATGATATGTTGTTCCATATCTTCTTTTGAACCTCATCCGTTATTTTCTCTATATTGTTCGTTTTTATTGACAGTAATGTATTGGCGAGATATACTTCAACAACAGCGCGGAATCTGTTTGTATTTGTGTTTATTCTCTGCTTTGTCGTTTCTCCACCGTATGTCCTTTCCATATATTCCTTAATGCCGTTGTCCGTCATTGAAATATACTCCCATCCAAGATCATCGTTTAGTTCTAGTGATAGTTTATTGCTTTCCAGTACATATTGGTATATGTCGTTATATATATCCTCACGAAACTTTTTGGTCAGTTCTAGCACTTTTTCTTTTTGGCTATCCGGGAGTTTTGATATTGACTTGAACGATTTAGCCCCTGCCAAAAGGAATACGGCTAGAAGATCTTTAGAGAACTTCTCCGCACGCTCTCTGGTTGACGATTTTATACCGTTTGCAAGTCTTTTTACCTGGAAGTAATAGTCTGCAATCTTAGATGTTTCTTCTTTGTTGATCATTGGCTTCTACTCTTTCTGTTATACCGTTTGCTATCATGTTTATCATCAAACTCTTGAAATCACTTTGGCTGTAAACCTTTTGTCCGATTGATGCTAAAGTTTGAAATATGACAATTTGATTCTCATACAAAACCTTTTGGTTCTGTATGATAGCGTCAAGTTTCGATAATATTTCTCTTTCGTTGTCCATAGTGCAAAGGTATGTATTAGACTTTAATTTACCATACAAATTGTTTTATTTCATTTGGTGTCATTGTATGTTTATATGTAATGTAACAAAAAAAGGCAACAGTGAAGATTCACATCTGCCTGCTGCCAAAGTAAAAACATCGTAATGGTTCATTTACATAGTGCAAAGTAACAGAAAATATGGTATATTTGCAATGGTTAAATAGATAAATATTGTTAATTGTTTTGTAATACCTAAAAATATGGAAACCATAGATTCTATAATTTTATCAGATTATATTTTAAAACATTATGGGCCAATGTCACACTTGAAATTGCAGAGATTATTATTTTACTGCGATGCTTATCATTTGGCATATTTTGATAAAGAACTTATTACTGATAAATTTGAAGCATGGGTGCATGGCCCCGTTAGTCGTAAGGTTTACGGTAGTCTTAAAGATAAATATATGTTGTATGAAGAATTGACATATTCAAATAATACCAAAGAAGATGTAGATAAGGAATTTGAAAAGTTGACGCAAGACCAACAGGATTTTGTTATTAGTATTTTGGAGGAATTATATACTTGGACAATGTTTGAATTGGGAGCGTCAATTCGCAACGAGAAACCTTGGAAAGAAGCTAGAATTGGCTATAGAGAGGCGGATAAGTGTCATGTGGAAATTTCAAAAGAAACAACTAGATTATTCTATAAGAAAGACTTAATTCAATGACTTTATGTTTGTACATAAAAAAAGCAAGAAAAAGGGTCCAATCTATTTCTTGCTTATTAAGGTAATTATATACGTTTATACACGTACATATTGACGCTTCACCGCCCCGACTACTGTCGACCACTCCACGTCCTCAACCCCTTCTACCAAGGGTGATACTAATTTAGTTTTTGCATGAAAATAACTATTTAAGCTATATCCATTAACGGATGCTTTATGATAAGGCAAAGATAAATATAATGTTTTAGGTATTAATGTACATTTTTACATACATTTTAGAACGTTAATTCGTTCGGGGCGATACCAACGCCCACTATCAGTTATCATAAAAGAATCACCGAATACTTTATAATGGTGTTCATTTGTTCATTAATGCACATCTAAATATCAACTAGCCTAATTATTACATTGCAAATATAATACTTTTTTGTATATTTGCAATGTATAACTAAATAAAATATCATGGAACTATTAGTAGAAAGAAAATGGTGTAAGCCTGATTATACTATAGGGCGTTTGTATATTGATGGTGAGTTTTTCAGTAATACGCTTGAAGATCGTGTTGTTGACGTGAATAAGAACGGAGTGTTTGATGGAAAAGAGAAGAAGGTTTATGCTGAATCTGCTATCCCTTATGGAAGATACCAGGTTATATACAACTGGTCCCCAAAATTCGGACGTAATATGCCAAGACTGTTGAATGTTCCTCATTTTGAGGGTATTCTTTTTCACGCTGGGAATACAGCAAAGGATTCTGCCGGATGTATCCTTGTAGGTAACAATACATCAAAAGGAAGGCTTACTGAATCACGCTATACTTCTGACAAGTTGAACAAATTGATTGACGATGCGATAAAGCGTGGCGAACAGGTTTGGGTTACGATTAAGTAGTGTGTTATCTCATCAACCATGTGTTGAAGGAGTTACGGGAGCGATGTTTTTGTCGCTCCTTGCTTTTATAAAATGGAGATATGAAAGAATTAACTAGTTTAGATTACTGTAAGTTGATAGCGTGGCTTATATATCATAAGTATAATGTCATTTTGAATAAAATCCAGATGCAAAATATTTTATTCATGTGCTATGAACAATATTTAGTTAGTCATAATTCCCCATTGTTTAATGATGATGTTCCTAAAAGATGTCTTTTTGGTCATGTTTTTCCTAGATCTTATAAGGTATATTTATATGAAGTTCCACAAGAATTAACTGTATCAGAAAAAGAACGTTTTTTGAAAGATAAAGATACGCTTAGAATGATTACAAGAACAGTTGAGGATTATTATGGTTATTTTTTCCCGTTGTTGATTCCTTCTGAAAAAAGAAAATATGCTAGGGAAACTTTCTAATTTCTTCTGTAAATTGAACAAAGAGGGTTGGGATGGTTGCAATACTTTTCCCATAGAACGAGATTCATACTTAAATGCCCGTAAAATAGTAATAAATACTCCTGATTCAATCCTTCGGTTGTGGAATGTGTTTCCGTCACCTAATGGCACTATTTCCTTTGAGTTCAAAGGACGAAAGATTACGACAATGAGTGTCGGAAACAAAGACTTCTCGTATGTTGCCATGAAATAATCAGGGGATTGTATAATGGAACATAGGGATTTCAATATAGATAAAGCGGTTGATGCTCTCATTGTTATGAGTAACCTATTTAGCTATTTTACTTAGACTTTTAATGTTGTACAATTACTTTGTTTCATTTCCATACTTAGCGCAAAAATACACCTGTATTACTTTTTCGTCTATGTGTTGATAAACTGTGGTTACATCCCACGGTCCATTTTCAATATGTGTTCTTTTGTTTAATACAAACGGGTTTACTTTCGCTAATGGGATAAATCTGTCTAAGAAGTCACATAGTTCTTTATCTTTTACTATTTTTACAAGTTCATCATTAGTTTCTCCCGAAATGGATGTTATGGAACCTGCTCCATACTTTTTGAAACAATCATACGTGTTTTTTTCTACTGGGCCCCATTGCCATGCCAAAAATGGATCTTTAATCAATGGTTCATGCCTTATCGCATAAGAAAATCCATGAGCAAAGTAAATCATGTTCAAGATAGACATATTTGTAACGGGCGTGTTTTGCTCTATGCACTTTTTTACAAAATAGTCTGCAATAGCTAATCCTTTGTATTTTTGGTGGTATTCCATAGTTATTTTTCCAAATTAAATGCTATAAGTTTTGACACAATTAATACTATAACGATTTGTAATGGTGTCCATTTGTTCCTTAATGCCTTTAATTATGGCGATTTCGCCATAATTAAAAATAGGTAGGTATTAGACAAGGGCATCACTTCCGTAACGCCCTTGTTTTTTTATATTAATCCAAGCACCATACCTACTGCTCCCCAGAATACATCTCTCCATTCGGGCACTCCTTGTCTAAGCCACTTATCGTAGACGATTTCTTTCCCTACAAGGAGGAACAAGGTTAGTGCTATTGCTGTCCATACGGAGAAAAACCATTGCGCCATGCTTACTACAAGTATTCCTGCAATGAGGTGTTCCATTCCGTCAACTCGCAAATTGTTAAGGCATATATAGTCCAATGCCCTTCTCATTTTTCTTAGTAATTTTGTAAATTTTCCCATAGTTTAGCTGTTATCGTTGTTTTCGTTGTTTTCATTGTTTTCTTCTATTACTACCCTAGCTTCCATATCGTTTAATCTTCTGTCTTGTTCGTCCATTCTATCATCTTCATTATTTGCAGCGAAATCGCATTCCTCTCTTGCTGTCTGCAATGATATTATTCGGGCGTTTACAAGCTGAACGATTGTGTTGTTCCATTCAGAGAAATCTATGTACGAGTATGGCTCTATGGTAGCGTTTATTCTTAGAGCGTTATAACCTGTTGCGTCACCTTCCATTACTCCTACATAGTATTTGAATATATTGGCCATGTCATTTATGGCTGTATTCATCATTTGTGCATCACTTCTCGCCCATTCCATTTCCGGCTCGTAATACATTGCCGTTGTTCCAGTAGGTCTGTCACCTGATGATGATTGCATTGGCGGAACAACACCGCTTCCGTCAAGTATCCCGTTGTATATGTTATCTATTTCGGTGAACAGTGAGTTTGAAGCGTCCATCTTACCCATGAACTGTGCATCATCTTCTGCTCCTACACGTAAAATGGAAGTTCCTCCCAATCCGTTTCTTTGAATGTTTATTCTTCCGTTAGTCTTGATAAGTAGCATTTGGAATGCCTGTCGTGTGTTGTATTCTCCTATCATTGACATTAAGAACTCGAAATCGTCTATCAAGTCCTGTACTGCCCCCCAAAATGGAAGTTCAAGCCGTAGATATACTACAGGTATAAATCCCAGGTTATGGAATTGATGCAGTTGTATGATATTTCCGTTTTCGTCAATATCCGTTGCTATATCTCCGTTGGAATCAAGCGTGTAAAACTCATCTTTAGTCCATACATCGACAAGTGTATCTGTATGCTCTTCTCCATCAGCCGAGATATATGTGGTTGTATATTCCCTTGCGAAAGCTATTCTTTCCCCTCTTCTGTTTTTATGTTCATACAGTATATCTCCTTTTGAGTAGCTGAAAGATCTGTATTTTATCTCGTCCTTATCCTTATATATATATATGGCAGCATCTCCTACCTTTCCGGCTTCGCTTATAAGTTCAAACTTGGCTGTTTCCATGAGAGAATCAGTCCAGTATTCCTTGTATGTTGTCAGCTTATCCCTGTTCTGCTGGTTTGACGCGCTTTTCTTTATCTGAAATTTAAGAGGATTGGTACACAGGTGTGATACCCTTTTCTTGTGTATCATCCTTTGAAGAGGAAATGCTCGTCTTTGCAGTACATAGGGAGTTGATGCCAATTTCTTTTTTCTTTTCTGAGCACCTACATTCGCGCTTTCATCATCCGATGATGTGGTATCTTCGTCTGACGGTATGCTGTCTTTCCAGTCAGGTCTGTTGTGTATATAGTGTCCTGATGTATCCCATTGTGCTAGAAAATCATCTTGTGACATATATTTGTATATCAAAGTGGAGCGTCTTGGCTTTTTCTTTGTTCCTCCACCTCTTCCATCGTCACATCTTGACGGAAGTGCCACTTTGAACGGTTCTTTTCGTAATAAAACGTCTAATTTTAAAATTTCCATAGGTAATTATAAATATTTTAATTCATCCATTATATCGTTAGGTATGTCAATCATTACATCGCATATATCAAAATATGTCCTGTATAAAAATGTTCCTTCTATCAAGTCGGGCGAGCATCCTACAATCTTTTTTGCCTCCTGTTTTTTCAGCAGTCTTAGTTTCCCGTTTTCCCTTTCCACGTCACGTCTTATTGCTCTTCTCTGATCCATCAGTGCTTCCCGTATTGTTTTGTTCACATACGGTTTGTCAAGAAGTTCCGGGTTTATACTGAATCCGCAATATCCTAGGTTTGTTCCTTTTATACGTGTTACCATTTCATCTGCAAGCTGTGCCCTTAGATCGAAATAGAATCTTACAGGTTGATCATCCTTGCTTTTGTCTAGTCTTTTCGGAACACCTCTAAGTATTGCCAGGCTTTCGGGAAATGCGTCACGGAATGTCGGTGCTCCAAGACCGTCAAATGCCAGTCTGTTTTCACCGATTCCCCATTTCCGTAGATTGTTTCTTACCCATCGGTTCAAATCCCTAGGCTTTAATGTGTTTGACCATTCTAGGTCTTGTAAGTGGTGTCCTATGAAGTGCCCCATTACACAAACGTCACCAAGACCGTATGCTATATCAAGTGTAGCACATTCAAAATAATCGTCAAACACAGGCTGCGATGAGAACATTTCCTCCATTTCGTCACGGGTTATCCACTCGTTGCCACCCCTTATCAGCTTCCATGAACCTAATGCGTTTATGGATACTTCCTGTGCTGTTCCTCCAAGGTTTTTCTGATAGTCGGGATTGGAAGCCATAAGTATCTTGTTATCTTCCAGCCCGGAAGCTATAAAGGTTATGCTCTTGATGTATCTTTTACAGTTTGTTTCGTCAATTTTGGTATTTTTACCGAATCTTGCGATGATATAATCTTTTGCCTGAGCAAATACTTCTTGTGGGCTGTCACCCCATGCTGTTTCATGTATAGTATCTCCATATTGAAAGAAATATCTTACTTTCCCCGATCTTTCTGGAATTGCTATTCCGTCATCGTCCACCCACCATGATACCAGTGCTCTCCAGAAATCGCTGTACGGATTTGGATTGCACGCGCCTATAAGACTTGTTCTTAGTCCTGATGATGAACGCAATACCGTTTGAAGGTAGTTTATGATAGGTTCCGTTGCCTGTGAGCACTCGTCTATCGCCACCTTCACAACGTTACCACCCTGTTGTCTGTCCTTAAATTCATTTACGCCTTTTTCTCCCGACAAGCAGGCATCCCCGAAATAATCGTATCGTATTTCACCTCCTGCGTCAAGTCTTGAAAGGCGTTTTGAATCAATATACTCACCATAAGGTTCAACCATCTTTGAAACCACTTTAAGAATACCGTCCGCTTTTTCTGCGGATGTCTTGTCTTTACGGAAAACAAGTGCGGAAAATGACGGGTGGTTGCATGAACTCAGTATATCCATCCCAAGGCATACGGACTTTCCTCCCCCACGATTCCCGTGAAGTATCTTTATACCTGCCCTGTTCCTTAGAAATGCCTCCTGTGAACCTTTCTGTGGGGCAAGCATATTTACCTTGTATCCCTTGCTTCTTCTGTCCTCTATATATCTTTGGACGAAATCAAGGCTTTTATATGGTATGATTCCCCTTTTGCCATATCGTTTCAGCGATTTGACAACATCCTTAGTCTTTAATCCTCGGTATTTTAAGTCAATTTCTTCCATCTTTCTGTATGTATTTTGCAAATATAATGTTTTTTTAAATATTTTTTTGCTTATACACATTTTTTAACTACATTTGCATCGGTAAGAGGTACTTACTGTGCGCAAAGGTCTTGTGCATGAATCACATAAAAAATAAATAGTATATGAATGAAAATGTAAAAGTCATTTTTGAAGGTATCAAGAATGCGTTGGGAGAAAGTAGCTCCGTTATTACAGATCGTACACCAACACCAACACCAGCACCCGAACCAAAACCGTTTGAGTTGCCCGATGATGTTAAGGCTAAACTTGAAGAGTTTGAAAAGTTCAAGAAAGAGTTTGAAGCTAAAGAGCAGGAGGAAAAGCAGAAGCAGATTGTAACTGAAAAGCGCAAGAAGCTGTCTGATTTGATTAAACGCCCGGAAGCGGGTATGCCTAACGAGTTGTTGCGCAACATCATTTTTGAGAACATTCAGATTTCGCCCGAAGAGGAAGATACAAGCATTCTTCTGAAAATACAGGGAAAGTACAATGAAACGTGTACTAAATACACAAAGGATGGCATTAATCCTTTCATCTCTGACAAGGGTGGTTCTAGCGATGTAAAGTCATTCATAGATAGAAAGAGAGAAGAAGATAAGGCTAACAAGGAAAACAACATTGTCAGCCGATATTACAGTAAAATTAACAAATAGTTTTTTTTAATTATGAAAGCAGGAGTTCTTGCAACAAGTTATAGTAAGATTGGTGGCGCAAGACATATCTTTTCTAATGATACGTCTTTGCACGTACTGTTGGTAGGATGTAACGTTCCAGTAGAACGTATGCCTACAGTTGGGAACAAACTTCCGGCTGAATTCAAGGTTATTCCTAATGCTATCCTGCCTTATGATGTTGACACCATTCCCGGTGCCACTCTCTATCCTTTCAACGGTGCATGGATGGTGACAAGTGAGATTTTGGAAAAACGCATTCCGCCCGTAGCTTCGGCAATCAAAAAGGCGATGAAGGATGATGAATCATATCCTTGCGTTTTCCGTTACACATTGTATAACTAATTAAATTTTTTCGTTTTATGCAAAGATCGACATTTAGTTTCTATGATTGGCATTTCTCTGGGGAGATGCAGGAACTTATGGATTATGCCAATCAGAAATTTGATAACGAAAACTGGAGAAGCTACGGAGATTGGGATGTTCCTCAGATGAGCAAATCATGGAACGTGATGGTTGACGAATACACACAGGCTACCCGTCCTGTGATGCTGGCTCCTTTGGCTGAAAAGCCTATTATGGACACTACTGGATTTGAATGGTATTCGGGCCGTATTCCGAAGATGGGTCACGCCATTCAGTTTATGGAAACCGATATTCAGGAGTTCTATGAACTTGACATTCCGCAAGGTGCATTGCTTGACAAGATCCGTGAGAAGTGGTACACAAAGATGGAAGCATGTATCCAAGGTTTCCATACCGAGTTGAACTGTATGGTTTATCAGGCTCTTTCTACATGTATGCTTAACTATACAGCTAGTGGTACCAACTCAATTCCTGTTCAGATTGACTATCGTGTTCCTGCAAAACACAAGTTGAAAGCGTTGAAGCAGAAATGGTTTAGCGATACTGCCTGGACACCGAACGAGAACGCTGATCCTATTAAAGACCTTCAAAGAATGTGCAAGATTGCCGACAATGACAGTATGCCATACGATCATTTTGAAATGTCAAAGGATTTGTATGATAATTTCTTGATGCACCCGAAAGTGACAGCAGCAGTACAGGCACGTCTTGTTCCTGCCGCAGCATCTACTACAATCTATCCTATGAACAATCAGGAAATTGTTGATGTGCTGATGAAGGTATTCTCTATTCCTGTAATTATTCCTGTTGATGAAAAATCAAAATGGAACAAACTCGGTGTGATTGAGGAAGCAAAACCGTCTTTTGAGAAAAACACTGTTGTTCTTGTTCAGAGCGGTCAGTTCTTCCGTATCAAGAACTCACCGTCAATGTATTTGCAGGATACCAACCCGGCTGTACGTATTTCTTCTTTGGAAGGCGGACGTATCGCGTTCTTGCATCAGTATTCTTCTGAACCGTATGCTGAGAAGAGTTCAGGTGAATTGTGGGCGTGTCCTGTGATGAAGAATCCGAACAACCTTATCATCATGAAGGTTGACGAGCCGTCAAATACAGGATTGTAAAAAGTTGAACCATGAAGGTCATTATTGATATAAATGGCGAAGGCACAGCAAAGGGCGCAGGGGAGTATTTCATTGGAGATACTCTCACGCTCCAAGCTATTCCCGAAGAAAGTGTGGAGTTCGGATACTGGCTTATTGCCGACAATGAAACATTGAAGCCGGAGGATAGACTGAAAGTTTCGGATAATCCGTTCACTATTCAAGTTACCCCTCAGATAACAGCAAAGGGTAACATGAAGGTAGAAGCATATTTCTATATGTCTATGCGTGAATATCTGAAAGCACAGATTGACTATGAGTTGAAAAACACATCGTATATCAGTGTTGCCCAGAAATGGGGATTCCGTTTGTCTGATGATAGCCGTGAAACGTCTGAGATGAAGAAGGATTTGGCTTATGCTGATTTGTTGCTCATTGTTTGTACTGCCCCTTCAACGATACAGGGAAAGACAAAGAAAGCCGGAAACTGGTCAATTACCGACACAAGCAAGACTATTTCTATCAATGACAAGAAAAGATTGGAGCAACGCGCAAAGGATTTATACGCCAAATGGGGTTTGAATTTGGATGTTGGAACAGATGTTGAAATAACTAGATTAAGATGGTAGTATGGGAAAGAGTATTTTAGGTGAGGATATGTTTCCTGATATGGTTAGAATTTACCAGAACAAGAACAGTTCGGATAAATATCAGACTACCCCATATTGGGAGATGATATACGAAGGAAGGGCAAATATACAGGAAAAGGATACAGGTTCGGAAACGAATGATGTTGACAAATCCGAATATGCCGCCTACCTAGAAGATAACGATGTAACCATACCTTCCGGGTGTCTGTTGGATTGGCAGAATTTCAACCATCCGTTTTCGGACAACAGTAATAGCTGGCGTGAGATAAAGAAACCTCCATTTAACAATATGGAATTTGGTACGGTAATATACTTTAACCAAATAGAAAACTAGAATACTATGACAATCAATTGGACGGAAATAATACTTGCTTTGTTGGGTACTAATGGTATAACCCTTCTAACTTCAATATTACTGTTTAAGCAGAAGAAGGAAAAGATGGAAACTGAAATTGATTCTTCTACCTTGGACAATCTTGAAAAAGGGTTTGCTATTCAGGGTGCTCAGTTGAAAAAGGCACAGGAAGAAATATTGAGTTATCAGCAATCTCTTCATGATGCTTATCAGAAGATACAGGAGCTTTATAATGAGATGAACGAAATAAAAAACGAGTTGAAATACGCAAGAGATGATCGAGATTCATTAAAAAAGCAGATTGAGAAACTGAGTAAACCAGTAACAAGAAAGACAAGTACAAAAAATGCAGGCAAATAACAACGATAAAGTATTGAAAGAGTTTGGTAGTAATGTCCAGCTTTCCTTGGATGCTTCTATCATGCAGTTCATGGAAGATATCGCCACGAATATCATGGATGATATAAAAGACATGGAGGGATTTACCAATCAGACTTTCAATCGATTTAAAAGGAGGAAAATATACTGTGGTTTTTAAGAAAATTGCAGCTAATATGTTAAACAAATATTTTAAGTGAAGTTATGGGCTACTTTAATCCTTCAACAATAAACACCACCTTGTACAATATTGTATTGGACAAGAAGATTGCTGACGATGTATATAAGGTACAGCGTCCTGCAAATGTTGATGACAAGGTAACTAGTTTTATTGTCGTAAACAACAATACAAGAATTGTCAGCAATACCGAGAGCGGCCCCTACGGTCACTTCGGGAAAGGCGAAACGATGGCTACGGTTACTCTGTTTGTAAGGGCATTGCCCGGGAACGTATATCCGTCTGTCATGGATGCGTTGAGTGAGAAGATGGTAAAATTGTTTCCGCAAAAGATTGCACAGCTTCATTTTAAGATATTTAATGTTTTACCACCAATGTTTGACGGGGTTGGGTTCTATTATATGTCCGTCCTGTTGAATGTTGATATTTCAAAGGATTAGCCGCATGAGAAACGTGAGAAAAAACAGTGGAGGCGCATCGGTAGATACGTTTTCATCAATTAACAATAACTTTTTAAATACAGAAAATAGAATGGCACGAGTAAATTTAGACACCAGCCCTGCTTACTTGAACGGGCAGTCGGCTGCTTTGACATTTGATGCGATTGAAATCACCGATAGTACTCAATATTCAAGTTTTAGGAATCCGAAGATTCTTCCGAATATTGAATCTGGTACTACGGAATCTGCTGGTACTGACGCTGACACTTCTGAAACAAAGAACGAACAGGGTGCTACCGTATTCCAAAATATCACACCGGGTACTATGGCATTTACCTTTACAGGTATGTCTACATCAAAAGACGCTTTCGCTTTCTTTACGCAAGGAAATGAAACAAAGGCTGAGTTGGAACTGGATGGTTTAACTGATACCATTGACGCTTTTGGGAAAGGTGCTACTCAGAAGTTGAAAGCGTTTGGTGCAAGTGCATTCAAGCAATTTGTACGTCCTATCGGTATTATCAACGGTACTGGTGACCGTATGATCTTCTTCCCGAAGGCATCATGGGCTGTCAGCTTCACAGGTGCTCCAAGTAACGCTGGATATCTTGGATTCTCCGTTACAGTGACAGCATTGGAAGTTAATACTCAGTATCTGAAAACCATGATGGTTCTCGAACTTGACAATTCGGGAGTGGGTGCTTGATGTAGACGGGTGATGAATTATTAGCCGGGCGTTTTCGTCCGGCTTTTATTGTTTTTTAACTGATTGTGTTTGATTTTTATTAACCTTTGTTGTATTTTTGCTGTAAAAATTAACACCATGACAGATAAAGAATTGTCTGATAAATTAAAGCTAAAAGCTATAAGCCTTGGACTGTGTAAGGAATGGACAAATGGATGGGGAAACCCGGACAAATATGAATTATGCGAGAAATATATCAGAGGCATTGACTTCTGCCTATTTAACAGGTTCCCGTCAAATGAAATAATCAAGAAGGAGTTTGCTGGTGTTAGGGAGAAGTTTAATATCTTTGTTGATGATACCAATCTTTTCATAAGCAATCCTAAATGGTCTATTTTTAATGGTTCGTGTGATTGTGTTGTCACATTCAACGATTTCGGTATAGGAGAAATGTATGTCAAGGATAATAGCCATGTTAGCCTTGTTGCGCTTGACAACAGCATAGTACACGTTTCTTTGATTGACGATGCCAAACTTGATATTGTATCGTCTAAATATACCAAGGTGTTCGTTTATACAAATACGCCAAAGAACATATCGAAGGTAGATGTGAAAGGAAAATTAATGATTAAACCGTTCAAGTTAGTTTAAAAATGGGAATATTCAACTGGAAACAACCTGACTTAGATGATCAGATAAAGATGCAGAAGTTTGCCACTCATAAATACAAAGATGTTATGGTTGGCAATAAGAAATTCAAGGTGCGTGGTCTTAGACTGGGTGCATATGACTATATTGTGGATAAGCTGCTGATACGTGATATTATCAATCCAGATACAGCAAAAAAGGAAATGATTGCAATTATGAAAAATGACGCATCTATTCCGTACAAAGTTGCAGCGGCAGGAGTATTGAATAACTATTGGTTTTTTGAGATAATTCCTTTTGCAAGACGTATATACGCTTGGTGGTTAAGCAGGCACTATGACCATAAGGAACTAACTCCGTTGATAGAAGCCATCGTGGAGGGGGCTAATGTAAGTGATTTTTTTACAAATACAATCCGTTTAGCGTTCTTGATAGATACGACAGCGACATTAAGCAAGAAGGATGCCATGAAATTATCTCTCGATGCAAAATCGGCTCACGAGGATCTATCCAAAAAGATTTCCCCCAATTCAGAGGAGATTTAAGTCTATTCGGAGGATTGATGATAATCAAGGACTGGGCTTTGCTATGGAAATATTCATGGAGTTATATACAGGCAGTAATAATGGACCAGCCTAAACTTGATTATCATTTTGAAGAGAAAGTTAAGTTGTACAAGGCTTCTCTTACAGAAGATTTATATAAGGAAGCTAACAAGGATGCAAGTGGCTTTATATATAGATTCAAAGAATCTAAACCTAAAGAAGAGCATCCCGATATATTACTAAAAGACATTTTGCGATGATAACAAAATACGATCCTAAAATATATCCCCTTAAACTGTATGTTGCAGTGGGGGATGATCAATGGGGAAAAATATATAGAAAATTCACCAAACTTAATCATGACCCGATAGATACATCCAAAGATGAAATTAAGAGCTGTAATGGCATGACTATTTTTGTAAGGGAAAAAAGTACAAACCATTTAGGTGTACTTATTTGGTTATCCAACGATGGTATAGGGGTGAGAACTGTTGCTCATGAATCTGTTCATTATGTTTGTAATGTATTTGGGTATTGTGATATTTCTATGGGATATGAAAATGGGTTAGCCCGACAGAGGGGCTTTAGCCCGACAGAGGGGCTTTAGCCCGACAGAGGGGCTTTAGCCCGACAGAGGGGCTTTATGAGATAATAGCCTTAGATGGTAGTGATATACCAGAAGAGTTTGATTTGTCACAAGCTGTCATTATTGATGGTGATGTACGTGTGACGGGTAGTTTGACAATGGGCGGCAATATCGTCTGCAATAAATATGTGGAGGTATAGTCTATGGGTCACTCTAACGGTAAAATCACCGCACCTGTCGGATTGGATAGTGATGTATATCCTACCTTAGGCATCGGTCCTACTAGTGATGGTTATGATTTAGGGTATGCGTGTGCAAATACGCATGGGAGAATAAACAGATATTCATATATAAAACCAATTGATAGATCTGATTTAGGTGTTGTGCAGTTTAACGATTCTACATATACTGCATTTACAAAAATGATAATATATACAATAGGAAATACTGTTCCATCTAGCACTATTGCAGAGTATAAATCTCCTAAAAGTGTATATCGTATTGCTGATTTTGATGGGTATAATCATGTAGAATATCCTGTTAAACTTAATATAAACATTCTCCCGTCAAATATATTAGATTATGATACGTATAGTCAAACTGTAAAACTTGATTTAAATGGAAGTTCTAGAAATCTTTTATCATTACTTATAAATGACACTGTTTCTAGCTCAATAAAATCATGGAGGTGCGCTATTTTAATTATTGCAGAGAAGAATGGTAGTAGAAGATTTTTCCTGGGAGAAAAAGGTACTTCTGATAGCCTAAGATTAGGTTTTTCTCCAAACAATTCAAACATTTATTCTGCTTTTAAAAGTATGGATATAGGCACTTGGTCTTGTACCATAATGGCTGTAGCTGTACATGGAAGTCACCCTGACAGTAATAATGAAGCACATGAGATTTCATCATCTACAGGATATAAATTTCCTATTATTCCAGAGTGCTTTGGATATAAGACAAAAATAACAGGCGTGAAAATAACTACCCCTAAAAAGAGATTTTTCTATAAAGTTATTTTTATAGATAATTCAGGTAGGGGAACATACATACCTTATGACATACGTATGCAAATGGTTGTACAAGATAATAATAATAAAACTTTATTTAATCCTGGTATTAAAACATGGGGTGATATAGAACGTGATTCTATTTCTGTTTCTGGAAGAGAATACATTTACGAAGAAAATTATACAATAGATGATGGAAGTGGTAAATTAACAGGGTTAAAATGTTTTATGACAATACCTGATTATGAAGAAGAACCTGGTATTTGGGAAACTCCAGATTTAAGTGGAAGTAATTATTCTAGATACATATATAATCAAGGTTTACATACCACAGAATTGGAATGGGATTTATCTAGTAAAGAAGTTAATGAATTTAGAGTTTCTTTATCATATAGGGATTCTTCCCAATAACACAATTGGTATGTATATAAATACCTAAAATAAGCCCGAAAGTTACACGAACTTTCGGGCTATTTTGTAACCTGAAAACAATATGAAACCGATACCTATGTATCCAAGATTGATTAGTATTTTTTGCCATTTAGACAATTCCTTTTCTACCTTTACTTCTACAATTTTCTCCACGGTTATTATCGAATCTTTCGTCACTACCGTTTCTTTTTCCAAGGATGGGATGCTGTCTTGTAGAAAGTCTTTCTTGTTTTTCAAACTATGAAAAAGCCTGCCATCCGACATTATTTTAGCGTCTGATACGGCTAATGATGTTTCCAAGTGTGAACTATCTTCAAATGTTGTATGTTGTATGTGCTCTGTTGGAAGAGTTATTATTTTTGATTGCCATACTACTCTTTCCGTTACTGTCGTGTTGTGGCCTACTATGGTTGTATTTGTCGAAGATGGAAGTAGCTTGCGTGAACAAGAACACGACAGTAACAAAAAAAATAGCAATATAGAAAATGGCTTATTCATCGACAAGATTTGTTGCGATAAGCGAGATAAATTCCTCCTTCGGTATTTCCAATGCTTCGGGAGAGTTCCATTTCACTTTAATTGCACCGTCAGTACCAATAAGTTCAATGATTTTAGCGAATCCTTCAAAAGCGAATTTTCTAGGCTTCATATCACATTCCTCTTTCATTTTCTCTTGGTATGCTTCGGAATATGCCTTGTTCAGTTCTTCTGTTTCCTTGTTGAAATCTGCTTCTATCTTTCTGATTTCATCCGCTTCTTTCTTTTCCTCTTTTGTCGCATCTTCCTTACCGTCAATCTCTTTCATGTGATTGATTTTTTGTGCGCGCTCGTCATATCCTTCCTTCTTTATTTCTTTAAGAACCTGTTGCATATCATCATCGAATGCTTTTGCAGCTTTGTCGTAAGCGACACGCATAAGCATGATTTTTGCTTTCAGTTCTGATGGAAGTTCCTTTCCTTCTAGTGATAAGGGGATATTCAAGAGAGTTAATCTCTTTAAAAACATTTCTTGGTTTGTCATTTCTTCTTGCTGTTTAAATTGAAACTGATGAGATGCCTTTCGTGTTGATGTATTTTGTAACATCGGTTACGAAAGAGTTGATGATAGTAATGATAGCAATTTGTGCTTCCAAGTCGGGATGATCGTTGTAGTTGATTGCGATACCACCGTTCTGATTGAAATAGAATGTAGCGAGTTGGTTCTCTGATTCCAATGACTTCACCTCTCCGCCATCAAATGAATCAATGGTTTTACCGTTTGATACGTTTACATTCGCATTCACCTTGTATTGTTTTTCCACATTAGCTTCATTGCTGAATGTTACGCTGGCTGAATTTACGCCAACGAGTGTTACTTTGTTTTCTTCTATAGCCATAGTTAAAAAATTATTTTATTGCAAAGATAACATAATCGTTTTTATCCACAATTTTTAATATGTTAAAAAATATTAATGGATTTTTGTTTGTTGTAAATCATGCTCTTGTGCTTATTTTTGCTATTTTTGCAATAATTAAAAAACAATAACTATGGCTGATGTTGATTTAGGAGCATTAAAGTTTAAGATTGGGCTAGATGATTCCGGTCTTGACAAACAGATAAAGGATATACAGAAGAAGTTGCAGGACACCTTTAACCAGGAGATGTCCTTCAAGCCTATGTTGACCGATATAGGCAAAATGAATGACGAACTTAGCGAGGTTGTAGATAAGATAAACAAAGCGAATGAAAACGCGTCCAAGGTAGGGAAAGGTAAGTCAAACAAGAAAATGGATATACTTGTTCAGATGGAAGAGTTGTCAAACAAGATTGTCGAAGCGACAAGGGAGTATGACAAGCTGGAAAAGACTTACCGTAACCTAGGAAATGCAGGCGGAGATAAGGGGATGGCTACAAGAAAAGCCAATCTTGAAAGTCAGAAGAAAGCGATAGATGATCTTGTGGCTGAATTGAACAGACTGAAAACGGCATATTCCCTTACTGCTAACAGTGCGCCCAAATTGTCTATTTCCGATGAGAGAGAACTTAACCTTCTACGCCAGCAATACGAGATGGAGATTGCACGGACAAAAGAGATGGATAGACAAGCATCAAAGCAGGAACAGGCGAGTAAGAAGATGCAGCAGACCAATCAGAAGTATCTACAATACCTTTCTGGTCAGTCTGGACTTGCCCTTGGTATGCCTGAGGGAAGTGCTGAGGACTTGAACAAGAAGATTGCTGCCATACAAAAACGCCTTGAACTATTGAATAAATTCAAGGTTGAAGTTCCTTTAAACAGCAATCAGATAACAAAGGCTGACGCTCTTATTCAGAAATTGCAAGGCAGATTGGAGAAGTTGCAATCATCTTTAAGAAAAACATCAACGAATGAATTGCTTAATATCAATCCTACGTCTATCAATCAGGCTAACAATCTTATTTCTGAATTGACGAACAGGCGTAATGCACTTAATACGACTGATGCAAACTATAACCGTACCCTTACTCTTCTAAACAGGAAGATACAGGAGCATAACAAGTTTGTAAACGAAGCCACATCCTATGGAACAAAGATGCAGCAGACCAATCAGAAAAATGCTGCAAGTTCAAAAGAGTTTTCCGAGGAACTGACAAAGCAGAGCAGAATGATGCGTGAGTTTGTTAATACGATAAAGACTTATGCAGGATTCTACTTTTTCAGAGATATGTTTCAGGAACTTGTTTCCATTCGTGGGGAGTTCGAGCTGCAACAGGTATCTTTACGTGCCATTATACAGGATGCAAGACGGGCTGACCAGATATTCAGTCAGATTAAGGGGCTTGCTGTAATATCTCCTTTCCAGTTCAGTGATTTGGTTGGATATACCAAACAGCTTGCAGCATTCCAGATACCTGTCAATGAATTGTACGGTACAATGAAAAGCCTTGCGGACGTTTCCGCAGGTCTTGGTGTTGATATGGGGCGTATTATTCTAGCTTATGGACAGATAAGAAGCGCAGGTGTGTTAAGGGGACAGGAATTACGTCAGTTGACAGAAGCTGGTATTCCTGCATTGGACGCATTAAGAAAAAAACTGGAAGAAGTAAGAGGCGTGGCTCAAACTACTGATGATGTGTTCAACGCCATATCAACACGTCAGATTCCTTTTGAGTATATTCGGGAGATGTTTACCACAATGACGGAAGATGGTGGTATGTTCTACAAAATGCAGGAAATACAAGCTGCATCTTTGAAAGGTATGGTAAGTAACCTTGCCGATTCATACAAGATTATGATGAATGACATAGGCGAGGCGAATGATTCCGTTCTGAAAGGAATTGTGGGAAGCATAACCGATGCAATGAACAACTGGAGATACTTCTCTAAGGCAATAGAGGGTGTTGCTGTAGGATATGCCGCATTGAAAGGATTGCAGTTGGCTAGAACAGCCATGCTAGGAAAAGAAGTTGTCGCAACAACTAATGCTATTAAGGCTGAGAAATTACGGGAAGCCCAGTTGCTTAAACAGGCTGCAATGTACAGAACGCTCACTACTGCCGAGAGGTGGAAGATAGCGACAGCGTCAAAACTGTCTGCCGTAGAGATAGTTGCTGCCGTTAATTCGGGAAAGATGTCAGCAGAGATGGCAAAACGTATTCTTGCCACGAATATGCTGACACAGGCTGAACGGCATCTTCTTGTCACCGAACTTAAACTGACAGGTGCGGAAGCTGCAAGAATGTTGTCTATGACAAAAACGACAATGTTGATGAACAGATTCAAACTGGCAACATTCGGTTTGACAAATTCATTGAAAACATTGTGGCTTACGATAAAGGCTAATCCTCTTATGACAATACTTACCGTTGCAGGGCTTGTAGCGGAAGCGTTTCATATTATGTCTGCACGTTCGGAAGAGTTCAATCAGAAGATAAAGGACAGTGCAAAGTCTTTCCGTGAATCATACAGTGATTTGCAAAAAGACCTTGACAAGATAAACTTCGACAAACTCACCCCGGAAAACCTTGAACAGCTTGACACGAAACAGTTGCAGTCGTATGAGGAAACGCTTACTGGAGTATTGTCTAAATATGGCAATATGGGGCAGTATATAGTACAAAATAGCAAGAAAATAGATGATCAGAAATCTCGTGTCGAATATCTGCAAAAGTTGGCATCGGAACTAGAGCAGGTTTATAAACGTGCTGCCGAAAATGCGGATATAATGTTCAAGGCGGATAAGGCAACATCTACGGGCGTATTTGGCGATTCATTCTCTGATATGCTTAAAGATTACGAGAAATCATCCGTAAAACTCACTTCGGCAAGTAAGGATATAGAAGAGTTTCGTGGTCAGATAGTACAGGCATCCAAGGAAATTATAAACATGGGTAAGGGTACTAAGGAATGGAGAAACGAACTTACCGAACTGATAAACAAAGGGGCTTCGGCGGCTACTATTGTAGAGAAGATACGTTCTTTGGCTGAAACGTCAGGAGATGCACGGACATTTGAAATATTCAAGAACAAAACCCATTTTGACAGTGAGGAATTGTTGAAGGAATATGAGAAATTGAAGATGGGTATAATGGGTGAAACTGAAGAACTTGAAAAATCATTTAATGTTTTTGCAAACAGCCTTGATAAAGAATTGAAAAAAGTATTTGCTGGTATTGACCCAAATAAATTAAATGATGCTCAAAAGGACTTTATAAGGATTCAATCTGAAAATTTTGCCACAACTAGCGAACTTGGGGAGAATGCTAAAAAATTGTTTAATGAATTTATTGACAAAAAATATGCTGTTAAAATAGAACTTGACGATAAGGAAGCACAAGAAGGATTGACGGGATGGAAAAAATCTCTTGACGAAATTACAGGGCATAAATGGACTATTGCTATAAAGGCTGCCGATGTGAAATCTATGGAGGATTACTTTAAATCGGTAAAACAGGAATATAAGGACGCCAAAAGTTCAATAGAAAATTTACAGCGTACCATTGATATGTATGTTAGCCAAGGAAAGGTCAAGAAACTTGGAGATGAGTATCAAATTACAGGCATTGTAAGCCCTTATGAAGCCGAGCAAGTACAACAGACGGTATATGAGATTAACGCTGCCAATGAAGCGATGTCGAAAGCTACAGGAACAGCAAAACGATTTAATCTTGAACTAGAAAAACAGAAGAAGGAAGCACAAAAAAGAGATCCTCTTGCTGACCTTTGGAAAAACAGGTTGTCATTGCTTGAATCCGCCTATTCCAAGTTTAAGGATTTGAGCATTAACATAGGTAAGGAAGAAGCTAAAAAGCAGATTGAAGCCATATATGGTTCACAGGCGTTAAAACTTGGTGTAGACCTTGTATATGACAAACAGGCTATTGTTGACAATTATAACAAGGCGGCAAAGGAATTGGAAACACGTGTTCCACAGGATGCGGTCAAGAACGCAAGGAAAGCTGCCGAATTGTCCTCTGAAATTTATGTTGAAGCAGCCAAGAAGGTGATGAAAAGAATTACGGATGAGTTTGACAGATACAGGAACAAGTATGACTTTTACAGTGACATACTTGGAATAACAGGTGATTCCGAACTTGCCTTAGATCTTGCCGTTCAGTTTAGCGGTGACACATCTACTATGGCTGAAAGTTTTGCAGCAGGCATATATAACAATCTGCAATCCGCATTGGCAGGAATGAATCTTGACCTTGGCGTTTCTGTTGTGCCCGATACATCTTCATTCACCTCAATGAACCAGTATATAAATCAGATACAGGAAGCAATTAAGGGGAATAAGAATATCGGAGAAGATCAGAAAGAGGTTATCCAAGGAATGATTGATGCATGGAAAGGCTACTTTGGTGAGATGGCAAAGCAGTATGCTAATGACCTTGAAAAATATGGTGACTACTACACCCAAGTTGATATTATTAGAGAGAAGTACCGTCAAAGGATTGAAACGGCAAAGGGTATGGGCAACACATCCTTATCTTCCGCATTGCAGAAAAGCGAAGAGATGGACTTGTTCAAGCTGACCACAGACTATCAGAACTTCTTCGGTGCTGTTGAAGCGATGTCTATGGAAGCTGCAAATACCGTTGCCGACAAAGTAAGGGAAATGCTCAACAGTGCGTTCAGGTCTGGTGCTATCAGTGCAAAGGAATACATGAAAGAACTTGAACGTGTGGACAAGCAGATAGAGAAGATGATGAAGAATAACCAGTCTGACTTGCAGACGTACATGAAAGAAGGTATTGAAGGTCTGTATAACAAGCGTTATGATGCAGGAAAGTCAAAGATGATGGCAGGCATGAATGATATGCAACAGGCTATGGCTGACATCGAAAATGCTTCCAAGGCATACGAGGACGCGATGAAGAATGGTGATAAAGAAGCTGCCAATGCCGCTTTGAGTGCCAAGTCGGAAGCCGAATCAAGATATAAGAGCGGACAGGAAGCTGTCAATACTGGTAAAGGAATGATGGCTGCCGCACAGAACGCTTTGCAGACGGTAAATCTTATCGACTTTATCATAACCAACATATACAATGCCATAAAAGCCATGCAGCAGATAATAGCATCCGTGTCCAACCTCATGGATTCTATGGGTAAGGATACTGACAGTGGTTTCATGCGCGAGATGAACCAGTTCTCGGAAGCTATGGGCGTTATGAATGAAGGAGTGAAGAAATCATGGGATTCATTCAAAAGCGGTGATTTTGCAGGTGCGATAGGCTCGGCTATATCCATGCCGCTTGATGTTATCGCTACGTTTAACAGGCAGCATGACAAAAGGCTTCAAAAACATATAGAGAATCTTGAATTTGAATCAAAGAAGTTGACCAATATATATAATATGCTTGAAAAGGAATTTGAGCACATTATAGACCCGGCAAGACTTGATGAGGTTACATCCAAACAGGTATCAAATCTGAAAGAACAGTTGCAGATTCAAAAGGATATTCTAGCTGCCGAAGAAGATAAGAAAAAGTCAGACAGGGAGAAAGTGGAAGATTACAAACAGACAATAAAAGAATTGGAGTATGAGATAAGATATTATACGGAAACGCTTGCAGTCAATGAGATAAACAACGCCCTTGGTGGTATGCTTACCGAAACGGAAGAGAACGCGGAAGGTCTGTCCAATGCCATTGCAGGAGTTGACGAGAATACATTTAACCAGGCATTGGGCTATCTTAACGGGATGAGATACGAAATGGTTGTACAAAGCGATCTTCTCCGTCAGTTGGTATCGTTAAACGGTGGTTCGGCAGGAACGGGAGGAACGAACATGACAGCCATACAGCAGTCACAGTTGGAGGTTCTCACCCAGCAGCTTGCCGCAACTATGGCGATAAAGACAGCACTTCTGAGTGTCGTTTCCATTGCCCCAAGGTCAGGCGGAAATGCGATAAAGGTTATAATTGACTAAAACAAACGCCCTGCTAGCTTCACAGTTGGCAGGGCGTTCCAGTTTGATTATGAACAAAAAAAATCCAATCACTTGAGGTGCTTAGCGGAATCGAACCGCTGTTGTCGGTTTTGCAGACCGTTGACTAAACCACTCATCCAAAGCACCGATTGTGATGCAAATATAGAAAAATATTTTTTAAAACTAGATGGTTTCTAATACTATTTTTGTTATTTTTGCACTAATAAACAATGTACACGAATGGCTATATCTAAATATTTTATAAAGAAAGGAAGCGATACGGCAAAGGATTTGTATGCCACATACAGGCTGTATATACTTGAAAGCAAGGGATTATGGGATTTGCCGACAAGAAAGGAAGCCTATGCCGAAAAATGGTATGACAAGAACGGTCAGAAGGTGTACGAACCTGTCACGCCTGTTTACCAGCCAACGGAAGGAAGCATAACATTTGCCGCTTTGGGAGATGTGGAAACGGTAAAGACGAATATCCGTTCGTTCTATTCATATATAACCAATGTGATACCTGCCACTCCCGGTACGCCTTACGGTTCATCTTCATTCTCTATATGGAATGATATATGGGGGGAATCGGCAAAGCAGGTGATAAGATGCACTGGTTTTGAAACAGGTGCAAAGATGAGTTATCAGGACGTTCAGGACTTGCAGAACCCGGACCGACTTGTGTCCGCCTATACATTTTCGTTAAATTTCAGTATTGACCAACCAACGCTTTAAAGACCAATGATTTTACAGATTAAAAGAGGAAATAGGGTTATTGCGGAGAGTGCTGATTTTTCATACAGCCCGTCTTTGCAGGAAGTGAGAAAATTGACTTGTGAAGTCGTTTCCGTTGTTCCGATAGAGTTCAAGGCATACAACTCAAAGAGCGAATCGGAATACGATACAGTCGTATATAACGGTAATACATTCATCCTGTACCAAGCCCCATCGGGAGATAATCTTAACGAAGCAGGGAAATACAAATACTCCCTTCTGTTTTACGGTAAGGAGGTGCTTTTGCAGAATGTAGCGTTTCTTGACATAGTAAGCGGAACAGGTGGGGAAATAAACAAGATAAGATACACACATGGCGGTCTGTTCCAGTTTTGGGGTGATGCAAAACAGCTTGCAGCACGTATAGAAGCGAATATACAGTCTTACAATGCGTCATTGGGTGCAGGATATACAGGCATTGGCACATGGACGCTTAATGTGGATGCAGAAGGCGAACTGACAGAGGATATGATTGACATAACCGATGGCACCAACCTGTTTGAAGCATTGAAATTTTTCTATGACAAGTTTTATCTAAACTATTATTTCTCTACGACAGCCAATGGAGGAATAATAACCATTACGGACAAGACAAGACCGTCCGTAAACTGGACATTCAAGCAGGGTGACGGTGGGGGTGCTGTAAAAGTTTCCTCTTCCGTAGACACAAGTACACCTGTTATAACCCGAATCATACCACAAGGCGGAAGCAGGAACGTTCCGCCCGAATACAAGAAAGACGCTAAGCCTGCCGATGAATCACGCTATTGCCCGTACATCCTTCTTCCGAATGATTCTGACGGGAATATAAGATATTATATTGACAGCGAATACGGATTGAAGAACTATGGTGTGAGAGGTAAAACCATATCAAACACGTTCAGTGGGATATATCCTTCCATCAGAGGGAAAAAACTTGGCGATCTGTACCCGTCAGGACTTCCAGAATGGGATACATACAAGGCAGATGGAGAACCAGACCCTCAATCGGGTAAGGTGGCAGGTGAGGGTGCTAGCGCATCTACACGGATAGACAAGATTATCGGTTCTACTCCTATAAAGAGTGATGATAGTGACAGTTTCTTCATTTATATGACCTCTCCTGGATTCAACCTAGGATACAAGGTATATGAGGACGGTGATTCATCCGACAAGATAAACGACAATGTGCAGCCCCAGTACAAACCCCATGCTATGTTTGACAAGTACAGGGATTTCGAGAGTTTTGATATATATGGTACAAGGGCATATTATGACCAGCCTGTAAAGGTTACTGCATCATTCTCAGGAAAGATGCTTTTCAGTATATTACCTATAGGAAGTGATGCTTTAGGGAAAAAGGTTAAGATTAACCTACGTATGGTTTTAAACCGTGTATTGGGGCAGGCTTCTCCATTGAAAGAGGTTGTTATCGGAGAGGAAGGTGCTACTGGTATGCTTGAAATACCTTACGACAAGACCGCTCTTGTAGGATATATAGAAAAAGGTCAGAATACGACAGTCACCATACGTGTTGAGTTCACGTTTGATTCCGATGTTCCTGCCGGAAGCTGTAAGATAGGCTTTAGTGAGGAAATGACCTGCAACATACATTTCGGTAATCAGGACGGTTCACAGGACAGGTTCTATTATAAATATGCTTCTGTAACGGACGCGGTGTTCAGTATGCGTACAGGAACTTATACGGGAACGGAATTTAAGATAAACAAAAACGGTATTATTCCTCTTTACGGTGAGGTGAACGGTGATACGGGGGAAACGGAAGAGGATGTTGCCATGTTTAATAAGGGAGCACGATATAAAATATCATGTTACAGAACGGATAGCGACAATGCCAAACTTCCGCTTTATACGGATGGTAAATCTCCTTCAATTGCAGCAGGAACGGAGTTTGTCATTCTGAATATCGTCATGCTAGAATCGTATGTGACAATGGCTGAGAACACGCTTGAAAAGGCGGCTCTTGATTACCTGTCAAGATATGACCATGAGAACCGAACCGTTTCACTTGACATATCTAGCGGATTTGTCGCAGAGCATCCTAACCTTTTCATTGACTTCATAGAAGGAAATATGCTTAAGGTAAGGGATGATGGAATAGGCGTGTTCGATTTCTCTGATAACGGTCAGATAGTGGATATGCAGTTACAGATACAGTCTTTGGAGATTAAATATTCCAAGGAGAATATGTTTCCGTCATATTCATGCACCATTGCAAGAAGAAAGATACTGTCTTTCTATGAACGGCTAGCACAGGAGAATCAGACCGCTTCAACGCAGAATACGACAAATGTAACATTAGGCGGAAGTGGTACGGGAAGCGGAACAAATATTTTCTCTGAACAGCTACTTAATGACCTTATTGCATCGTTTCAGAAGTTCAACGGATGGTTTGAATGGGATGAGGAAAACCAAGCATTACGATGCAAGTCATCGTTCTATACAAACCAATGGATATCAGCGTTGGGCGCACAGAGTGGTAGCGGAGAACCTGGAGGTGGAGAAGGCGGACTGATTAAGGCCGTGTACGGATTTGCCGATTTAGGTAAGACGTTTGACGATTCCAACCTTAGCAATACATTCAACGCATATACCATCAACGAGATATGGAAGCTAGCCAAGGAAGGCGGAATGAATACGGACAAATTGTGGCAGGAGTTGGGAAAGGATGATCCGACAAAGAAAATTCACATATCCCATATTCCTGACAATAAATTTGTAACGATTGATACGGAACAGACAGTAACTGCAAGCAAGATATTTACTGGTCAGTTGTCTACGGCAAATGTAGTTCCTAGCGTGAACAACGCATCCACACTTGGTCTTGAATCGAAGAGATGGGAGAATATTTATGCTGTAGATGCCAACATAAGCGGAACGGTAAAAACACAGGCGTTGCAGGTTGGCGATATAAAGATTATATATGATTCCGTAAACAAGGCAGTAACATTTGAGCATATAGATGGAAGTACGGAAATAGGCTTCTATACCAGAGGATGGATTTCCGCTTTAGGCGTATCGCCTGGAGGAAGCGGAGGAAGCGGTGGTGACGGACTTGTGAAAAACGTATATGGTTTTTCCAATCTCGGCACAACCTTCTCCGATTCAGACCTTGACAATACGTTTAATGCGTACACGATAAACGAGATTTGGAAAATGGCGAAGGAAGGTGGTGGTATAAAAAACATCACCCAGTCGGGAAGTGGAAATGCCGTAACAAACATGGCACTTAGTTCTGACGGGAAAACCATCACTGCCGTATTCGGGGAAACATTCGCTAGACAACAGGACTTGGGTACGCTGAATAATACTGTAACACAGTTAAGCAACAAGTTGAATAACTTCCTAGAAGGAAGCGATGCCGATAACATTATCAACAAATGGAAAGAACTTGAAGCGTTTCTTGACGGTCTTACGGAAAGCGACAACCTAGCCGAACTTCTTGCACTGAAAGCGGACAAGACCATAACGATAAGTGCAGGAACTGGTCTTACGGGAGGTGGAAACCTGTCCGCAAACCGCACATTGTCACTGGCTACCACGGGGGTGAATGCTGGTACATATACGAAAGTTACAGTAGACACCTACGGGCGTGTTACAGTTGGTGATAATCCTACCACTTTGGCAGGGTACGGGATTACTGATGCCGTTACCTTGACTACTGCTCAGACTATTTCGGGAAGAAAAACGTTTAGTCAGAATATAGTATTCAATAATAACGGTGGTATAACATATCCCGATGGAAATGTAGCATTAAGAAATTCAGACGGTCATACAATACTAGCTAGCTTCGGAGATGGAAGTATAAATCTAAGACCTAATGGGCACAATAATACGGAAGGTGCTGTTTGGATTAATAAGGCAGGAAATGTTCAAGCACCATCAGTGTCAACAAATACCATTACGATAGGAGATGCCCAACTTGTTTACGATTCGGCAAACAAGGCTCTGAGAGTGAAGCATAGAACAGACGGAAACACGGTAGGATTCTACTCGGACGGTTGGGTATCTGCTCTTGGCGTGAAAACAGGTGGTAGCGGTGGTGGCAGCGGTGTTGTAAATACCGTTTACAGCTTCGCAAACCTTACTGACGGCACAACCTTCTCCGATTCAGACCTTGACAATA
>PPYE01412064.1_pt1 | contig 40438 bp, 72 predicted proteins | sample 1559881 | NCBI WGS metagenome assembly PPYE01 (sample SAMN08240022, study PRJNA423297) | Human gut metagenome, whole genome shotgun sequencing project. | reverse complement strand
CGGCAATGATGGACGGGGAAGATATAGCGGAGCATGACCCGCATGAGTATGCTATCTGGAATGTAACTTCATTAACTTAGCGTTTGAAGGAGGAATATATGAGAGCAACGTGTGAAATTATAGCAGATTTGAAAGATAACAAAGAAGTACCATATGAAGAATTGAAAATGGCCTGTTTGGTTCAATCCTCCATTATTTTCTTTTATCAACAGGATACAAAAGCACTTTTGCAGGGGGGATTATCGGCAGACTTGATAAAGCATTCAAAATATTCTGACCCGAAAACATCTTCCGAAAAGATGGGGATTCCATCATGGTACTGGAGTGCAGTCAAGAAAGACCCTATAGAATGGTTAGGGCCGTCACATATTCCAGGAACAAAAGAATGGGAGAAAATGCATGGTATTAATATGAAGATTTTTAACCATGTAATGAAACAGCACGAATCAGAAAATTAGCATTTTGATGGAGGATAAGAATTGTGGTAAAAGGAAAAGCAAAGTTAATATTTGGAACTGGGGATATTATGATGACACCTGTCCTGCGCAGTGAAAACGATACTCCTCAATATGGTATGTTAGCGTTTAAAACAACAGAACCGCATGAAATAGGCTCATATGCAGGGAATGACAAAAGGTTTATGTTGTCAAATGCAGATACATTGATGGTGTTTTACAGGGTAGAGAGCATTGATGTCTGTATAGAAAGGCTTAATACACTTAAAGAAATGATGCTTGGAAGCACTGATGATGTTATGGAATTGGATGCGGTAGAAACCGAGGATGATTTTATCATCTAAAACAGTGAAATTAACATTTGGGCGGTGTATGGTACACAGGGCCAGGTTCGACTCCTGGGCGGTCTACGGACTGTAACTGTGGGGAAAGTAAGAGGGTGCCGGTTCGACTCCGGCCGCCGCCAACTTAACATTTTGGAAGGAGAACATTATGAAACAGATGGTGGTGTTAATTGAGCTGGGAAGGGATGATACGACACTTGACATAGATGTACGCGATATAAGAGAATTGCAGCAGGTAATCATAAATATGTGTCATGAGCGGTATTCCCATTATCGCCCAGATTAACATTTTCCGACTAAAGAAAAATAAATAGAGGAACATATATGCACAGAATAAAAACTGAGCGATGGTCACCCGCCAAGATGATTCCACCGCTCCCGTAAATACGTCTGAGTATATTATACCTTACTCGGACGTGAAAATCAATACGAATGAGGAGGATATAATTATGAGTACACAGACAATAAAAGCTGAAATCATCAACAATGTACTGGTAGCAATGTCCTTATATATCATGGAGCAGCAGACTCTTACCATTCTGCAAAATGTAATGCAGCAGGAATTGGTTAGGGTGAACATGGAAGAAATAACTACACTTCCAGTAGAAAGAAAAAATGATATAAGTCAACGGAATCAGTACATAATACAGTTATTCCTGATTAAAAAGCGTGATTTAGCAAGAGGAACCAAAGAAAACTATCTTAATTCCATACGAAGATTGCTGACAGAGATAAGCACAAAATCACTGGACCAGATGGACACCACTGATATTGATTGGTATTTATCGCGATATGAAATCAGAAATGTGTCCAGTGGAGGAAAGAAAAACCAGCCTAGCACTTATAATAACGAGCGCCGTTTTTTGTCAGCATTCTTTACATGGATGCGCCTTGAGAAGCTTATTACAGATAATCCGGTAGAGTCTATACCGGCTAAAAAAGTACCCATTAAACCAATTGATTACTACAGCCCGGAAGAATCTGCAAGATTAAGGGATGCGTGCAAAAATATCCGCGAGAGGGCCTTGCTAGAGGTACTTCGAAGTACTGGAGCCAGGATAGGGGAGATTGCAGAAATAACTCTGGACCAGATAGACATGAGAACCGGCGATATTTGGATACAGGGAGAGAAAGGCGGAAGATATCGGACTATCATCTATCTGGATGATGATGCGCGTCATTACTACGGACTGTATTTGGACAGCAGGAAAGATGATTGTCCATATATGTTCCCACGCTCCAGAAAACCGTATGGAAAGATGACTACTTGTGGATTTCGGGCGATATTGAAAACCATAAGGAAAAGAGCTGGACTCACATGTCGCGTATATCCGCATAAGTCACGAAAGACGCTGGGGATGAATCTGAAAAATCGAGGGGTTGATATTGGAACCATACAGGAAATTATGGGACATGCAGACCCAGGAGTTACGGCACGTTATTATGCACAGTCTAACCCGCGCACTCTTCGTTCAGTAAGAGAAAGAGTTAATGTGTAGGAAGGAGGGCTATGAGGACCAGGTATAAGAACTATAGTGATTATGGAATTACGGAGGATGAAGCCAAACGCATAAAAGAATACTGCCAGACCGCCAGTGTAGAAGATAAGCTAACATTGTTCCAGTGCGCCATATCCTCGGCTCCTGGATTGGAGGTGGAGATATACGAAAGCCTTGTAAGTAATATCGGATATGACAAGCTGAGTAAGATGAAGAATATACCAATTAAACGGGATGACTTTTACGGGTATCAAAGAAAAACGCTGGATGAATATAGGCGGTTGATGACATTGTTTGGGAGGTGGAAAGGATGATTAGTGTATATGCTTAAATGTGGGGACGATTTACATTACATACGCATGGTAAAATTAGTATAGGACTATTATACCGTGTGAAGCACAAAGAATAAGAGGTGGTGAGTGTGGCTTCCAGGCTGACGGATAAGCAGAAAAAAGATATTATCGCTGATTATGTGGAGACTGGAAGTTATAATGCCACAGCAAAGAAATTTGGAGTGGCGCTGAACACAGTCAAAAAGATATGCACACAAAATGCAGATATTGCACAAAAATGCAAACAAAAAAAAGAACAGAACACAGCGGACATGTTAGCTTATATGGATTCCCGAAAAGAGCAGGCACAAGGGATAATAGATAAGTACCTTGAAAAGCTGGCAGACCCGGAAAAGCTGGAAAGTGCAACTATATCCCAAATTGCAACAGCGATGGGGATAGTAGTTGATAAATTTATGGATAATACAAAAAAAGGAGAAAATGCAGAAGGAGTCACCATTTTGAATGATATACCAAAGCCGGGAAAGGGGAATGGTGATGCATGAGTGACATAATAAATCTGACTGATGTAATCGCCCCTTCCTTTTATGACGTTCACTGGGATATCCTGGACGGAAAGCATACATATTATGACCTCTACGGCGGGCGCGGCTCCACGAAGTCCTCTTTCATGTCCGTGGAAATTATACTGGGGATGATGCAGGACGAAAAGGACGGAGTTTTCAGCAATTCGGCAGTATTTCGTAAGGTAGGAAACACCTTACGGGAATCTGTATTTGAACAAATTGCATGGGCGATTGATGCACTGGGGGCCAATGACCTGTGGGCGTCCAGTGTTAGCCCCATGCAGTATGTGTATAAACCCACTGGCCAGAAAATCATCTTCCGAGGACTGGACAAGGCGAAGAAAACGAAATCTATCAAGACGAGCCGAGGATATTTTAAATACCTCTGGTTCGAGGAATTGGACGAGTTTGCCGGGATTGAGGAAATCAGAACAGTGCAGCAGTCCGTCCTTCGTGGCGGGAGTAAATTTGTGGTGTTCAAGTCCTTCAACCCTCCAATCAGCCGGAGCAACTGGGCGAATGTGTACGTCAACGAGCCAAGAGAGGACAGCTGCCGGCACAAGAGCGACTATACCACAGTGCCGGAGGAATGGCTGGGAGAACAGTTTATAGCAGACGCCGAACATCTGAAAGCCACCAATCCAAGGGCATATGAACATGAATACATGGGCAATCCCGTTGGACTGGGAACGAATATTTTTGATATGTTGGATGTGCGTACAATAACAGACGAAGAAATCAGCCGCATGGAGCGTATCTATCAAGGGCAAGACTGGGGCTGGTATCCTGACCCGAAAGCCTTTATCCGGGCGGCGTACATCCATAGCACTGAAACAATCTATCTGTTGGACGAGTTGGGCGGCTGTAAAATCCGTAACAGCCAAATGGCAGAGGATATAAAGGAAAAGGGCTATGATGATTATGAAATCCGCTGCGGCGCTGATGAACAGGAAAGCATAGTTGACTTTAGGGATGCTGGACTTCCGGCCAGACAGGCCAATGTTGGGCCGGGTAGTGTGAAATATACCTTTGAATGGCTTCAGTGCCGGACAATCGTTATAGACCCGGCCAGAACGCCGAGAGCATACAAGGAAATCATAGAGTATGAACATGAAGTAGACAGCAATGGGGAAGTGATTGCAGACTATCCAGACCACAATAACCACTGGATTGACGCACTCCGCTATGCTACAAGCCCATTATCAATGAGAAGGGGAAACAGCGCATGACAGAATATAGCAAAAAGCGAATAGGACAATTTCTAAAAAAGTATGTTGATATTTCCCCTGGTCATTCATACACAGAAGAATGCGTTATACGGCAAGGAATAAATGAACTAACATCAAACTGCGTCTATACACCTAAAGGATTGCAGAGACAGATATTAAAGGAACAATCGGTATTGTTGCCTTTAAGCTATATTGAAAATTGTGCAAAATACAGGTGAGTAAATGGGACTAATAAAATGGGCTAAAAAGGTGATAGGAATGATATTCAAGCGACAGGCAGAAGAAGATTTCAACGTTGAATCAGTGGTATCCCCGGAGATGGAAAGCAAGATTACAGAGTGCGCCAATATCTACCGTGGTACGCCATATTGGGTAAACGCTGATGATAACGTTAAGACAATCAACTTTGCAAAGGCTATATGCTCGGAGACGGCCCGCCTTGCTACCCTGGCAATTGGAATACAGATTGATGGGAGCGCGCGGGCGGCATGGCTCCAGGAGCAGATTGACAAGATATATTTCCAGATTCGTCACTGGGTAGAGTATGGTATGGCCTACGGCACAATCATCCTTAAGCCCAATGGAAAAGGACTGGACATATTTACACCGATGGACTTTATCATTACAGATTGTGATAATGAGGGTATCTATGGAATCGTATTCAAGGATAGCTACAGTGAAAATGATAAGTATTATACCCGGTTTGAGTATCATCGGTTTGTTGAGGTCAAGGATGGGGAGAACACCTATTACCCATATTACATATCCAATAGAGCTTATGTGTCTCACTCTGCAAAAAGTGTGGGGGACCCGATAGCATTAAACAGGACTAAGTGGTCTGACTTACTTCCAGAGACACCGCCTATACTCAAGGCTAACAATGATAAAATAGACGGCCCCATGTTTGGTGTACTCCGCACTCCACAGGCTAACAATTTGGATATCTCATCACCTTTGGGATTGCCAATGTTTGCCGAGGCCATAGAAGAATTAAAGGACCTTGATGTGGCATATAGTCGGAATGTGGGTGAAATATTTGACAGTGAGAAAATTATATTAATTGATGACCAATTAATGCTTGGTGATGGAAGAAATTTAAAACGCCCAGGAGTAAATAAAGTTAAATTACCCCATTATGTAAGAAATGTATTTGGAAATAGTAATGGAGAATTTTACCATGAGATTAATCCATCGTTAAATACTGATATAAGACTTACTGGAATTAATAATCTTCTTTCATTTATTGGATTCAAGTGCGGATATTCCAATGGGTATTTTGTGCTTGATGAAAAAACAGGAATGGTCACAGCCACACAGGTAGAGGCTGACGACAGGAGAACCATACAGCTAATCAAGGATGTGCGCGACAAACTGGAAAGTTGTCTTGACGGGGCAATATATGCGCTCAATGTATATGCTGACCTGTACGGACTGGCACCAGCCGGAAACTACGAAATAACATATGATTTTGGGGACATTACATACAACCGTGAAGAGGACCGGGCAAGATGGTGGCAGTATGTTGTGCAGGGAAAGGTGCCGGCCTGGATGTATTTTAGAAAGTTTGAAGGATTATCTGAAGAAGATGCAAAAGCTATGGTAAAGGAAGCACAGCCGAAGGATGGACCTAGGATGTTTGAGGAGGAATAAATTGAGAAGCTTATTAATTTGGATAGTATTCAATATACCACTTGGTCCATTTGCCCCGAAAGTATTTGAATGGTCGATTAGACATAAGGGAAAGAAGGAAGAGTAAATGTTAAGCCCTGATTACCTTGCAAGAATCGCAGAAGGAAGCGAAGAAATAGCCTCCCAGCTTCATACATACATTATCCGTCAGATAATAGACCGCATGATGATACGCATAGGCCGCGGCGATGATTACCTGCTCACCTCCTCTGACCGATGGCGAATACAGATATTGCAGGATGCAGGATATCTGCTGGAGGACATAACGGCAGAGTTATCCAAAATCACTAATCGACAGGAAAAAGAAATCAAGGCCGCAATGGAAGAAGCTGGAGTCAAGGCCCTGGAATACGACCATAAAATATATGAGGCTGCTGGTTTGTCTCCAACACCGCTTACACAATCTCCGCAGCTTATTAGGCTAATGGAACGAAACATGAATGCCACTATGGGGGAATGGGAAAACTATACCAGAACCACCGCAGAAGCCGCACAGAGGATTTTTATAAACGCATGTGATAATGCATACCACCTTGTATCTTCTGGGGCTGTATCGTACACACAGGCTGTCAAAGAGGCAGTTAATAATGTGGTATCTGGCGGAGTGATAGTACACTATCCTTCGGGCCATAAAGACACCATAGAAACTGCCACAGCGCGCGCAGTACGCACCGGAGTAGCCCAGGCCACGGGAGATATCTCTATTAAGCGTATGGAAGAAATGGATTGGGATATCATACTGGTGTCGGCGCACATCGGGGCCAGAACCGGGGATGGAGGGCAGAATCCAGGAAATCATTTATGGTGGCAAGGGCAGTTTTACAGCAGGACTGGAAAGGATAAGCGCTTTCCTCCATTTTCCCAGACTGGATACGGAACAGGTGAAGGGTTATGTGGATGGAACTGCCGTCATTCCTTCGGAAGCGGTGATGGGGTAAACAATCCATACAAAGACATCCAAACCGCAGACAATTACAAGGTTGAGCAGCTGGAGAAGCGGCAGAGAACGCTTGAACGGCGCATCAGAAAGACCAAACGCGAAGTCATGGGGATGCAGGAGGCCGTGGATAAATGCAAGGACGAATCAGTTAAATTTGAAATGCAGTTAGACCTTGACCGCAAGTCGTATCTGTTACAGTGGCAGAATAAGGCATATAACGAATTTTGTAAAGAAAACGACTTACGCACCCAGCAGGAACGGCTACAGATTGCCAGATGGAACCGGGAGCAGGCGGCAAAGGCTAGGGGCGCAGCAAAACGATATGAAAATGCGAAAGGAAAATAAAATGCAAGTTAAATTTTCTGATTTTGAAACAACACACTGCAATTATTGTGCAAACAATGGTACAGAAATGTGTACATGTTGTAGTTCTCCTAATGGTTATATTGGTATACCGAGTTCTTATTATCCATCTGTTGAGTGGGGGAATTCATACTTTCGGTTATTGGAAGAATACAGTAAACTCTTATATAATATGGGTTTTGAGGTAACAAGATAATGAGTAGATGGAAACAATACAATCCAAATCCTAAAAATGCCCGCGTAGGGGACTGCCCCATCCGGGCTATAACCAAAGCCCTAGATAGCGACTGGGAAACGGTATTTGCCGGAGTGACTGTATGTGCGTGTGCTCTATCTGATATGCCATCAGCCAATCATGTGTGGGGTGCATACCTACGCCAGAATGGGTTTAAACGGTACATAGTGGATGACCACGGACAAGATGTATACACGGTCGAGGACTTTTGCCAAGATAATCCTATGGGAACATACATTTTAGCAATTACAGGGCATGTGGTGTGTGTGCAGAACGGTTATTACTGGGACACATGGGACAGCGGGCAGGAAATACCAATATACTACTGGGAAAGGTGATAACATGGACATAATGGAGTTTGGAAAAACGGTTTTGGCAATATTTGGAGCGATATCTGTTTTAGGTGGTGGGTTTGCTGTAATACATAAATGGATATCTCCTGCTATTAAAATGAATAAGCGTGTAGAGATATTAGAGGAACATGATAGACGAGATTATGATGTCATGAAGAAGTATGCCGAAAGAGATTCGCTAATTCTTGAAGTACTGCTAACGATGCTTGATAGCCAAATTGCGGGGCCTGGAAGCAACCTTGAACAGTTAAAAAAAACGAGAGAAAAACTTATTTTGTATCTTGCGCAGAAATAATAAGAGGTGTGTTTTTGAAAGTATATGACTTTACGGTGCCAGAGTTAAACTATTTCCGTACATACTGCAATTTCACAAATGATGAGCGGCAGCTATTTGAATTACGTGCACAGAACATGCCACTGGAACAATGTGCAGAACAAATGAATGTCAGTGTGTCTACAGCAAAGAGATTGAGCCGAAAAGTCAACAATAAAATAATTAGAGTATGCTGATACTTGCATGATACTTTTATAAGTCTTTGACGACCTGTCAAGGGCTTATTTTTTATGGGATAATTGGATTATAAAAGAACGGAGGGGATATAATGCCGCAACCATTTATCAATCCAAACTATCTGAATACATATCCAAACGCATACCCATATCAACCACAGATGCAACCACCTATGGACCGATTGCAGCAGCTACAAGCACCATACCAGATGCCGCAACAGACGCAGGTACCACAGGTCCCGCAGACCAACCAGGGAATATTATGGGTGCAGGGTGAGGCCGGGGCAAAGTCATATTTAGTAGCACCCAGCACTTCCATATTACTGATGGATAGTGAAAATGAGTATTTTTATATTAAGACAACCGATGCGGCAGGAATGCCAACACTTCGCACTTTTGAATATAAAGAGATTGTCAATGGGCAGAAGAAGGAATCTGCACCGGCTGAAAATCTGGATGAAAAATATGTTACCAGAAACGAATATCAGGATTTAAAGGCAAAATATGATGAATTATACGGCCTTTTAGATTCCAGCACAGCACCAAGCGGAAAGGGGAAATAATATATGAATCCATTATTTAGTATGTTGGGCGGCGGCTCGCCAATGGGTGGCATGATGCCTGGAATGGGTGGGGGAAACAACCCAATGCAGATGATTCAGAAGTTTATGGAATTTAAGAACAACTTCAAGGGGAATCCCCAGGAAGAAGTGCAGAAGATGCTCCAGTCTGGTCAGATAACTCAGCAACAGTTAGACCAAGCCCAGCAGATGGCACAACAGTTTCAGCAGATGCTTGGAGGCATGAAAAAATAGTACATAAATCAATGCGCATGATTTTGTAAATAAATTTAAAGGAGTAAATATTTATGGAAAGTGGTTACTCTTTAGCGGACATTGCAGCCGCTACAGGAAACGGAAATAACAGAAATGGTGATGGCATGTGGGGCGATTGGATTTGGATTATCGTTCTGTTCCTGTTCGCCGGAGGAGGCTGGGGCAATGGCTTCGGCGGAAACGGTGCAAATGGCGCGGGACTCCAGGGTCTTGCTACCAGAGCAGATATTAATGAGGGCTTTGCTTTGAACGGTATAGAAAACGGAATCAGGGGTATCCAGCAGGGTATCTGTGACAGCACATACGCGCTGAACAACACTATCACCAGCGGATTCAACGGTGTTGACCGCAGCTTATGCCAGATGGGCTATCAGCTCCAGGATTGCTGCTGCCAGACACAGCGCGCAATTGATGGCGTAAACTACAATCTGGCTACACAGTCATGCGATACCAGAAACACCATTCAGACCGCAACTAGGGATATTCTGGACAACAACAACAGCAATACAAGAGCTATTCTTGACTTCTTAACTCAGGATAAGATTTCTACCTTACAGGCGGAGAATCAAACCCTTAGATTCCAGGCAAGCCAGACTGCCCAGAACGGATTTATTGATGCAGTTGGTAACTCAATCGTTGCACAGCTTCGTCAGCCGCAGCCTGTACCGGCTTATACGGTTCCAGCGCCATATCCATATGCCTCTAACTGTGGTTGTGGATACAATACTGGATGCGGGTGCTAATGAGAAACGAACAGTTTTACGATAATCTTGCTCTGTATGCAACTGCATTGCAAATGATAGATTTGCTTTTACTCGTTGGTGACGTTTCTAATAGTGATATATTAGAAGCGTTGCAACAGCAAAATAAGGAATACATGGAGAAGATTATCGACCAAAACAACCGTATATTGCGTATCTTGTCCGAAAAGGACATGTCTACTGAATAGTAGTATTACACACATGGAGGGGTAGGCACAGGCTTGCCCTTCTGTGCATATAAGGAGGAATTATTATGGCAGATTTTGTAACTGCTGGCACACAGACCGTTGAAGTCAATGCAAGTGTTTTGTTTGCAGCAAACCGGATATATTCTTGCAATTGTCCAAATATAAGACATGAGCCACTTTCTGGGAGAGTAGTTTTACTTCCTGGTCTGTACCGTGTAGGATTTAACGGAAACTTTTCCGCAGCTGCGGCAGGAGATGTAATTTTTGAAATACAGCAGGACGGCGAAGGCATTCCCGGTGCAAGAATCCAGAACACAGTTGCCGCCGGCGCAACAATCAATGGAGCAGCAACGGTAGAAGTAAGGGTGTGCAAACCATGTTGCGCTACCTTATCGGTAAAAAACGTTGGAGCCACAGCGGCGACAGTATCAGACGCTAACCTTGTTGTTAGCAGAATAGGTTAAGGGGGTAAGGCTATGAGTTATAAGATGATGCAGAATATCCATGAAGAGCTGGATAAAATTGCGGAAAAGGGCCTGAACACTAGCAACCTTGAAACCGCATACAAATTGATAGACATGTGGAAAGACATGGAGAATGTGGAGTACTGGAAGTGCAAAGAAGAGTACTACAATCAGGTAATAGACGAAATGGACGGCGGAGAACACAGCGAAGCGCGTCGCAAGCGCGACAGCATGGGACGTTATAGCCGTGCTGATGGAATGTCACAGGACTATGATAATGACAGCTCATATCGCGGCACACGCGGAAAACATTACGTCAGAGGACACTACAGCCGTGCGACCGGTCCGGCCTATGACGATTACATGAACCAGAAACAGAGTTATCGAAGCGGTGGGAAAGATGAAGATTGCAAGCGGCGTATGCTTGCAGCCTTGGAAGAGCATATGGACGAACTGACAGAAGAATTAGGCGAAATGTCTAAAGATGCGGATTGCCGTGAAGAACGGGAAACTATGAAAAGATACATTGAAAAATTACGTAATATGATGTAACAAATTGGCGGTGGGAATAATTTCACCGCCTTTTTAAGATGTATAACCAAATAGTGTCTTGACAAATAAGAGAATAGGATATAATATTTAGCTATAAGGTATCAGCAGATGGGGTTGATACTGGTCACCGCTCTCCAATCTGAGAGGTGTGGATTGAAATATTAGGTTATTCGTTTTTATTAAAAAAATATCGCCAACTCATATTGAGAAGGCGATATTTTTTTATAATAAATCTTTCCTGCGATACAGAATGTATTCACGGGTGTATCCCAGCTTTTCCATTGCCGATATCACTGCTTTTACCGCCTCATCTCGCGAGCCAAAATTATAATAATCTGTTTCGTAATCGCTAGACGGGAGGCTTGCCATCCAGCCCTCACCATTAAATACCCCATACTGTCTTGTCTCATTGTCAAACTTAGCATCTCTAGCAACAGCTTTTGCGCCAGCCAAAGTTTTACACCACGGACACTTGTCAATGATAGGATCATCTCCATATGTTGCCAAACATACTCTATAACCGCCCTCTGATTTAAAAATATCATATTTTTCCATAATATTATCCTCCAAATTTCCTGAGTAAGTATTTGTTACAAAAAATCATCAACATCGCAGTCAAGGGCTTTTGCCAGAGCCAGAGCATTGCGCAGGGTCATGTTGCCAAGATCCCCTTCTCCAGACTCAAACTTCTGAATCTGGCGGATATTTATTTCGGCGGCATCCGCTACCTGCCGTTGGGTCATCTCCGCCAAAGAGCGTTGATATAACAGCTTGTTTATTTTGTTGTTGTGGCAATCCAGGCCGCGGCTGGATGCAGAGCACAGCCCGCACAGCCCGTCTGTTCTGATACAATCTGGATATCTTCTCAATTTTTCACACCTCCTATTTGATAATATATAATACTTCTGCATCTTTTAATATTACCTCTCCTGCATCAAGACCATATTCAAAACGGTTACTTGCAAGTAGGGCTATGTGGGAACCAAAATATCCACGACCATTGAGTGCACCAGCAGCTTCCGGAGAGTTTAAATTAATGGCACATATTCCATCAAGTTCCTCTTCTGTTTCCTCTCCATCAACCCAGACTTTTGAGTTGTGGTCAACAGTTCCGAGTTCAAAGTCCTGTTCTTGAATGCGGATACCATATTTTTCGTAAGAATCCCAATCATTATTGTTCGCAATCATTTCCTTTAATTCGGCCACTGTCATTGTTTTAATCCCCTTCCCTTATTTCTAATTATATTATACGCCAATATTGGCGTAAAGTCAACAGTATATTTAAAATGTGGGGACGATTATTTTAGGCCAATACGGTAAAATGGGAGTAAGAATAAACAGAAAGGGTGAAAACATGGTGAAAGATGGTTGGGTATACTGCCCCATATGCAGTAATAAGACAAGAACAAAAATCAGAAAAGATACCGAAGCCAAGAATTTACCTGTGTTTTGTCCAAAATGTAGGAATACAACTGTAATGGATATATACGGAAGTGAAATAAAAAGAATGCAAAACATTAATTAGAGCCAGTCGCCAGTCGCAGAGCCATACAGATTACAGAGCGTAATTTGCATGGCTTTTTCTTTATATCGAACCTCATCCGATTGCACATGTCCTTAATAGAAACAGGTTCTAGCGCATGGCATAAATGCCAAAGTATAGCGCAAACAACCTGGAGGTTGAAAAGCGGATGCAATTTCCGGCATGTGCATTCCTTCTAAAGGCTATCCTCCTCCCGTAATGGAGATAGAAAAAACTTGTCAGTTATGACCTGGACGAAACTGAAAAATGATACGGCATTGTTTTGGTGGGATATCGGCGGGCTGACAGCATTTCAGAGTACATATGCGGCGCAAAAAGGCGTGACGAGGAGTTTTCAAGAAATGCAATCGGGAAATAGCTCAGTTGGTAGAGCAGCAGCCTTATAAGCTGTGAGTCAGAGGTTCGATTCCTCTTTTCCCGATGTAGTCGGGTCGCTCCCGGATGATGTGAGAGCACGCAGAATGCCTCACAGAGAATGACAATGCCTGCTGAAAACTACTGCGATAGTTCCAGGGACTAGGACACGGGACTGAAATTTGCAGTGTGACAATCTAAGCAGGAACTGCATCATGAGGATTCGCCAAGCGGTTAAGGCACCGGGTTTTGACCTCGGCAAAGAAGGAACACTCTTTACGCTGGTTCAAATCCAGCATCCTCAGTTTTGGACACGCCAAGTCCTACAAAATGGCAAACCGTTGGTGGACGGTTACACACCTACAAATAACCTAATAACGGAAAAGGAGAATCATCAATGAAAACCGAAGAATTAAAAGCACAGGGATTGACAGAGGAACAGATATCTTTTGTCATGGCTGAAAATGGGAAAGACCTCAAAAAGTTGCAGAAAGAAAACGACAATCTGAGCGCGGACCGGGATACCTGGAAAGAAAAAGCAGAAGCAGCAGAAACAACGCTTAAAGGCTTTGAAGGGGTTGACCTGGAGACGATGCAGAGGGAAATATCTGACTGGAAACAGAAAGCTACAGAAGCCGAGAAAAAAGCCCAGGAGCAGCTTTACGAGCGTGACTTTTCGGACGCTCTGAAAACGGAATTTGAGGGTATTAAGTTTTCCAGCGAAGCGGCTAAACGTGCAATTATGGCAGAAGTAAAAGAGGCCGGTTTAAAGCTGAAAGATGGTAAAATTCTGGGGCTGAATGACCTTTTGTCTCAAATGAAAGAAAAAGATGCTTCGGCTTTTGTTGATGATGCACAGCAGCAGGTACAGCAGAACATGGCGAGGTTTACCACACCAGTAGGTAAGCAGAATACGCCAGGAACTATGACACGAAAGGATATTGAAGCAATTAAAGACCCGTCTGAGCGCCAGTCTGCAATTGCCAATAACCTGCATTTATTCGGTAAAGGAGAACAGTAATGGCAGCAAAAGCCAATTTAATCACAAGCGCGGACATACAGGTTACAGCGCGTGAAATTGATTTTGTGACACGCTTTGAGAGGAACTGGCAGCATCTTCGGGATATTCTGGGGATTATGCGTCCTATTAAGAAAACACCGGGAGCAGTGCTGAAAAGCAAATATGCAGAAGGAACTTTACAGAGCGGTGCTGTAGGCGAAGGAGAAGAAATCCCTTACAGCAAATTCACAGTAAAGGAAAAGACGTATGCGGAAATGACCATTGAGAAGTATGCAAAGGCCGTTTCCATTGAAGCAATTAAGGACCACGGATATGAAAATGCCGTTCAGATGACAGACGATGAATTTTTGTTCCAGCTTCAGTCGAATGTAACAGAACGATTCTATACATATCTGAATACTGGTACACTTACTGGAACGGAAACTACATTCCAGATGGCCCTTGCTATGGCAAAAGGAATGGTAGAAAACAAATTCAAACAGATGCACCGTAATGTTACGGGGGTGGTTGGATTTGTGAATATTCTGGATGTATATCAGTACCTGGGTGCCGCTGAAATCACTGTGCAGAATCAGTTTGGTTTCCAGTATCTTAAGGATTTCATGGGATTCAATACAATCTTTCTGCTATCTGATTCTGAAATAGAAAGTGGAAAAGTAATAGCTACACCAGTGGAAAACATTGTAATGTACTATGTAGACCCAAACGAAAGTGATTTTGCACGTGCCGGTCTGGTGTATACGACTGGGGACGGGGATACAAACCTTATCGGATTCCATACCCAGGGTAATTACAATACCGCTGTTTCCGAAGCATTTGCAATCATGGGACTTACCTTGTTTGCAGAATATATTGACGGAATCGCAGTTGTTGATATTACTGATAATCCCGTTCTTGGAACACTGACGGTAACTTCTTCGGCCGGAAGCACATCAGGAAACACAAAATTAACCGTTGAACCTCCCCTCGAAACAGGACACATGTACAAGTACAAAGTGGCAGCTGATTCCGCTCCAGAAGTGAAATATGGTCAGAATGTAAAGACGTGGACAGCATGGGACGGTAAATCTGATATCAAGGCAACGACCGGGAATCATATCACAGTAGTTGAGTGTGACAATACCTATAAGGCGTTGAAATCTGGAAATGACGATGTAACGTCTCACTCTTAAAGAAAGGAGAATCCGGCATGGCATATGCAGACTATGAGTTTTACACAACAAAATACTACGGCAGTTCCATACCGGATTCCCAATCATTTGATAAGCAGGCAGAACGGGCAAGCGACTTTCTTGACATTGTAACTAGAGATAGGTTGGTTGACGGCCTCCCAGACAATGAACGAGCGCAAACCAAAATCAAGAAAGCCGTATGTGCCTTAGCTGATAAGCTGTATGGTTTGGAACTGTCAGAAAAACAGGCGCTATCTGCCGCCGCTGGAAGTGATTCTAAGATAGATATTAATGGAAAATCTTCTGGAATTATTATTTCTCGCAATTCCGGTTCCGAATCAATCAGCTATGCATCCCCTTCTGAAATAGCTAACGGAGCCAAAGCCTGGAGTACTGTATACTCTGCGGCAGGGGATGAACAGGCAACCAATAAACTCCTGTATGATACTGCAAAGGTGTATCTGATGGGAGTAAAAGATAACGAAGGGACTCCACTTTTATATGCAGGATTGTAAAGTAAACATTCTGGGAACGGAATGGGAAGTTGTCCAGCGTGATGAAAAATCGGATGAAAACCTGGATGGGAAATTTAGGGATGGATATACCGATTTTTCTGCACATATGATTGTGATTTGCAATAAAAAGGACGATTGCGAATTAAAGGACTATGAAGGATATAAAAATGCCATATTACGGCATGAACTCATCCATGCGTTTTTGTATGAAAGCGGTCTGGATTCTTCAAGTTCAAATACATGCGGAGCGTGGGCAACTAATGAAGAAATGGTTGACTGGTTCGCTATTCAGTCTCCGAAGATTTTCAAAGTATTCATGGAATTGGGTTTGCTCTGATTCCAGAAAGGAAAAGATATGGACATTACAACATTGGGAACATGTGTGGCTATTGTGGCTCTGAGCTATGTGGTTGGCCTTGGATGCAAGGCGGCAAAAAAGATACCGGACGAATGGATACCGGTCATTATGGCTGTTGTAGGTGGTGTTCTCGGCGCGCTTGGTATGGGAACTATACCAGACTTCCCGGCATCTGACTACATCACGGCTGTAGCAGTTGGCGCTATGTCTGGCCTTACGGCTACGGGAGTTAACCAGGTGTATAAGCAGGCTAAAAAATGATTAATTACAGAAACCGCAGAAATTATGAAAATCTGGAGCGCCAAATATTTGACGGCGTGGGAGAATACGACATACCGCAGATAGAGCCAGTAACCTACGAGGGAGGCTGTAACTGGATTGGTTTCAACTATGCTAAGACGTGCAAGGAGCCGGAAAAGAAAGGCGTGCATTTCTTCCTTGATGATTACCAGTTTAACAGGCTCTGGACGAATATTGACCGATACATACCCATGTTGCAGAGGTTTCGTTATGTGATGTCGCCTGACTTCTCAACTTACACAGACTTTCCAAAAGCTATTCAGATATACAATCACTATCGCAAGCACTGGGTAGGCGCATATTTGCAAAAGTCAGAAATACAGGTTATCCCGACAATCTCATGGAGTACGCCGGATAGCTTTGCATGGTGCTTTGACGGCGAGCCAGAGGGCGGAGCTATGGCAGTATCGTCTGTGGGTGTAATGAACAGTATAGGCAAAAAACGCCTATTCTTGCAAGGCTATAAAGAAATGGTGCGACGATTGCACCCGGATACGATTATCTTTTATGGCTCTGTGCCGGATGAGTGCATGGGGAATATCGTGAGGGTACGGGCGTTTACAGAAAGGTTTAATGAGGTATTATGCAATGGGTGGTAGAGGTGGAGCGAGTGGATTATCTGCTAAAAACCAGAAAATATCTTTTAAAGGACTGCCAACTTTAAAAGGTTCAGAGAAACAAGTTCAATGGGCCGAACAAATCAGAAATAATGCTATTGATACTATCAATAGAAATATTGATTTAGCTAATGAAAGGATAAAGAAGTATCCCAGCGCTCAAAAAATATATCAAAATCAAATTGAATCTTTGCAAGAGATAGGTAAACAGCTAAAAGAAGTATTATTAAAAGTATCTAATGCTTCTCAAATTATTGAAAAGCGTCACATATTTGACTCATCTAGAATATTGGATGAAGCATCAAAAATCGAACAAAGAAAAAAGAAACGATAACAGGTGGTGAATATGTATAATGCCACGGTGACAGTTTTTAATTACTATGAATCATCCACAACTGGCATTGGTATTTGGTATCCCCATGTATTATCTGGTGTTGACCTTAATACCGACAAAGGCGCAATACTAAAAAAGTATGGGGTAGATAGCACGGATAATGCCGAATTACACATAGTTTACGAATTACAAGACGGTAAACAGATAATCCGCGATGCAGACGGTAAAGAATTGCCGTGGCTTCCTCCGAAGGAGTGGAGGAGACAGGTAAATGATTTGTTGGACGATACCATTACATTCGATTTTTCAGACGATTGCTTTTTTTGGGAAGGAGTATGGGATAGTGGTCCGGTAAATGATGAAGATTATCGTGACGGTTTTTATGCCTATATGAACAACCGGTATGACTTTGTATATTTGGTATCCTCTGTTGGAGGTCCATACTCTGTGATTCCTCACTTTGAGATATTGGGGAAATAATATGGCAAGTAAAACAACACATTTTAAAGGATTCTCTGTTGTTGATGCGGATATCAAAATCAAGATTAATTTAACCCGGTTTGATAAACAATTCCAGCGCGCGCAATATCAGCTTGACGGAAATGTCATGAATAGTATGGTCCCTTTTATGCCTATGATTACAGGCGATTTTGTGGATGTTACCAGAGCAGCGAGCGCAGCAATACAAGGAACAGGACAAGTATATGCCGCATATGGCCCTGCTGGTCGTTTTTTATATCAGGGTAAAACTATGGTTAGTACTGTTACTGGTAGCACGTGGGCTACAAAGGGGACTAAAAAGGTGTTAGTAAGCCAATATGGAGGTAAAACCAAAGCAAAAGAGGATTTACAATATACCAAAACAGCGCATCCTAAGGCACAGGCTAAATGGTTTGATGCAGCAAAAAAAGCAGATGGTAAATCATGGATAAAGCAAGCCAAGAAAACAGCTGGAGGTGGAAAGCGTGGGTGATGAACTAAAACCAATAGGAAAAGATGCAAGCGGATATGATGTGTTGACAATCGCTGTAAAGGCTTTACTTAATCAATTCCCCGGTTTGTATGAAAATGAAACCGTTAAGTTTGAAGAATTGGGTGAGGATAGTGGGATTGCATTTTCGGCAGATAATGGAGCCTTAATCTTTTCTGAAACTGAGGATGTACTAGGTGGAGTGCGCCAGACCTGCCAGTATCCCTTCTATATTATATACCGTACATCCTCCACAAAAGAGCGGCAGAAGATGAGCATACAGGAATTTCTTGATACGTTCGGGAAGTGGCTATGTCGTGAGCCGGTTGTGATTGATGGGAGTGAGCAGCGATTATCAAATTATCCCACATTATCTCAGGGAAGAAAGATAACCAAAGTTACCCGTGATAACTCATACGGACTGGAACCGCAGGAAAGTGGCGTGCAGGACTGGATACTTCCTATATCAATAGAATATAAATATGATTTTGAAAGATGGTAGAGCCAGACGCTAAGACGCAGAGCCTTGTGTGATGGCGCTATATTTTTATTTGAAAGGAGAAAGACAGTGGCAACGTGGACTTATGCCGATGGAGAGGCAAAAAGAAAAGACTTTATGGTCTTTTGGATAACTGATGGAAGCACCACAAATATCACAAAAGATAAACTTGAAATTATTGGAAAAGGCGTTGAAGATATGCCGATTTCGATGAATCCAGAGACGGAAGAAAGCCAGGATGTGCTTGGAAATAATAACTATGACATCACCGGCTATGCAGAAAGCATGACAGTGGACCCAACCAATGTATCTGGAGAAAGTAAATACGCTCAGAAGATAGATACGCTCATGGAAGAAAGGGCAACTCTGTCAGATTTGAGATTGAAATATCTCTGTGTAAAGCGATACAAAACCGATAGTGCCGGAAATATGCGTGCATGGGTGCAGGAGGGTGTTGTTGAGTTGGGAGACTTTGCAGGAGGCCTGAAAGGTGTTTCTGCAACGCATACGGTGCACTATGTAGGTGATAGGACTCTTGGCGCTGTAAACCCTACAACGATGACTTTTACGGCTGATGGAGCTTCTTTGTCAGAGTAAAGGAGGATAAATATGCCTAATATTCCAATAAATATTGAAAGCCCAGTTAAATACTACGATTTTACGGACCAGCATGGAGATGTGCTGGCAACTTTCAAATTTGTTCCAACCGACCTTGACATATTCGAGCGGCAGCAGAATGTGTATAAAGCATTCGAGGATATGTGGATGGAATTAAAAACAACTCTTGATAACAAGAAGAAGGAAGAAATGTCGTTAGAGATAATTAATAAATATGCAAAGTCGCTTCAGGAAAAATTTGATTATCTATTTAACGCAGACACTTCTGGCTTCTTCAAAATCGCCAGTCCATTTACCCCTATGGAAAATGGCGACCCTTGGGCGCTGGTGATACTTGAGAGTGTTAAAAAAATTATAGAGCAGGAAACGGGTAAAAATTTCACGGAAATGGAAAGTAAAGCCGGGAAATATACACAACAGTATAATGCTGGTCCTGGGAAATATCCATTTCCTGTTAAATGAGCGCAGCGTGGTCCCTCCCATATTCTCTCTCTGTTAATGGAATAGACTATGAAATCCGTGAGGACTTCCGGGCAATATTAGATATTTTATCAGCCTTTGCGGATGAAGAATTGTCTGACCCAGAGAAAACACAAGCAATGCTTGAAATTCTTTACTGGCCCGTTATCCCGCCTCCGCAGGATTTAACAGAAGCGGCAGAAAAAGCATTATGGTTTATCGACTGTGGTGTGGTGCATGAAGATACTCCATCACCGCGCGTAATTGACTGGGAACAGGACGCAGGAATTATTTTCCCGGCGGTTAACAGGATTGCAGGGTTTGAAACACGCGGATGCCAGATAATCCATTGGTGGACTTTCTACGGATGGTTCATGGAAATTGGGGACGGATTGTTTTCTCAGGTCCTTTCTATCCGGCAGAAACTGTCAAAAGGGAAGCGCTTAGAAAAGTGGGAGCAGGAGTTTTTACAGAACAATAAAAAGCTATGTGAACTTGAAAAATCCACTGACAAATCTAAAGAAGAATTTGATTATTTTGCAGAGTTGCTAAAGTGAGGTGATATCTTTGCAACCTGATGGAACTGTATTAATAGATACTAAAATCAAAACGGATGGTGCAAAAACAGGAAGCGAAGATATCAAAAGAACGCTATCCGGCACAATGGATTATATAAAATTGCTACCTCAGGCTTTTAAGGATATTCCAGGCATTATGAAACATACATTTTCATCTGCTTCTAAATCCATACAAAGTCTTGCTCCAAGTGTACGCAATTTGCAAGATGAGGTGGACCAATATAAAGATGCATTGTATTACGCTGAAAAGGCTGGTTATGGACTTGGCGATGCGCCATATGACAAGGCATTAGCAGGATTGCAGCGGGCTAAAAAAGCAATGCAGGATTACAAGAAAAAGTTGCTCGGTGTTGATAATGAACAAAAGAAGGCAAGCAAAAGTGGAAGTAAGCTCAATAAATCATTAAAAGGTACTGAGAAAGCATCCCGAGGTGCACGAATGGGATTGGGACGAATGCTTGCAACATCTATCTTATTTAGCACTGTTTTCCGTGCCATTTCCGCAGTAACGGGCGGATTAAAAGAAGGTATGGATAATCTGGCCCAGTATTCAGATGATACCAATAAAGCGTTATCCATGCTGATGTCCAGTATGACCCAGCTTAAAAACTCTTTTGGCACAGCCTTTTCCCCGTTGGTGGAATACGCAACTCCGGCCCTGGCACAGTTTATCAATTTGCTATCCCAAGCCGTTACCTGGACGGCGCAACTGCTGGCGGCATTAACTGGTAAGGATACATTTGTCAAGGCGGTTAAGGTCCAGCAGGATTACGCGGACAGTCTGGACAAAACCAAAGATGAAACAAAAGATGCAGCCAAAGAAACAGAAAAGGCATTAGCACCATTTGATAAGCTGATACAGATAACAACGGGAAAGAAAAAAAGCGAAGATAAGAACGAGCTTAAACCAGAGGATATGTTTACCACGGAAGAAGTATCCAATGATATTAAGCTACAGGCAGAGGCTATAAAGAATACGCTTGGGAAACTGTTCGACCCGCTTAAAGAATCATGGCTTGAAAATGGCCCACAGGTAATGAGTTCGTTGCAAAATACATTCTCTGCTATTAAACAGCTTGCAAGTGATGTAGGCGCATCGTTTATGCAGGTGTGGAATGTAGAGGAATATGGGAAAGCAATCACGGATGATTTGCTAATTACTTTTGCAAATCTGGTTGATACAGTTGGTAATCTAGTTACAAACTTTGATAAGGCGTGGGTATCTGGAGATACTGGAACAAACATTTTAAGGCATCTTGGGGATATTATTCTTGAGATAACAGGATTTTTCCGTCAGGCATCAGAAAGTTTAAAAGAATGGTCTGCGGATTTGGATTTTTCACCTTTATTGGAAAGCTTTGACAGAATTTTAATTTCTGTAAAACCTATTGTATCAGATGTTGGAAACTTGCTATTGTGGTTTCTTAACGATGTACTACTTCCAATTGCAAAATGGGGAGTAGAGCAAGCGTTGCCAACCGTATTTGATTTAATTGCAGCAGCCCTGAAAGCAATACATAGTGTGATTGATGCACTGAAGCCATTGGGAATATGGTTATGGGAAGAATTTTTACAGCCATTAGGAGAGTGGACCGGAGCAGTTATCATAGCTGCATTAGAAAAAGTTGTTGAATGGTTGACTAAATTTTCGGATTGGGTAAGTCAAAATCAGACATTGGTAGAAAATATTACACTTGCAGTGCTGGCATTTTTTGCAGCTTGGAAATTTGAAGAATTTGTTTCAGGAGTAAAATCTATGATAAATACGTTGGGAGGGGTAAAAGGTCTTATACAAACACTTTCAACATTGGCCTCAAAACTTGATTTTACTAGGCTCAAATTTGTAGGAATGGCTACGGCTATAACTGTTTTAGTAAAAGCAATATATGATATATATAAAAATTGGGATAAGATGTCTCCATCTGAGAAGGTTATATCTAGTATTTTAGCTGCGGCATCAGCAATAGCAATTTTGGCTGTTGCTGTAGGTTCCCTTTCTGGTCCGGCAATGGCTGTTGCTATTGGAGTTGCAATTGCAGCAGGAATTGCTGCATCCACTATAGCATCTAATGCCGGTAAGCGCGCCGAATCTGCCGGATATTCTGGTGGGTATGGGGGAAGAAGTGCCTACCCAATGTCTGCTTATGCAGCGGTTCCCTATAGAATGCCAATGCTTGCAACCGGCACAGTAGTACCACCGCGGGCTGGAATGTTTGCTGCTATTCTGGGAGATAACAACCGTGAAACAGAAGTGGTATCCCCTTTGTCAACTATGAAGCAAGCTCTCAAAGAAGCTTTGGCAGAGAGCAATATATCTAGCAGAAACCAGATTGCTAAAGCAGAGCTAATACTTGATGGTACAAGATTTGGTCAGCTTGTAGTCAAATTCGGAAACAACGAAAAGAATCGTGTAGGTGTAAGAATGGTAACGGAAGGAAGCGTATAATGGCACAGAATGGGAACGGAGTATTTACCATAGACGGAGTTAATCTCCGTCTATGGGTAAAATCCTTAAAGCGAAATTTTTCGGTCGCAGATAGTGAAAATTCTGGACGTTTGCAATCTTACCGGATGCACCGTGATATCATTGGTACATTTTATAATTACACCCTCGATATTGATGCAGAAAGAAGTAACCCAGCTGACTATGATACATTTTATGAAATTATCTCCGCTCCGGTTGAGTCTCATAATATGGTATTCCCATATGGCCAAGAAACCAAAGAGTTTGAAGCATACATAACGAGCGGGGATGATGATTTAAAAATCAACAAGAACGGAAAAGAAGGTGAGCGTAACCATTGGACCGGCTTATCTATTACCTTTACCGCTATGGAGCCGCAGAGGAGGCCGTGATGTGTTTTTAAAGCAATCCATATTATCTGACGCAGAACAGAATACTGAGGGATTAAAGATTGTTTATGACGACTTGGCCCCTTATGCCAAAGAAAATAGTACAGCATCCATTACAAGGCCTGGATTAAGACCGAGAATAGGGCTTCATCCAGGCCCTGGTTTACATCCGCATGGGACAATAATAGAGCAGGAATTTCCAGAATTAAAGCGAGATGATATTTCTTATCCCGGATATGCTCTATGCTTTCCGCGGTTTTCTCTGTTGAATGGAAAGTATATCAATTTTCCAGATAATCCGCTTCCGTATGGATATATAAGCCCAGAAGTATCAAATGAACAAGGATTGTTCGGATATGTTAAGCAAAGCCAAGGACTTAAGCCCCAAATAGGTTTGCATCCAGGAATGTTTTTATATCCTAAATCAACAACTGAAAAGTTAATTGAATCCCCCATGCTGACAGTAACCTTTAATCAAAAATTCACCAGTGTAGGACTGCTTTTTACTTTTAATATGATGTCTGGAGATTATTGCACACGAATGAGAGTAAAGTGGTACGCGGATAATAACCTATTGTCAGATATGGAGTTTTTCCCGGATTCAGTTCGATATTTTTGTAATAACTATGTGAGAGGATATAACAAACTGGAAATCACGTTTTTGCAGACATCAAAACCCATAAGGCCAGTATTTGTTACCAGAATAGATTATGGAATATACCGTGATTTTCTGGACAACGAATTATTGGAAAGAAACTGTTTGCAAGAAATCAATGCAATATCAGAAAGCATAAGTATTAACACATTGAATTTCACGGTAAGGACAACATCCAATATCCCGTTTGATTTACAGAAAAAGCAGAAACTTACTTTATATTTCAACGGTGAGCTTATAGGAAATTTTTATCTTAAAAACGGTGCCAGGAAAAACAAAACGGATTACCATATGGACGCGCATGATGCAGTGGGCGTATTGGATGGCAATGAATTCGCTGGAGGAATATATACAGGCCAGCCGGTTTCTGAAGTATTAGAGAAAATATTTGAGAATGAAGATTTTAATTATTTGTTGGATGAATCATTTTCAGATATTCCGCTTTATGGATACATACCGTATACCACAAAGAGAAACGCATTAGTATACATATGCTTTGCTATTGGAGCTATTGCAGATACAAGCAATTACGATGGAATTGTTATATATCCGCAAGAAAATGTTTTAAATGGTGAATTTTTGAATGATGAAGTATTTTCTGGCGTTACATTGGAGCATTCTGATATTGTCACTGGAATTCGTTTAACAGTCCATTCTTATCAGAAATCAAACGAAACGCAGGAATTGTATAATGATAATTTGAATGGCACGGCAGAAGTTATTTTTAGTGAACCTTATCACAGTTTGGAGATAACTGGTGGTACCATTGGTCAGTATGGTGATAACTATGCCTATATAACTGGAACCGGTGGAAATGTAACACTAACTGGTAAGAGATATAACCATCTTACCACTTCAATCCTTAAGGAAAATCCAGATATTGTATTTAACAAAAATATTCGCGAAGTAACAGATGCAACATTAGTTTATAGCGGAAATGCGCAGCAAGTGCTTGACCGCGTATATGCATATTACCAGCGAGCAGAAAATGTGGTGGGGGATGTGCTTGTTGGAACGAAAAAATTAGGACAGAAAGTCAAGATTGATACAGATTACGATGGATACCGCACCGGTATTATTGAGAGCTACAATTACAGCTTTTCTCCCAACGAAATTAAGGCAGAGGTAAAAATACATGAGTAAGTATTTAGAATCTCTTATTTTTGACCGTACGCAGTCAGACATAATAGAATTAACCGACAAGGCTTACATTGATTACAAAGACCTAAACCGTGTCGAACAGGCAATCAAATGGGTATCTTATGTCCTGAATCAGTACGGATATAGAAATACGATTGTATCTAAGACATGGAAACCGCAGGACCATAGGACGGATTACGAAATGGACCGTCTGAGAAAAAATATAGTTGCAATAAGGAATGCATACTATACAGACAGCAACACCCCGCTAACCCCTGATAAGATAACATACACATCAATTTATCAAGCCAACGCTATAGAAAGAATCATTTATGATTTGGGGAATCTGATTGTAAAATCCTGTCCAGGTCCAAACCATCTTGCATTCACACTCGGAAGGAAAACATTAGGAAACAGGAGTATAAGCCTATGAGTTTGAAAACTGATTATAAAAATGATAAATTTTCTGGAATGCGTAAATACAAAATTGAAACTGATTCTGAAACCGGACTATCTACATTGGATGATAAAACCGAATATGTGGAGGTAGGGGACATATTCTCTGCTGATGATATCAATAATACAAATAAGGCCATTAACAAGATAGAAGGAACAGTTAATGATATGATTGGGGCAATCAGGCTCGATTTCCCTAAAACTGGGTGGAGCACCCAGGCACCATATAAACAGACTGTAAACAATGCGGGTATAAATGATACGGATGTCCCAGTGCCAATGTTCGAGTATCCTGTCATTAATTCGGAACAGCAACAGAAAGACGTGGACAGAAGCGTGGGGTATATCACCGACATAACAACGAATAATGGATCAGTGACCATTACATGTAATTATAGGAAACCAACAGCAGATTTCATACTTGTATTGAAAGGAATATGACAATGAGAATCGGATTACCGTTTAAAGGAAGTGGGGTTGATGTGACCGGCCTAACCGCTACATCACCAAGAGTCAGAAAAGGAAAAACATTTTATGGAGCTGGGACTGATAATGAACAGTCTGGGACAATGCAAGATGTTGAATCGATTAATAAAAAGATGGACGTAAATGAAACATATAATATTACGCCTGGATACCATGATGGAAATGATACATTCTTCCAAAACCTTGAAACATACAGAGGTGGATTTGTTGACCCTGGTCCTGGTAAACAGGTGATTGAAACAAAAGGAAAATACGTAATGTATGATATTATTGTATTGGAAGTAAGCGGATTGCGACCGGAAGTGATAAAATATGGCGTGACTGTTGGTGAAGGTGAAGGGGCGGTAACTGGTACATGGCAGGGTTTTGTAAGTTAGTGGAATGGATGGTGTATATGGCGAAGTTGGCGTTACATAAATTTGGTAGTCAAGCGAATCTGGATGACTTAACAGCAATGCCAGAGGATGTATTGGAAGGTAATATATTCCTTGGGAAAGGAAGCGAGGAGAAACAGACCGGAACACTTCCAGACAAAAAATCCCCAACAATTATATTGTCGGCAAACGGGGAAATAAAACTTGAACCTGGATATTATTCAGGTGGGAAAATCACCCAGAACATTGAAACATTTGATGCACAGACAATCGGTCCTGGAGCAAAACAAATCACGGTCAAGACTGCTGGAAAATACGGGAATGGTGATATCACTATTAATCCGGTTAAAAACCTAACCCCTTCGGTCATTAAGAAAGGTGAATATGTTGCAGGCGTAGGTCCTGGACTGTGGGAAGGATATGTAAATGAGGACCCATATACCCCATATCTATTCGGGACATTTTATGGCTCACAGGGTATTACATATTTTAGGTATACAACATATAGACAAGGTACTGGTACGGTAAAACTGTCAAAGGACCACATAGAAGCAAGTGCAGGTTCAGGAGAAACAGTCGCATTTGTTTTTGACCTACCCATCAACCTTACAAATGTAAAATCGGTTACGGTCCAAATGTCTGGAACCGGAAAGGTTTGCAAGGTTATGGTATGCCGGAATAGGGTGGAAAACTATATTGAGGAAGCATATCAGTCCGGTTCAAGCGTGCAATATAGATATAATCCGAATCTAGGTGACATATTACTTGATGGGTCAATTGGAAGAAGTAGCTCTTCCGGAGCTGAATGGGAGCAAGAAAAAACATTTACCTTAAGCGGAATAACTGGCAATGCCTACCTGTATATTGGAGCTTCTGGGGCTGCGTTTGACTACAATTTATATTTGGCTAGATTTAATCTGTAAGGAGGTTACATGAATAACATAGAAAATATCCAAGAATATATACCTACTGTGTATGTTAATGACTCTGAGCCAGATTTGGATGAGACAAACTTAAACAAAACAGAACAGGCAATAAAACGGGTAACCGATGCAGCCAATAAAGCAATTGATGCATTAAAGCAACTGGACCGGGAGAAGTTAGCGTTATCTGCTATATCTAACGTATTATCTGATGCTACAGATAAGGTTCCATCATTGGCTTTAGCTAATACAATGCAGCTCGCGATTAATGACTTAAATACCAATTTAGGTGCAGAATTAGTGACCAACGATGTATTATCTTATGCTCTAGGGGTGGGAAGGGGATTTTACGTAATACGGACTGACAATACGACAGCCAATACACCTAAAGACTATATGTCCGGATATATAGTCAAAAGATTTGGAAATCCAAATCAGGTAACAATTGTACTTTTTGAATTAGGTAAAACAAAGCCATATTACAACAGCTATAATGGTAGTGCCTGGTCTGGATGGGTTACTGGTTTACAGGACTCTGACTTTGCCAGGGAATCCACAGACCTTAACACAGCTTTTAATGGCATAGGCGCAATATCTATGTACAATTGGTCTAATGCAACATTACATACTCCGCATAAAGAAGGGATTACGGTGTATGGCAATGGCTTTGCGATAGGTTTTGATATTGGTAGTTTCAAGGTTCAAGTTGCGTTTGTTGTTGGTGAGAATCGCATATTCATACGCTCTTTGCGTGATGGCGGAGCATTCTCCACCTGGGTAGCCAAGTGATTATTCTACAGATTTTTGACGATATTCCAAGTGGTTCCGCCGTCAGTTGTTTTCCAAACAGTAACTCCTCCATCCATACCAATTTGCAGCCGGTATGATGTACTTCCTGAAAAGGGAGACTGTATCCCGGTGCTTCCAGTATTCATTACTAACCGATTAGCCAAATCAGAGTTTGTTAGTACTTTTTCATAGGCGCTCCACGTGCCGTTATTACGTTTACGCATCATCAACCCATCAAACCAGTGGGACTTAAATTCTACTGCATTATCATTATATGCCTTTGCTAGTATCCATCCTGCATCCCACTCGTTGATTGACAATCCAGATGGTGGGTTGTTCTCAAATGAGCCACTATAGTACTTGGATAATTTATTGCCCAAATTGCTATTTGTAATATAAAAACATACCCATGAAAGGAGTAAAATGAACCAATTAAAACTATCAAACAACACAAAATACGACTTAATAACAAACGGGGTGGAAGAATCAGGCGATTACCTAACCCTGTCGTTTCTTCCCGGCCTAGACAGTTTTGAAACGGTAGAATCCGAATTTAATCCGACAAATACAGAAAAAATTTACATACTTGGTTTGGACGGTCAGCCGATGGAAGTAAAAACCGGATTTACTCAGCTGGTTGAGATGCGCAAGAAAATGGATTATATCATTTCATCTGAGACAGTAAATGCCGGCACCGAGGAAGAGCCAAATTATGAAACCAATGAAGTGAAGGATACCATTATGGTTGCTAAACTTCGTAGGCCGGATATACGGGATACAGTGCAGACCTTGCAAGATACCGTGGATGCAATGATTTTAAGTCAGTTGGAGGTGTAAAATGTATACAACATTAAAAAGGCTATATAACAATGGTAAAGGGCCATTAACGGTTTCCGAACTCAACCGGGCCGTGTCAATTGGATGGATTACAGAGCAGCAGAAAAACAGCATAATTGGAGGATGATTATGAGAGATATCACATTGTGCCATCCACGCTTACAGCTTTTAGCAGGTCAATTGGTGGACGAATGCAATAAACAGGGATTAAAAATTAAAATAGGTGAGACACTGCGGACCGTGGCAGAACAGGATGCTTTATACGCTCAGGGTAGGACTAAACCGGGTAACATTGTAACTAATGCTCCTGGCAGCAGCTACAGCTCCTATCATCAGTGGGGAACAGCTTTTGATATATTCCGCAATGATGGCGCTGGAGCCTATAACGAAATAGGCGGCTTCTTTAACCGTGTGGGTGCTATTGGCGTATCTATCGGCCTTGAATGGGGAGGAAACTGGAAGTCTCCTGTGGACAAGCCACATTTTCAACTTCCTGATTGGGGTAGCTCCACCAGTGGTATCAAGAAATTGTATCGTAACCCGGATGAATTTATGAAAACCTGGGTGACAGAGGAACGCACTGGCTGGATTAAGGATAATAACGGCTGGTGGTACCGCAGACCGGATGGAACTTACCCGGCTAATAAGTGGTGTGTCATAAATCACCATTGGTATCTGTTTAATAAGGATGGTTATGTTTGCACGAGCTGGCACCGCTGGAATGGCAGCACATGTGACCCGGTTGACGGTTCGGGTGATTGGTATTACTTTGACCCTACACCAAACGGACCGTTGGAAGGGGCCTGCTGGCATAGCCAGGACAATGGGCGGGTTCGAATCCCGTATGCTCCATTTTATTAAAACCTTGTAGATACGGGAAAAACAACGTATTTACAAGGTTTTTTCATGTTTTAAAACAGCACTTCCTATGCCTACCACGGTGGAAAATATGCTATTTTTTATTATATATGCAACACGATGCAACACGGAAAATATGTTATTTTATTACATGCTGTTTAATTTTTCAAAGTGCTTATTAATTTTTTTGTTCTGCCGGACGCTTTCCAGGTCAATTACATTTCTATATACTGCTTTCATGATATTGTCGCTGGCCCATCCCCCCCGTTGTAAAATATATTGGTCCGGTATGCCTATGGCGTGCATAATGGATGCAGCATAATGCCGCAGGTCATGGAATCTGAAGTGGGGTATATCAATCTTTTTGAGTACTCGTCCGAATCGGTGTGTGATGTAATCCGGGTTCATGTCAACCAACTTTCCTTTTTTTCCAGATATCCGGTTAATTACAAATGCTGGCATTTCTACGTCCCGTGTACTATCATCCGTTTTAGGCTGTTTGATGTACCACTGATTATCTGGCCCCTTGACCATATTGTCTCTTACATGGATAATACGACCCTCTACATTTTTATCAGTAAGGGCGCTTATCTCTCCGCGCCTGAGTGGTCCAAAGGCTGCTAGTAAAACAGCTATTTCTAAATCAGTACCTTTGATTGCCTCCAGCAGCTTTTTAATATCATTGTCATTGGGGCAATATAAGTCAGGACGTTTTTTCTGAGGCAGTTTAACTTTTAGAATTAAATCCGGTGCAAACATCTCCAGTGATGCAGATAACAGGCCATAGGCATTACGGACTGTCTTTGGAGAGAGTTGTTTAGAAGCCAAATCACTTATCCATATCTGTACAGATGGATTCGTTAGTTCTGAGAGCCGTTTACGCCCAAATGCTCCGCCGAAATACTGTCTTTGCATGCCAATGTACCCTCTAAGCGTGGAAGGGCTTAAAACGCCTTTCTTGACGCTCAAATAACGTTCGATAGCCTGACTCACTGTTATATCTTCGTCCTCGTCCTCATCCGGTTCATTGTATTGCTTTATGGGCTTATCTTTCATATCTAATTTCCATCGGGTAGCCATTTCCTTTGCTTCTTTACGTGATGCGGCAACAAAGCTTTTGTAATGCCGCTTGCCTTTATCATCTGTATACAAATATATTTGCACTCGGACATTTCCAGACGGCAATTCTCCTTTTTTCTTTTTCGGGGCTTTCTTTGTCATTTTTCTTTCCTCCTTCAATTGATTTTCCTAAAAATAGGTATAAAAAATACAGCTCCGCAAATATCTTGCAAAGCCGCCCCGAAGATGGTACAATATAAGTGCGAATTATAGTGCATATCTTCGGGTATGTAGGCCGGTTCCTGTTGGCGCAGGGGCCGGTTTTATTTTATTTACCAATCCATCTGTTTCCGCAATCACGACAATAGTATTCATTATGCGCTTTCTTTTTTGTTCCAGTAAAAATCAAAGAGGTTCCAGCGGTAGCTATACCAAGTCCAATTTTTGCAGCAGATTTTTTCTCTTTTTTCTCCTCTTTTGTATTAAATACTGTTAGAGGATGCAAAGGATTCAAATTTACAGATGTTTTTTGTTTTATATGATAGTTGGCTTCGTTAGACCATAAGTCCACATTATGACTTTTACATTTAGGACATTTTAAACCTGATTTATTTTCTTTAGGAGTTTGAGCAAAAGCCTGTTCTTGCTGTTCTGTTTCAACCATAGGCAAATCAGGGCAATTTTCGGATATATAGTCTACAGCTCGTAAAATAGGTTCATTAGCTTTATATGCAAACTCAAAAGTGGTTTTTTCATTAGTACGGCTTATAAAATTCATATAACCAGATTTGATTTTGGTTGCAAAACAATATTCAATTTTTTTCATATTAGAATATTGCAGTGTTGTTTTAGAGCCAAAAAAGTTGAAAATATTTATTTCTTCTTTTCCGATAAATAACTCTTTTGTAGTTCCTTTAATACTCAAAAAATCAGTTCCTCCTTCCGATTATTTTAAAATCAAAAAGTTTTTCCCTATATCCCGTTAATCCAGCGAGTTGTTTTTTGCTCATTCCTGGATTTTCCAATATAGTTTTGTCCGGTATTAAAAGTTCAGCAGTAAAAATGTTTGCTTCTTGCTCGGGCTTAGCCTTACTAAAAAAGGTTCCTCCAAAAAACATACATTCAGTACCTTTGTGTAGCACCCCATGACCTACTTCATGGGCTAAGACAATATCACTGTATTTGGTATCGGTAATGCGTGAGTTGATGCATATACACGGTACTCCTTCGTATTCTATGTAGTAACCCGAGTATTGACCCAGGTCATGCTTTTGTACAATAAAACCTAAATAGTCCGCAATTTCCATAGGATTTCTGGTTCCGTATTTTTCAACCAGATTCAAAACAGTATCTTTAATCTCCAATCGCTACTCTCCAAAGCCTTCCTGCTTTTTCTTAATCTTAGCCGCCCTACAAAGAGATAACAGTGAGTCTCTTAATAATTTATCCTCATCCTCATCCCCCGAGTAATCCTCGCCGTTAAATCTTAGGACAACCGTTTCGTTGTTCCTTATGCGCTTCATAATTTCGTCAACATCATTAATTACATTAAGCTCTTCAATGTTAGAAAGAGTGGGCTTCTTTGCTTCTGGGGATTCCTCCTTCCCAGTCATTAGATAGTCAATAGTGACTCCAAAGTAATTTGCAATTATTCTTCCTATTTCTGGCCCCACAAGCGAATGCTTTTTTTTCCAAGTGTAAATTGTTGATTGGGATACGCCTGTGTCTTTACAGAATTTATAAGCCGTTATCCCAAACTTTTTCAGAAGTAGTTCAAAAACTTCGTACATTGTTACCCCTTTCTTTGTATTTTAAAAATACATCGAAAAAACACAATAAAAAGTATTGACTACCTCGGTGTATAGTGGTATAGTATACCTATACAGCGGTAGAACGATGTAAAATCAATGCCATTGTATTGGTTTAGTGATGTACCTCGTCTGGTAAACAAAGTATATCACTAAACCGAAGTAAACGCAAGTATTATTTTATAGAAAGGTGGGATTTTTTTGCCAAAAATGTTTACGTGTGAAGAAGTGGCGTCTCGTTACGCTGTACAGGTCATTACTGTATGGGACTGGATTCGCAAAAAGAAGTTATCAGCAATCAAGATTGGTAGGGAGTACCGGATAAGTGAAGATGATATAAAAGCGTTTGAAGATTCTCGGCGTACGACCAACAGTATTTCTCAAAGTAGGAGGTGAAAGAGAATGAACGGACCAAAGTTTAGGTTAGTCAGTGATGGAAAACGGTCTTATTTTGAAGTATGTGGAAAGTCTATGGGTAAAGGCGTTTCGTCTGTTTCATATATTCACGAAGCGGGCGAAAATCCAAAAGTTAGTATTTCTTTTGATTTGCATGAATTCGAATTTTTTGAAGATGGGAAGATTGATAGGGTAACAGTTGATAGGGTAATGGGTGATTTGTCAGACAGAGAGCCGTCCAGTAAGAACGGCCCTTCTGAGGAAAATGAGTTATCTCCGATTATTACGGCTGAGTAATTCAAGCTTTTTTTCAATTTCTAAAGTATGGATTGCGTTTATATTTATTGCGCATGTAGCATTTTTACCATCTTTTAGAAACAAAGCGCATTGGGTAGTACATTCAACTTTATTTGTTGCACTACTCATTAAAGGACACACATATGTCATTTAATATTTCTCCTTCTTATGTACTCGGCGCGGCAACGCCTGTACTTAAATTATAAAGGAGAGGGGGAGGAATGACAAGATAATGATTTTTATTTCTTAGAGTAGGAGGTGATGGGTATGAAAAAAAGAAAAAGAATCAAAGCTTCAATTATAATCGCTCTGATTCTTAATGAAATAGTTTGTTTACTTCCGTTTGTACAATTTGATAATAGAGTAGATAAGCTCATTCTGTTTTTAATTTGGTTTTTATCGGTGAATGAAATAATTAAATGTTAGTCCGATAAACATTTTTATTTCCTCGGAGTAAATATATTTTATAAGAAAGGATAGGAAAATGAACAATTTGCAAATTATAAACATTAAGGGAGTAGAGTGCTATGAGGAAGATGGGACGGCATATTTGAAACTGGAAACTGTGGCTAGGGGATTGGGATTCACTGACAATAGTAAAGGTACTGAGTATGTCAGATGGAATACGGTGAGGCAGTATTTGAGCGATATTGGATTTTCGCAGGAAGTTGCGAAAAATGATTTTATCCCGGAAAACGTTTTTTATCGACTTGCCATGAAGGCAAAGAACGAAGTTGCAGAGAAGTTCCAGGCAAAAGTAGCTGATGAGATAATTCCATCAATACGCAAGACGGGAGCGTATCAGTTAAAACGCCTCACCCCAGAAGAAATCATGAGAATCCAGCTCGGAATGTTGGATGGCCATGACGCAAGGATTACAAAGCTAGAAAACAATATGACCTTGGATTATGGACAGCAGAAATTTTTGGGTAATCTTGTATCCCAAAGAGTTATTCATTGGCTTGGAGGGAAAGGTTCAAACGCATATCGGCAGGTTTCGAAAAAGGTATTTTCAGAGTGCAATAGGGATATTAAGAATCATTTCAATGTAAATGCTAGGAACAATATCCCGAAGTTGAGATATGAGGAATCTGTAGAGTATGTAAAGGAATGGGAGCCTTGCGAAGATACAAAGATGATGATTTATGGGTATAACTCACAGATGAATTTGAACATAGCATAAAAATGCCCCGGCGGTGCAGCAACACCAACCGGAGCCGTACCACATTACCCAAACTAATGCGGATACAGGAATATTTTACCATTTTCTCCTGTATTACGCAAGCACAGGAGGAAAATATTTATGAACATTGAAAACCAGAAGGACAAGCCAACATGGGAAGGGATGGAGCAGTATTTTGCTGTAGAGGTAATAGAGCAGAGCAAGAGGAATGCAAAACATTGGTTTATAGCGTTCCTGGTAACGCTGGCGGCGCTGATAGGCACCAATGCTGCATGGCTTTATACTGCGGGTACATATGACTATGTTTCCCAGGATGGCACCGGACTGAACAATATCAACACAGGAACGCAAGGAGATTTGAATGGGACAGAGAGCCAGGATTAAAAAGAACGGCAAGAGCCGGGGAATCAAGAGGAAGAGAAGGAGATAAACGATGTACATCAATCCATTTTTGGCAGGAGTTGTTTGCACTGTTATTGCAGAGATACTAATAATTATAGCAATAGCGCTTTACCAGTATTTTAAAATTTGATAGGAGGTAGTAAGAGTTGAAACTTAGTAGAGATAAAATTGATATTGCTCTGGCTAGAAATTCTTTGACTATAACAAATCTTTCCAAACGGTATGGAGTGAGCCGAGCGCGTATGAATGTTATTTTAAATATGCGGGAAGTTACACCTGTGTGTGCTGGACGCATGGCAAATGCTCTTGGTGTGGATGTAAAAGAGATAGTAGAAGATAATTTATCCTGGAATGTATAAACGAAAGGAAGTGAGGTCGTGAAATCTAAGAAGCCGTCAGAATGGCAAAAGGACAGCATCCGGTTGCTGATAGAAGAAGCCAAAATAAGAAATAACTTTGATGATAATGAGCTGGCCTTGTATTTGGGTTTTTGTACAAGCTCGTTTAGAGAGCGTAAAGCCAACCCTGAAAAACTGACAATAGAAAAATTACAGATACTTCTGCAATTGACCGGGAAGGAGATGAAATTTGTTGAAACAGCTTGAATACATGCCTGTTGGCAGGACACATCTGACACAGCGGCAGAAGGACCGTATGATTATCCGTGGGCTGACCGCCGCGGTGATGGTATTAAGCGGGATGTTACTGATATGTCTGGCGGTGATGCTGTGAGTCGCAGGAGGAACGGAACCAACCGGGCAGGGAAAATGGTAAATGCCAGCCGGTACACCGGATATGGTAAGCCAATAAAAAAGGTCGTCAGCTTGACAGAGCTAAACGACCGGATACAAAAAATAACTCAGTCTGATTATATCAGAGATTATGGAGGTTTGCAAGATGGAAGAAAGAACAGTTGAAATTTCTGCCAATGAATATAGAAAGCTTATTGAGCTTGAAGGTCGGGTAAATGCAGCTTTGGTTTTTTTGGATACAGATGAATATGCCCAGCGTAATGTGCTGGTCGGTATTTTGAGAGGCGTACCGGTTAAAGTTCCTAAGGATAAAACACATGATGAATAATTCTAAATGTGATTCTTGCGGATGTTTCCTTGACCCGGAACATTGGAAAGAATGTGATAAATGCCATCAGAGGAAGCTTAAGCGAGTGAAAAAGGTAGAAAGAATGCAGGAGCCTATCAAATCAGAGGGTCAGAATTACACTTTATATTCAGATGGAGGACAAGTAGATGAACTTATATGAAATTGATACAGAAATATTGGGTTGCGTTGACATGGAAACAGGGGAAATCATAGACGATGGACGTCTGGACCGACTCCAGATGGAAAAGGAAAAGAAAATTGAGAATATAGCTTGCTGGTACAAAAATCTCAAAGCGGAGGAGGGTGCCATTGATTCTGAAATTAAAAATCTTAATGCAAGAAAAGTAGCCGCAGGTAATCAGGCCGAACGGCTTAAGGAATACTTATCTGGATATCTTGACGGTGAGAAGTTCAAAACGGCGAGAATTTCAATATCTTACCGTAAATCAGAATCGGTTGTGATTGAGGATACATCTAATATCCCTACAGAATACCTTGTTACCAAGGCGCCGGAACCGAGCAAAACCAAAATTAAAGAAGCCATAAAAGGAGGTCTTACAGTTCCAGGGGCGCATATTGAACAGAAACAGAATATACAGATTAAGTAGGTGTTGTGTATGGAAAATCTTGACTTATACCAAAAGGTCCGTTCTGTCCCAGATAGCGCCAAGAAAACCATTAAGGGAGGCCGTACAAGCGGTATGACCGATATTAACCCAATGTGGCGCATAAAAGTCCTTACTGAGCAGTTCGGACCATGTGGGATAGGATGGTACTACATTACAACGCGGAAGTGGTTGGAAACATCGGGTAATGAGATTGCGGCTTTTGTAGATATCGAATTATACATAAAGGTTGACGGAGAGTGGTCTAAACCAATCCCAGGAAACGGCGGGAGTATGTTTGCTCAAAAGGAGAAGTCTGGAATATATGTATCTGACGAATGTTACAAGATGGCAACCACAGATGCTATATCGGTAGCGTGTAAGCAGCTCGGAATTGGCGCGGATGTGTACTGGGATTCAGACCGAACTAAATACAATAAGCAGCATAATCCTGATTTGATTACTGAATCCGATATCAATGAAATATTTTTGGAACTGAAACGGACGGGAATAGGGATTAAGAATGTGCTATCAAAGTATGGACTGACTGATATCCATGATATGACTAATTCCCAGGCAAATGAAACAATTAAAAAACTGAAAGAGAATCCAAATAAAGAGTTAGTTATGCGGCCACCGAATGATATGCAGGATAGTGAACTACCATGGAATGACCCAAAGAGGTGATTATATGCATGAGGCAGCAGACATAATAGCATACAAGCTTGTTCCAGAGGGAACGTATCTAAAGATATTTATTCCTGGAAAAAATCTTATGGAACCAATCGTTGATAAGCACATGAATAGATGCAGTGTATGGCTTGACGATGGTAGACATATAAGTGCAGACCAGCGCAGGAAGATTTATGCCACAGTTAATGACATCTCCGCCTATTCCGGGAACGTGCCGGAGGTTGAGAAAGAATGGCTTAAGTATTTACATATCAACCGGACCGGATGCGGATATTTTTCACTGTCTGATTGCTCTATGGATACGGCCAGGGAATTTATCAATACCATGCTGGATTATGCGCTGGAACAGGGGATACCGCTGCTGGATTTTGCCCTTAACCGTACCGATGATATAGGACATTACCTATATGCATGTTTAAAGCTACGGAAGTGTGCCATATGTGGCCGGGATGGGGAGATACACCATGTAGATACTATCGGAATGGGCAATGACCGAATGAAAGTTGATGATTCTGAGTACCGGAAAATATGCTTATGCCGGCAGCACCATACAGAAGCGCATAGCATTGGTATGACAGCGTTTGAGGACAGATATAAGGTGTACGGAATCAAGTTTGATAACTGATAATCAGTAATATTAAGATTTTTAAAAGGAGTAAACTATGGATTTTTATAATTGTCCTTATGTCGATGTTATTCCATTTCGCAATGGAAACGAATATGACGAAGCTTATAGATGTGCAGTGACAAGGAAAAGTTGTCAGGGATGTGCTTGTAAATTATCAACAGAAGAGTGCGAACGGTTAGTTCGTGAGCAGAAGAATTAAAATTTGGAGGAAAAGCAATGAATAAGGTTATAAATGATATTGGAGATTTGCAGACGAATTATCAGGTTTTAATTGATGAAAAACGGTTATCTAAAAAGGCAATGTGTGACTTGGTGATACCATTTAGGGATAAGTACGGACTTACCGATTTGCAGGCATTACAGATTGCAAGGAACGAACTGACAATCGCAGAGATTAACTTACTTATTCTACAAAACTGACATTTTGGTATCTATTCCCCTTGCGGGATGATACATACAACGGTAATGATTACTGGTCAGATTGCTAATATGTCACGACATACTTTCTGACCCTGGGACGGGACCTATCAAACCTCCTTTACCCGTCCCGAAAGGAGGGATTGAATTGAGATACACAAAAAATTCTGATGTTATCCAATGTGCTGTGTACAATGCCCTGGGCGTAGGAAAACAGAATGCCATAAGCAGGGCGGAACTCAGCCGGATTACTGGATATAAGGATAGACGTATCCGTGAGGCAATAGAGGGCATGCGATACAGTAAGGTTATCATTAACCTGGACAATGGTGACGGATATTACATACCTGACTCAACGCTCCAGGGCCGCCGTGAAGCCGCTGCCTGGATTGCAAGGCAGGACAGGAGGATACAGTCCATGAAGGCAGCTACAAAGGGCGCTAGGCGGTTCGTGAACGGGGTAAGGAGCAAGGGTATCCCAGGCCAGATAAGTATGTTCGGGATGGGAGGCATGTAGATGGGGAAATCGCAGCGTGAAAAAGGGAAGCGCGGAGAACGGGAACTTGCCAATCTCCTTAAGGACCATGGATACAACTGCCGTAGGGGCCAGCAGTATTGTGGCACCAACGGGGATGCGGATGTGGTGGGACTTCCAGGCATACATATCGAGTGCAAGAGGGTAGAGCGCCTTAACCTTGAGGATGCCATGACACAGGCCATAGATGATACAGCGGCAGAGAAATTACCATTCGGCGAGGAAATATACCCTGCAGTGTTCCACCGCCGCAATCGTGGCTCCTGGTTGGTTACAATGCGCCTGGATGACTGGATGAACCTGTATCGAGAATGGGGTTCTGGTAGACAGTTGGATGGTGGTTGATATGAGGGAGAGCGTAGTATTTTACAGAAGTTTTTATGAAGCTGTCAAGGAACTCCCGCCAGAACAGTTCAAAGCTGCGGTAACTGCGATTATGGAGTATGGTCTGAATGAGAAAGAACCGGAAACAAGTGGGATTGAACGGACGATATTCCTCCTCACCAAACCCCAGATTGATGCCAATAACCGCAAATACCTAAATGGAACCAAGGGAGGCAGACCTAAAACCTCGCAGGAACCTACCAATAACCAAACCAGAACCAAAAGTAAACCTACAAATAACCAAACCGAAACCAAACCAGAACCCAAGGTAAAGGATAAGGTAAAGGATAAGGTAAAGGTAAAGGATAATGATAATACATTTTGCCCGGAGCCGGATAAATCCGCTCCAGGCAGCCCGGTGGCAATATCCTTTATGCTAAATGATAAATCCATGTATGATGTGACGGAGAATGACGTGGACATGTTCCAGAAGCTCTATCCGGCCATTGATGTCATGCAGGAGATGCGTAAGGTTGTGGGGTGGTGTGAGAGCAATCCGAAGAACCGAAAGACCAGAAGCGGGGCAAAGCGGTTCCTGAACGGATGGCTGTCAAGGGCGCAGGACAGGGCAAGACCATCCCAAATACCCGTAAAGCAAAACAATAATAAATTCCACAATTTTGACCAGCGTGATACAGATTATGATGCCATTGCCATGCAGAAAACGCAGGAATGGCTAAAAGGAGGAGATGATTGATTTATGGGAAAACCGGATGGAAGGAGCGCACTGTTTTTGGAAATGGATGCCAAGTTCCGGGCAATCCAGAATAACCAGGAGCGTATTATTAAGCTTCTGGAAGGAGGGGATGAGAAGCCGAAAAAAGAGGAAACCATAACGGAAGCCTACGCCTGGACACACACCAAGATGCCACTTTAGCGGAGGAATGAAAATGAGTTGTTTAAAGTGCGCACACCTGGACAGGAGCCGTAAAAGCCAGGTAGGC
>PPYE01433208.1_pt1 | contig 40448 bp, 50 predicted proteins | sample 1559881 | NCBI WGS metagenome assembly PPYE01 (sample SAMN08240022, study PRJNA423297) | Human gut metagenome, whole genome shotgun sequencing project. | reverse complement strand
TTGTTCATGAGAATGCCAATAAGGATAGTGATTTATACAATACACAACGTGATTTAACCGCAGGTATTGTTGGAAAATCCGTTGGACTTAAGATGCTTCCTCCACATGTAGCAAATGCTCATCAAAAGGGAGATATCCATTTCCACGATTTAGACTATAGCCCTTACACGCCTATGACAAACTGTTGTTTGATTGACTTCAAAGGCATGTTGGCAAATGGTTTTAAAATCGGTAACGCTGAAGTAGAAAGTCCCAAATCCATTCAAACTGCAACAGCACAAATTTCACAAATCATCGCAAATGTTGCCTCTAGTCAGTATGGTGGCTGTACAGCAGATCGCATCGATGAATTCTTGGCGCCTTATGCAGAACTCAACTACAAGAAACATTTAGCAGATGCTAAAGAATGGGTGACTGAGGAAAAACAGGAAGACTATGCTCGTGCTAAAACGCGTAAAGATATCTATGATGCTATGCAATCTCTTGAATATGAGATAAATACGCTTTTCACCTCAAATGGTCAAACACCATTTACCTCTCTCGGTTTTGGTTTGGGAACAAACTGGTTTGAACGTGAAATCCAAAAAGCTATCCTACAAGTTCGTATTTTAGGCCTTGGATCAGAGCACCGCACAGCCATTTTCCCAAAACTCATCTTCACCCTAAAACGCGGACTTAACTTGGAACCTAACTCACCTAACTACGACATTAAACAGCTAGCACTTGAATGTGCAACTAAGCGTATGTATCCAGATGTCCTATCATATGACAAAATCATTGAATTGACAGGCTCCTTCAAAGCCCCTATGGGATGTCGTTCCTTCCTTCAGGGTTGGAAAGATGAAAATGGCGTTGAAGTTAATTCTGGACGAATGAATCTTGGCGTAGTCACCCTTAATCTCCCTAGAATTGCGCTAGAGTCTAAAGGAGACCAAGATAAATTTTGGGAAATTTTTGAAGAAAGAATGGGAATTGCCAAAGATGCTCTCGTTTACCGAGTTGAGCGGGTAAAAGAAGCTACACCTGCCAATGCACCTATTCTTTATCAGTATGGCGCTTTTGGTCAGCGTCTGCGTAAATGCGACAGCGTCGACCAACTCTTCAAACATCGTCGTGCAACCGTATCACTTGGTTACATTGGACTTTATGAAGTAGCATCTGTTTTTTATGGTAGCGATTGGGAAACTAATCTAGAAGCCAAGACATTTACTTTAAATATCGTTAAAGCGATGAAAAATGCTTGTGAAAGTTGGTCTGACGAATATGACTATCATTTCTCTGTTTATTCAACACCATCAGAAAGTTTAACAGATCGCTTCTGTCGATTGGATACTGAAAAATTCGGTGTCGTAACTGATATCACAGATAAAGAATATTACACCAACTCCTTCCACTACGATGTCCGTAAAAATCCAACACCATTTGAAAAGTTGGAATTTGAGAAAGATTACCCAGAGGCTGGTGCAACTGGTGGATTCATCCATTATTGTGAATATCCAGTCCTACAACAAAATCCTAAGGCACTTGAAGCTGTTTGGGATTTTGCCTATGACCGTGTCGGCTATCTTGGCACTAATACTCCAATTGATAAATGCTACAAGTGTGACTTTGAAGGGGATTTCACTCCAACAGAACGTGGGTTCATGTGCCCTAATTGTGGTAACACAGATCCTAAAACAGTTGATGTCGTCAAACGTACTTGCGGTTATTTAGGGAATCCACAGGCCCGCCCTATGGTTAAAGGACGCCACAAAGAAATCTCAGCCCGAGTCAAACATATGAATGGTTCAACTATCAAATATGGTGGCAAACATCTCTAATAAGACCTATAATGCATTATAATAAACTAGAAGCAGCTGGATAATACCCTCCAATTCCCTCCAACTGCTTTGCTTATTTAGTTTTTAGAAAGGGATACAATGGGTAAATATCAATTAGATTATAAAGGTATGCAACAGGTGGAACGTTACCACGAAAAAAATGCAACCGTCAAAAATGACAAAAAAGCACGTGTCCAAGCCCTTTTAAAAAAAGCTGGAAAGAAGAAATAAGATGATTTTACGCCGACCAAGTCAAGCAGATAAAGAAGCTATCTTAGACATGATGGGTGAATTTGAAAGGGAGAAATCTGTCCATGATGGTGGATTTTGGAACACGGACAATTTTATTTATGAAGAATGGCTAGAAGAAAATCTTCAGTCAGAAGCAGGACTTAATATCCCTGAAAACTGGGTTCCTGCTATACAGCTGGTCAGTTTCAACGAATCAGGTCATGCTCTTGGTTTTCTACATCTTCGTCTTCGTTTAAATGGGCGCTTACTAGAAAAAGGTGGTCATATTGGCTACTCCATCCGTCCATCTGAACGTGGCAAGGGGTATGCAAAAGAATCTCTCCGTCAAGGCCTGCAAGTAGCCAAGGAGAAGAATATTCAGCGTGCTCTGGTCACTTGTAGCACAGAAAATCCAGCCAGCCGAGCTGTTATATTAGCCAACGGTGGTCAACTAGAGGACATTTGTAACGAAACTGAGCGCTATTGGATAGATTTGGAGTAAAATCATGACATGGAATACACCAAAACCACAAGAATGGAAGTCCGAAGAGCTTAGCCAAGGACGCATTATTGACTATAAGGCCTTTAATTTTGTTGATGGTGAAGGGGTCCGTAACTCACTTTATGTCTCTGGTTGCATGTTTCACTGTGAGGGATGCTATAACGCTGCTACCTGGTCCTTCAAGGCAGGGATTCCCTATACCAAAGAACTAGAGGAACAAATCATACAAGATTTAGCACAACCCTATGTGCAAGGTCTCACACTACTGGGTGGAGAACCTTTTCTAAATACTGGTATTCTAACTCCCTTAGTCAAGCGTATCCGTAAGGAACTACCCGAAAAAGACATTTGGTCTTGGACTGGTTATACTTGGGAAGAGCTAATGCTTGAAACTCCTGATAAGATAGAACTTCTTCATCTCGTTGACATTCTCGTAGATGGACGTTTTGATATTACTAAAAAGAACCTTATGCTCCAGTTTCGAGGATCATCTAATCAACGTATTATTGATGTCAAAAAATCTCTTGATCAAGGAAAGGTTGTTATCTGGGACAAGTTGAATGACGGTCAAAAAAACTATGAGCAAGTCGATCGTAAAGACATGATATAAGAAAAAGTCTGAGTTTGTAACTCAGGCTTTTTTAACTTTTCTTACAAAAAACAATTCACTATCAGAAGATAAATCCTTACGATAGTAAAAGTCATCAAAGGATAAGTCTCGTAAGGCATCTATGGTTTGACAACTTTCCTCCATTACAGCTGTCAAAAAAGCTCCTCTAGCCTTTTTAGAAATCGTTGAATGTGTCTTAAGAATACCATTACGGTCTTCCATAAAACTAACTGTGAATAACTGCTTACGAAGACTTGGACTAAAGACATCTTCAAATTCACTTGAAAGCAAGGAAACAACTGGAACTTGACTATCTTCTAGGAATTGGTCATATTCAGCACGCCAATAATTTTTTAAGGACTGACCATTAACCTTAACCTTTGTATGAAAGTCATGACGATGTTCTTGAATCGGATAGAAAGCGGGAATAATCCCATAAAAAGAAGATGTGATAAATACTTGGTGACTGAGGAAATCTTTTTCACATGTGGATAAGTCCTTGCGTTTAATGTAACGATACATCAGTCCGTTAAAAAGCTCGACAGCTGGGTAATTCTTCGCTTCACCTGCTAAAATTGCATCCCAACGCTGCTTTTCTTTCTCAGCCTGCTCAGGCTTTATTTTATAAGCTATGGACAAATCGTCTGTGGATAACTTAGCCATTTCTGTTAGAATAGCTTCACTCTTTTCAGATAGTTTTTGGGAGGGGACTTCCTTACTGGGCTTCATTTCTTTTGCAGTTGGAATTAAAAATTTAATCATATTGTTATTGTAAAGCCATGCTGGCATTTCGTCAAGAATTCTCTCTAGTAAAAAAGGAAGCAAACAGTCGTCAACTCCCTTCTTTATTAATCATCTAAATCAACAAAACGACCTAGAATATGTACATTTTCTGCGATTGAAACAAAAGCTTTAGGGTCTGCTTTTCTCATATAATACTTGAAGTCCGTATACTCTTCACGGGTAATAATAGCTAGCAATACTACTTTCTTTTCGTGATTATAAGTTCCTTCCGCATCGTTAATCATCGTTACACCACGGTGAAGTTTCTTATGGATCATCCTTATAACTGGATCAGGATTACTTGTGACAATCATGGCTTGCATTTTCTTCTGTTTAGTGAAAATTGCATCCGTTACTCGACTAGAAATAAAAATTGTAACCATAGAATAGAGAGCGTATTTCCAGCCAAAAAGAATACCTGCAAAAATCATGATAATCCCGTTGACAATCAAGGAGATATTCCCAACATCACGACCCGTTTTCTTACGAATAGTGAGACTGACGATATCTGTTCCTCCGCTAGAAATACGTGATTTTAAACCGAAACCAATCCCTGCTCCCATGACCAGACCACCAAAAATAGCATTTATCAATGGGTCCTCCGTTAAGGTCACATGAGGCATCACCTGAATAAAAAGGGAACTCATTGTTACCGTAATGAAGGTGAAGATGGTAAATTTGTGGCCAATCTTATACCAAGCTAAAATCAAGAGTGGAATATTAATCGCATAGAAAGTCAATGATACTGGAATCTCAAAGCCCAGAGTCCTGAGACTCAATGCTGATAACACCTGCGCCAACCCTGTAGATCCACTGGAGTAGACATGTCCAGGTTGAAAAAAGAAATTCACGGCAATTGATGACAAGAGCCCATAGAATACTGACGCTGAAAATTTTTCAGTATATTTTTCACGAGAGATACTACGTGCCGCTTGTAAAACGCCCATTTTCTTTGCAGATTTTTTCGCTATATACTTAACATGTTTATGAAGAGGTGCTTTATTCATTTTCTAATTCTACATGAAGGGCAAGTTCTTCCAACTGTTTATCAGCCACAAGACTTGGAGCCTGAGTCATAGGATCGGATGCCTTATTATTTTTAGGGAAGGCAATCACTTCACGAATATTATCTTTACCTGCAAGAAGCATAACAAAACGGTCAAGCCCGAGAGCCAAGCCACCATGTGGTGGGAATCCATAGTCCATAGCTTCGAGAAGGAAACCAAATTGCTCATAGGCAGATTCTTCAGAGAAACCAAGGGCTTTCAACATACGTTCTTGTAAGTCTTTCTGATTGATACGTAGACTACCACCACCAAGCTCATAACCATTCAAGACAATATCATAGGCTACAGCACGTACCTTAGAAAGATCTCCTTCGAGTTCTGCTGCAGAATCTTCTGTTGGTAAAGTGAATGGGTGGTGGGCGGACATATAACGGCCCTCTTCTTCAGACCACTCAAACATTGGCCAATCGACAACCCAAAGAAAGTTAAATTTAGTGTTGTCAATCATGTCAAGTTCTTTAGCAATTTGATTACGCAAAGCACCAAGTGTGTTATTAGCGATTTCAAGTGTGTCTGCTACAAAAAGAACCAAATCATTTTCTTCAATCTGTAAAGCATCTGTCAACTTTTCTTCAATACTTGTCAAGAATTTAGCAACTGGACCTGCTAGAACTCCATCAGTCATCTTAACCCAAGCAAGACCTTTAGCACCAAATTGTTTGGCAAAGTCTGTCAACTTGTCAATGCTTTTACGTGAATACTTATCTGCATTTCCTTTAACAACAATCGCCTTAACAGCTGGTGCCTCAGCAAATACTTTGAAGTCTACATCCTTGACAAGTTCTGTCAAGTCTTGTAAAAGCATGTCAAAGCGTGTATCTGGCTTGTCAGATCCATAGTTATTCATAGCATCATCATAAGACATGCGTGGGAATGGTAGTGTCACCTCAACCCCTTTAGTTTCTTTCATAACCTTAGCAATCAATCCTTCTGTAATATCTTGGATTTCTTGCTCATTAAGGAAAGAAGTCTCCAAGTCAACTTGTGTAAACTCAGGTTGACGATCACCACGCAAATCTTCGTCACGGAAACACTTTACAATTTGATAATAACGGTCAAAACCAGCATTCATCAATAATTGTTTAGTAATCTGAGGACTTTGTGGAAGAGCGTAAAAGTGGCCTTGGCTAACACGGCTTGGAACCAAGTAATCACGTGCACCTTCTGGTGTAGATTTTGTCAACATTGGTGTTTCAACATCGATAAATTCCAAGTCATCAAGATAATTACGAATGGTATGAGTTACCTTGGCACGAAGCTTAAAGTTTTCCAACATCTCTGGACGACGAAGATCCAAGTAACGGTAACGCATACGTGTATCATCACTAGCCTCAACACCATCTTTGATTTCAAACGGTGTTGTTTTGGCAGTATTAAGGACTTTAAGATCTTCAACTTTAAGCTCGACAGCACCTGTAGGCAAGTTATCATTAGCTTGTTCACGCGCTTCAACTGTTCCTGTTACTTCAATAACAAATTCGCTACGCAAGCTCTCAGCTGTTTCAACAACAGCTGCATCAGCATTTTCAGGGTTAACAACCAACTGCATCAAACCTTCACGGTCACGAAGATCGATAAAAATTAAACCTCCGAGGTTACGACGACGAGATACCCAACCTTTCAAAGTAATAGTAGTTCCGATATGTTCACTACGAACACGACCGGCATACATAGAACGTTCCATAAATACACTTCTTTCGTTAATTTTTTAGTCTTAACTATTATAGCAAAAAGCCCATCAAAACCCCACCCATTTCAGGCTCGAATTTTAATAGACTTTCTTTTTTATAAAACTATTTACCAAATTGTTTAAACAATTCACTAGTATCCACATAATCTTCAGCAAATTCTTCAAAATCTTCAAAACGGTAGTCAGCTGTTTCTAAATCAAGCAAACTATTCCAACGGAAACCATAAACATCTTCAATGATAACACTAAGTTCATCAGTTTCCTCATCTACTTGCCAGCCCAAATAGCGTTCCTGGGTTTCAAAATTCAAAACTACATCTTGACAATCTTGGCGCCAAACTTGACCAAGCAATTGTTGACACATAGCATGATCACTCGCAGGTTCATCATTAAACCACGTAATCTCATGTTTATCGAGAAATGCAATCAACTGCCAAAACTGTTGTTGGAAACGAATGGGCATACTACGATCAAAAGCCAAACTGAATTTTTCACTCCGTTTGAGCATATCAACTATACTAACCATATACCCCCTACTTTTCTAACTGTTTGAGGACTGTTGCGAAGTTTGTAGTTAGCTCTTCAAAACTTACAGTAACTTCCTCACGAGTAGCATTATTCTTGACCTTAACCACACCTGACTCCACTTCACTCTCACCTAATGTGATAACAGTCTTGGCTTTGAAGGTATCTGCTGACTTAAACTGTGCCTTAATCTTACGTCCAAGGTAATCACGTTCAGCTTTAAATCCTTGGTAGCGGATGGATTGAACTAACTCAAGAGCTTTGCCATTAGCACCCGAACCAAGTACTGCAATGTAGACATCAAGACTTTCTTCTACCGGAAGTTTAATGCCTTGCTTATCAAGAACCAAAAGCAAGCGTTCTAAACCAAGTCCAAAACCAAATCCAGCTGTTTCTGGACCACCGAAATATTCAACCAAACTATCATAACGACCACCCGCACAGATTGTTAACTCAGACTTGTCAATAGTGGTAATAAATTCAAAAATCGTGTGGTTATAGTAATCCAGACCACGTACCATATTAGTATCAATCACATATGGAATGTTAAGACTATCGAGCATGGCACGCACTTCATCAAAGTGAGTTTGACTTTCTTCATCTAAATAATCAAGGATAGATGGAGCATTTTCAACTGCAACCTTATCTTCTTTTTCTTTTGAATCAAGTACTCGCAAAGGATTTTCTTCCAAACGGCGTTGGCTATCTTTTGACAAACTCTCGCGCATTGGTGTCAAATAGTCAATCAAGGCCTGACGATAAGCCAGACGACTGTCAGTATTTCCAAGACTATTCAAATGAAGAGTAACATCCTTAATGCCAAGCGTATTAAAGAGTTGGTAGGCCATGGCAATTGTTTCAACATCTGTTGCTGGATTTTTTGAGCCAAAGCACTCTACACCTAGTTGATGGAACTCGCGCAAGCGTCCTGCTTGAGGACGTTCATAACGGAACATTGATCCAATATAATAAACTTTAACAGGTTTTTGGACCTCTGGCGCAAAGAGTTTGTTTTCTACATAAGAGCGTACAACCGGTGCTGTTCCTTCTGGGCGGAGTGTAATATGACGGTCTCCCTTATCATGAAAATCATACATTTCCTTAGTAACGATATCAGTTGTATCACCTACTGAACGTGAAATGACCTCGTAATGTTCAAACATAGGCGTACGAATTTCACCATAATTGTATTTTTTAAATGTTTCACGTGCAACATTCTCCACGTACTGCCATTTGGCACTATCCCCAGGTAAAATATCCTGCGTTCCCTTAGGTTTTTGAAGTTTCATAATGATGATACAGGCCTCAAATAGACCTGCCCTCCTTTTCCGTTATTACAGATATAATCACTCTATTCTATCATAATTTACATAGCTTTTGGGAAATGGTGCAGGTTTTTTTCAACGTAAGAAAGAAATAGACCTCTGGGTATATATAATGGTCAAGCTTACTCATCAACAAACAAGTAGTGAAATTATTAGAAGCTCTCCTTTTCCCAAAAAACTGTAGAATTCTTTGTTTTGTCTCTTTATCTTCCACGAAACTTTTTCTTGCTATTAAAAATAGGACAGGCTTACCCCATCCTATACACTCTTTCTATTATGACCAAACCTTATCAGTAATAGTTTTAATCAATTGCAATTTATTCCACTCGTCTTGCTCAGTCAAGATATTACCTTCTTCAATTGAGGCAAAACCACATTGAGTTGAGATTCCAAGATTCTTAAGTGGTACAAGTTCAGCCGCTTCATGGATACGAGCAATGACAGCATCTACATCTTCCAAAACTGGATCCTTAGAAGTAATCACACCAAGTACCAATTCAACATGATCACGGTTATTCCAAATCGTTGGAAGTGGTGCGAAGCTACCCGAACGCGCATCATCATATTCCAAGAAGAAGATATCATAGTTCAATTGACCAAGATATTTAGCTACTGAATCATAGCCACCTTCAAAAAGATAAGTTTATTTAAAGTTCCCACGACAAATATGAGTAGCCAAAGTCAAATCTTCTGGAAGACCTTCCAAAGCTTTATTAATAGTGTATACATCATCCTCAGCAATTTTTGCCAACTCAGCTGTTTTCTCAGGATTATTTTTTTCATTCTCAAACTGTTGAATCAAATACCCCCAAGTTGTATCATCCAATCGCACATAACGTGCACCCAAATCGTAGAAATGTTGGATGGTATCATGGTAAATGGAATTTATATGAATCTTCTTGTTGGTAAGCTTCAAAACCAGTTAGGTTCTATAGGAAATCAAGGTGCCACCAAGAACGACCAAATTCACCATCAGAAACGACTTGAAGACCATTTTCTACCTCATGGTGAACCAATTCCTTAACCAATTCATCTTGTACTTTCAGTAATTCTTCTTGCGAAATCTCACCATTGGCAAATTTTTCACGTGCTTCTTTTAGAGCTTGTGGACGAAGGTAAGAACCAACATGATCAAAATGATAATGTACTTTACTCATAGTTATTTACTCCTTTTTATTCTTTCACTTAATGTTACAATAAGCCTATTCTAGAACTTTCCGTTATAGCTGTGAAATATGTATTTACCATCATTCTATATAACTTTTAACTATATATATTGATAAAAAGTTTTTGTCAAGTAACTTTACTTTACAATAAAGATATGTTATTCTGTTATAGTTGATTTAAAATCAAGAACATAACTATTAATTCGGAGGAAATAAAGAAATGGCAGTACCTGCACGTCACACTTCAAAAGCGAAGAAAAACAAACGTCGTACACACTACAAATTGACTGCTCCATCAGTACAATTTGACGAAACAACTGGAGATTACTCACGTTCACACCGTGTATCACTTAAAGGATACTACAAAGGACGTAAAATCGCTAAAGCTTTTACTGAGGTGAAATAAAGATTCAATACGAATCAATAGAAAAGAAAAACGCTGATTTCAAGCGTTTTTTCTTTTTGTCAAATTCTATATATTGAACTGTATTTCAATTCAATCTCTACCTTTTTCTCCACCTTTTTCTTAATTGATTTCTGTTCATACTGAGCCAAGTCAACTTAATCATGATTAAATAATAGCAATATATCTTGTCTAATACTTTTCTTATAATTAATATACTCGGTTAATGTCATAATTGACAAATTTCCAGATTTATCTTCAACAATATACAAATCATTTAGACCTTCATTGCTATTGTTATCGAGAATACATTTTGCTTCGATATTCCTGACTATGGACTCCTGTAGTCCATAGTCAGGAATATCGCATGGCACTTCTAGATATATTGTTCCTTTATCGGTATTAGATTTAATGGTCAGTTTAGCAGGTTTTTCATTTTGTTTAGCATCAAGTATCACTACGTTCTTTTTTTTATTTTAGAAATAATCTTAATAATAATATCTTTCAAAATATCTACACATAGAGCTATTTCAAGTTCATTTAAAAAGTCATTATTAACCAATATCTCAATAAAAGAATAGAACGAAGCTTGAATCTGATCATCCCTAAGGAAAGCAACTTCAATATCATTACTTTTTAATCGTTCTTGAATTTCTAACTGTTCGTCAACTGTAAAAAGATCTGGAGCTTTAATTAGTATTCCCTTTGTCATAAATACCCTTCCTTGGATTAATTAATAGAACTAATGTCTAATTATCAATATTAACACTCTATTCTTTCATTCCTGAGAACACTTCGATATGATTTCCTAGTATTTTTATATCTACTGGCAGTTTATCTGACTTATCTCCATCAACATCTGATTCTAACTCAACATCTGAAGAAATCTTAATATTGCATACTTTGATATATTCGATATTATTATTTTCTACTATATCCCCTTTTAACAAATCTGGAATAATAGATGATTTAGAAATGATGGAGGCATCTTTTAAAATTAAAATATTTCCATATCCATCTCTATTTTCGTCGAATAGTTTTTTGTTTGAATAGTAATTTGATAAGAGAACTAATACCTGACTAGCTCCTCATTCATAATTGCCATTTTCGGTTTCAATATGAATATTAAATACACTGTCTGTCATAACGGACTTCATCGTTTTGATTGCATATGCAAAGATACCATACTTTGTTTTATCTTCAGTATCAACATTATGAATAGTTTCTGGTAAAGATCCAACACTAAAGATATAGCCAAAATAATTGTGATTAGCCTTTCCAACATCAATAGTACTCGTAAACTTGAAACCAAGTTCCTTAATGGCTTGAGCAATATCTTAGTTGATTTCTAAAAGCTTTGTAATTAGATTTCCAGTTCCACCAGGAATAATCCCTAGTTTTGGAATGTGATTCTTTTCAGAAATCCCTGAAATAACCTCGTTTACAGTACCGTCTCCACCAAAAACAATCACTGCATCATATTTTTATTCAGAGGCATTTTGGGCAAAATGAGTCGCATCTTTGGCTTTTTGAGTAATCTTAGTCTCAACATAGTCAAAGTACTCTTTTACCTTACTCTCCAAGCTCTCTTTATAATCTAATGCTGTTTCTCCTCCAGAAGTTGGATTAATAATAATTATTACTTTTTTCATCGATATTTTCTCCTAAGGACAACTAGTCACTTTACTTTTTCAGCGCTTGCTTGTGATTATCGAATTAGTATTTCACATTACTTGTTTTTAATTGGGGATTCCTTTTCCTTATCTATTTGTTGAAGATCATCATAGTTTTTTATATTGAATGATGTAGTCGAACAATTTTTTGTCGTGTTTCGTCTGGATAGTGTTTCATGTTATGTCTCCTATTCTAATGAATATTTTAACTTATTAGGTAGGAGTGTTACAAATTTACTATACCAGAACAGAGACTAGAATTAAAATTTTTCGAATTTTAGAGGCTTATCGATTATGTTTAACATATGGATTCTTCACCATTATCACATTAGTGCCAATATATGAGTAATCATAATAAAACTGCAGTTAATGGAGAACAAGTAGGACGCCACTACCATATACTCTAGATTTCCTGTGGCAATAGAATAACCTACAGTACAAACGGGTGGCATAAGAGCTGTTGCAATAGCAACACCAGGAACAATGTTATTAGCTTCTTTCTTTCGTGCTCCAATTATTCCTGCTAAACCACCGACAAATGCTATTACAACGTCCCAAATTGTTGGTGAGGTTCTAGTAATAATTTCCGTACTTGCATAAGAAATTGGTGAAAGTAAAAAATAAAGTGTAGAGGCTAAAAGGCTTACTGCAACTTGAATAAAAAGAATTTTAAAAGACTTTTTGAGAAGTTTTGTATCTAAAATTGCTAACGCAAAGCCGACTCCAAGGATAGGTGTCATTAATGGAGAAATTAACATTGCCCCTATGATTGCTGGAATAGAATTCATATTCAAACCAATAGATGCAATCAACATCGCACACAATAAAGTGGTTAAGTCACTTTTTGATAAATCTAAATCCTCATAGATTCTATCCCTAAATTCAATTAGAGAATAAAGTTTACCATCCTTCAAAACTTTTTCCATAACAGTACTCCCTCTTTGTTAGTATGGTCAACTTTTGAAGAAGTTAATCGATATTGTTTGATCTCTTTTCTAATGAAAGGATTTCTTGAAGAAATAACTTTTTAGCTTCGTCCTCTGATGACGTTTCTAAATCGTCAATCATTATTTTTGCAACTTCTTTACGAGAGCTAGTTCCATATTCTTCTTTCAATTCATAATCAATTCTCTCCTCAAAATTGGTATAAGGATATTGACCAAGTAGCACATTGATACGTTGATCAAATTCATAATCAACCCACCACTCCTCAAACAATTCTTTGAAAGATTGCAAATCTGGTTCAGAATTCAATAGGGTTAGTGCATCCATAAAACCTGTTTTATATCCATTAATTTCTGAGCATAAACCAACGACCTCATCCTTATTAATTTTGGCCAATTCCTAACGCATTTCAAGCAAATCCATGTCTCTAAATAGTCGTTCAAAGCCCTCAGCTGTTTACTAAATTTGTCTAATTTAGTGTAATCCTGACAATTCAATGTTTCTCTAAAATCCATAATTATCTCCTTTTTTGAATTTTAAACTCCTACTGAAAATAACACAGTATCCTGTGTATCATTTAGACTTCTTTAATTGGCTAAAAATCTTATGGTCATACCACCATAATCAAAGGTTTTATTGATGAATTATTCAATTGTCAGAATGGTCTGATAATAATAACCATAATGAAGAGTATTTACAAAACTGTTCAAAAAATAACAAGAATCATATCAGAAATATACTTGCAAATATATGCAATCGATTGCAAAACGATTAACAGATTTCATCCTATTTTTTTATAAGCGAGATCATTTTCTTTGACTTATCATTTTTATTAACCTATACTATTCGCAAAGGTATATACTATATATTAATCTTATAATTGTTAAGATTAATATAAAAAATATTTTAGCTAAAATATAACTCTTTAGATTGTTTGATTTTCCAAACAATCTAACTTGCCACAATTTAGAAAGGGGAAGACATTATGATTTGGGCTATTATCGTAGGAGGGCTTATCGGTCTTATTGCAGGTGGAATCACTAAAAAGGGAGATTCCATGGGAATAATCGCTAATATCATTGCAGGTTTAGTCGGTTCATCTGTTGGACAATCACTTTTCGGTGCATGGGGACCTAGTCTAGCTGGAATGGCATTAATTCCATCAATCTTAGGAGCGGTTATTGTTGTTTCAGTAGTATCATTTTTCCTAGGGAAAAATGATTGAACTTGAACCTTTCTTGACAGGAATAGATTAAAATTCAAATTCTATTGATGAAAGGATTCAATATGTCAAAAAACAAAAAAATATTTTACCTTATTTTATGTATTTTAATCTTGACAATTTTGATTCCTATTTTGCTAGATTATCTTAAATTCAGTGGCTTAGGACTTCATTTAGTTGATTGGAATCAAAATTCCTTTTTAGAATTTTATCTTTCAAGATATATTTTCTGGGGTGCTCTAGTACTTTCAGCTGTAGTGTGGTTTCTAATGCTTGTTACACTCTTTTATCCTAAACAATATTTAGAGATTCAGTTACCTGATGTCGATGGGAACCTAAAATTAAAAAATTCAGCTATTGAAGGATTTATACGTTGTGTGGTTGCTAATCACAATTTTATAAAGGATCCTACTATTAAGGTAAACTGTCGTAAGAATAAATGTTTAGTTCACGTAGAAGGACAAATGCTTCCATCAGACAACATTATTAAACGAACTCAAATAATTAAAGATGAGATAGCTGATGGATTGAAACAGTTTTTTGGAATGAATCATCGTGTAAAACTGTATATTTCTGTAAAAGAATACAAGCCAAAACCACCACGTAAAAAAACTGTTAGTCGTGTAAAGTAAGGAAGTAAAAAAATGGAATGGTTTAAAAAATACCAATATCTACTTCTTTCCGGATTGGCGGGTGCTATCTTAGCGTGCTTCATCCTATCCTATGGTTTTTTTAAGACTTTATTTGTCTTGATTTGCGCCACTCTAGGAGTTGGAATTGGATATTATATTCAACAAAAACAATTATTTAAATAGTAAAGGAGATTTATATGTCAAATGTAGAAAAAAAAGTAGAAGAAGTAAAAGGCGAATTGACCTATGAAGATAAAGTCATTCAAAAAATTATTGGTCTTTCTTTAGAAAATGTTCCAGGTTTGCTGGCTATTGATGGAGGCTTTTTCTCAAACCTAACTGGAAAACTTATCAATACTGATAACGTTGCAAGCGGAGTCAATGTTGAAGTTGGTAAAAAGCAAGTTGCTGTGGATTTGAAAGTAGTTGTCGAATATCAAAGGGATATTCCTGAATTATACAAGAAAATCAAAGAAATTGTTGTTTCAGAAATTTCTAATATGACTAATTTGGAAGTGGTTGAAGTTAATGTAGATGTTGTTGATATCAAGACTAAAGAGCAACATGAAGCAGACTCAGTAAGCCTGCAAGATCGAGCAACTGGAGTTGTTGAATCAACAAGTAAATTTACTTCCGATAAGTTTGAAAGCGCAAAAGATAAAGTTAAAGAAGTTGCCGAAGATACCAAAGATAAAGTTAAAGGAGTTGCCGAAGATACCAAAGAGACTGCTAAAGCAAAACCAAGAGTTCACTAAATTCTTTTATGCCTAAAAAAGTTTAAAAACGTTCATTATCAATAATCTAATTTCCCAATGGAGGGTAACACTATGTCAGTAGAAGAAAAACTTAATCAAGCAAATGGTGCTATTAAAGAAGGTGTCGGAAAAGTAACTGATGATAAAAAAACCGAAAAAGAAGGAGCTGCTGAAAAAGGAGTTTCAAAAGTTAAAGAAGTTGCCGAAGATGCCAAAGATGCTGTTAAAGGAGCAATTGAAGGTGTTAAAAATATTGTTAAAAAGGACGATAAATAATTCTAAAATCGGTTGATTTTTTACTTAAAACATGGGATTACTCTACAAGAAATTTAAGGTTGTTGTACTCCTAATTACCCACTTTTAAAACAACACCAAAAACTATGACAAATCCTTAACATTACAATATTAATCAGGTGAAAAATCAGCTTTCTTTAGATTACTTTGAGATTCTTTCTAACCTCATAAGTATATTCCTTCTGATAGCATTAGCGCTCTAAAATCTGTAGTTTTGTTTAAACTATAGAAGCTAGAGTGCTTTTTATATTATTTTTAAAAAAACAAAAGCACAGATTTTACTGTACCTCAGAATGAGGTTAAATAATTGAATTAAAAAGCCATGAAAATATTATTTTTATGGTTTTTTTATTACCAAAGATAACAATTATTCGTTCTAGTAAAAAGATTACAAACACATAATAGCCTCTATTAATATCTTACTCCTACCTTCCTGTCGCAAAGAGGATACAATAAATCGAAAAAGTCATTGTTCAATATAAAGTTTTCTACCTAGATAAAAAACTGGATATTAATTTTGAAAATCATTTTAGTAATAACCTAAACTCCTACATCAGCAACGGATTTTACTCTATTAATACCAAATTAACAACTTAACTAATATCAAAAAGATCACTATATTATCGTTGATCTTTAATTTTGACTCTAAATCTTTCAAGATATTTGTAAACCTATGTGTAAATATAGCCGTCATCCCCCATATATTTTCTGTCAAGTTTCTGTAAAAAGGAATATGACGTTCACTGTACCCAAAATTATATTTTTCCCTGTTTTTTACTAGGAAAAAAGGAAAATCTTTTGCTTCGCTTAAGGTAGAAGTCACCGTATAATAAATCGGTTCTTTTGTCAACAATGTGTCAACTTCAACTGTAAACAGCCGGTCTACCTCTTCATTCGGATGGATATACTCCCAATTTTCTATCTTTATCTTTCCAACAAAGCAATGGATGGTTCTACCCTGATGGATCAGATAATCAATCTCTCCCCAAATGTCAATTTGATCAGGAACTAGGTTTAACTCCTCACAAGTTTCTCTTATATCAGCCTCTTGAAAAGTCTCGTCGTCTTCCACACGTCCACCAGGAAAAGAAATCTCACCCGGTTGAGAAATATGTTCGCTTCGCACTTGGTAAAGGAACTTGATACTTACCAGTTTTTACATCATATATTAAGGGCAAGAGAACTGCATAGCGTCCTTTCTCTCCCAATGGCTTCGGCTCGTAATGAGCTAATTTATCTTTAATAGTCATAAGTACTCCTTGACTTCATATTATCATAAAAAATAAGATAGCCCTATTATATAAAAATTTTATATATAAAATTTAGACATATCTTTCTAAAGGACATACACTCAATATATAAAATAATTATATATAATTTTTATACCTATCCTAAAATAAAAGGAGCAAACCATGTATTTTCCAACATCGTCAACCCTGATTGAGTTCTTAATATTAGTTATTATTGATAGAGAAGACTCTTATGGTTATGATATTAGCCAAAACATAAAGATTGCGGCTAATATCAAGGAATCAACACTTTATCCTATTCTAAAAAAAGCTTGAAAAAGCAGGCTATATGACCACCTACGGCCAAGATTATCAAGGGCGTAAACGTAAATATTATAGTATTACCCCATATGGAAAAGAGCAACTTCAATTTCTTAATAAGGAATGGTTAACTTACAAAGAAACTCTGGATGGTATTGTGGAAGGGAGATTAAGACATGACAAAGACTGAATATATAGCCAAATTAACAAAATATCTACGAAAATTACCACCAAAAGACCACGAAGAAGCTCTAGAATATTTCATGTAATATTTTGAGGAGGCTGGACCCGAAAATGAATCTCTAGTTATTGCAGAACTGGGTACACCTAAGGAAGACGCTCATGAAGTCATTAGCCGTCTACTAGATGAAAAGGTTATTGAGGATACGACTAGTTTGCGCAATAAAACAACTATTATTTGGATTGCTATTCTCGCAGTATTAGCTAGTCCAGTAGCTTTTCTAATTCTCCCTTTCTTCTTAGCTATGCTAATGACACTTCTTATGATCATTTTTGCGGTCATGGTGACTGCCTTAGCTCTTACTCTTGTCTTACTCATTAGTGGTGTTCACACTTTTTCTACAAGTTTCTCTCTCCTAAGTGTTTCACTAGCTTCAACACTATTTAGACTAGGTGTAGGACTATTGATGTTTGGGGGAGCACTTTTACTATTTTTGATTTCATTTGAAATCTGTAAACTTATTGTAAAGCTAATTACTCCATCAATTAGATGACACATCAAGAAGGTAAGAAAATCATGAAAACTTGAAAAAAGATTGTCCATGAAGTATCTCTCATATCTCTATTTTTAGGCGGGGGATTAGCAACTTGGGTTTATAGTCAAGGTGGCTTGACAGATTTACAAAATCAAAATAAAAGTGAGCTAGATTATGTCAAGAAGGAAGTTGATAACTTCAATAAGATTGATATTAAAAGTAGCAGCTACAATGTACTAATTCAAAGTTCTGAGGTTAACAAAGCTACACTTTCTTACTACCAAAAAATAAAAAATACAATTGACACAACTGTAAAGGATGGTCAATTAACTATTAATGATAACAACTCTAAATTAGATTTGACTTCTAAAAAACACATTAACTTTTTCGAATTAAAAGATTTAATAAGCCTCTCTTCTGCTATCGACCAGGAAGTCAGAAAGCAAACCATTATTATTACACTTCCTAAAAAACAAACGATTGATTTCTTAAAGGTTGATTTAGCAACTGGAAATCTAGATTTAAGCCATAGCACGGTTAGACAAGTAGACATTAATCTAAATATGGGGAACCTGAATTTTAATAAAATGATAGTCAGCAACCTAAAAGCTAACCTTGATGTTGGTAGTGTTGATAGTGATAATACCCTTTTTACTAACGCAGATTTATCTATTGCAATGGGAGAATACTCTGGTAATAACTTAATTTTTAACGGTCACAATAAACTTGACGTCACAACCGGTGAAGTTGAAATAGCTCTTAAAGATTACACTATCAATGTTCAAGCAGATAGTCACTCAGGAGAGGTGGATGTTACGAATAACCTTAAGAACTCAAAAGATAATACACTTACCATCACCTCCGATCTCGGTAATATAACTGTCGAATAACATAAAAAAGCCAGCTCAAATTAGCCGGCTTTTAGTTTATACATTCTCAGTTTTTGGTCTATAAATAACAATACCTACAACTACAAAAATAAGTAAGAAAATGACTAGCATACGTACTTGATCTGAGATTTGTCCTGTCATAGAAATAGTTTGACGAAGGCCTGACACAGAGTAGGACATTGGTAAGAATGGTTGTACGACCTTAAAGAACTTAGGACTAAGTTCAATTGGATAAGTCCCTGCACTAGAACCTAACTGTAAAAGCAACAGAATCATGGAAGCAAATGCACCATATCTATCATCCCAACCTACAAGGGCTGTAACGAGCGCCATTAAAGTCCATGCTGCAAGAAGAATCATACCAAATGTAGCTAGTGGATGATTTGGTTCAACTCCCATAAATCGAATAGCAATATAAAGGGCAATTGCAGCCATAGTTGCAATAATACCATTGATAAATAACTTATTTTTAGACCAGTCAAAACGACTCGTAAAGCTTCTTCCTGTCAAGCTTTTAGCAAAGATAACATTTGTTGAAAGAGCTACAACCATAAGAGAAACCGAAATCATATATGGGGCCATTCCCACACCATTAGTGTCAACCTTATCCTTATCAGTTTTCTTCACTTTTAGAGGAGCACTGACTATCTTAGCATTTTCTGAGTTTACAGAAACAAGTGATAACTGTTGATTAGCCTTGTTTAATGAGTCAGACAAGGTAAAAAGATTAGTTGACAGATTTGTCAATCCATTTGTTAAATTATTTCCTCCAATTGCCAATTGTTGGACACCTGTATTAAGAACATTTGTACCACTTTTAAGGGTAGAAAATCCATTCATTAAGGTACTACTGTTAGCATCTAGAGTTTGTGCACCACTAGCAATCGTTGACACAGCACCAGTGTAGGTTGACAAACCTGTTAAGAGATTGCTTGCACCTGTGGCTAAAGTACTTTGAGCTCTTGACACACCTGAAGCAACTTGAATTGCCCCAGGTGATAATTGATTAACAAGTACTGAGTTAACATTAGCAATATTAGCTTGCATTGATGATATAGTTGAGGAAGCTACAGGAAGAAGAGTATTTGCCGAACTTGCAATGCCTGAAATAGACGTTTGTAGAGAAACTAAGTTGCTTGATTCTCCACTACTAGTTGTTGTCGTGCCTGCCAAGCTAGACAAAGCTGTTGACATGCTTGACACATCTGATGCAATAGTTGAAGCATAGCTACTAGCTGTAGAGCCAGCATTACTAATTGCTGAAGCAATCTCTGCTTGTTGATCTGCTGTCAAGCTTTGATATGCAGCTGTTCCTTGTACCGCAGCCAAATCGTTCGCTTTGTCAGTGGCACTAGCTGTAGCTATAGAACTAGCTGTAGAAGAAATATTTGAAAGATAAGTCGCTATTGAACTTGTATCTACTGATGTTGTTGATGTTCCACTAGGGAATGATGTATTACTTACTGCCGTATTAAGATTTTGAATTGCTGTATTTAAATCAGTTAAATTAGCTGACAAGCTTGACAACTGTGTTTGCTGTTCTTCAGATAAACTTGTTGCTGTAGCCATTTGACTAAGCGCCGTTGACAAAGAATTCGCACCTGTAACTAAGGTATTCATAGCTTCTGCTCCTGATGCAAATTGACCCGCAGCAGAATTAACAGCCTCTGAGTTACTATTCAACTGTGACAAAGCACCTGACAAAGTTGACACACCTGAAGTATAGGCAGATGCGCCCGAACTCAAGGTATCAACACCTGTCGCCAATGTTTGAGTAGAACCAGCAAGAGTTCCTAGACCATTTGATAAGATCTGACCTCCAGATTGAAGTGCTCCTGCACCTGCATATAATTGACTGGCCCCATTCGCTGCAGTTCCCATCCCACCCTGCAGTTGAGACATACTCTTAAAGACAGCTCCAACATAAGTTGACGTAATATTTTTAGAAACAGTCTCCTTTAACTTAGACATGGCAGAATCGCTCATTTTCGAAGAAACGAAGCTATGCCCTGCTGTTGTCTGATAAGAAATTTCTAGTTTCTTAGGATCATTTGTCAGAAGACTTGCTGCATTACTTGAGAGGTTTTCTGGGAAAGTGATAACCATATAGTAATCACCGTCTTCTATTCCTTTTTGTGCTTCAGTTTCAGTTACAAAATGATAGTCCAAATTTTTATTTTTAGACATATTGTCCACCATATCATGACCAATATTAAGCGCCTTATCTTGAAATCTAGCACTCTTATCTTTGTTCACCACTGCCACTGGCAGATGTTTCACATTACCATAAGGATCCCATATAGAAGATAAAAATATTAAATTATACAAAGCGGGTATCAATGAAACACCAATAATGGTTATCCATAGCTTTGGACTTTTTAGAAGAGCCTTTAATTCTGCTAACATATTTCTCCTTTTTAGACATCGTGTATATTTTTATGATATAATCAATTATAAGCTCATTAATTTATAAATCAATATTTAAAAACTATTTTTTGGACACATTATATAAAACTGTGTGAAAGGAGAAATACATGACAAAAGATCAAAGGCGTTCACTGACTAAAAAAGCTCTTTTAGATGCTTTGGTAATATGCCTTAAAGACCAAGATTTCAATGAGATTACAACTATTCGTCTAGTTCAAACAGCTGGGATTAGCCGTTCAAGTTTTTATACTCACTACAAGGATAAATTTGAAATGATAGATAGCTATCAGAAAGAATTGTTTCATAAACTAGAGTATATCTTTGATAAATACGAAGGAAAGAAAGAAGGGGCCTTTCTCGAAATCTTTGAAATTCTTACTCGTGAAAAACTTCTTTCAGCTCTATTATCTACAAATGGAGCAAAAGAAATTCAAGATTTTCTGATAAACAAACTTCAGCGTATGATAGCTAAAGACTTTATTGACCCTACTGCTGAAAAAAGAGCTCTCAAAGGATTCGAGAAGGACTATGCCAGCATTTATCTTGCTCATGCTATTTTTGGAGCTTGTCAAGCATGGATAAAAAATGGCAAAAAGGAATCACCTCAAGAAATGACAGACTTCCTTCTACGATTTATTCCACAATAAAATAACACCAGAAGCACAAAAAAAGCTACAAAGTATCTCGGTAGATAAAGTAGCTTTTTTCTCTTATAATTAAATTCCTAGAACAATGAGATAATAAGTGAAAACAAGGTCAATATTGCGGGTTCACCTTGCGTAAAAATAATCTTCTTATTAGCAGTTACAGCACCATAAACAGCAGCAAAGAAAACATTAAGAACAAAAACAGTTACAAGTAGCTGACTATTTGTAAAAATACCATACAAGAGGAATACAGCGATTAAACCATTGTAAATACCTTTATTTTTAAATAAGTTTGTAACAGAATCGCGTTGAAGCTCTTCTTTTCTCATATTAAAAACTCTACTAGTTGTGTCTGAATGTGTTGCAAAAGTTTCCAAATACATGATATAAAGATGCTCCAATGCAACAATCCCAGCTAAAATTAGTGTAATAATAGACATAGTTTCTCCCTTCTTAAACAACTTTGACAGTATATCAAAAGTAAAGCATTAAAACAACACACATGTTTTATACAATTTAAAATATGATAAAACAAAGACTGAAAGAAAGGTCCTTATGACAAAAACAGAAGTAATACAACGTCTACAAAAAGACTTGAAAATCTCTAGATTTCAAGCTTATATAGAGGATAAAGAATACTCTGAAGAAAGAGTACAAACGACTAAAAAAGATTTTGAAGCCTACTTCACCAACTACGTTTCAAATGTTTCAGCAGACTTTGAAGGTGGACTGGAAAATAAATGAACTATACCTCAAAATCACATATCATAAGATAATGGAACAAGCTCCTAGTCTAATACAAATGACTAGGAGCTTATTATGTTAGAAAACAAAAAAGCCGTCTCATTCTGTGATATAGCTCTAAAATCTATATAGAAGTAAGCAAAAAGGTAAGCAAATTTCTGAAACAGTCTTTTAAAATAAGCAAAAAGCCCATAATAACGGGCTTTTCGATACAATAATATTAAAATTAAAGCATTTTGTTGTAGAATTTTAACGGTTTACAATTAGTGTAAATTTACAGTGTCTAAGCACTGATAATACTGGTTTTTTATGTTTACAGTATAAAAATAGATATACTTAATTTTACCCCCGAACTTCACTAAAATCGGAACTAAAATAATGAGTTCAGCAGGCAAGGAAAAAGCACCCCTACAAAGGTGCTTTTCTTAAGTAATGTTAAATATACCTATTGTTTTTTACCAAATAATAAATCTTTTAAAAATATCACAATATACAGTACAAAACAGGACACAGATAAAAATATTAATATTTCTCCAACATAAGTCATTATAATGTAAATGAAAGGTGTCAATTCATTTGCAAAAAACCAAGATGAAATAACGTTTAGGATGAAACCTATAATTCCTGTAAATATTCCTAATTTCAATAAAATATGTAATTGTCTAACCCACTCACCAAAAGTCATTTTCTTTTTATTAAAAAAATAAAAAGCTACAATTCCTGCTACTAAAATAATACCCATCTAGATGCTCCTATAAACTCATTATTATGTTGAAAATCTTTCAACAAAATAACATTTATTAGTAATATAACCGTAAAAACTAAATAAGTCAATAATATTTGAATTTTTTATATGTAAAATAAACTTTGAATTTATTAAATCTATTATGTGATTTTTAGTTATTTAGCTTAGCCATTGCTTGCTTATGTACTTTAAAATTTTTTCTCCTAGACAGTCCAATCTCTTGGCTTACCTCATCCCAAGTCATACCCTCGCTATATCTAAGTACCATAACCTTAATTTGCTCATTATCCTTTAGATTATATATCTTGTCAATGGTTGCGTTCTTTTCAGCTATAAGCTCATTAGTTATCTTAGCCATGTCCTCTGTGGCAATTAGCTCTATTAGTAGTTTAACTGATTTTAAGTTTTTTCAATTCCTGTTTAATATCCATGATATAATACCTTTCATGTAGTTTGGCAATGACTGCGACCGTTCGGTGGTATACTAACATTTTCCGATCTTTCAAAAACCTGAGAAATGAAAAGATTATCCCTCTTTACTGCTGACATTGCCATTCTAAGCACCTTTTAAAATACAATACCTATGATTAACCATAATAAATGCAAGCATTGAATGCCTTTATTTTATTAAAATAGTAGTTACAATTAGACAATAAAATAGTATACTTAGCTTAATACGTTATTAAGAGAAATCTATAGTTTAAAAATATCTGCTATGAACAGATGGTAGTAAATGAGTTTAATGACTTAGTTAACTAAAAATACGTGCACGCCCACAGCACGAAAAACGGGCAGGAGATTATATGGAAAATAACGTCACGGTAAATGTATACACACAAAACGAGAGTTATTTTGACGGCGGATTATTAAGTTACATTGGACACAGTTTACTATCTGCACTTATTACTATCTGCACCTTTGGTATATGCGCTCCTTGGGGAATTTGCATCATGGTTAATTGGAAAACTAAGCATACAGTAATCGATGGCAGAAGACTCTACTTTGACGGAACTGCAATGCAGTTATTCGGAAACTGGATAAAATGGCTATTGTTAACTATCGTTACATTAGGTATCTACTCATTCTGGTTAAATATCAAACTTGACCAATGGATTACTAAACATACGCATCATATTGGTTAAGACGAAAAGTGCACTTCCACCCGACCATTTACTATCATCGTAAAGTCGTGGAGGTGTATCAGGAGAAATAAAACCGTGTCCATGAAGAGTTAATAAGTTGGTTCGGTAAATAAAAAAGCCCTACGCTTGCAACCGACCAAAGCGAAAGTGTGAGGCAAAAATTGGAAAGAAAGGATAAGTTTGTGGTGTTGACATTGCTATTCTAAGGAAAGGTAAAGTTTTTAAGTGAGTAAATACCTTTGAAACGTTGGTATAATTGAGTTTATAGCAATTTAAAAGCGGGATAAAATTAGCAAAACTTAGCCTAAGTGCAATATAATATAGCTAGAAATTGTTATAAATGGCGTTATTATGTATGGCGCTTCTTGTTGTCTTGGTCACTGTTAATCAGTGGCTTTTTTGCTGTCTAAAACGGGTACGTTTTTCACTCATATTTTTTAAAGAAAGCTGTCATATCAATGATTATAAAGACCATGCCCCCTAGTAAAAATCTGAGAAAATTGGATATTTTTGTAAGAGGACACCTCGTTGTGGCTCTCCTACGGCTCATACACGGGGCGGGGTGTAATTTTAAACGGTAAGTAGTATAAAGTTATGGTTAGCATGTAAAGGCTCTAAAATCGCTTTATATGAACGCTTATAGTTATGTCCTTTGGGGGTAGTATATTGGTTAAAAAATGTATATAAACCCCGTTAATATAGGCTTTTCATTTCTTTGAAAATTTCAAAAAGGGAATTTTTCGCACGAAAGAGGGGAGCGTTGTTTTGTTTAATGTTAACCATAGCCCGTTGAAAACAAGTGGGGTGCTCTGGTATTATACTATGAATAAAAGCTATGTATCTATACCAAAACAATAATATAACAATACTATTCTATGATTTAGATAATATAAAATATTTCCGATAATCAAACTATAGAAAAGAATTGTTTTATTACACTGTGAGAAGCTCTAGTTTTCGTTCTAAGCAACTTCAATAGTAAATGTGATAAACTTTATACAACTGATAACAAACGTTCCTTATATCGCTTTATATAGACAATAAAAGGAAGCAACCAAAGGTCACTCCCTGTAAAAAATCAATTGCAAGTGTTAGATAGCTTTCTCTTCTCGTCCATCATGTCCACCCCCGATAATCTGCAAAGATTTCCATAATACGTTCAAGCTTTTTCTGGGTATTCTTAACAGTGCTGTTAGTCAGTTCAGCAATTTCTTCGGGTGTATAACCGTCTATCCAACGTAGCTCAAATATTCGCTTCATTGTGTCGTCTAATATCTCTATCGTGGCTTCTACGGCTCTTTGTTGACACTCTAACCCTTTCAGCTTCACATCACTATCAAAGCGCTCTACAAGCCATTCTGTGCGTTTGGTTACTTGGTTGGTTTTGCCACCACCTATGTTCACATCTGTTGCGTGAAATGTTTCTATTTCTAGCTTTCTTCTTGCTATTCTGCTTGGTAAGTGTCTATACTTGGATAACACAATATCAAGATACCTGTATTCAATATTCGTCAAGCTATCCATGTAAGCCCCTTTCATTCGTCTATTTTTTCAAGCATCAATTCTACAAAACGCTCATCATGGACTTCTATACCACTGACAAAGTGAACACCTTGATAACCCCATTCCTGTTCGTTCTCTATACACCTTTGTTTATAAAGCGTGTAATAAGTAAACCAGTCTTGTTTGTCACGGGCTTTTTCCATATCAATGTTAATTTGTGGCTCAACATGATTTTTCATCATTTCTGCTGAATTTTTAACCCCATATTTGTTAGGGAGCTGAACAACTCGACTTTGTTTTTCATCTCTGATTGCCTTGCGTTTTCTTCGCATTAAATCCCGTTGATGCTCTCTAGCTCCTTGCTCTCGACAAGCATCACTACAGTATTTAGCACTATTTTAGGAAGCCGAAAACCAACTTCCACATATAGCGCATTCTTTCTTAAATGTTTTCATAAAATTTTTATATCCTAACGTGTGCAAAAATGTATTCATCACGCTGTATTGTCAACTATAAGATTCTTCCCTTGTATTCTAGCCAGTCTTCCCAAAATACTAGGTATCTACTTTCAAAAGTTCCTGTTGTTCCGTCTTCAAATTCAACTAACCACCTTAGAAAAGGTGGATATTGTATTTGTGCTGGTTTGATAGCAGTTCCTTTCAAGCCTCGTTTATTACCGAATATTATAGCAGTGACTTCATCTCCAGAACGTATGCTATTGAAGTATTCTGTAGAAAATTTTTGCATTGCTACTTTCATTGATCCAATTAATAATGTCTTGTGTATCATCTGCCAGATACTCTGCTTCATATTCAGCTTGGATTTCTTCCTCTGTTTCTTCAAAGTCAAAATCATCTTCTTCATCTAAGATAATTACAACTGGTTCGTGATTTTCGTTAAGTGTAATATTAATTAATTCGTTCATTCCTTCTTCTTTCTAATGTGATAAAATTTGCTATAATAGAAATAAAAACGATTTGGAGAAACTAGCGTGAAAAAGTATATTGTGCCTGAAACAAATTGGAAAATGTTTTTTCAATCAGTCAACGAATTACCAGAGCCGTTTAGCTCTGCTCTGCACTCAGCTATATTTGATTATCTAGCAAATACTGCTCAAGACATTTTCCCAAATTTTAAAGATGAAAACTTAGCGATCATCTTCGCTCCATTTATTGACTGCCCTGTATCCTTTCCAGATGACAACTTGATTTTTTTGCACTTACAAGAAATCAATGAGCATTCTCAAGTCATTTACCAATTGGGCCATGAACTATTACACGTTTACTACAAATCACCTTCTAATACACCAATGTTTTGGTTTGAAGAAGTCTTATGCGAAGTATCTTCCCACCTATTTCTACATGGATTTGTGAAAGAGTGGTCTAATTCTGATAACCCTCTTGTTCAAAGCTTTGCTGACTTTACGCTTTCCTACAGTAATTCACAATTACAAGAAAGCGAACTTGTAAATCTAAAACAATTACCTTTGGACTACTTAAAAGATAATCCCACAGGAAATCGTAAGATAAACACTTACATCGCTGCAATGATGCTGCCAGTATTTCAAAAAAGACCAGATTTTCTAGCAGAGTGTCGCAAACTATCAGAACTCTATGTAGTCGCTGACTTGAATACTTTTTTCAACAAGGCTTATAGCCATATTTCTCCCGAATATCATCTAGAACTAAAGAAATTAGAAACGTTGTTTATCTAACGCCTTCTATCCCTTGATGAGTATTTGACTGGAACTTGACACCGTCAAGATAATTATCAGAGATACCCCTTCCTTTCGAAAGTGCATCACTAATCAATGCCATAACCTCTTTTTTATCCGTCTCTGTAAGATGTGGAGATAACTGTTCTTCAAGTTTATCCATCTTCTCAGCAATATAGGTCACAGTCCTCAGTATTTCATTGAGGGCTGTTCTTTCTAGTTCGTTCATGTTTTTTCTCCTATTTTCTATAAAGTGTCCCTAAGTTGATGTGGACGCTTTTTCCTTACTCCCCCAAGGGGTTTGGCTATGTGTCCATATCGTCCTTATCAATTTGCCATACTAAGTAGAATATATAATTATTAAAACTAATAAACCCAACTGCCCTTTTTGATAGGGACGATAGGGACAGTGGTTAAAATATAGCTTTAAACATTGATATAATAACGTTTTTGCCGTCCCTATCACAATTAAAAATTAAGGGACACTGATAAGGACAAATGGTCACTCGAATTGAGCTATGATACTATCAAACCTTTTTTGGTTATTGATTCTATACGCCTGTTGTCTAACGCCATCTATTCTTTTTCTGAAAAGTTCTACTCCGATATTGTTTAATGCAGTTCCTAATGCATTTTTATTGCCTTTGTATAATTTATCGATTTCAAATTCCATATCAATATTTCTAACAACATATGGAGACTCTTGGAGTAAGTCTAGCAGCTGCATCTGCAAAGGATCTAATTCAAACTCATTGATAAGTTCAACCTCACGCCAAACATATTGATAGTTTTCTTTTTGAAATAACTCCATAGCGTTTAACAGAAATCCGATGCATCCAGAAATCAATGGCTCCTTGTCATCATCTGTGAATGCTTCCCAAAATGGTCTAAAAATGGCTTCTCTTTGGACATCCGTCTCGCCCTCTGGTCTATCTCTGAACTGAATTAACACTTTACGTCCATTCATTTCATCAGACAAAGCAACGGTTCGGTTTGTGTCAATGCATAGAACTGCGGTAAGATTTACTTTAGAAATATTCTGCCCAATTCCTCTGGTAACGTGGCTTTTCTCGGTTGCGATGATTTTCAGTACACGTTCCAATTTTAAACCTTGAATATCGCCCTGCTCTGTTGCAAGTGCCATTTCTCCGCCTGAGAACAATGACCAGCCTTGCATAGCTTCAAAACTGCCACCAGTTAGGACATCTAACTCAACTGGTACACATTCAAATAATGCTTGTAGTGCAATATGTCTTAGACCTTTACCAGTTCTTACCTTTGATTTTGAAACAAAGAAATTTGTTTTTGCTCTAACTCCAGATGCAACTTGCATCATATACCACGTTTGAAGTGTAGCGTTGAAATAACTATTTTCATCATTGGTAACCATCTTTAAAAATCTATCTGCAATTTCTTTTGATGGTTCAACATCAGTTTTACTGACATTCAACCGCTTGAAATAGCACACTTTGTTATCTGCCATCTGATCAATGATGCATGAGTTTTTAACATCAATCAGAAAGTCGTTACAAGCGATTAGATGTCGTTCCATAACTCTAACTGGCTTAATTTTAAACTCGTCATGAATACCTAATAGAAGCTCCCTTGCGTGTTCAATTCCTTTAAGGTCATATCTTAGTTGAAGAGTGTAATCATCAAGTTCAGATATTGTTTCCTGACTAACATCGAAAATCTTTCCATCTACAATTGCAAAGCATCCAATGACATAATCTGCTATCAATTTAAGCAATGGAGGATGACTAACTTTGATTGATACAAATTCTTTTATTTTAGTTTTCTTGTTTTCTTGAAGATAGCCAAAAGCGAACTCATAAGTTTTCAATCCATTTGTTGTTATGTAGGATATATCACTATCAGCAATTGCATCAGTGAATTCTGCTGGTTTAATTGGTACCCTATAATCTGGATCAAGTGGCTGTAAATAACTGATACTTTTCCTATATTCTGCCTTATAGGAGGATGTTCCATACTTTGTTGTTCCCCACCTATTGGATCTAAAAATTTTATAAATTATTTGTTTGATGTCATAGTACTCATTTCCCAACTAGTATCCTCCTTGTCTATAATTTTTAAATATACTTCGGTATTCTGGAACAGTTTCCTTAGTCTGTTCTTTCTCCATCTCACTTCCGATTGTTTCAATGTCTGGTACTAATTCATCTAGGGCATCCAAAACACTTATGCTTTTATTCCCAATTCCATACACCTGATTCATCCTCTCTAAAAATAATGCTAATAATTCTTTTTTTGGTATAGTTAAATTAGCAAATAGTTGGACAACTTCCTCATATGAGTAACCACTAATGAAGAATAGCTTCACAAAATTAATAACATCGCTTGGATCTCTAATTCCGTATGCTATCCAATGATAAACAAGACCATCAATAATAACACCTGAACCAACTCTTGACTTGGCTAACATTTTAGTTTCAATCTGATTTAATGCCTCCACTAACTCTCCCTTAGCTATGGCAAGTTTAAATGGTCTGACAAGCTCCCAGTCATTCGCAAGTAATTGTTTAATAGGATCAGATTCTGTAATTTCAACTTTTACACCTTTATATGAGTGATTGAATAACTCGATATTAGGTGGCTTGAAGTAGGTCAATAACAAGTGCTTTTCTTTTTGCAGCAGCCTTGTTGGATTGTTTTTCAAAAATGAAAAAGCTGGCAAAACATCTGTGTGTATTTGTAAGTTAATTAAGTCCATATGCTAACCCTCCACGCCAAGAAAAGAGAGTATATCAGTAACTTTATAGAATTTAGTCCTTGTCTCTTCCAAAGGTGGCATGAACGATTTTAAGCCGTTCGTTTCCCATTTTTCGATGGTAGGAGTTGAGATCCCTAATTCATCTTTGAGTTGCTTTCTAGTTATCAAACCTAATAATCTAGGTTCAGGCTTTTGTAAATTATCGACTGCATTATTTACGATAGATGCAATTTGAATCTTCAAGTCTTGTTCTATTTCGTTGCTAAATAAGTTCATATACTGCACCTCCTAATGATGCTCAATTTCCCTTGACGGCTTGCAATTATAGTTCGGATAATATCATTACCAATAAAACAACTGCGCTTATAACGAAGAATATGGCGTTCAGAGAAAATGTTAGGTTTAATTCATTAATCATTTTTTTAGCACCTCTTAACTGATAGTTACCAACTAATTGAGCAAAATTTTCTTGCTCCATCATTTCTTCTATTTCTTCTCTTGAAATGGTTTTGTTCGTGAAATAATCATCTAACATAGCGATCAAACCGTTTGGATAATCGTTTTCTACTAAATAATTTCTAATATCAAATACTTCATTTTTTTCTTATTTCATTTCCGTTTTCTCCATTTGTATTGTTGTCTCCAGTTATAAGATACTGGCAAACTCCCGTTATAGCTTGACTTTGTGTGATATATATAGTACAATTACTATATAATAAATTAAAATTGCTACGCCCTGATTATCTTGCTTGCCTGCTGATAATTTGTGCTTAGTATTCTGTAAAAATAGGCTTGAAACTTTGGTCGGTGTCAAAGCCTTTTTTTGTTGCCGTCATAAATCTTCGGTAAGCCAATCCATGACTGACTGGTATATGCGCTTCGGAGCTTTATAATTTCCACGCTCAATTTTTGAAAGTGTAATACGTGTAACGCCAATCTTTTTTGCTAATTCGGTTTTTGTCAGCATCATATCAGCTCGCTTATGTCTAAACGCCCTTGCTTGGTTTTCAGATATGAACATTTCCTCCCTCCTTTCCACATTCAAATTGAATGTATAATGAGTATAACACATTCAATTTGAATGTGCAACCCCAAAATACTTCTTTTTTGAATATTTTTTTATTGCTATAAATTTACATGTAGTGTAAAATGAAAGTATATACAGGAGGTATTATGGTTATCGAAAAAAACAAAAATCGAATTAAAGAATTAAGAAAAAAGAAGAAAGACTCACTATTAACTTTAAGTGGAATTTTAAAAACAAAGTACAATATAAATGTTACTGATGGCCAGTTATCTCAATATGAAAATAGAAAAAGAGAACCTAGAGATAATAAAGTGTGGGAAGCATTAGCAGATTATTTCAATGTACCAATTGCATACTTAATGGGATTCTCAGATTCTCCAGACGGTAATGACAAGCTAACTGGCTTTGATTCTGTTGAAGAATACGAGAAAGCAAGAAAAATACACTTAGATAAATATCTTAATGAACCAAACAGTAGACAAATTGGAATAGCGCATGGTGCAGATGGAAAAGAAAAACTCATTCCAAATATAGGAACAAAAAAAGAACCATTTTTTGTAGTTGATTATTCACAAGTACCCGACTTAATTTATAAGGAAGAAATAAAAGAAAATCATCTACCAATTTACAAAAGATATTTAGAATTAAACTCCGAATACAAAGAGTTGCTTTTTCTTAACACACTAAATTCAATAGATGAAAGTAAAATTGATAATTTAGAGAAAGTTGGAAAAGTTCTTTCTGGAATGGAAGAAAGTGACAAACTTAATAGAGAAGCTTTTATAGAAGAATTGAAATCTAAAAAAGATTAACCCCTGACCGAAACTGTCATAAAACTAAAACCAATCTAACGCCCTGATGCTTGCCTGCTGATGTTAGAAAGGTTTTAAAATGAAAATTACAGAATACAAAAAGAAAAACGGTGCAACTGTGTATCGTTCACAAGTTTATTTAGGCGTTGATGTTGTTACTGGTAAGGAAGTAAAAACAAGGATAACCGCCCGAACAAAGAAAGAACTCAAGCTGCTAGCAAAGCAAAAACAAAATGAGTTTGTAAAAAATGGATCTACAGTTCATAGCGAAGTTAAGGTAAAAAACTACAAAGAACTTGCTGATTTGTGGTGGGATAGCTACAAAAGCACTGTTAAACCAAACACGTTTGGCAATGTGGATCTACTTCTCAAAAACCATATTATTCCTACTTTTGGAGATTATAAACTTAATAAGTTAACTACTCCATTGATTCAAAATAAGGTCAATAAATGGGCGAATAAAGCCAATAATAATGAACCTGATGCTTTTATCCACTATAACAAATTACACGCCCTAAACAAGCGAATATTGCAATATGGAGTTACTTTACAAGTGATTAAAAGTAACCCAGCTCGAGATGTTGTTCTGCCACGAAAAGCGAATCGAGATAAAACAAAAATCAAATATTTAGATAATCAAGAATTGAAGACTTTCCTAAACTATCTTGATAATTTAAATCAAGCAAAGTATCGTTATTGTTTTGAAGTCACGCTTTACAAACTATTGTTGGCAACTGGTTGCCGTATCAATGAATTATTGGCTCTTGATTGGTCTGACATTGACTTTGAGAACTCTTGTTTATCTATTACAAAGACTGTTAACCGCTACGGTGGCTTAAATACGCCAAAATCCCAAGCTAGTATCAGAACTATTGATATAGATAAAGCCACAGTATTAATGCTGAAGCAATATCGGAATAGACAAAGGCTTCAAGGACTTGAAATTGGCTTTGTACCTGATGATGTTGTATTTTCAGACTTCATCCATGATCGTACAAACGATAAGACATTATCTACAAGATTAAATACTCACTTTAAGCGTGCTGGAGTATCAAAAGTTGGTTTTCATGGTTTCAGACATACTCATGCAAGCTTACTTTTGAATGCAGGTATTCCTTATAAAGAATTGCAACATCGTCTAGGTCATTCTACTTTAGCCATGACTATGGATACTTATTCCCACCTATCAAAAGAAAGTGCAAAAAAAGCCGTCTCATTCTTTGAAACGGCAGTTAATTCACTATAAACTCAGCTAAAATCGAAGCTAAGTGTAAAATATCAAAAGTTAACACCAAAAAAAGCCTATTAAATAGGCTTTTAAAGTGTTTAATGTAAGAATTAAAGAATTTTGTTGTAGAATTCAACGACAAGTGCTTCGTTGATTTCTGGGTTGATTTCATCACGTTCTGGAAGACGTGTCAATGAACCTTCAAGTTTTTCAGCATCAAATGATACGAATGCTGGACGTCCGATAGTAGCTTCTACTGCTTCAAGGATAGCAGGAACTTTAGCTGACTTTTCACGAACTGAGATTACTTGACCAACTTCAACGCGGTATGAAGGGATATCAACACGTTTACCGTCAACAAGGATGTGACCGTGGTTTACAAATTGACGCGCTTGACGACGAGTTGTTGCAAGACCAAGACGGTACACAACGTTATCAAGACGACGTTCCAAAAGAATCATAAAGTTGAAACCAAGTGTTCCACCTTTAACTTTAGTAGCTTGTACGAACAAGTTACGGAATTGTTTTTCACTCAAACCGTATGAGAAACGAAGCTTTTGTTTTTCAGCCAATTGCAAACCGTACTCTGAAAGTTTTGAACGGTTATTTGGGCCATGTTGACCTGGTACGTAGTTACGACGTGCCAATTCTTTACCTGTGCCTGTAAGTGAGAAACCAAGGCGACGTGATTGTTTCCATGATGGACCTGTATAACGTGACATTAATAATGTCCTCCTATAAAAATATTTTTAGGAAATAACATTTTAGATAAACCTGATTCGTTCAGAAAGACTTCGCCCAAACAGCAAAGGTTACTTTTCTAGCTGACTTCCTGTTGACGAGCTTCATTTTATCCTGCTATTATTTCACATACTCCGCTATTTTACCACGAAAAAAAGCCCAAGTAAAGGCTTTTTCTTATTTATTTTCGATTTCAGCTTGTTCCTCGGGACTCAAATAACGAATGAGAGTCTTTTCAGTCAAAATATCTGAATAAGTATAAGATTCAACATAACTATTATTAATAGCGTCAGCTTGAGAACCGAAGTCCTGATACTCAACAATAAACAATGATGGATAGACTTCTGTCAAACGACCAATCTTATTCTTTTCACGTTTACGTCCATTCTCTAGAGTCAATTCTACCAACTGACCTTCATGAGCTTTAATAGCTTCCTTAATATTTTTCATTTTAGCAACATCTGCAAATGCGTCACTCATATATATCTCCTTAAATCTGAAAGTTACGATTCCTCAAACTGAGCAATCGATGAAAATTTATTATATTCTTTTTGGAATAATAACTTAACTGTTCCACGCGCACCAGCACGGTTTTTTTCTAAGATAACTTCGATTGTATTATCTTCAATCGCATTCTCTGATTCTTCACTCTCTTTTCGATAGTAATCATCACGATATAAGAAAGCTACAATGTCGGCATCCTGCTCGATAGATCCTGATTCACGGATATCAGACAATACCGGTCGTTTATCCTGACGTTGTTCAACCCCACGAGATAACTGACTCAAGGCAATTACAGGAACTTTGAGCTCCTTGGCTAAGATTTTTAACTGTCTTGAAATATCTGAGACCTCTTGTTGGCGATTTTCCGGTCGCGTCCCTGTAATCAACTGCAAATAGTCAATCACAATGAGACCGAGACCACCCTCTACTTCTTGTGACAATTTACGGGACCGTGCACGAATCTCAGTAATTTTTATACCAGGGGTATCATCTATGTAAATAGGTGCCTCAGCCAGTGCCCCTTGAGCAATCATGACATTATTCCAATCTTGCTCTGTCAATTGACCTGTACGTAAAGCATGAGAATCAATCATACCTTCAGCTGCCAACATACGATCAACCAAGCTTTCTGCACCCATCTCTAGGGAAAAAACTGCAACAGCTTTATTTTGCTTGGTACCAACATTCTGAACGATATTCAACACAAAGGCTGTTTTACCAACAGCGGGACGAGCTGCTAAAATAATTAATTGGTCCGGGTGTAAACCTGTTGTAATCTTATCAAGGTCACGGAAACCTGTCGGTAATCCAGTTACATCTGATGTTTGCTGTGAACGCATCTCCAAAGTATTAAAATTGACATCAAGAACTTCAGATATTTTGCGGAAACCACTACTATTGCTATGCTCTGAAACATCAACTAAGGCTTTCTCAGCATTTGCGATAATTTCATCCGATTCAGTTGTGCCCTCATATGCTTGATTGACAATTTCTGTCAACCTATTTATAATACGCCGAAGCATGGCTTTCTCAGCCACAATCTTAGCATAGTACTCAGCATTTGCGGATGTTGGGACACTATTGACCAAATCTACAAGATAAGAAATCCCCCCTATGTTTTGGAGGTCATCTTGGTCATCTAAAATAGTACGTACTGTCGTGGCATCAATGGCATCATTTCGATCCGACAGCGTTACCATTGCTTTAAAAATGACACGATGGGAATACTTGTAAAAGTCATCTGCTTCGATAAACTCTCGAACCGTAATTAACTTTTCCGGGTTAATGAAAATAGCCCCCAAAACAGACTGTTCCGCTACTAAATCATGAGGTTGCACTCGTAATTCTTGAGCTTCTGCCACAATTATTCCCTCCTTTACAAGATTTACTTATAGTGTCAACGAATTACTCAGCACTATTTTTGATGTTAAGCTTAATTTGTGCATTCACTTCTTTATGAAGCTTTACAGGAACCTCAATCAAGCCAATCGCTCGAATAGGATGTTCAAGTTCAATATGACGTTTATCAATCTTGATTCCAAACTGTTTCTGAAGTCCTTCCGCAATCTTTTTAGCTGTAATTGAACCAAATGTACGACCATCTGGCCCAACCTTCTCAGTAAATTGAAGACGATTTTCTTCTTTCTCAAGTTGTTCTTTAACGCGTTTTGCTTCAGCTAACAACTCTGCAGCATGCTTTTCTTCTGATTTTTGTTTTCCTTTCAACTCCCCGATAGCTTGCTTTGTTGCTTCTTTAGCAAGATTCTTTTTAATCAAGAAGTTTTGAGCATAACCTAATGGTACTTCTTTAATTTCACCTTTTTTTCCTTTACCCTTAACGTCTTGTAAGAAAATAACTTTCATTTTAATCCTCCTTGGGAGCCAACTCTCCCATAATAGTTTCAATTAATTTATTTTGCGCTTGAGAAACACTACAGTCTCGTAATTGGCAGGCGGCTAGGTTGAAATGTCCACCACCACCTAATTTTTCCATAATACGTTGTACATTAATCGCATTATGGCTTCGAGAAGATATGTTTACAGTCGAGTGACTTGTTCGAGCAACAACAAAGGTTGCTTCGATTCCAGCCATTGCAAGCATAGTATCTGCCGCCTTAGCAATCACAACATTATTATAGCACTTGTGGTTATCTCCTGTAGCAACGATTATATCATCAGTAATTCGTTCGCCTGCAATAATTAACTCATTAATACGTCGATATTCGTCAAAATCCGTAGCAGAAATCATTTGAATTTCTCCACTGTCACTTCCTAAACTACGAAGGTAAGAGGCAACATCAAAAGTTCGACTAGTAACACGAGTAGAGAAATTCTTGGTATCCAGCATTATACCTGCCATAAGGATAGAAGCTTGGATTTTACTCAAACGTTCTGGAGCCCCTTGAAATTGTAACAACTCCGTAACCAATTCACAAGCAGAGCTTGCTCCACTTTCAATAAAAGTCAAAACTGCATTTTCAGGGAAGTCGTCATCTCGACGGTGATGATCTACGACAATAACTTCATTAAATCGATCATAAAAATCCTGAGATAGGGTTAGATTGATTTTTGAATGGTCAACCATAATTAGCAATGAGTGTTGGTTGACTAGTTCTTCAGCTTCTGAGAGTGTAATAAGGGGTGACTGCCCATCTTCTTTCAAACGTTCTACCGCACGCTCAATATCCGTATTCATAGCCATATCATCATAAACAGCATAGCTCTTTCTAACAATCTGACTAGCAAAATGGGCCATACCAACAGTAGCCCCTAAGGCATCCATATCAAGATTTTTGTGACCTACAACAAATACTTTTTCGACTGTTTTTAACTTATATGAAATTGCAGTCATCATAGCCCTTGTTCTTGTACGAGAACGCTTAACTGTTGAGACAGAGCCTCCTCCAAAATAAAGAAGTTCCTTGTGATCATCATTTTCCTTAACAACAGCTTGATCTCCGCCTCGAACAAGTGCAATATTAAGGTTCTGCAAAGCAACTTGCCCGATTTGATCATGCTTAAGCGTACCAAAGGATATTCCCATACTCAAAGTCAGTGGTAAACCACGTTCTTGTGCTTGTTGACGAAAGTCATCCAAGACAGAAAACTTTTGATCCATGAATTCTGTCAAAACACTGTAATTGGTAAAGAAGTAAAAACGATCCCCTTCAATACGTCGATAATGAATATGCTTAGCCTTAGCAAACTCAGAAATAAATCCTACTACAAATGTATTGATTTTTGAAACATCTGCATCTGGCAAACTTCCTGTCACATCGTCGTAGTTATCAACTGAAATAATCCCAATAACAGGTCGAGTCATATTTGGATCAACATTTTCATCTTGATCATAAACATTGTCAATAAAATATGTCAGCTTATTGTCAAAATCCACAAAGGCAGCGTATTTATTGTCACCAACAGTTATTACATTCGAAGGTGACCCCTTTCGTTTCTGGGAGATAAAATCTGCAATCAACTGCTTATTGAAGTTCCCATATTCATCTGAAAGCACTAACTTAGCATAGGGGTTGAACCATTCAATATGGTCATTTTCGTCAAAAGTAACGACTCCGACAGGCATCTTTCCAAGAAGAGTCTTCAAAGAAGCTTCCACATCCTGATTCAGTTCATCTAATTGTTCTATTTCCAAAGACTCATATGTTGTCTTTTGGTAATGCAATAGTGCAACAACTACTACCATAATGATAAAAAGCGCAAAAATGAGTGCAGACTCCGTTTGTAATACGCGGACAAAAATGGTAGCAATTCCAAAAAGAACTAGTCCTATCATTATCAGGTGAATAGTTGCAAAGTGAAATCTTTTCATATAAAACCTCTTAATCTAACAATTATAACATAAAAAAGCCTTAATTAAAAGGCTTTTACAAGTGTTACGACTGTTAATCCACTTTACGTCGAGCTTTATTATTGCCTTCAAGGTAAACCATCAAAATAGAGATATCTGCTGGATTAACCCCTGAGATACGGCTTGCTTGACCAATGGTTTCAGGATTTATTTTCTTAAATTTTTGACGAGCCTCAGTTGCAATAGAATCAATAGCATCCCAATCAATATTTTCCGGAATCTTTTTTTCTTCCATTCGCTTCATCTTAGCTACTTGATCCAAAGCTTTATTGATATACCCTTCGTACTTGATTTCAGTTTCAAGTAACTCTATAACCTTAGCATCCAAATCTTCTGCAGCTGGACCGACAAACTGAGTAGCTGTAGCGTAATCAATCTCAGGTCGACGCATAAACTCTTTGGCTGTCATGGCATCTGTCAAAGGCTTAAATCCTAGAGCTTGAATTTTTTCATTTGTTTCTTTGATAGGCTTTAATTTTTCTTTTGACAGACGTGTCAACTCTCTGTCAAACTGATTTTTCTTAATTTTAAAGATATTCCAACGTTCATCATCAACCAAGCCAACTTCTCTACCAATAGGTGTCAAGCGCATGTCAGCATTATCATGACGTAATATAAGTCGATACTCTGCGCGTGAAGTTAATAAACGATATGGTTCCAAGGTTCCTTTCGTGACAAGATCGTCAATCATTACACCAATATAGGCATCACTACGTTTGAGAATAAGCTCTGGTTTACCTTGGACTTTAAGAGCTGCATTAATACCAGCAACTAGACCTTGACCTGCTGCCTCCTCGTATCCAGAAGTTCCATTGGTCTGTCCTGCTGTAAAGAGACCTGAAATCAACTTCGTTTCAAGTGTTGCACGTAATTGATGTGGAAGGACAATGTCATACTCAATCGCATAGCCAGTTCTTATCATCTCTGCCTTTTCCAGACCTTTGATTGAGTGAATCAACTCTTTTTGAACATCTTCGGGTAAGCTTGTTGACAGACCTTGTACATAGACTTCTTCAGTCTCTCTTCCTTCGGGTTCAAGGAAAAGTTGATGACGATTTTTATCAGCAAAGCGGACAATTTTATCTTCGATTGATGGACAGTAACGAGGTCCTACTCCCTTGACAATACCTGAGAACATCGGTGCACGGTGTAAATTGTTATTGATAATATCATGGCTCTCTTGATTCGTATAGGTTAGCCAACAAGGAATCTGATCCTGAAGATAGTCTTCATCCTTCGACAAAAATGAAAAATGATTCGGCTTTTCGTCGCCTGGTTGAATCTCGGTCTCTTCGTAATTAATTGATGATGCCTTGACACGAGGAGGAGTACCTGTTTTAAATCGACCAATTTCAAGCCCAAGCTCCTTCAAATTATCAGCCAAAGTAACCGATGCAAGACTATTATTTGGTCCAGAAGAATATTTGAGATCACCTATGATAATTTCACCGCGTAAAGCCGTTCCTGTTGTTACAACAACTGCTTTAGCTCCATATTTTTGATTTGTGGCTGTTCTTACACCGACTACCTTGCTATCTTCAACAAGTATTTCATCAACCATTGATTGACGTAGAGTCAAGTTTTCCTGACACTCAACTGTATGTTTCATTGTCATAGCATACAAGGCTTTGTCTGCTTGAGCACGCAAAGCTCTAACTGCGGGTCCTTTACCAGTATTCAACATTTTCATTTGAATGTAGGTTTTGTCGATGTTTTTACCCATCTCTCCACCAAGAGCATCAATTTCACGAACAACAATCCCCTTGGCCGATCCACCGATAGAAGGGTTACACGGCATAAAAGCCAGCATCTCTAG
>PPYE01170443.1_pt1 | contig 40450 bp, 38 predicted proteins | sample 1559881 | NCBI WGS metagenome assembly PPYE01 (sample SAMN08240022, study PRJNA423297) | Human gut metagenome, whole genome shotgun sequencing project. | reverse complement strand
TTTCCGGCTACTTTTTGGTGTTTGTGGTCATTCCACTGTCAGTTATTGCAATTCTGAGTTTCTGAAGCTCTTCGGTTGCGTCAACAATAGCTTTAATAAGCTGCTGTTGATTCTTACTGTTCTCCGCGGATACATAAATAGCAGCGAAACCGGCAGCACAAGAACCAAGCGAACAAAGAAACAACACCATGTTCCTTTGAGCTTCGTTGCCGTAAAGGATAGCTATCGGTACAAGGGACAAGGCAAGAACAAAAAACAAACCAGCAGAGATAAAAATTTTTTGGAAAATACCCTTTTTCATCTTTCTTCCCTCCGGGAATTGATTAGCGATTTGAGTTTGGCAACTAAATTCTATTCTTTTCCTCGGAGGCCCAATTTCCTCGGACTCTTGGTAAGCAAATCGAGACAAGCACACTACCCCCGCTTGTCAGAATCGCTAAAGAGTCCTTCAGCGCTTTCAAAGTTTCTGAATTCTTTGGTGCCATTTTCCTTCGGGTATATAGATCCTTGCAGGCACCTCTTCTCTTTTTTCGGGAACAGGACTGATTTCTCAGCGGCGCTGCTTTTTATTCCAGATCGGAGGCTCTATGAGTAACTTAAGCCTCAATCAACTAAGACCTGAGCAGGTCTGTGAACGGCTTGGCTGCGGTAAAACCCAGTTATACAAATTGGTAAAAAACGACCCGACGTTTCCGAAACCGATTCAATTGTCCAGTAGATGGACATTTTGGTACGAGTGTGAAATAGACGCTTGGACGATAAAAAAAGCCGCTGAGCAGCAAGGCTTAAGCGTTGAAGCGATGACGGAACGACTAGCTAATGCAAGCGCTTTCTCCATGAAATTCAAGGAATTGATGGCGAACTGAAAATGAAAACAATAATCTCAAATCCCAAAACATTACTAGCCTTGGCTGCCGTCAGCGCCCTGCTGTCCGGCGCGGGTTTCAAAGTGTTGGCCGATACGACGGATTATTCTCAAATCCCGGGTATGCCGAAAATCGAATTGATGACCGGCAACGACCGTTGGGGATGTGAAGTCCTGCTGTGTCTGGCTAATCCAAACGGCCCTCGTGCTGTTTCTGAATGCCGTCCTCCGATAGACAAACTCTTTGACTGCCTTTCTTGGCGTCACCCGTGCAAGTTTCCGTCCTGTCCGATGGCCGGAGACGGCAACTATGCGAAGCAGCTTTCTGACGGATTTGATCCCTGCATCCTTCAAGGGATGGAAGACGCTCCTCAAGGCTGGATTGTTGAAGGAAACATTAACGACAACAATCAGTTCAAAACTGACCGTCGGAAAAACAAACTACTTAGAAAAAATAATGCCAGCTACAACTGGGCCGGAGAGCATTGGTTCAAAGCAACCGAGGACTCTCCCGGACACTGGGGAGGCACTAAAGCTTGCGTTAAGGGCTATCAAGGTACTGCCTATGAGAGTTACACCTGTTATGACAGCTCGGGAGACAGCAGCAGTTCTTCCGTTTGCTACCGCCCTGTCCGCGTCTATGAGCAGGTGAAATGGCAACAGTATCAGTCCAGACGAGCCATTGATGTATTCATCAACGGCAAAAATTGGACAAGGGTGCATTGGTAAAGATCAAAGGTTCATCATGGTTGAAATAACTGCCTCTGACATTTATTGGATCGGCACGATGGACAAGATCTCCCTTGGTCTTATTTTTCTAGCATGTCTCTCCGCTCTATTAATCATTTGTGCCATCCAGATCTACTCCGGAGCCATGGCTTTATTCGGAGCCCTTCTTGGCATAGCTTGTACTACCGCCTTCATATTTATTCCAAGTTCTCAGACTATGGCAGCAATGAAGGTCCTTCCGGCAATCGTGAACAATCAGCGAATACAAGGTGTCGCCGAAAATGCTTTGGAACTGACAGAACGTTTCCTTAAGGAGCATCTGGAAAGTCAACTCGGCACAATGAAGGAGAAAAAATGAAACAACAGAAATTTGAAAAAGCTTTTAGACAAGCTGTAAACAAGGTCATTACGGACGATTCTCGTGAGTCAGAGCTTTTGAAGCAAAAACAAATTATTGCAGGCTGCAAAAACAAGCTTGCGGCTTCCGGCATGCTCCTTTACTACTTTTCTTGTTGCGGCGATGACCAGAGCGAAGCTAAAAGAGTGGCCCTTGCGAATGATATTTCTGAAAAGCTCTTTGTCAACAAGAGCCCGGAAGAAGAATTCTGGAGCCTTTCAGCCAAAGATTTATTTGAGACACTTCTAATGCTTTTAGCTCAAGACTGCGGAAGCAGCAATCCGGTTAAGGAGTTTTACAACCTTCTGGCAATGACCCAGGACATCCAAAAATTTAGCAATAAGTTAGAGCAATTCAGCCAAAGCGATGAAGGGCAACAATTTTCGAAGATTATCCAGCGTTTTCTGAGTAATTCGGAGGCCACCAAGACAGGAATTGTCGCCCATATGAACAATCAATTGCTCGGCTTTATGCGTTTTGATCTAGTTTGAGAGAAGACATGTACAACTTTAAGACTTGGACTGCTCCGGAAAGTTCTCGATCAAGCACTGCAACGTTTTCGCGATCCTTTTCATACCCTTGCATGAGTTCTGGAACTGTAACTTTTACCTTACCAGAAACCATCAATGCAGCCATGAGGGCCAAGATTTTCAGTTCGTTGTACGTAAATGTCGTTTCGTTCATTTTTATGCTCCTAAAGAGGTTAAGGTTAAGTAATTTATCAGTGAGCAGTGTTGATTTTGGCAAAAATATTGCACTGCTCACCAATCATTCTACCCCTCCTTAGGAGCACCAAAAACACCATGTATATCAAAGAGTTAGAGAAATAACAATAAAAAGAGATAGGCAAAATGGAAGATCGCGTTAGAACGATGAGCTGCAATCTCAGCAACCGTTATTTGAATCCCGGTTTTAAAGAGTTGCGCAGCACTATTGCAGATTATCAAGCTCCTTCTTGGGGCCAGATGTATTTTTTGGTTGAGTTGTGCAAAAAAACAATTGAAGAACTGGAGAAAAATCCTCCGGAAGAAAAGGAGTATTACAGCTGCTTTATTCTTTGCACCTGCGGACCAAAAGACTTTTTAATAGGCGTTCTTGAGGTCATTGAAGAAACAGAAGAGTACGACTTTTGGCTTCCGCGCATTGTGATGGAATGGGAAGAGAGGGAGCTATTCTTAACCGCTCTTCAGATTATCGGTAAATATCTCGGGCTGATCTCACATAAGGAAATACCAATCGTTAACCGCTCTGAATACCGTATAACCATTGATCCATACTCATATTCTTCTAATTTCGATCAGCTGGGACAAATAGGTTCCGACCTTGTCCGAATCGGTTCTTTTGTCAGAAGTGAAAATCTATACAGTTCGTTGGATGTTTTGTTCTCTGTCATCGATGAGCTGGAAACAGAATGCAGACGCTTGACTGGTTTTCTCACCTGGTTCCAACAGTGTATCGGGAACAGCGGGAGCTTCTATAGAGATATAAAGAACTTCCGATTCTTGCAAAAAGGCGCCCCGGCAGCAGGGTCCAACAGCGTGAGACTTGCTAACGGGCTTAGGGAATGCGGTTCAAAAATCAAACATATTAAACGTGGATTATCAAGCTTCGGACAAGAAGCTAAACCGTTTCAGCTAGAAGACCCGAAAAATTTGGAGATTATCGATGATCTGAATGGGTATTTGGGAGGCCTCAAATATACGATAAGACAACTCAAAGAGCAGCTTTCAGAAAAAGAAGAGGTCAAAAAAGGAGCCGAAAGGCGGCGAAGAGATGAACTAGACCGCTGGGTTGAAGAATTTATTGACGCAAATTTTAAAGACACGGAGCCGATATTGTTAGGTCAACCGGAGATCTGCCTGAAGTCGGAACTTCCAGAGCATCCCGACAAGGAGAACAGACAATGAGAATCAACAATGTGGAATACCCGAATGTTTCCATCCGCGTCATCGAATCCAAACGTGTTGTGGGTCTTACTGGGCCAAAGTCGATTCACCTTTATGAAGCAAATATCAAAAGAGGCGCAGTAATTCAGAAAAGAGCTTCTGAAAACATAGCCGAACTTCAGGACTGGATTCTTTTGAAGGTCGGAGGCCGATTGCGATCAGCGTAACAGTTAATGCCCGGAAGCAGACGGCCTGATTGACAGGCGCGGTTGCATCCTTGGCGGGACAATGCAGCCTCCGGGCACCAATTATTCTAATCGTCCCGCCCCGTTGAAAGAACGGTGACAGTTGATCTTTCGGTTCATAACAGTCTGCACAGAAAGTCCCGCCAGATTTTTTTGAAATAAGAGTTATGAACAACAGACAAATCTCAAGGTTCGGACTTTCCTTCTTTAAGGACGGTTCGGCTTTTTGCACCCTTTTTCCTCCTCAGTTTCTTTAGGAAAAGGCTTTCGGCTAACGAAAACCCTTTCCCAAACCAACTTCATTTCCTTAAGGAGGAAAAAATGGCAGAAGCAATTCACGTCCAACGAGTGACTATCCATCTCAAAAACGGAACAAATCTAGTTCTTGACCTTAAACCCGAAGATCATCAAACGGTCGATCCGCAGATAACCGCTTTGCGAGGTGTCTTAGCCGATTCCGAATCCCAAGACAAAGTATTCCAGTTTCGGGGAATTCGCGGCGACTGTTGGATTCGCATCAAAGAAATCGTCGCTTTTGATGCCGTCCCCCTCATTTTTACGCCAGCTGAAAAAGAACCGGCACAGACGGCTCAGACCAAATAAATAGCACAACCCGAGGAGGTCTTATGAACAAAATATTCAAAAAGGTATTTAACCGCTCCCGGGGCGTATTTGTTGCTGTGTCCGAGGCTGTTAGCTCGGCATCCCAGCAAAACAAAAAGTCCGTTTTAGTCGCGGCAGCAGTTTTAAGTGTCATTGCGTCACCTGCTGCTGCGCTGACGACCATTGACGGGGATGTATTCGGGAAGGATTCGAGAATTCCCTTCCAAAGTCGAGGAACTGTCCTTTCGGACAGCACTACGATCAATGGGAATTACACATGGAATATCGATAGAAGCGAAGGTTTTCGACATGGCGTACTAACCATTTCGATTGGTGCTGATTACTATAGTTCCCTCAGTAATACATTGACCGTTGAAAAAAACTTTCGAGTCACAAACAACGGCAGCGTCAACATCGCACACAACGGCGACAGAGGCGGGGACATCTATTCAAGTTTGGTCGTAAAGGGTGATGCGATCATTGATTCCGGTTCAAACCTCAGCCTGATTACGAGCGGAGACAGCGGTAACGATCCGACGATGCACGTTAGCTTGATCGTGAACGGAACGCTCTATAACAACGGCAGTCTCTATTCCATCGGTGGTAATGAAGCAAGAAAAACCTACGGTTCTTTCGCTATTAACAACTTTGTCAACAACGGCTCTTTTTGGTTCGATTCACCGAATGATCTAAACGGTACTTTCAATAACGTAACTCAAGCCGGAGGCTCTTTTCAGCAACTGGCAATAAATGACTTCCATATCAACGGAACGCTGACTGTTTCCGGTGGAACGATAATCAATAACGACACAATTGTTGTCGGCACTGATTCCGGAAAATTCTCTGTAGGTCAAGTATTGAACCTGGCAGGCGGTTCGGTCAGTAATTTATCTGTCCTTACCCATGTTGGCGGTTCAATCTTGGTCTCGAGCGGCTCTTACGGGATCGGAACACTCAATAAATCCAACGGTTCATTAACGAACCAAGCGACTCTAACTATTACTAACTTCAACCAGTCAAACGGAACTGCGGCAAACTCCGGCAATTTATCCATCGGCAACGCGAACCTTTTTGGAACTTTGGTAAATAACGGAACACTGACACTGACCGGTAATGTCACGAGCCGAGGAAATCTAACCAACAGCGGAAATCTGAACAACCGAGGCAACTGGACGGAAACCAACCGAGTCACGATTGCCGGAAATTTAAACAACTCCGGCAGCGTGAATTTCCAGAACGGTTTCCAATTCGGAAACGGACGCCTGACCTCTTCAGGGACAATCCAAACGAATAACGCTTTGGATATTTTCGACTCTTTGGGTACCACCGGTCAGCAGGATCTACATTATGTCGCTCTAAATTCAACGGTTCCGCAAGAAGCCAAAACAAGTCTCACGGACTTTTTCCTGAAGTATTTGCCGGGAACCGTTGCCAAGAGTTTGGCCGATCATGCGTCGTTTACGGGCGGAAAAGTGGTTGTCACCGGAGTGGAACTCACTCAAACACAAGCTGACGATCTGAAAAAGGCATTTAAAGACAAGTTTGGAGGTAATACAGCTCTTGAGTTCCAAGGAACGATCTCGGGCGTTTCACATGATGATAAGTTGACCGTCGCAAAAACCAACGAGCTTTACGACAACGTTGAGCATCTTCGCGATGTGATTTTCGTTGACAGAAACTTGGAAGGTGAAAACGGAGCAATTGTTGTCGGAGATTCCGGTTTGCGAAACAACACAGGGTTCACAGGCATCAATGAAGCAACCGGCACGACCATCCAGGACGGAAAAGAGCTAACCCTTATCGGCGGCAAATCAGACGGTACAGGTAATCGCTTTACTCTTGCCGAACGTATTATCAGTGCGGTTGGTGACGGAGCAAAGCTCATTCTTGGCAGCTTGGGAATTAAAGACTCTTCTGTCTACCAAGGACAGGCCGAACAGGTTCATCTCTCTGATAAGGGAGAACTTAAGGTTGCCGCCGGCGATTACCTCGTCAAGAACCTTAATTCTTCAGGCGGAAAGACCACTGTCGATAAAAATGCTGTTTTCAACAGCGAAAACACTACCTTCACAGACAAAGCAGTCTTAGAGAACAATGGAGAAACGGTTCTTGGTACTTTGACAGGTTGGAACGGTGCTGAAGTTCACAACAACAGCAAGCTAACGGTCAACGGTATCACACAATTCGGCGGCAGATTCATCAATAACGCAAACGCCAAATTGGTAGGAACTGCGGACCTGGACGGTACCCTCCAAAACAGTCAGGGTGCTTCTTTAATCGCGAATACCGTAAATGTCAACGGAACACTGCGGAATTTCGGTTACATGGAAGCGCTGGATAATTCAACAGTATTCGGCACTCTTGAAAATCCGGGAGAAATCCGTCTGTTCAACACGGCCATTGGTTCACGCGGCGATGGTGATATTGGCACAATCGGCAATACCTACACTCTTAAAGCAACCGGTAAAACTCAAGTTTCCGGTCTGATTGCTAACGCTCAGGGTGCAGTCGCAGAGTTTTCAGGAGATGATGCCGAGCTGTTGATTCTTGATGGCGGTGTCGTTTCCAATAATGGCACGCTCATAGCGGATTCACTAATCGTCAATGACGGCGGCTATTTCATCAATGGAGACAACGCGCAGCAAACGTTCACAGCTTCTCCGTTGCGCCTCAGAGCCGTCGCAAGAGCAGTTGCCAGAGCAACAGAGCAATTAAAGAATCTGACGGTTTCTGAGGGCGGTAGCAAGACTAATAACGGCATTGCTTATTACGGAACCGGTTCGATTGCGGGTGAATTTATCAATGCTACAGGCGCCGAAGCTTTCGGCGGCGTGTCTGACATTTTCGTTGACGGCAGCGGATTAGGTATTACTAATACCGGCTCGATCAAAAATGCAGGTACATTTACTTTCGGCGGTACTTTGAACAATTCCGGCTCGATTACCGGGGACGGTCTGATAGTGTTCAAACGCGCGGGTCTTGGCAACGATACCTTTACGAATGCCGGACAAATCAATGTCGGAAGCCTTGAAGCTGCTAACGTTAAATACGTCCAGACGGCAGGCAGTCTTTCGAGTGCTTCGGGTTGGTTCAGCAATTCAACAGTTGATCTGACCGGCGGAACGATTGAGCACACTGTCCTCGGTTCCGGCAATACCTACAATCTTGGCGCAGGCTCCGGTTCCAATGATGCAGCAACGTTTACGGTTGGAACACTGGATAGTTCTTCTGTCGTGAATATCAATCGCGGTGCAACACTGAGAACCGAACACATTGCAATGGACGGTCACAAGACCACTAACTTGCAAGGCGGCCGTCTGTCCACAACGTTGGATCAGGTCTTTGCCGATCTGGATTATTCAACACTTAACCTAGATGCGGTTAACCCGGACGACAAAGTAGAAGTCACGAGCAATCCTCAGATTGTGACCGGGGTAGGCAATGTTATTGATTCCGTGGCCGAAGGCGTTGCTTTCCAGTGGGGCACTGTCGCATTTGACGACGCCTCATACAGCGCTGCGCTGGCCGGCGATGCAGTCAACAAGCTTGTAGCCATCGGAGACGTTCCGGCGGAACGTCGCGGTGAGCTCGAAGTCGCATTTAACGGCAAAGCAGCAGAGAGGTTTAATGTAGATCTCGCAAATTCTATTAAAGCCACGGCTGCCGGCACTCTAGCCTATGCAACATTTGCGAATGAGACACTCTCCAACGAAACAACCGACAATCCTGGAGCCACTTCCTTGGTAGTCGGTGTTAACGAAAAGGGTGCGATTGTCGTTCCGAGTTCCGGTACACCCAATGTACTGAGCCAAAACATGGGCTTTATGAACGTCACCGGCGTAACAGACGGCCTCTACATCAACAACGGCAGCCATTTCGTTTTAGTGGGTCAGTCCCAACCTAATCCCAATCTCGCTCCGGTTGAGTTGGCGGACGGCACTGTGTGGGTCGGCGGCAACCGCAACGACAACGGTACTGTCACACCTTCCAAGTTAACGCTTGGTTCTTACGGCTCGGCCAGCGCAACGAAGGGACACCTTGCACAACTCAATATCGGAATTTCTCCGGTTAATAATCAACTTGGCGGAGCAGGCGGTCAGGTAATCGTTAAAAACGGCGTATTCACTATTGATACCTTGAACAATGGTTCGGCCGGTTATGGCGAAGACAGAGAAGGACTCGTCATTGGCAATGCTGACGACACGACCACTCAATTGATTGTCACAAACTATGCGGCTGTTGACGGCAGCGCTATGAGCAACCACGGCATTTTCAAGGCTCAGAATATCGCATCCCGAAACACCAACAACTCGTTCGTTAATCACGGAACTTTTGATATCGGCACTGCGGATATTAGCGGATACCTAGAAAACAACGGTACCGCAGACTTCAATGAGCTGACTCTACGCGAATACGGTTCTGTTAATAAGCAAGGTGCTGAACTGACAGCCGGAAAACTGACCGTTTCCGGTAACGCTCTTGCCGGTGCTTCGGGAACTTACGGCATTCGTGGATCGCTGGAAAATCAGGGCAAACTGTCCGTTACGGATGAGCTAACTGTTGCCGGTGATATGACCAACAGCGGCGAAGTGGACATTGCAAAACTCACCGTTCAAGCCGCGACACCCGTTCAGGATGCAACTGCGGGCAGCTTCATTAATAATGCGCTTGCCAAAATGGACTCGCTCCTGACGGAAGCAGGATCTCTTGTTACTAATGCAGCGGATGCCGTCCTGACAATTGCCGGACTTAACGGAGCCTCCGAACTTAACGGTACTGTTACCAATGACGGAACCCTCAAAGTTGACGGAACTCAGAGTGTCACGGTTGCTTCAGGTGAACTCAACAACAACGGCACAATGGAAAATACCAATGCGCTCAATGTCACAGGCGGCACGGTTGGCAACAACGGCTCCTTAGCTTTGAACGGTTTGAATGTCACCGGCGGTCAGGTACAAAACTCTGCCCAAGCCGCTCAGTTCAAAGATTCAGGGACAACTAAGATTGAAATGGCTGATGCCTCCGATGTCGGTATCGCCAATGAAGGCCACCTTGAGCTTTCAAACCTCATGTTACTGAAGGGCATGATTCAGGGCGGTTCCGTCGGTTCTAAGGATGTGACTCTGGCAGATGTCCGGCAGGATGCCTCGATTGAGGCCGAAAAGGTTCAATTTAAAGAACTGAACAATGCCGGTACGGTAAAAGTCATTGAATTTGCCGCTACCAAGACCGAAAATACAGGCACCGTTGAGGCCGGACACCTTGTTTTAGCTGAGAACGACCGCTTCCTTAACCAAGCAGCCGGTTCAGTCAAGGCCGATCAACTGGTTCTTAACGGCGGAGAATTTGTCAATGCCGGTGGAAACACCTCGGATATCGCTCTGACGCAAATCGCGACCGGCGGTCAGTTCACTTCCGATGGAGACAGCAACCTTCAGAAGGTTGTGTCCAACGAGGGAACGATTAACCTTAACAAGGGCAATCTCAATATTGCCGAGTTGGATGCCAAGGATTCCGTTTACAACCAGACAGCCGGAAACTTCAAGGCCGATAAAGGTTTCTTTGAAAATTCGACTTTGAATATCATGGGCGGTGTGTTTGATGCTTCCGAAGTCCGTGATGCCGAAGGCAATGTCACAGGTCTTCTTGGAAACAACGTTGTCAATATTTCCGGTCCGAATAAGACTCCGGTTATCAACAACGAAGATTCCGCCGAGGACAAGGCTCACTACAAAGACAACCTGACTCAGGTGTTGGCCGGCGTCGTCAACAGCGACACAACCGTCAACATCATGGAAGGCGGTGTTCTTGACGTTGCTGAAATCAAGCTCGACGGAACAAAGGCTGACAGCATTAACCTCAAAGGCGGTGTTCTTCAGACGAGCGCCGATCAAATTTTCGGCTCAGTCACGACTGAGGCAATCCGCATCGACGCGGCTGATCCTGAAACCGGTACAGTTCAGCTTCCGACCGAAGTCCTTTCTGCCACGACGGTAGGTGCAGTCAAAGACGAAATCAAGACCGGTCTCAACGTCGAAAGTGGCAACCTCGCTCTTGATGACGATTGGTTCAGCTCTTCTTTGATTGTCAGCGTGACCGACAAGATCGCCAACGCATTTGAAAATGCTGCCAATTTGACGATCAACTTCCTTGGTCAGATGACCGCTCCGTTCACAGTAACAACGGCTAATGATCTTGAAAAAGAAGGTCTCGACGTTGTTCTGAACCCCGGTATCGTGCTCAACACCACAACTCTGCACAACGAGTTCGCAGATGAGTACAACAAAGGCACTGATGCTTCTCAGACGATCAAAGGTTTGATCATTGGTGCCGAGTCCAATGATCCGAATACCAATTCGATCAATATTAGTATGGGATTCAAAGATGTCTCTCATACCGATAAAGTCACAATCGAAGGCGGTAAGGAATTGGTTCTTGTCGGCAATGCCGTCAATGCAATTCCTGAAGGTTCTTTTGGTGATGATGCCAATAAACTGCTGAAGGATTCCGCCGACGGCGGTTCCATTGACGTGAATAACGGTACGTTTACGTTCGGCTCTCACGGCGGTGTTACACCGACAGTCGGATGGATTCTTTCCTCCAATATCGGAGAAAACGGAGCTTTGGAAGCCAAGAACGGCGAATTTGCAGATTGGACTATCGCAAACAACGGTAATGTTTACGTTCACTCCAATGCCATTTTGCATACCAACAGTTTGACCGGCAATGGTTCTACCGTTAACGAGGGAAAACTGTCTCTGGACGAAAAAGACGGCAACGCTCCTGTGTTTGATGTCGTGGGTTCTTTCTTGAACAAAGGTCCAAACTCCGTTCTCGATGCTTCCAAAGTCGATCAAGTATCGGTATATGGAACACACGTCAATGAAGGTAATGCCGAATACCACGATATGATGATTGCTCCGGACGGAAGTTCGAACAACAGCGGTACTGAAAAAGGCAATATTCTTACGGTTCAAGGCAGTCACGCCAACTCCGGCACATCCATTTGGAACGGTGTCACCGTTGCCGATAAGGGCAAAGGCGAAAACGCCGGTAAGCTCGATGTCGGCAGTGTGTTCGACGTTCTCGGTGAGTTCGTCAACAAGGGCGCTGAAGCTGTTCTGGACGCTACCAAGACGGCAGTTACCAACGTAGCAGGCATCCTTCGCAATGAAGGCACGGCCAACTACGACGATATGACGATTGCAGACGGCGGCAAGTCTGAAAACGCAGGCTTCGAAAAGGGTGACATCCTCACGGTTGCAACAGGTGCCGAACACAGCAACAGCGGAACCTCGATTTGGAACAACGTTACTGTTCAGGACGGAGCCACTTCCACCGTTGAAGAAGGAGCCAAAGAGACAATCAACGATGCTTATGTAGTTGCGGGAGACCGTACAAACAAGGGCGAAGTTGATGCGACCGGTGTTGAAAATACCCAGGTTACGGGTACTCTCGACAACCAGGGAACCTCCAACTACGACGATATGACCGTCGCTTCCGGCGGTACGTCGAACAACTCCGGTTACGAGAAAGGAGACATCCTCATCATCGAAGACGGCGGTGAGCACATCAATTCAGGAACCTCGATCTGGAACAACCAAACCGTTCAGGTCGGAGGCTCGGCCACTACCGAAGAAGGCGGTAAAGAGACTATCAATGACAAATATGTCATTGAAGGCGATAAGACCAATAGGGGTGAAGTTGATGCTAAGGGCGTTGAGAATACCGAAGTTAAAGGTAATCTTGACAACCAGGGCAAGTCCGAGTACGACGACATGACCATCGGCGACGGTGGCAAGTCCGACAATTCCGGCTATGAAAAGGGCGACATCCTTACTATCGACAAGGGCGGTGAACATGACAACAGCGGCACGTCTATTTGGAACAACGTTGTTGTTGCAGGCGGTGATGTAAACAACACCGGCGACATTGAAACCGAAAAACTGACGATAGACGACGGTCTGGTCAACATCGGCGAAGGCAGTCTCAATGCCGTTGAAACCGATCTGAACGGAGGCGACCTCGTTATCGGCAACGATAAGGACAGAACTCCTGAAAACAGAGTGACGGCTGAGATCAATCCGAAGAACGACGTTATCGACACGAATATCTACGTGAAGAACAACGGCGATCTGAACCTCGGACCGAAGGGCGGGCTCGATTGGGCTGACTCCATCGGCTCTCCGACAGTACCGAGCGGAACACCGAGCAGACTTGTTATCACGACCAACGTGACGACAGGCCCGGGAGGTGGAATTGCAGTAGGTCCGGAAGTTTGGACGGATAAAGACAATCACATCCAAATCGGAAACGGAGATCTCTACTTTGCTAAGGATTCTCTGACCGTTATCGACGGCTCCATCCTGACTAACGGTAAGAGTGCATTCAATACCACAAGCGATATTGCGAAAGTGACAGTCGAACCGGGTGCAAATCTGGTTTTAGGCAATATCGACGAGGTCGGCGACTACACGATTGTCAACGGCTACATCACTGGCGGGAATGAAACCGACGGAATGTGGACCGGCGGCTGGACAGGTGAGAACCTCTATGCACTGCCCCAAGACGGCAGCGGCATCAATTGGATTCTGACGCTGCACAATGACCCGAGCAAGATCTGGGTGAACGCGACATTGGCTGATGTTCGCACCGTCTATCCTGACATCGCTATCCCCAATATTGCGAACGACGATCTACTGCACTGCAAGAGCGGTGACGCAGGAGCGGACTTTGTTTGCCGCGTTCTGCGCGATAAAGAGCTGGATGTTGCCAGTAAGACCAAAGTCATCAACTCTGTTGCCAATATCGGCTTCGCGGGCGGCGCTATGAGCGTCTCCATGAACGACCTCAGCACGGCTGCCGACTCCATCGAGGGCAAAGTTTCCATGCGAAACGAAGCCTTCACCGAATACGGCGTCATGCGTGAATGGGATCGCGGCAACGACCTGTGGATTGACGTTATCGGCGGCAAACAGAAATACAAGAGCCTGAGCGCAACCGGTATCTCCAAAGCCGGGTTCGATACAAACGCCTACGGTCTGGTTATGGGCTATGACCGCAAGTTTGCCGGTAAGTCCGTCATCTTGGGCGCTGCCTTCAGTTACAATCACGGCTCGCTTGATTCAACAGGCGACGTGCTGAAGACCAAGAACAAGTATGACAGCTTCGGTCTGCACGCTTACGGTGCCTACGCTCCTGTCGATAGAGTCAATCTGATCGGTACTTTGAGCTGGATGCACAACAGCTCCGATATTACCCAGTCGATTAATGCTGCGGGATTCAACAAGGCCGACGCGGATGTTAAGACCAACTTATTCAGTCTTGGTGCTCGAGCCGAAGCCACTCTGCCGGTCGGCAAGGCAAACGTGATTCCTCACGCAGGGCTGCGTTATGTGTGGGCCAAGTCCGGCAGCTACGACACGAAAGTAGACGGTAAGAAAGTATGGGGCAACACACCGGACGCCACCAATACTTTCCAGCTGCCTATCGGCGTTGCGGTTCGCGGCGACATTATGACCGCTTCCGGCTGGAATGTTCGTCCGCAAGCTGATCTGACCCTCATCCCGCAGTTCGGCGATACCGAACAGAAGACGAAGCTCAGCAATTTCAACGGTGTCAGCGACAAGCTGTCGGGAGAATTTGCGGGCAAATTCGGCACAAACCTGAACTTAGGCGTACAGGCCGATAAAGGTCCGGCAACGTTTGGTGTTCGCTACGGATTCACGGGCGGCACCAAAGGCAAAGCTGACCATGCCTTCAAGTTCGAGGCCAGATACCGCTTCTAAACAAATCTAAAAACTCACGCGGACTCCGAAAGGGGTCCGCACAACCCCGATGAATGAAGGATTCATCGGTGAGCGCTCCAAGTGGGCGCTGACCAATGAGTCTCAACCCAAGAGAAAAAAATGAAGAGAACTTTAAGCAGTTTTAACAAGAAGACAGCTCTACCGCTTTACTTTCTTGAAGAGCTCGCTGTGAGAGCCGAGTCTCGACAAGATCAAGGCGTCCCCTTCAATTCTGTATATCAAGAGCCAGTCAGAGGACAGATGCAGTTCATGGTGCGGCACCCAATGCCCTACCAAAGGATGGTCTTTCCATTTGGAATCAAGGCATTGATTTTGAATTTGATCGAGAACTGTATCAAGGATCTCCATATTTTTCCCGGATTTCCTTGCTCGTTTCAAATCCTTCTTAAAAGCAGAGGTTATTTTGACGCGCATTCTTCAGCAATTTCCTTGTCCACTTCTTTGAGAAGTTCTGCAAAAGAAGAATATGTCTTTAATTCCTCCGGCTCCTCATTCATCGCTTCAATAGTTTCTTTGTTAGGGACGTATGTACTAAAGGGAATATCTCGCTCATTAACGAGTTTAGTCAAGGTCATCCGTACTAAGTCCGATATGGACAGACCCATAGCAGAAAGAATTTCGCTGGCTTCCAGTTTCAATTCTTTGTCGAGTCGAACCCGGATAAAAGAATCTGAGGTACTCATAAAAGCTCCTTCTAAAGAATGCCTACATTGTAGTACTATTATGAAGAGAACTTTAAGCAGTTTTAATTTGCGGAGCGACTATAGGTCTGAGCTCGATTCCCAGCGCAGAAAGAATTTTAGTTACTGTTCCAAATTTGGGACTCCCTGCCGGGCCAAGCGCTTTATAAAGACCTTCTCTGGTCAAGCCGCTTTCCCGAGCTACTTCGGCCATACCTTTAGCCTTAGCTATGTCAAGGATGGCAGACTTAATCAGGGAGCCGTCGCCGGGATCGTCTTCAAAGCAGGATTGAAGGTACAAGGCATAGTCCTCTTTACTTTCAAGATAATCAACCGGGTCATAGGGCTTGCAAAGCTTTGGTCGTTCCATATTAAAGATTCTCAAAACGGACAAATTCATAACTACTTAAATTCTGGTTTGTTCCGAAACAAACCTATCAATTGCCGAGCGAATAGCGTCATTGATTTTGATGCCGTGTTGTCTGGCATAAGCTGCGATTGCCTGATGTCGCTCGGAGCCAAGGCGAATATTAAGATTTCCGGAAAAAGGTTTTTCGGGAACAAGTTTTTCATCCTTGCAGTATTGCAGATAATCGTCAATTGTCTGACGAAATGCCGCTTGCAGTTCCTGCAATGTTTGAGCTTCGTATACCAAACCAGCACGAATACCCAACACTTTTCCGCTGAGCAAATTATCAGAGAAGTCGAAGTCAACCGAACCTTCATACCCTTTGTATTTGAGTGTATTCGCAGTCATAAATATCCCATATTTCGTAAAGTTTCCACAATATTACGTATCGTCCCCCTCCCCATCACATTTTTGGGGTGTGGTCTTGCGCAGAATATGACGTCACTTTTGCACTGTTGGGCGACGAAACGCCCATGCGATCCTCCTCTGTCTCCATTCCATTCAAAACCTAATGAGCCAAGTATTGAACAAAGTTCATTGAAGGTAATGTCTGAAGGAGGAGGAACTTTTGTCAACCGAGCGGTTAATTTTTCAACCTTTGTCACTAGATATCTCCTTTCTGTTACTAATTTTAGTAACAAAGGAGGCGTTTCTCAACTTCTTTTCATAATTGGTCTTACAGTAGCCTTCCCAACTCAAGCCGATGATTTCGGAGAATTAGCCAAACGCTGCGCACCGGAGGTATCTGAAGACACGCTGCGCGCATTGGTCAGAACGGAGTCAAGTTTTAATCCGTATGCCATCGGAATTGTCGGCGGGGGTTCGCGGCAGCCGAAAGCATTTCATGAGGCAATGGCAATCATTGCTCAGCTGGAACTTGAAGGAAAAAATTATTCCGTCGGTTTGGCACAAATCAATAAAAAGAATTTTTCCAAGCTCGGTATCAATGCCGCCGGGGCACTGGATGCTTGTACCAATCTAAAAGCAGCGTCAAAAATCCTTTCCGACTGCTACCAAAGAGCGCAGAAGAACAGCGGCAGCAATTCGCTTCACGATGCCTTGAGCTGCTACTACTCAGGAAATTTTCAGACCGGCTACCGCCACGGCTACGTGGATAAGGTGCGCGCCAATGCCGGCATTTCAACCTTAACAGCTCCTGTCGTTCCGTCCATCCGGGAAGCTGAAACGAAATCAAAAGATTCTTCAACCCTTGTCGCTACAGGCGACAACTCATCAACCGGATTGATTTTTTAATCCGATTAACTTTAGGAGTTTAACTATGAAAAAAAACAACTTCTTATTCCCTGCTACGCTGGCCGCGTTGATTCTGAGTGATCCGGCACTGGCTGCTGCCGGAACTCAGAGTCTGAACAATACGCTCCAAACAATTTTGAGTGTATTCCAAGGCGCATCTCTTTTAATCGTCACAGGAGCAATTATTTGGGCAGGCTACAGAATGTTGTATACCCATGCCAATATTCAGACGGTTGGCGGCCCCTTCCTAGGCGCTTGTTTAATTGCCGCAGCTCCTTGGCTGGCTGAATTGCTGGTGGGCTAAATGGAAACATCGAGCCCTTTGTTTAAAGGTGCGACGCGCCCCGCTTGCATCGGGGGCGTTCCCCTCCAGGTATTTGTGCTCAATATCGGCGTCATTTCGCTTTTGGCAATCTGGATTTGGATTCCTTTGATTTTGATTACGCCTATCACGCATTTTTATTTGAAGACCGTCGCCGACAAAGATGAGCAGATTTTCTCGCAGCTGATTTCCTATGCGCGAATCAATCTCGTTCGCTCTTTTAACCGACGGTACTGGGGAAACGTCACAAGTCTGAGCCCAAAACAAGAAAAAAAAGAGCTTTTCATACTTGAAAAGAGCAAGGAGTAAACCATGTTTGCCCAACGTAAAGCACTTGAAAACTCTGAAAAAAGCCTCTCGGAATTTATTCCCTACTCAGCAGTCATTGCGCCCGGGGTTGTGATCTGTCGTGAAGGAGATTTGGTTGCGACTGTAAAGATTTCCGGAAAGGTTTTTGAGGCGGTTTCCAACGAAGCGCTCCAAAGAGACGCGGAGCGCCAGAATAACTTCTTAAAAGTGATGGCAAGCGCGTCCTCCACGGACGAAATGTCACTGAAAGTGCACAGAATTCGGCGCGTTGTTCACGACGAACTTTCTGTGCCGGACGAGAATTCGAGCAGCCGTTTTGTCAGAGACTTTGTTCGCGCCTACAACCGTGAAATCTCGGAAAACAATCTGATGGCGACCGAACTATATGTTTCTCTGGTAAGCCATAAAGCCACCCTGCTTAAAAGAGACAAATACAAAGAATCAGAAATCCGGGAAGAGCTCAATGAACGATTGGAGATTTTCGGCAAGGTTTTCGATCAGCTGGTGAGTTCACTTAGAGATTATGAGCCCGTGGTGCTCGGAGAATATTCGGATGATCACGGAACTATATTTTCTCACCAACTTTCTTTCTACAACTACCTGCTGACCGGTCAATGGCAGAAAGTTCGTGTTCCTTTCATGCCCTTGAACGAAGCGCTCGGGAATGTTCAGGTTTTCGGAGGAGCCGATACGCTTGAGCTGCAAACTGCTTTGGGCAAGGCTTATGCCCAGTCTATAGAGCTCAAGGACTACCCGATGGCAACTTATTCCCGATTGCTTGACGGGCTGCTCTACAACACCAATTTTGATCAGAGTTCTTACCCCTTTATCGAAACGCAGACCTTTACGGCGCTATCCAAAAACAAGGGCCTTAAAGCTCTGAAGTTGCAGCAAAACCAATTAAGGTCGGCGCAAGACGATGCAGTTTCACAGATGCACTATCTTTCTGTGGCCCGCGATATGGTCGCTAACGGTCAAATTGTGATCGGTGACTATAGTTATTCGCTTCTGGTTTTCGGCAATGAAGAAAATGTTGTTGCCAATGCGAATGACTCGGTAAAGAAATTGCAGGATGCGGGATTCTTACCGATCAAGTCCACTCTCGCGCTGGTTACGTCTTATCTGCATCAGCTTCCCGGAAGAAAGGACCGCCCGCGAGTTGCAAAAATCTCAAGTATGAATTTTGCTCATCTCGCCAGTTTTCATAATTTTCCATGTGGAAAACGCGACCGAAACCCTTGGGGAGAAGCCGTCGCGTTAATGAAAATGCCGAGCGATCAGCCGTATTACTTTAATTTCCATTACACCGATCCCGAAAAAGATTCTTTGGGAGACGTCCCGCTTGGAAACACGGCGATTCTCGGCGCTTCCGGCGCGGGCAAAACGGTATTACTGAATTTCCTGCTTTGCTCGGCGCAAAAGTATCGCGATAAAGACCATCAGCTCTCGGTCATCTTATTTGATAAAGACAAAGGTGCCGAGCTTGCCATTAAAGCGATGGGCGGCGGATATTTAGCAATTGAAAACGGAAAACCGTCAGGCATCAATCCCTTCCAATTGGAGCCGACGGCTGAAAACATCCAGTTTTTAATCGGATGGACAAAACGCCTGATCGGACGCGACGGGCTTCAAATTACTCCGTTGGATGAGCAGCGTATCGCAACGGCAGTTGAGACGGTCATGTCCATGCCCGCCAAATACCGAAGACTCGCGGTTTTGCCGCAAAGTCTTCAGACCGGAGACCGGGTGGAAGACGCACAGAACTCGCTTACGATGCGGCTGTCAAAGTGGATTGAGACGGGGCCTCTCGCATGGGCTTTTGACAATGAAATCAATACGCTCGATCTCAATGAATTTCCCAACTTCGGCATTGACGGAACGGACTTTTTGGAAAATGAGGACGTCCGCGGACCGATTACGGAAATTCTCCTTTATCTGATTGAAACTCAGGTAATGAAAGACAAGAGACGAACCATCATTGTGATGGACGAGTTCTGGAAGTATCTCTCCGATCCGGCTACAGCGCAGTTTGCGTTTGACAAGCTCAAAACGATTCGTAAGCAGAACGGTATTTTTGTGTTTGCCTCTCAGTCTCCCGAGGATGTTCTGAAAAGCGAAAGAGGTTCCGCGTTTGTGGACAACACGGCTACAAAAATTTACCTGCCCAATCCCTACGCGAATGAAAAGGATTACACGGAAGGGTTTAAGTGTACGAAGGATGAGTTCTCGATCATCAAGAGCCTCGATACACAAAGCCGCCTGATGCTGATTAAGCAGGGGCCTGTGTCCGTGATGATCCGGCTCGATCTCGGAAATTTCAAACGCGCTCTGAAGATTTTTTCCGGGACAGCGGGAACTACTCAGTTCGGAGAAAAGCTGTTTTCTCTGGTGGGAGACGACCCTGAAGTTTGGATTCCTTATTTCTTCGGGGACAAACCTCTTCCGACTAGCGAAAAGGAGGAGGCATGAATTCTTTAAATTTTAGGTGTCAGGATCGGCTGATCTCGGCATTTTTCAAGGATGTTTCTGCTGTTTTCAGTGACGCAGAGATATACGAGTTAAAAAAGATAATCAGCCGTCCTTTTATTTTCCCTCGTGATAAGAGACTGCTTCTCGAGAGAATCAGCGAAAATTGCGAAGAAGCGAGGCGCCTGTCCGATTCATTCGGATTTAAATACTTGTCCAACTTACTGGCTTTGCGCGTAAAGCTTCTTTACCGTTTTAAGCAACCTCTCGAAGAAGGAAACGTTCTTATTGGCGATAAGTACTCAGTCGGTTTGCGCTTTCTGGAAGTTATTGAACAATCCAATCAGAAATTTCTTTGGATCAGCCAGAACGGACCTTTTAGTTATGACACCGATTATCCGTTAACGGTTGCGCAGGCCGAATTTCATGCTCCTGTGATTCCCTGCTCAGTAACAGCTTCAGAGTGTTTTGAAAAATTAGAGCAATTCTCTCTGAATTGGTCCTCTCAGTTAACAGTTTTAGAAATTGGTTCCGGCAGCCAATCCAATTCTTTACCCGGCAAAAGTCTTAATTTTTTTCCACAGCTTCTTAACAAATTGTCATTTATCAAATTCCAAGGAGTCATTATCCATTTGGATGAAGAAATAGAAGATGTGATGATTTCAAACCGATACGAAATCGTCTCGGAACTCCAAAAGTTAAAAGCCATCGGGAAAGATGTCTACTTCGGCTGTGACCAAGTTGCTAAGGAAGAAGCTTCTCAGAGTTTTGTTGCTGCCGTAAAAGGAGTTCTGTAATGAAAAAAAACATAGGCTCTCACATTTCCAGCAGATTAAGGAATCTTTCAAAGGCAGAGCTTGATGCCGCCGCAAAACAAGTGTTGATCATCTTGGAAAGAGCAGTGGTCGCCGGATTCATTTCAGACGACGAGAAGTTGTATTTGGAATTAAACAAATTATTTCCAACGAAGATGTCTGTAGTCGTAACCGATGATCTAAGCATCAGCGACATCATCCCGATCTCGGACTCGGATATTCCGATGGGATTTTATTTTGCCAATCAAATTAATCCCGAAGAACACCCTGCCGAAAAATTCTGGTTTACGGTCGAAGACCTATTGGGTGCTCTTTATCAGTCGGGAGTTTCTTTCCCAGAGGGAGGAGAAAGATGAGTTTCAGCAATTTTTTTCAGGGAAACATTATCGATCCAGTCAGCTTTATGCAGGTAGTTAGAAAACAATGCTCGATCTACCAAAATTGGAATGACTCCGAGAGAATGGTTTTGAGAATCGAAAATATCCATTCCAATATATTCCTCAATGCCATTCGCAACTTTCTGAGTCCAGTGAGCGTTAAAACAGAACTGGATATCCCGACGTCCCAATTCAAGTTTTCTTCTCTCGGCAGTATTAATTTGTGCCTCAGGAAAAATTTTTTTGATTTTTTCAAAAAACTTTTTCCCTGCATCATCTTTTCTAACTCTTCTGCCAGCCAAATAGTATCGGGTCGTACCAAGGGCAAAAGTCCAAGGCAATGTTTCTTTTGTTTGGTAAAAGTAGTAAAGCTGCTTGTTCTTCAAAGCATCTTCCAAAAGTTGTTGAGCAAAAGGAATGCTTATATATATTCCGGCTGTTCTCGAAAGCGCGGACACCATTCGGTCGAAATAACGATAAATAATCTCATAGATTTCTTTGATTTCCTGGGTTTGGCTGGAAACTCTAGCGCGAATATCAAATTTAGTCGGTTTTGCCAATGGGCACTTCTTGAACCGATAGTCAAAATCCTTGCTTTCTTCAGAACCGTCATTCCAATGACTTGCATATGGTCGATTATCCGAGAAAACATTGCTGATTCTGACTGGCAACCCACAGCTAGGGCACCACAATCTGTATACCGTTCGATTCTCTTTTTTAACGTAACAGTCTTTTTTAAGGGTGTTCGTCAAAAGATCAACAATCGTTTCCCTTTCCAGAGGATAAATGCGGCCGTTACCAGCTCTCACGGAATACATGCTTTTTCCTTTTTCAATTTCAAAATCCAATGGTAGATGATTATGAAATATAAAAAAATCGTTTTAGCAATCGCTCTGTCCGCCGGTTTGTGCTCCGGCACTTCCGCTTTAGCCTCCGGCATCCCTACAGTGGATGCGGCTGCCATTGCCCAGATGGTGCAGCAGCTTACGCAGATGCAGCAGATGTACTCGAACATGGTTCAGCAGTACAACACGGCAGTCAACACGCTGCAAAACTTCACCGGAACTCGCGGATTGGGACTGGTGGATTACAACCTGAATCTGAGAAGTCTGATACCAACCTCCGCCCGCAGTCGTCTCAACGGAATAATGAACGGCACGTCGTCACTCAGCAGTTTGGGCCGAGATATTTTTAACCGGCTAAAGCTCGGAGACGCGTGCAGCAATCTTGACGGTGAAGTCAAACAAAATTGTCTTAAGGCACGAGAATTTGAAGCGGAGCAACAGGCCGTACTGGAAGAAGCGGCAAATACTGCCAATCAGCGTCTTCAAAACATCGAATCGCTTATGAGTCGGATCAACACTGCAACGGATGCCAAATCCATTGCCGATCTTTCCGCGCGTATTCAGGCCGAGCAAGTTGCGCTTCAATCCTCTCAATTGGCTGCACAGTTCCAACAGGCTCAGATGGATAAGCAAAACGAGCTGGTACGTCAACAGGCTGAAAGAGAAGCGCATCAAAAAATGTTCCCCAGAATGACGCAAGCGGATATTCAACGGGCCATTCGTCCGCCGAAGAACTAAAAGGAGAATCCTATGGCGGGTACTTTTGAAGCCTTCGGAAACCAAGTAAGAAATACGCTTGGCGGATTTGCCAACACGGTTTCAGGGGAAATCATCAGCAGCATTTCGCCTATTGTTTACACGGGCATCATGCTCTACTTTTTTGTCCGGGCCTATCAGATCTCAACAGGCCGGGCCGAAGGTGCGATTCCCGATCTGGTAACGCAGTGCGTGAAAATCGTATTGGTGGCTTTTTTTGGGCTGAATGCGGCGAATTTCGTCACCTACGTCATCCCGGCAGTTTACGGCATCGAAAACCTGCTTTTGAATGCAATATCTCACGCCACGACCGCAAGTGACATAAATAACGCTTGGGGAGCTGCTGACCAAACATGGCAAACCTTTATGAATGGCTTTCAAGCCATTTACAACATCTGGTCCAACAGTTCATGGAGTGTCTGGTCCATCGGTGAAAGCATTGCTACGAGCCTTTTCATCATTTTGCTCATGGTACTTATGCTGGTCGTATGCATTTACTTCATGTTTTTCGCTGTCGGTTACTTGCTTCTTTATGAAATCTTTCTTGTCATGGGACTGGCGTTCGGGCCGCTGTTTATCTGCACATTGATGTTCACCGTAACGAGGACGTGGTTCGACGGTTGGCTCAGAGCCGTGATCTGCTGGGCCTTTACTCTTGTCGCTGTGGCAGGAACACTCTCACTGATTAACGGTATCTTTGCAGAGAGGATTGATCAAATAACAGAGTTTGCGATGGCTGCCGAAGGCGGAAAAGACTATGGAGTTCTTTTAGTTAACTTAGGTGTTTTTGCCGTTGTTGTTCTAGCTCTTGCAACAGTTGTGAAATCTATCCCCACTTTTGCTGCGGGTTTAACCGGAGGCGTAGCACTTCAGGCTGCTTCAGTGGCAGGTATGCTGCAAAGTTTTGGCAGAACAATGGCTGCCGTCACGGGCGGCGCCATGCTGGGTTATGCGGGCGGGATGTACGGTCGCGCCAACGCGCAGGATACGGATTACGCCAAAGAAAACCGCGATGCCCTGAAGTCTCAAGCCCAGCACCTCCTTGGAAGCGGCGGCCTTACTAATCCCGGTTCATTTGCAGCAGCGACTGCCGGTTACGCGGCAGGTGCAGTCAGACAGTTCTTCACCGACCCGGACAAATTAAGAACTCCGACAAACGCTGGTTCCGACGGTTCTTCCGGTCCGTCAGGAGAAAGTGCTTCCGGCTCTTCAGGCGCACCTGCATTTTCGGGCCCTGCAAACATGAACCAGACGCCGCAGCAGGAAAAGGTGGCAGCCGCTAACGCGGCAGCGCTCGGAGCCGCTGCATACGCTTCTCAGGCTGCTTCCGTCGGTCAGCCGTCGTCCTCTTCAGGACCAACAGCCGCTTCCGCTTCGATGTTCGCCCAAGGTACAGCCCCGCAAAGCACCGATTCTTTTGGAGCGGCTTCGGGAGCGTCATCTTCGGCTGCGTCCGGCAATTCCGGCTCACCAGATCCGGTTTTTGATTTCTCTGCGGATCATTCGCAGTTTGACCCAAGAGCTCAATTCAATACTCCGACCCCTGAACAAAACATTCCTCAGTCGTCTCAGAGTTCAGGGGCTTCAGAGCAAGTGAATGAGGCACAAAGCAGGGAAAACGAACGAATCGCCAATGAAATCTTAAAAAACAGAAAATCAGAGGGATAACAACGTGTTAATTCAGAATCAAACAAAGGTAATCACAACGCGTTTGCCAAGTGCACTTGCGTATTTCACTAATGAAGCATGGGAAGGAAGGATGCCTTTACTCAGCTTCATCTCCAAACGAGCAACAGAAGATTGGGTAGTACCCATCCTTTCCGCAATGTCTTCTTGTGTTAAGCCGGCTTCTTTGCGAGCCTCCATAGCATTTTTAAATGTTGCATATTCGGCACCGGTCTCATCAAAGCATTTTTTGAATTCGGGATTTTTTAATTGTTCGTTTAAAACGTCCTCAAAGTCTTCTTCGGACTTTCGAAAGTTCATAACCAATTTCATCCTTCCAACAATCCAAAATCAAAATATAGCAAACTTGCTATAAAAGGAACAAATATGACCGACAAAAAACTTTTCTCAGCAAGAGTGCTTTGTATTTCAGTTTTGTTTGTCCTCGGTTTAACCGGCTGCGGCGCCACAAAACCACCGACACCTTCCGGCATTCCCGTCCCTGTAACTGAATTTGCACAGCAAAGACAAAAGGAAGCAATGCAGAAAAAAGAGGAAGCAAAATTCAACTTTGGAAAAGACCGGGCTACACGTAATTTCAGTTTCGGTTATGAGGAGACGAAGCAATGAAAACCTTACACCTCTATTCCGAGAATGGCTGCAAGCTTGCCCAAAACTTCATCAACAACATACTGAGGAGCGGTCTCAATGAAAGTAGCTTCCCTTGCTCGGATGTCCATCGTGCGAAGCTGATCACAAATAATGACACCGGTCGTTTGCAGTCCCGTTCCAATGAGAGGAACGACGAGACCGTACTTCCGATTAAAACCCGCACCGTTACTGATGGCCGCAACAATAACGCGGTTAGAAAGAGCGTTCACCGGCTGAACGCTGACTACAAGCGCCGGACGAACGCCTTGCTGTTCCTGTCCCAGCGAGGGATCGAAAGCAATACGTATGATGTCACCTTGCTGAAGTACCTTTTTCATAATAATTCGGTGCCCTTACGTTTATCTTTTCCCCAAATTTCATACTCTTCTTCCAGCAAGGGCATGATCTGTTTGTGCTCCTCGAGGAGTTGGCTGAGATCATATTTCGGAAGTTTTCTGCGTTTCTTTTGTTTGGACTCAATAATCAGCTTGCCGTCGTCAAACGTATATTCAACGGTGTCGCCTTCTGTTGCGTTCAAAAGTTCAAGTAAAGCCTTGGGAAATGTGGCTACTACCGATCCCCCGACTCTTCGTAATGTCAAAGAAGCCATATCTTTCTCCTAAAAGATAATTTTTAGATAACGAATATTATACAGATAGGAAACAATATGTTTTTCAAGAAAAAGAAACCAACGCCCCAAGCAGAAGCCGCTCCTTCAGCTGCAAAAGAAACCGTGAACAAACCGGCTTATCCTTATCACGAAGCTCTGGATTGGACCGTTGAGCGTATGGCGCTGAAGGAAAAACAGGCCAAAGCCGGTTGGACAGCCGCCAAGATTATGGGGTGCCTATTAGTGCTGGTGAGCATTATCTGCATTGTGATCGCGGTGAAAAAGGAGGCTTATCCCTTTATCGTCGAGCTGGATAAGAGCAACGGCACTACCCGGGTGATCGACATCCGTGATCCGCAAAACATCCCGGTCGATGAAATGATGGACAAGTATTGGCTTAACCTCTACACCCAGAGCCACGAGAGCTATGACTATCGCACGCTGGAAAACGATCATGCCCGAGTTCGCCTGATGAGCGTTCCTGAAGTATTCAATCCCTATGACCACCAATATGGGCTCGACAATAAGAAATCCCTGCAGAACCTTCTCAAAGACAAAAAGAAAATCATTTGCAATGTTGAGTCCGTCGTCCCTAACGGAAACGGAATCGCAACAGTCCGCTTTACCAAACGCCTTGTTGACACGTACAGCAACAATGAAGAAGCAAGGAACTCTTGGCGTGCAACCATCGGATATGAATACAACCCGAATTATTCGATGGACGAAGCGCAGAGGCTTGTTAATCCGTTTGGTTTTACGGTCACAAGCTACCGAGTTGACCCGATCATTGAAGGGGCCGCGCCATGAGAAAAAGTCTTTGCTGTCTTTTGCTGGTTGCATCTTTCCTCGGCTGCGGGCTCTCAGTTAATGCTTTAGAGCGTCCGACGGCAAGTCAATATGACGCACGAGTGATGTACACGGACTACAAACCCGGTCAGGTGTATCCGATCCGGGCCGCAAACGGGCTGATTACAACCATCACATTTTCTCCCGGAGAAAAGATTCGCGATTTCGGTTCCGGGTATTCAACCGCTTGGGAGTTTCAGGCCCGAGGCAATAATTTCTTCCTGAAGCCCAAAGACTTCGACGGAGCGACCAATCTTGTGATTGTGACGGATAAACGTACGTACCTCTTTGATGTGCATCCGGGTTCCAGAGCCAAGGCAACCTACAGCCTTACCTTCCGGTATCCGCTGGAAGAAGCGGCCAAAGCTCAGGAGAATGCAAACAAGAAAACCGTGGATTCTCTGCTGAACCAATCCGATAAAGAGATTTCCGATAAGACCGATTCCGAGAATGGATCTGAAGTTAATAAGTTTTACAGCGAAAATTTCGGCTCCTCTCCTCTTTCAAAAGAAATCGCTCCTTTGGAAGTGTTTGACAATGGAAGGTTCACGTACCTGAAGTTTGATCGGCACACAGACTTCCCGGCGGTTTACAGAGTCTCTGAGAACGAAGAAGAAACACTGCTTAACTCTCACATCAGGGGGGACTGGCTCGTTGTTCACGGTGTTTACCGAGAACTGAGGCTTAGAGCCGGACAAGCTGTCGTCGGCATTTATAACGAAACCTACAGCGGGGGAGGAGCTCCGAACGACTCGGGTGTATCGGTGCCCGGACTGAAACGAGAACTTGTCAAAGAGGTGAACTAAATGAATGAAAACACAACACCGCAGATTTCCGGTTCTCAACCCAACCCTACTGAAATCGGAATCCCGAGCGTTGCCGGAAAAAAATCATCCCCGGCAAAAAACAGAAACTTAGCCTTGATGGCGGCGTTAGTCGTGCTCATGCTGATTTGCATTGCCTTCGGTTTCTATCAGAAGCATTCTTCGAGAAACGCGCAGCCTAAGCAGCAGGAGCAGGCAACTCCGATACTTTCCGGACGCACGCTCACGCTTCCTCCTCTCTCGCAGATTCAGCCGCCGGAGGCGCCGCCCACAGCCGTGGTGATAAAGGAACCGGCTGAGCCGAAACCGGAAAAAGAGGCTGGGCTGATTCAGGAGCCTCCGGCAATACAGACGCAGCAAGCTGCAAGCAGTCCGATGGTCAACAGCACCAAAGAAAAACCTGAACCGACACTCGCTGAAAAGAGAAACATGGCCCCCATGATGGCCGAGGGAGGAGCTTTAAAGGGAGTGGAAGAAAGCGAGGGAAAGGGATTTGCAGCCACTCTTCGGGATGAAGGCTACGACTCCGGTTCCGGGCGATCTTCAGGCGGAAAATTAGGCGGACTGCTCTCAAGCGTTTCAACTCCTCCAACCAGTGCAGCCATGATGCCGGACAGAAATCTGCTGTTGCCCAAAGGCACGTTCATAGACTGCGTGTTAGAAACCAAGCTTGATACGACGGTTCCCGGCATGACGTCGTGCGTCATTCCTCGCGATGTTTACAGCGCCAACGGTCGCGTACTTCTGATTGAGCGCGGCTCAAAAGCCATAGGAGAATACAAGGGAGCGGTAGAAAACGGGTTGAACCGAATTTTCGTTCTGTGGACGCAGATTCAGACGCCTAAAGGCGTGCGCGTCAATATCGACAGTCCTGCAACCGATGCGCTTGGCGGCTCGGGTATGGCCGGAGAAATTGACTTCCATTGGTGGGCTCGCTTCGGTAACGCACTGCTCTTTACTTTGATTCAGGACGGTTTTGACTTCGCTATGACCAAACAAACGGAAAACAACGGCGGCGTTAATTACTACCAGAACAGTGAAGACGGAATGAATCAAATCATTCAGGAAGCCATGCGTCAATCCGGCAACATTCCCCCGACGCTCACCAAGAATCAGGGCGAACGTGTCGGCATCTTTGTTGCAAGAGACGTGGACTTTTCCAAGGTTTATCAGCTGAAGCCCATAAGCCGATAAAAACTCAAACATAGAAACACTTGAGCCCCGCAGCTTTCGCTTTGGGGCTCTTTACCTAAGTGCCTAGCAAGCCAGCAACAAAAGCAACGCAATGACTAATTTGAGTAGCCATCGCAGAATGCGCTTTGCTATACTAGAGACGTGAGATTTATTTACGAGCATGATCTCAACCTTATAGGCGGCTCCGGACTGCAATCCGAGAGCCGTTTTGCTTGGTTTCTTCACAGACTGGAAAGGTTACCAGCAACTTCCCAATTCCATTCCCGCCATGCTCTACCGAGTTTGGTTTTTGCATTTTATCAAATCGGGTTGTCTGTAATTTTTGAATAGGCCAGCAAAAAATAAGACCCGCACAGTGCGGGCCTTGATGGTGTTTTATTTCGGCTTTCAGCCTAGCTAAGTTGAGGTAACGTCACCGAACCCTTCCCGAAGGCTCCGTGCTTCAAGGCTCCTTAGCACCCTCAAGCACTTCATAACCTGATCTGCACACTCGTTGCAGATTTACTTCTTTGTATGTATTTTATCCGCACTATCAACTTCCAAAAAATTTCTGCACTGGGTCTATTGGTGCGTTTTTTTGAGAGGGCCCCGAAAGGGATCAGATACGACAAAGCCCGGTTGGGCCCGGGCTTTGGTGAATCTAAAAATTCTTATGAGGGATGAGATGGTGTACACATTTCTAACCTCGGGGGAGATTATATCTCATAACACGGTTGTCTGGACAGGCGATGTCAATCTTGAATACAAGATTGTGCTTGTTCTGGTGTTGTGGGCTGTAATCCGCACGAAGCTCTAAGAGCAGAAAAGAGGCCGATTCCGTAAGGGGTCGGCCTTGTGCGTTTCAGAGATTAAGCAGCAAACCGATTCTTCCAACAAGTCCGCTAAAAACGTGAAATAATTAACAAGGTCAAGTTTAACGATCAGTTCGTAAACGTCTGCACAAGAAGTCCCGCCAAGATTTTTTGATTAAAGCGTTATGAACGTTCATAAAGAAGCCGCTTCGCTTACTATTTCCGGATATTTATCGGCAATTTTTAAAAGCGTTCTTGCAGCACCGGACGGAGTTCTAACGCCTTGTTCCCAAGCGGACAAGGTTTTGACGGAAACTCCGAGCATTTTTGCAAATTTCTCTTGTGTTAAGCCCGTCTTATTTCGAGTCTCAATAATCGGAATTACGACTGTTGTTCGGCAGACTTTCTTTTCCTTCATTTGCCTAACTGAAGTAATAAGATCGTTGCAAAAATCATTTACTTCCGCATCAGAGGAGAAAGTTCCCGGAATATTTTTATCCATGAATGGTCTCCTTCAATATCTTATAAAGTTTGGGCGGGAGATCATCAAACTTATTCTTCGTATAAATCATCAGAAGATAAATTTCACCGTCTTCCAGCACGTTGTAATAAATAACTCGCGCTCCACCTCTTTTTCCTCGACCCTGCGATTGCCAACGAACTTTCCGAAGGCCGCCGGTATTAGGAATCACGTCACCCATCAAAGGGTTTGCCGCAATCCAAACAATAAATTGCTCCCGTTCGGAATCTGACCAAATCTCTTTGGCTCGCTGAGAAAAGATAGGGGTTTCACAAACCGTTAAAAGCATTAAAACTCCTACATTGTAGGAGGAAATTATAACGAAACAGAGAATCAAAATGAACTACGAAGAAAAAATCGAATATGCGGAACCGGTCGTTATTGAAAAGCGACTCATGCAGCAGCTGATCGACCCCAACACTGATATCCGACCTCTTAACGCCGAGGCTGCCGAAATATTTCTTGCCGAGTACGAGGTATTGAGATTTGAGAATCCGCTGGAAACTCAAATTTGCAAACCTTTCAGCGGAGAAAAAGAAACCGAATGCATCACGGCGCTGGCGGTGAGGAAGGAAACGATCAAAAAGATTGATGCGCTTGAGCACGATTTGGACGAAGCCAGACAGAACCAATGGCGCACCGAGTACCTCCAAGACTGTAAGTCCGGGAAGGAGGTCAAACCTCTTTTCGGCGTTGATATCGAGTATGACAACATTCCTTGGACCAACCCGCTTGATGAAGAGGAAATGGATTATTTGACTCAGATAACGCCGACGTCCTTTGTGCTTGATCCGAAAGAAGACTCGGGCAGAATTGATCTGCTGGACTCAGCCCTGATAACAAAGTTCGGGGCATTTCTCAATAGGAAAAACGGAGAAATTGAAGATGACAAATTTTACTGTGCTCCGGAGTTTCGCAGAAATGAGGTGTGTTATTACGGCTCTTTGAGATTTCACCTCCACGAGGCCGGAGATCCGGTGAAATCATTCGGAAACTGGAACGAGCAAACAAAAACATGGAGCGCAGTTTTCAACCTTTCCCAATTAAATGTGGACGACAAGGAGGACATTAAAGATGCTCTGGAAGAACTTCCAGAGAAATTATCTCAGGAGAAAGTTTTTCAAGGCGCTAAAGAGGATGAACTTTTCTGGAGAGAAAGTGTGACGGCTCCGGTAGAACAAACGCTGCGGCTGCTTGAAGAACCGAAAAAAGAAATCCAGCTTCAGGTAAAAGAGAAGGATCTCAGCATGGCGGATGTTTTGGAGCGGGACATCCGAGAGAAAGCCGAAGAACGATGGAAAGCCATTGAGACCGAGCGCAACCAGTCCAAAGCAGTTTTAACACCGGAAAACAGAAAGGTATTCGACGTCCTGTTTGAAGCTTATGTTGCGACCGAAGAACTTCAAAAGCACCCTAGATTGCAGAAGGCGCTGGAAAAACAGCTTCTCAGTGTCTTTGTAGCGGCCCAGAAAAAAGGCATTACCGTCGGTCTTAATGAATATTCAATGGACGCCCCGAGCAGGAATCAAACGATCATTCAGGTCAAGCAGCCCGCCCGAGACCGGGAAAAACAATAAGAATAGGAGGAGAAGATGGCAATCAGTTTTAAAGAACAAATTGACAACTTCAGCAACGATTTTTATATCAACACGGCCTACATTCCCTACATCGTCAACGGGCCGGAATGCGCAGACGGTCTGTCTGCGGATGAACAGAAAAAGATTGATGACTTTCTTGATAAATGGTCATACGTCGATTGTTCGGAAGAAATGCTCGACTCCCCGGATTTTGGAGAATGCCGTATCTGCGGTATGCAAGCTGCTGTCACAAGGGCCACTTTTATCAATAAAGAGGCCGTCCGGGAAGAAGAGCAGCGGAGAGAAACCGATGAAAAATTGTCGGAGCTGTCCTCGGAAAACGCTAAAAACTTTAAGCAGGTCTATGAATCCCACGTTTCGCGTCCCGAATTTCAACAGCATCCCCGCATGAAGGAAATCTTCCGGGCAAAACTTGCCGACGTCTTTGTGGACGCCGAGCGCCGAGGGATTGTTTTAAAACCCGAGGAACGCGCTATTGATTCAAATCGCGATAAACCTAACGGGAACGACAGGGAGAGATAATATGGCCCGATTATTACCCGAACAGCTTGAATTTGATTTTTTCGCGCCTCCTGCCCCGGAACAAGTTAAGAAACCGGAGAAAATAGCTGTATCAGCTGCATTTAAGGATGCAGATATTCTGAAATTTCAATTAAACAAAGACGGCAGCCGAAAACTGGAAGACTTCGGAGAAGACCTTAACAATACCCGCAAAGGCCGGAGCAGAACTCACTCAGATATCGACCGATTCCTCGAACTGCCTGAAAGTGACCTTCAGAAACGGCTCGGCTCAGAACCTCTTGAAAAAGTGTGGCCGAAGGCTGCCATTCAGGCGCTGGCTAAAGATAATCCAGAAGCAGGAGCTTGTCTTTGGCTTGTCCGGCAGCAGCTCGGTGACGTGCGTCCTCGTCAAAATTCAATTAAATATCGTAAGTACATAGCAACCGCTTTGGCAGCCATAGACCTCCATCGACAGGCTGCAATCGGAGAATTAGCACCGGAAGTACAGACGGCTGCTTTCGACAGTTTCTACGCGGTTCGGGATAACTATAAATATCTTTCGGCAATTGATCCCAAATACTGGCCAATGCTCGGACACCACTACTTCAAAGATGTCGCTGACATTTGCAAATACAATGACTATCGGCTAAGCAACGATCGTCAACTAAACGAGTATGCCTACCTTACGACGCTGCCTTATTCTCAACATCCTGAAATCTATGACCTCTATCTGGTTAATTCAAGAGGCTCCCGTGTGCCCTACAACCTCGTCGGAGGGAAAACGTGGGAGGAATTTAAAGAAAACATTAATCGCCAGCTCGAAAAAGAGCATCTGACTCGAAAGAAAGAGGAAGAAAACCCACAGAAGACCGCCGCTTCTCGGACTACTGAATCCAAACCGATTGAACTTTTCGGACGTGCAAATCGCAAGAGTGAATATGAAGTTTACGGTAAACAGGGATCAATTGAATTCCAACTGACCGACAAGGCTCACTTTGAATCCAAGGATGATTTTTGGAAATATGTTTCCGGCCATAAGCAGGAACTGGAGAACCGGTACCGAGAATTAAAGGAAGAGTTTTCCAGAAGCGAAAAGGATTGGAGAAGCGGTAATCCGATCAGAGATCGGGTCGGCCCGGATTACCGTCAGGGAAAAGACGCCACTCCGGAAATGTTCCAAGACACTTTCGGCTTCCGGGGCGTGGAATTCGGAAACTGGGTCAAACAAGGCAAAAACGGCAGAGAGCGCCAGTGGATGCTAAACAATGCCTACGATTCGCTCATGGATCTCTCAAAGATTTTGGACATTCCGCCTAAAGCTGTGGCTTTGGACGGAGATTTGGGTCTTGCATTCGGTTCCCGCGGCCACGGCGCAGCCTCAGCGCATTATGAAGTGGCAAACCGCGTTATCAATCTCACCAAAACCAAGGGCTACTCAAGCCTTGCGCATGAGTGGTTTCATGCGCTCGATCACTATTTGATGAGAACAAATTACAAAGAAATTCAAGACCCGGAAAGGCGCTACTTGAGTCAACAGGTAGACTCTTCGATCACCGTTCAGCTTACGGAAGACGCAAAAAGAGATATCTTCAAGCGTGCCGAATCGGTATACCGTTCTGCAAAATGGATTCCGGCTCAAGTGGAGTATTTAATTAAAAACGATTCAAAAAACTTTGACGCCGCGATTAAATACGCTCAAGGTGATACCGATTCCTTCAGCATTGAAGTGAATTATCAGGAGCGCTCGAACTCAGCCAACAAGAAGATGATGTTTGAGTTCACCCGAAAAGACATTAACGTTAAAGAAGTCGGCCAAAACAATGTTATCCGCTTCCCGCTGCATGATGCATGGGCCGAAACCATCAATGCCATCCGAGACAGCGATATGCACAAACGTATGACGCGCAAGAGCGACTATTGGCATTCCAAAGCTGAGGAAGCCGCCCGCAGCTTTGAGGGTTTTGTCGAGCTGCGCTGCAAGGAAATCGGCATAACAAACGACTTCCTTACAAACGGTGCCTACACTGAAAAAACTCTCGGCAAAGAAGGTTTTTATCCTTACTTAGACGGGAAAGACGTTGAGAAAGTAACGAACGGATTTAAGAGAATTTTCAAGGTCATTAAAACCAAAGAAACGGATAAGGGCGTTGCGCTTTTCTCCAAGGCTAATCAGGAAAGCCTGAAGACACCCAAGGCTGAGATCCGAGAGGCCCTAATTAAAGCGTTCGGAAAAGAAGGTCTCGTTAATCTCGTCAACAACAACCGCTTTTACTTGGCGCAAACGGAGTACGAAGCACTGACCGTTGCTTCGATAGAGCAGGAGAAAAAACAGGGATTCTCGACTATTGCGCTGCCGCAAGATCCGACACGGATTCTCGGATTCCACGACAAAGTAAATCACCGGACATTTCTCATTGCCGACAACCTCAACCCGGAGACGGCTTACGCGGTGATGCTGCATGAGGTCGGTGTTCACATGTCTGCCGATTCCACTCTAAGAGCAAAGACCCGGAAGCTGATTGATACGGCTGTAAACCTGTATGAAACGGGATTAAAAACTGAAGACACTCTGATGAAGACCGTTGAAAAACGTCTTCAGGAAAGCAGAATCTCCCGCAGTTCCTTTGATTACCGGGAAGAAGTCTGCGGATATCTTGTCGAAGAAGCGGCAAAAGCTCAGGCCCGAGCTCCGGCTGTCGTCCGATGGTTTAACGACGTTAAATCTACAGTCAATGTCTGGTTGGTCGAGCACGGCGTCAGAGATACCAGCAAGCTCTCAGCGCTCGATCTCGCGACGATAGCCAAATCTAACGTCAAAGAAATCTCGAAGATGCCGCAGGAGTATGAACTAAGTCCGAAGGGCCGCGAGATTCTTGCAAAGCACGTGCAGGCTTTGTCGTCTAAGTATTCAAAGCTTTCGGATGCTGAAGCTGAAATCAAGGGACTTTACAAGCGATTCGCCGAACTGGAACAAGCAGGGAAGCCGCTGCCGGAAGTGCCGAAGACAACCGCAAAGGAGAAAGAGGCAGAGAGGTCAACTACCTCGGCCTTCAGGCCGAGGTAGTTGACCAAACTCTTGACCCAGCCAGTTGGAAAAAACAAACCGAATCCAACCCGGAAAACACGCACGAGTCCTTATGCACTTTTAGATCATACCCGAATCAACAGACGAAAGTTCCCGTATAGCCGTTTTTGCTACAATATGTAGGTGAGTCTGCAAGTGTCCCGCCAAAACATTTGCTTGGTTCAACATAATGACTTCAAATCCCAATTTGGCGGAAGACGATTCGTCCTCGTCTTTTCTTTTATCGACCAATAAATCTCACTCAATAAAAGAGATTCCCGAGAAATCTTGGTTTTTTGGAATTCAGCAGTTCAACAGCAATGAACCCTGTGAATTTATTGTTGTTGAAAAAACTTCCGCCCCTACCGATAGAAGGGAGCCTATAAATGTAATGGCCTTTCAGCTTGAAAAAGGCCGTATCAATAAAGAGACTGGCTTTCTTCTCCAAGCATCAAGAAGCGACGCGAAAAAAAGTTTATTTCATAAAGCTCTTAATTCGCCGGTTGTTTTAGCGGTAATGGATAAGGCAAAAGAAATCGCTATCAAAAGCAAACACATAGAAAGTCATGCTGATATTCAACACGGAAATACACACGTACAGGCAATTCACATATTTGCAGTACCGATACTTTTAAACCAGATCTACTATCGGCTGGAACTCACGGTAAGGGATTACTGGGAAAGTAAAAATTCCCGCAAAATGATCCACTCTATTGATGGTATTCAATTAGAAAAAATAAAAACGTTCGTCTGGGAACACCCGGCCCAAGGGATCACTAGAACTAAAAGTTCAGCATGTTGTCAAACCGGTCAACCAACCAACGAACGTAAGGATATTTTACCAAATTTATCCTCTTCAATTCTTTTTAAAGATCTAATTTCGGGATATGTAAGGGCGGACGGGAAAGGATATTTCGACAAGATTAACCCTGATGAATTTCGTCTCGACGGAGCATACAAAAGTGAGGTTAGAGACTCTGTTTTAGTCCGTTATTTTTATGAAGAATTTAACAAAACCTTCTCCTCTCAATTAAAAAAAGCAGGATTTTCATTAAATCAGGCTAATTCAGAGGTCTTGATAAAAAAGATTTACGAGAATTATCAGCAAATAACACAGTCCGGAGAACAACTCACAAATAACAAGGGCAGTTTTGAGCGTCTTTTAAGACTGAAATGCAAATGTTTTTCTCCTTTAACTTTTTGTAATTTTTCCAAGACTCGCACTAATAATGAAATGGAGAAATCTTTATGAGTTCTCCCGTTGAAAAAGACCTGACGGTTCGCGTCCAACTCCAAAAAGGATTGCAAAAGTACCTTGACCGCAGCGATATAACGGAAATTGCCGTAAATCGACCGGGATTTGTGTGGGTTGAAGAGTCCTCCGGCTGGCGACAATACGAAGACAAAAATTTCACCTACGATTATCTTGCCAAGCTCGGAAACGTCTGCGCTGTTTACGGAGGAGAAAACAAAACACTCGATTCCGCCCATCCGGTGCTCTCCGTTGAACTTCCGGACGGTGAACGTGCCCAGTTCGTGATGCCTCCGGCGTGTAAGAACGGCACCATCAGCCTTACGGTCAGAAAAATCTCGAAGGACGTTATCGGACTGGATTCTTACATTAAGAACGGATATTTTTCGCATATCCGCCCAAAAGACTCCCTTGACCCGATACATGAGGAATTATCTGCCCTTTACAAAGGGACCTTTGACACCAATAAAACACCGGACACTCTTAACCTTCTCCGGGCAGAATTTTTAAAGCGCTGCGTGGAAACCGGCAAAACAATAGTTATTGCCGGAGAAACCGGTTCCGGCAAAACCACGTTTATGAAAGCTCTGATGCAGCATATTCCGACGGATCAGAGAATCATTACGATTGAGGACGTGCCGGAACTTCTTTACGGACTCCCAAAGCACGAAAACCAAGTCAACCTCTTCTACCCTTCGGAAGCTACGGATAAATCAACGGTTACCGCTGCAAGCCTCATGCGTTCGTGCCTCAGAATGAAACCCGACCGAATTTTGCTTGCGGAGCTTCGCGGGGGAGAGACTTTCGACTTTCTGAATGTGTGCCTTTCCGGGCATTCAGGTTCAATTACAAGCTGCCATGCGGGAAGCTGCGGACAAGTTTTTGACTATTTGGCGCTTAAAGTTCTTCAGTCCTCAACGGGACGCGAGCTTCCTTATCCAGTCATTCAGCAGCTTTTGCATCAGGTCATCGACGTGATTGTTCACGTACATCGAAACAGAACTTACGGACGTCATATCACCGAGCTTTTCTACAACTCTCACACTGAGGAGAAAAAGAATGAAAGCCTCTAAGACGCTCCTGAAAATCCTCTTTGTTGTTTTCGCAGCCCTGATTTGCACGCTGGTCATTCTTTTTATCAGCAGTTTCGTATTCATGCGGATTTTCAATCTTCCGTTGGAAGCGTGCCGCCCGTGGACGATCATCCAATACTTTATGATGTATCGCCACGCTCCCGATAAAGCAGTGCGCCTCGCCGTTCACGCGTGTCTTTTTCTGCCGTGGATTGCGCTAGTCGGTGTCGGCATTGCAATCGTGATTAATCGAGACAAACGTGCTCTGCACGGGGCTGCAAGATTTGCCAATCTCGGCGAAGTTAAACAATCTGGCCTGATTGATCCTCCGGGCGGTCTTGATAAAACCATTCTGGTCGGAAAGTACAAAAACAACTATCTGACGTATGCAGGTTACCAGTTTGTTCTGCTGGCAGCGCCTACCCGTAGCGGCAAGGGCGTCGGTATCGTGGTACCGAATTGCCTCAACTATTCCGATTCTCTGGTCGTTCTCGATATCAAAGGTGAAAACTTTGACATCACGTCAGGTTTCAGAAAAGCGTGCGGACAGGAAGTCTATTTGTTTTCGCCTTATGCGGATGACGAAAAAACTCATCGCTACAACCCGCTGGATTACATCAGCAGCAGCCCTGCCGAACGGCTGGGCGACATTGATGCCATCGGTCAGGCACTGTATTCGGGTGAAAACAACAACGACAAGTTTTGGAGTGAAAATGCCAAAGACTTCTTTCGCGGCGTAACTCTTTTCGTTCTTGAAACACCGGGACTGCCCCATACGCTGGGAGAAATTCTCAGACAGGCTTCCGGTAAAGGAAAACCGGTAAAAGAACACCTCTTAGGAAAATTAAAAGAAGCTCAGGATGCCGGGCATCCCTACTCAAACAACTGCGTTGATGCGCTCAACCGAGTCTTGAGCAACTCGGACAATACCCTTGCCGGTATTATCGCAACGTTCAATACCGCGCTTTTATCCTTCCAGAATCCGAAGGTGGATTTGGCAACGAGCGCCTCAGACTTCGATTTAAGAGAAGTCCGCCGCAAGAGGATGAGCATTTACTTCAAGATCGAGCCTACGAAACTTAAAGATGCCCGGGTGCTCATCAACCTCTTCTTCGATCAGCTCTTAAACCTTAATACGCGCAAACTGCCGTCTCAGGACAAAACGCTCAAGTACCAATGTCTTGTTCTTTTGGACGAGATGACGTCCATCGGCACGGTGAACATGATTAAACAGGCCGTTTCTTATATGGCCGGTTACAACATGAGACTCTTGACCATCATTCAGAACAAGTCGCAGTTGGAAGACGTGTACGGCAAAGCCGGAGCCGTAACGCTTCTTTCGAACCATGCTTTGATGATTATGTACGCCCCTAGTCCGGCCACTCAATCGGATGCCAATGAATACTCTGAAATGCTGGGATATGAGACAGTCAAATCGAAGTCCAAGTCTCACAGCAAGGGCGGCAATTCCACCAGTGAATCCGATCAGAAACGTGCTCTGATGCTTCCGCAGGAAATCCGGGAGCTCGGCAAAGACAATGAAATAGTAACGCTCGAAAATACGAAGCCCATTTTCTGTCAGAAAATTAAGTATTACCTCGATCCCGCTTTTAGGGAAAGAGCGAATTGGGCGGTTCCAGATATTCCGCAGCAGGACGTTGAACTTTTCGTTGCACAGATGGAGCAGCGGATAAAAACTGCTTCAGCTTCAGACTTAAATGAAACGGATGCAGCAAGCCGTATTGTCACCGGTAATACCGAACTTCCGGACGACATGAAATCGGTTCCTGACAACCAATGGTCCGAAGATCAGGTTAATTGTTACATTGAAAATCTGATCTCCAACGAGATTGTCAAAAAGTCGATATCCAATTTTGATGCGCTGGAAGGAATCAGCGCTGCTTCTGTCTCGGCACAAACCGACGTTTTGCGCCAAATGAATGATGCCGCAGCGGCACCCGGCACCGAAAACGCCCGACAGATTTTGTCTGACTTAGCGGAAGAAGAAGCAGACATCAGCCCCAACCCGGAAAGCAACACGGAAGACAAAACCTCACAAAACTCGGAAGAATCGGATTCCGCACTTTTGGCTTCCCTTGAAGAATTTTCCGATGAGTCCGATTCGGAAAACAAGGTTGAATCCATTGCCATTCACGCGGATATAGAAGAAACGCATTTAAGTGAAATAACCGAGCCGGACACGGAGCCGGAAGAGACGTCTGCGGCGGCGCAAAACGTTACAGACATTACTGCCAACATCACAGCCGATGTCACTGCCGACTGGGACGAAAAACGCTGTGCGGATTTTGCAGCCTCTTTGATTTCACAAATCAAGCTGAAGCTGAAGGAACAAAAGATACCCGAAACGACAGCGCAGGAATCTATTGAGGCAGAACAAAAAGACGAGACCTCCGGCAGTGAGACTCCGACGTCCACGGACGAAGGTGACAAACAAAAAGAATATTTCAGACACGTTCAAAGAATCAGGAACGCTTATCGGAAAGTCGCGAAGAATCCGCTTGCTTCGCGAAGAAAAATTTCCTAACAAAAGCGGGCAGCAACTCTTAAAGGAGAAAAAATGACTGAATACAAAGCCTTCAGCAATACCGTCGTTGTTTTCAAAGAACCGACGATTTCGCAAATCGTTCCCAAATCCGGCCCTAATGCCGGTAAAGAAACTTCCGTCTTGGAGTTCAAAGCCTATAAGCCTCATTTCGTGAAGCAAAAAGACGGCTCCTTTCAACAGGACAAAGACGGAACCGAGTTCTTCAGTGTCCGTTACTACGGCAAAGAAAGCTCGGCCAAAAGAATGGCTGCTGGCATCAAAGAAGGAATGATGCTCGAAGTGCGTGGGGACGTATCAACTCGTGAATTTACCGGCAAGAACGGAAAACAAATGCAGGAGAATGTCCTGACTGCAAAGGGACTGGCGGTTTCCTTAAATCAACCCGGCTTGACGATTGATTATTGTCGTCCCAAAGCAAAAGAACCGGAAGCTGAACGCTAAAGAGCTCTGAATCGAGTAGGGTTTCGCTGAGTTCTAGCGAACACCCTCTCACACCACCGCCCGTACCGATCTGGTAGGCCAAGTCAC
>PPYE01432624.1_pt1 | contig 40466 bp, 38 predicted proteins | sample 1559881 | NCBI WGS metagenome assembly PPYE01 (sample SAMN08240022, study PRJNA423297) | Human gut metagenome, whole genome shotgun sequencing project. | reverse complement strand
TCGATATCTGCAATTTTCAAGGTTCTATTGAGCCTGTTTTTTCGGCTCAGTTTTTCATAGATTACTTGACACTACCTTTGTTCTATCTTCTGGCTGAACAAAAGAATCAGCGCCAGGACCAGGGCAAGCATCACTGCCGCCGCAGTCATCTTCTGCATGTCCAGCTTTAAAAACCAATTGTTAAATAAATTCTGAAGCAGATAAATGCTGTCATGAGGATAATTACCCCCAATCTGCCATGCCTCCCGAAATACCTTGAACGCATTTACCAGAGATAAGATCCCGATGAGAAATCCTGTGGGAACCAGGAGCGGACAGGTGATGTACCAGAAGCACTGCCTCCGCCCTGCCCCGTCTATCCTGGCAGCTTCGTACAGGCTCTCCGGCACTGCCAGAAGTCCTGCCATCCACAGGATCATGTCATATCCTATATTTTTCCAAAGATAGACTGCCACCAGGACACCGAATGCACAGGAAGTATTCATGTAATCCGGTCCCCGGATCCCGAAAAATCCCAAAACCTGGTTGAGAATCCCTTCTCGGTCAAACATCAGTTTCCAGAATATCACCACAGAGGCGGCAGGCACTGCCATGGGAAGGAGAAATCCCGCTTTTAAGATTCCTCCGCGTTTACTCTCCCCAAACGTCTCTGTCAAAAAAACCGCAAAGAACAGGGATATCCCCAAAAGCAGGGGCAGACAGACTGCCAGAAAACGGCAGGTGTTCTTTGCCGCCAGCTGAAATGCCTGATTTTCCACCACCTGGACGTAATTGGACAATCCTACAAATCCATTGCCCACTGCTTTTTGGAAAGAACGGCGCACCACATCTGCAAAGGGAAACAGCACAAAGATGCTGATGCCGAAAAGGCTGGGGGACAGAAGGAGCCAGGGAAGAAATCTTCCCCGCCCTTTCTTTTCCGGCTTTTTCTTATTCTGACAGATAGAGATCCATTTTTTCTCCCATACTCTTAGCTGCTTCTTCTGCACTGACACCGCCTCCAAAATACTGCTGGGTACAGTCAAGAAATGCTTTTCTTACATTCAGATCCAGGATCAGAGGTGTATCTGCCTTCTTGACCAGCTCCACAATGCTGTCCACTTCCTGTGCCGAAGGATTTCCAAAACTGTGCACGGTTCCGTCTGCATAGGATACCGCCTGGGTGATGCCGTCCGCCTGTTCTGAGAGCTCTCCCTGTTTCTCCAGACTTTCTGTCCGCACCGGCATTCCTTCTCCATAATCAGACTCCTGTACTTCACTGCCTAAAACTGTACTGATAAATTCCTGCGCCAGATCTTTCTTCTCAGAAGAGGCGTTGATTCCCATACTGTTTTTCGGAATGAAATATCCATTCACATCCTGTACAGCCATACCCTCCTGCTGCTTGACGATATCGCACATCATGCCAAGACTGGAGATACCTGTCACTGCATTGACACCGGCAATATCGTTCTGCGTATACAGTTCATCCATGCCCACACCGTCAAAGGGTGTAACTGTATTTCCGGAAGAGTACAGTTGTCTGTAATATTGATTCCAGGCTTCCTCCAGATCTTCTGAAGGATTATTTTCATATAATTTCTCTGCGGTATCCAGGATACGGGCAATTTTCTCCTGAGAAATACTTCCGTCCTCCTGCCACAGCTGGGTATAATTGACAGCAAACAGCAGGTATGCCAGCTGCTCTTTTGCGGCTGCTCCCACCACTTTTCCGTCCGGATGTTCCTCAAGATAGCTTTCCACAGACTCCAGGCTTTCCAGACGATTTACAGCGTCTTCGGTTCCGTAGAATACAGGAAGTGTCACATTCGCCGAGATCTGATAAGTCTTGCCGTCTGTTTTCATTGCTTCTGCCACATTTTCCAGGACCGTGCCGTCGCTTACCAGTTTATCTCTATAATCAGACAAATCTTCCAGAATCCCTTTCTCAATATAGGAATCCACAGGCAAGTCGTCTAAGATCAGTACATCGGCACCTTCTTTGTTCAGAAGCTGGGTGTTGAGCGTATCAATGTAGTCCTCCGGATTTCCTTCCTCCTCTTCTTTCAATGCGTACTGATAATCTACGGAAACTTCCGGATGTGCTTTTTCAAAAGCTCTCACGCCGTCTTCTATGGTCTTGCTCTCATAGAGACCATAAACTGTCAGTTCTTCTTCTGTCTCGGTGTTCACTGCGCCGTTGTAATAATAGTGGCACAGATAGATTTCACCAGTATTGTAATCCCAATAAATGCCATAAAAATCATCATCCGCCCCGGCAAAGAAATTGAAAAGCGTCAGCTTGGTGTCAATTTCTACCATTCTTCCCTTATTTCCGTCAAAAATCTGTTCGCTGATATTTCCGTTTTCCCGGTATACGGTAATCCCCTGGTTGCTGAGCAGATAATAGGTGCCGTCTCCTGTACTGCAAAGCCTTCCTATCCTCACAGAATCCTGTCCTTTCAGTTCTATGACGCCTGTCTGTTCCCCTGACTTAGTATCATAAAGCAGCAGTTCTTTTCCATTTGCTCCCAGAGTGACCAGATTGTCTCCATCTGCAAGAGACATACCGTCCTCCTGAGAAGACACGATCTCATGGGCATCCAGACTGTATTTTTCCTTCCCTGTCTCTCTGTCATAGATCCTTACTCCATTGTCAAGCCCTGCTGTGAGCGCCACATCACCGCTTTTAGTCACTCCCAGATAATACGTATAGAAAAAATCACCTTCTTTTTGCTGTCCTTCCACCGTCAGACTTTCAATAGGGATCTCGCTGGTCCCGTCCTCCGGGGCATAGCAATATAAATGCATCGGTGTCAAAGGCGGAAGCGCTTCCGGGTCATCCTCCAGAGCTTCCAGCGCCTGCTGGTATTCTTCTGTCCTGTCCTCACTTGTGAGCAGATAAATCTTCTTATCCTGTCCGCGTATCAGATGCCTGCTGGAGCTGTCTGTTCCCAGAACTTCCTCTGCCCAGGTCTCTTCCTGTCTCTCCCACTGGTCTCCCCCAGTGTTTCTATAAGAAAACACCTGCGCCTGGACACTCTCAGTATTCGCCGTATAGATCTCTATCTGATTCTCATCGTTTAAAAAGCTGCCAAGATAAGCTTCGCTGTCTTCCTCCCAGGGAATCTCCATATCTTCCTCCACATAGCTTCCTTTGGCTTCTTTTTTCTCTGTTTCTTTCTCTTCTCCTTTTCCTGCACATCCGGCCAGCATACCTGCTGTCAGTGTGCCTGCCAAAAGAAAAGAAAGGATTTTACTCATCTTCATCTGTCAAACTCCCTTCTGTTTGTTTCTGAACCTAATCATAACAGGGAAATCTCTAAAAATCTTGAAAAAGGAAGGATTCTTTTTGGAGATTTTTTAGAGATTTCTGTGGTAGAATATCTCTGTACCAAAAGCGCATATCTGATGCAAATAAATAAAGGAAAACAGGTGAATAGAAAACTATGAGACTTTTATTGATTGAAGATGACAAAGAACTGTGCACAGCTCTGCTGATCCACTTTCAGAACCAGGGTTATGAGACAGATGTGTGCCACAGCGGCACGGACGGGCTTTTCTATGCCCTTCAGAATGTATATGACCTGATGATCCTGGACCGGATGCTGCCGGAACTGGACGGTCTGACACTTCTTTCCACTCTGCGCAGGAAAGGGATCCAGACTCCTGTAATCCTTGCCACTGCCATGGATTCCTTAAATGATAAGATAAACGGACTGGACTGCGGAGCTGATGATTATATCACCAAGCCCTTTGCCCCGGAAGAACTCCTGGCAAGGATCCGCGCCCTTGCCCGCCGTCCCGGGAACTTTTTTCAGGAGGCTTTGATCTCTTTCGGCGATCTGGAATTTGATCCTGAAAAACAGGAACTTTCCTCCAGAGGCAAGACCGTTTCTCTCTCCAAAAAGGAATCTGCCCTTTTGGAATATCTGATGAAAAACAAAGGCAATCCCGTCAAGCGCCCCCTGCTCCTCTCCTATGTGTGGGGATCTGACGCAGAGGTAGAGGAAGGCAATCTGGACAATTACATCTATTTCTTAAGACGCCGTCTGCGCTCTTTAAAGAGCCGGGTGCAGATCCGGACCATTCACGGCGTAGGCTACTGTCTCGCAGACCAGCCGGAAGCATAGGGAGGCCGCTTATGAAACCTTTTGGAAAAATATTTGCCCGTTCTGACGATGCCCGCCAGTTTCCCGCAGTGCAGAAACGGCTTGCTTTTTTCTATACCCTGACCACAGGATTAATTTTATCTGTAATTCTTCTGATCTGCTTTTTTTACATGCAAAGAGCCGTAGAGTCAAAAAACAATGCCCTCTTTTCCAGCCTGTTTCTGAACATTTCCAGCCGTCTCCAGTCGGAATCTTTCTTCTCAGATTCCTGGCTGGCGAAGATGGAAGCAGATAACAGCCTGATCATCTCCATAGAGGACAATGGAACTCCCCTTCACTTTCGCGGCTCCTGGGAACCGGACACGGACCGGGATACCCTGATCACACTGGGAAAACAGGCAGCTGCCAAGTCCGGTGTCCCTGACACCACTCCCGGTGCCTCCCAGATCCAGCAAAGCTCTGTGTTCTCGATTTCCGGGGAGGCTAAAGACTCTTATACAGGCATGTATCTTGTGGAATTTACGGATCAGGGTTTTAAATCTCTCCTGGTTCTGAAAGAAGTCACAGGTTTGAAAAGTCAGCTGCTCTTTCAGGGGCTTTTCTTCCTGCTGGCAGACATCACCGGAATTTTCCTCCTCTTTCTGGCAAGCTGGAATATCGTAGGAAAAACCTTGCTGCCGCTGAAAGAAAATCAGAAAAAGCAGGCAGAATTTATTGCAGCAGCCTCCCACGAACTGCGCTCTCCCCTGGCAGTGATCCAGGCAAGCGCATCTGCGGCACGCACCTCACCGAAAAATGCTGCTCCTATGCTTAGCAATATAGAAAAAGAATGCAGGCGTATGGGCACCCTGATCCAGGATATGCTGCTTCTGGCCGCTGCGGATTCCCGGCGCTGGAACTTTTCAAAGGAACTCTGCGACGGGGATACCCTTCTTCTCGATGTCTATGAGACTTTTGAGCCTCTGTGCAGACAGAAAAAAACAGTCCTGCACCTGGAACTTCCAGATGCAGAACTGCCGCGGATTTTTTGTGACAAAAACCGGGTGATCCAGATCCTCACAGTACTTCTTGACAATGCCCTTTCCTACACAGAAGAGGGAGGAATCATTGATCTGTCCGTTTTCTCCCATTCCCGGTATGTATATTATTCTGTTGCAGACCACGGAAAAGGTATAGCTGACTCGGAAAAGCCTTTTATCTTCGACCGGTTCTATCAAAACAGCCGGGCACGGGATCAGAAAGAACATTTCGGGCTGGGGCTCTCGATTGCCAGAGAACTGGCAAAACTTCACAAAGGAGATCTGTATCTGAAAGACACCCCCGGCGGAGGCTGTACCTTCCTTCTTGCTATCCCTGTGACCAGGAACAAAACAAGAAAAAGCGGAGGCGAAAATATTTCCTGACAGGAATTCGGCCCATATTGCCATAGAAAAACATAACGGACAGGCTATCTTGTATAGTTCTGTCCGTTATTTCTCAATTCTTTTGTTTTCACTAACAAAGGAAAACTTTCTCACGTCTTATGACAGTCTTCCCTTAAAATCCTCATACCCAAATTTTTTCACCAGCCGCATCTCCCCTGTTCTGTCCTTGCAGACAATATCCGGCAGAGGCATTCCGTTAAAGGTATTGGTCTTTACCATGGTGTAAAGCGCCATATCTTCAAACATCAGCTGATCTCCCGGTTTCAGCTCGTGATCAAAAGAATAATCGCCGATCACATCTCCTGCCAGGCAGGTGGGTCCTCCCAGGCGATAAGTATAAGCTTTTTCTCCCGGTTTCCCAGCGCCTCTTAAAGGCGGAGTGTAAGGCATCTCCAGCACATCCGGCATATGGCACGCCGCTGAAGTATCCAGAATGGCGATCTTCATGCCGTTCTCCACCAATTCCAGCACTTCGCAGACCAGAAAACCTGCATTTAAAACCACAGCCTCTCCCGGCTCCAGATACACCTCTGTCTGATAGGTTTCTTTTATATGACGAACCAGCCGGATCAGCAGCTCCACATCATATCCCTCTCTGGTAATGTGATGTCCGCCGCCCATATTCAGCCATTTCATCTGGTGAAGATACTTTCCGAACTTCTCCTCCACCGCCGCCAGGGTGGTTTCCAGGGCGTCCGCCCCCTGCTCACACAGCGTATGGAAATGCAGGCCGTCCAGAAGAAGCAGGATCTCCTTCTCTTTCTCCAGGTTTTCCAGGGTAGTCCCCAGACGGGAACCGGGAGCACAGGGATCGTAGATACCGCTGCCTTCCTGAGTGGAACACTGAGGATTAATGCGGAGCCCCACAGACTTTCCTGCTTCCTTCGCTTTCTTTCCATACTTTTTCACCTGAGCCGGTGAATTAAATACTATATGATCCGCATAGCAGAGGATCTCATCAAATTCTGTTTCTTTGTAGGCAGGAGAAAATACATGAGTCTCACCGCCGAACTCTTCTTTTCCAAGCCGGGCCTCATACAGGCCGCTTGCCGCACTTCCTGCCAGATACTGCCTCAGCAGCGGATATACCGAAAACATAGAAAACGCTTTCTGTGCCAGAAGGATCTTACAGTCTGCCTGCTCCTGCACCTTTTTTAAAATATTCAGGTTGCCTATAAGCCTCTCTTCGTCCACCAGAAAATACGGTGTGGAAAAGGAAGCTTCCTTTCTCCTGCTCATCAGTCCACCAGAACGGGGTCATGGTCTTCTCTCCACGGAAGTCCCCATTTGTTCAGTGCGTCCATGAAAGGATCCGGATCGAACTCTTCGATATTGTGCACGCCCGGCTTGTTCCACTTTCCGGTCATGATCATCATGGCTCCGATCATGGCAGGTACACCTGTAGTATAAGCAACTGCCTGGGATCCCACTTCTTTGTAGCACTCCTCATGGTCGCAGACATTATACAGATAATAGGTTTTTTCTTTTCCGTCCTTCTTTCCTCTGAAGATACAGCCGATGTTGGTCTTTCCTTTCGTCCTCGGTCCCAGGGAAGCCGGATCCGGCAGCACTGCTTTCAGGAACTGCAGGGGCACGATTTCTTTGCCTTCGAACATGATAGGCTCAATGGAAGTCATCCCTACGTTTTCCAGACATTTTAAATGAGTCAGATAACTCTGACCGAAAGTCATGAAGAAACGGATTCTCTTGATTCCCGGAATATTCAGGGCAAGACTTTCAATTTCCTCGTGATGGAGCAGGTACATGTCTTTCATTCCCACTTCCGCAAAATCATATTCTCTCTTGATCTCCATGGGTTCTGTTTCTACCCAGTGGCCATCCTCCCAGTAAGAGCCTTTTGCGGAAACCTCCCGGATGTTGATCTCAGGATTAAAATTAGTTGCAAAAGGATAACCGTGATCGCCGCCGTTGCAGTCCAGGATATCAATGTAATTAATTTCGTCAAATTCATGTTTTAACGCATAGGCAGAAAATACTCCTGTCACACCTGGGTCAAAACCGCTTCCCAGAAGAGCTGTGATCCCTGCTTTTTCAAATTTTTCTCTGTATGCCCACTGCCAGCTGTATTCGAATTTAGCTGTATCCTCCGGTTCATAATTGGCAGTATCCACATAGTGAGTCTTTGTCTCCAGACAGGCATCCATAATAGTCAGATCCTGATATGGAAGTGCAAGGTTCAATACCACATCCGGTTTCTCTTTCCTGATCAGAGCAACCAGCTCATCTACATGGTCCGCATTGACCTGCGCTGTAGTAATCTTGGCACTGGTAGTCCCCTGAAGCTTTTCCTTTAATGCGTCACATTTTGATACTGTACGGCTTGCGATACAGATTTCTTCAAAAACACTGCTGTTCTGACAGCACTTGTGAATTGCCACGGAGGCCACTCCTCCGCAGCCGATAATCAATACTTTTCCCATAATCTATTCCTCCTGTTTCTTTACTCAAAGACAGTCAAAAAACGTATCTGGTGTCTTCTGCCTGTCATAGTTTCTGTTTCATCCTAAAAATCCTGCTGTTCCTTCATACAGGGAGAGACTGCCAGAAGCATTTCCCGGATGATCTTGCAGGCTGCGGCAGTGGAAGCCCCGCTCTGGTCATAATGAGGGCTTAATTCATTCACGTCACATCCTACGATTTCCGCCTTTTCACATACCAGGGCGGCTGCCCTGCGCAGCTGGTCAAAACTGACCCCGCCCGGCTCCGGTGTACCTGTTCCCGGAAATACAGACGGATCCATCACATCCAGATCCAGTGTGAAATACACCGGTACGCCTTTTAATGTTTCCAGTGTCTCCAAAAGCCCGTCAAAATTAAATTTCTGTGTGATCACATGGTCTTTTCCCCAGATAAATTCCTCCCTGTCTCCGGAACGGATTCCAAACTGATGGATTCTTCCGTCTCCCACAATTTCCCAGCACCGGCGAAGGACACAGGCGTGGGAAAGTTTCGCTCCCAGATAATCCTCCCGCAGATCCGCATGGGCATCAAAATGAATGATATGCACCTGGGGATATTTCTCTGCCACAGCCCGAAACGCTCCTAAAGTCACCAGATGTTCTCCTCCTGTCATAAAAGGAATCTTTCCGTCCTCTAAGATTTCCTGCGTCCTGTCCTGTATCTGCCGAAGAGCTTCCTCTGTATTTCCGAATACCAGTTCCAGATCCCCGGAATCCATGATCTTACAGTCTCTTAAATCTCTGTCCTGATAAGGACTGTAGCTTTCCAGCCCAAAGGATTCATGACGGATGGCACTGCTCCCGAACCTGGTACCCGGACGGAAAGAAGTGGTGGAGTCAAAAGGCGCACCGAAGAGCACCACCTCCGCCTCCTTATAATCCCTGTCACATTCTAAAAAAGTCTCTATATTATTTTTCAACATCTTTTAACATTTCCTCCACATATGCGGGCAGATAAAACGCCCCTTTATGAAGCATGGTGGTATAGTAACGTGTCTTCAGGCCTCTTGCATTCCACTCCTGCTCCCTTAAATTTCTCAGAGGGTGATACTTCTTGGAAGCAAACCCGAAAAGCCAGTGTCCCGAAGGATAAGTTGGTATATGTGCCTGATATACCCGGCTGATGGGAAACGATTCTGTGATATTCCTGTGGGCTCTCTGACACGCTGCGGCATCTGCTTCATAGAAAGGACTTTCGTGCTGGTTCACCATGATACCATCTTCCTTTAATGCCTTATAACAGTTCCCGTAAAATTCCCGGGTAAACAGCCCTTCCCCGGGACCGAAGGGATCTGTGGAATCTACAATGATCAGATCGTATTCGTCCCTGCATCTGCGGATAAATTTCAGCCCGTCCTCGTAGTAAATATGGACTCTTTCATTCTCCATCTGGCCGGCTGTAGTGGGCAGATATTTCTTGGAAATCTCTACCACCATCTCATCAATCTCTACCAGATCAATACGTTCCACCTCCGGATATCTTACCAGTTCCCGCACCACACCGCCGTCTCCGGCTCCTATGACCAGGATTTTTTTCGGATCCGGGTGCACTGCCATGGGAATATGAGTAATCATCTCATGGTAAATAAACTCATCTTTCTCCGTCAGCATCATATAACCGTCCAGTGTGAGAAACCTGCCGAATTCGGGAGACTCAAACACATCAATTCTCTGAAAATCACTGTATCCGCTGTAAAGCTGCCGGTCTACCCGGATTGAAAATTTCACGTCTTTTGTCTGTTTCTCAGAAAACCAAAATTCCATTTTACTCTCCTTTCAGCACCTGAAGTGTCCGGATTTCTTTATCTTCCGGTCCGGTCAGGCTGCACCCCTTTTCCTTTGCATATATAATGTAATTCACAATTTCCTCTGTAATCCGTTCCCCCGGCGCAGCCACCGGAATTCCCGGAGGATAACACATCACAAACTCTCCGCTGATTCTTCCCGCTGCCTGTAAAAGGGGCACAGCTTCTTTTTCCGCATAAAAAGCGTCCTGAGGGGAAACAGCCACCTGCGGCTCGATATACTCCTGTGACATCAGATTTACTTTTTTCTTTCCAAACCTTCTGTGGATCTCAGAAAGTGAAGATACGAGCCTTTCAATGTCCTGCTTCCGGTCTCCGATAGACAGATAAGCAAGGAAATTCGCCAGATCTCCGAATTCAATCTGGATATCGTATTCATCTCTTAACAGATCATAGACCTCGATTCCCGCAAGCCCGCTGTCCAGTGTATGCACTACAAGCTTAGTCACGTCAAAGTCATATACACTGTCATGGTTGATCAGCTCTTTTGAGAATGCATAGTAGCCATCCAGCGCATTGATCTCACTTCTGGCATACTCTGCCAGCTCTATGACCTTCTCAAAGGTCTCCTTTCCCCTGAGTGCAAGATTCCTCCTGGAAATGTCCAGGCTGGAAAGCAGAAGGTAAGAACCGCTGGTGGTCTGGGTAAGGTTAATGATCTGGCGCACATATCCCTCCGACATTCTCTCTCCCAAAAGGAGAAGGGAACTCTGTGTCAGACTTCCTCCTGACTTATGCATGGAAACCGCCGCCATATCAGCACCAGCCTCCATAGCAGAAGCAGGAAGTTTATCTGAAAAATAAAAATGCGTCCCGTGGGCTTCGTCCGCAAGACAATACATACCGTGCTCATGTGCCAGCCTTACAATTTCCTTTAGATTTGAACAGACGCCGTAATAAGTAGGGTTATTTACCAGAACTGCTTTTGCATCCGGATTCTCCCGGATTGCCTGCTCTACATCACAAACCTTCATCCCCAGGGGAATTCCCAATTCTTCGCTGCACTGGGGATTGACATACACCGGAACAGCGCCGCAAAGCACCATAGCACAGATCACGCTCCTGTGGACGTTTCTGGGAAGGATGATTTTCTCACCTCTTTTCACCACAGAAAGCACCATGCTCTGTACTGCGGAGGTGGTTCCTCCTACCATAAGAAAAGCATGGGCGGCGCCAAATGCCTCTGCCGCCAGCTCCTCCGCCTGCCGGATCACAGAGACCGGATGACACAGATTATCCAAAGGCTTCATGGAATTCACATCCAGACTCATACACTGTTCTCCCAGAAGCTTTGCCAGTTCCGGATTTCCCCTGCCTCTTTTATGTCCCGGCACATCAAAGGGTACCACCCGGTTCTTTTTCAGCCGCTCCAGGGCTTCATAAATCGGGGCATTTTTCTGAGTAACTCCTTCCATTTCCATGCCCTCACCTCCTAAACACATTTCTCAACTCAATCTTAAAATACATTTCTTTCACTGAAAATTTCAATCATTTCCCTTCGGATGCTGTTCATAATATCCAGCCTCCTCTTGGGCGGCAGTTCATAAATGTCTGTATTAAACAGATAATTCTGCAGATCCACTTCCTTTAACATCATCTTTGTATGGAAAAGATTTGCTTCATAAACATTGATATCCACCGCGTCATACCGTTCCAGCGTTTCTGCCGCAATATAATCTTGTATGGAAGTGATCTTATGATCCAGAAATACCTTTTTTCCATCTATATTTCTGGTAAATCCGCGTACCCGGTAGTCCATGGTAATAATATCTGATTCAAAGGAACCGATGAGATAATCCAGGGTGGACAAGGGTGTGATCTCCCCGCAGGTGGCCACATCCAGATCCACACGGAAAGTAGCAAGGCATGTTTCCGGATGATACTCCGGATAGGTATGTACTGTCACATGGCTTTTATCAAGATGTGCAACCTGTGTCTCTCCTGCCGGAACCATGGAGCCCTCCGCGATCAGCAGTGTCACAGACGCTCCCTGAGGATCATAATCCTGCTGAGAAATATTCAGGACATGAGCGCCTATCATATCAGTCAGTGTTGTCATGATTTTTCTCAGACGGTCAGAATTATACTGCTCGTCAATATATGCGATATAATCCCTCTGCTCCCTTGCAGTCTTTGCATAACAGACATCATAAATATTAAAGCTCAGCGCTTTTGTCAGATTATTAAAACCATATAATTTTAATTTTTCACTCATATCCCAAGCTCCTAAAAAGAATGATAAAAAAAACACAAGGAATGTTAAGCGTCACATGCCTTGTGTTTTTCTTCCATACTATCTTTTATTTCCATAACGTGGCAGTCCTCTCGTTGATTTCTTATTCAAATCTATATAAATGCCACAGAAAAAGCAAAAAAATACGGAATTCCATAAGTTCAGAGTCTATATAGCAAATATCTTACTTTTACTACTCTTATTGACCGTTTCACAAGTTGATGTGCACCTCTGGCACTGGTTGTAAAGTTACCAACTTATAAAATTTAAATCTCTTACTCAATCAATAAAGCAACTACGTTGCGTCGGCAGTTGACCCGGCTGTCCGTATGGCCTTAACCCAAAAGGGTGGTCAAAAATATTTGCATGGAACCTCTGTCGAACTTTGTATCCCATAGCAACTCCACTATAATTGATTTTTCCGGTTTTGTCAATTCCTTTCCTGAAAAAAAGACAGGCGGATCCTATATTTTTCCGCCTGTCTTACCTTTTCTTTCCCTTTTAAATAACTACGATCACACCGCCGTCATTAGCATACATACTGCTGACGCCTCCTGTATCTAAAACCACTACATCCTTTACCGGAATTCTTTCGAGTATGGCTTCTTTTACGATCTGCGCCCTTTCCGGACAATTGCAGTGGGTGATTCCAAGAATCTTGTCTTTGCTGTTCTTTGCCCCTTTTGCCACATAATCCACCATTTTTACCAGGGCTTTGTTGATTCCCCTTGCCTGATCCAGCTGGATAATCGTGCCTTCCGGAGTTGATCCCATCACCGGTTTGATCTTCAGGGCTGTTGCCACAAAGGCTTTTAAATTGCTGAGTCTTCCGTTTTTTCTCAAAGTCTCCAGGCTCTCCAGAACAAAATAAGTATTCTGAGACTGGATATAGGCATCTACTGTCTCCACTACCTGATCAAATTCCATTCCCTGGTTTTCGCACTCTTCAATCTTCAGAGCGATCAATGTTTCTCCCACGGAAGCAGAGCAGGAGTCAAAGACATGGATCTTTTTGCCTGGATCTTTCTCTAAAAGCAGATTCCTGCCCAGCACGGCACTGTTGTAGGACCCGCTCAAATTGGAGGATAAGGTTACTGCATACACATGCTCTGCCCCGCAGTCATATGCCTGCATGTACCGCTCCGGAGAGGGGCAGGAGGACTTGGGGCAGTTTGGACTTGCCGCTACCTTTCTTAGAAAGTCTGCCTGGTCAAAAGTCTCATCATCTACAATATCTTCTTCATCAATCGTCAGTATCAGGGAGGCTCTCTCTATTCTCTCATCTGTTTTCCATCTTTCCAATAATTCGCCGCAGCTGTCTATTACAATTTTATAACTCATTTTCAACAACCTCTTTATGTAGTTTTTAATACCATGTCTTATCATAACACATAACCTTATATTTGAAAAGGTTTTTTCCCGGAAAACTCTAGGATTTTTTTCTGATTTCGTTTATACTGATAAAGACATCAAAATTTATAGAAATGAGGTCTTCTTTTATGATCGCACTGAAGATTCAGGATATTAAAGATTTTATGTCAAAGCTTTTGATCGGAACATCCTTTGACACCTTCTGGCTTTCGGAAGCGTCTGTGACTACTTCCGTGACCTACACCATAGACGGCAGCCTGCATCCCGAATTCTTTGATACTGCGGAAAATGAAATTCTTGCAGGTGAACACAGAAACTACGCACTCTGGCGGGACATGAAGCCCTTCTGCTTTGCCGTTATGAAAGGGAAAAAAACACCTCTTCATTTTAAGATTGTATTCCTGCTTTCCAGAAAAAATACCGAAAAACTTCTTCTTGGCAGCCGTCTCCCTTATAGCTGCGATGACGTATTCGGTTTATTTGTAAATTTTCAATACGATGGAAAAAACCTTACCTGCACCACAGGTTCTTCTCTGAAAACCTTTACCCTGGACAAATCCCTGGACCGTGTCTGGGATGAAATGATCCAGAAATTCTTCAGACAGCAGCAGATTGCCTGTGAACCTGTCTGACTTCATAAGATACCGGAACAAAATCACTTCTGGTATCTTTCTTCATGAAAAAATCCGGGTGCTGCCTATTATTATGGCTGGCGCACAATATAAAATACATTTACTGCTGTATATTTTGCACTATTATCAACTGACGGAGGTTATACGATTATGATACAGGATCTTGAAAACCATTGCTACCGCAATGAATACCAGCCCGTTCCCCCAAAGGGAAACGACTGTATTCTTTATTTTGAGGACCGCCATGTTCTGGTCCGGCTTTCCGGCGGCAGCTTCTCTTTTCCCACTTTCGCAGAAGCAGAAAAAAACTGTCCTGAAATTTATGACTCTTATACCTATTTATTTTCCATTGATAACACCTGCTATTATTTTGCTTCCGCATTTCATCCTGATCTGGCAGAAGGATGTACTATGGAAGACATTATTATTTTCCGGAATCTGGAACCGCAGAAAAACTGTTTTGCCCTGATCACCGGATATCAGCTTTCCCAGTGGTACAGCATCCGGAAGTACTGCGGCAGATGCGGTCATCCCATGGTCCCTGACACCAATGAACGGATGATGTATTGCCCCAACTGCAAAAACACAGAGTATCCCAAGATCTCTCCTGCCGTGATTGTTGGCGTACGCAACGGCAATAGGCTTCTGCTTTCAAAGTATGCCGGAGGAACCGCCAGACGCTATGCCCTGATCGCAGGTTTTGCCGAAATCGGAGAAACTCTGGAGGAAACTGTAAAAAGGGAAGTCATGGAAGAAGTGGGGCTGAAAGTAAAAAATATCCAGTATTACAAAAGCCAGCCCTGGTCCCTTACCAGCAGCCTTCTTATGGGCTTCTACTGTGACCTGGACGGAAGCAATTCCATCACACTGGACGAAGACGAATTATCTGTGGCGGAATGGTTTGAAAGGGAAGAAATCCCATATGACGAGTATGATGTCAGTCTTACCAGGGAGATGATGATAAACTTTAAAAAAGGACTTTCATAAAATATGCCGCTCAGCCCATCATCAAAAGATGATCTTGGACTGAGCGGCATTTCAATACTTCATCAACAGCCGTTTATTTTGTGAGCATCATCATAATTTCATTGCTTCTTGTTACAAATTTTGTCATTTCTTCCGGTGTCAGCTGTCTGTGGCTGATCAAAGCCAGATCATAGAGCTGTTCACAAAGAATCTGAGTATTTTCGCCATCCTTATGATCCAGAACATACTGCACCAGTTTGTTGTTGGCATTTAATACCAGAGTCTCCTGCCCGCCGAACATGGATGGATCCATACCATACATATTGTACATCTTCATCATTTCCTGCATACGGCGGCTCTCTTCTGAGATAGTCATCATGGAAGATACGTTTTCATTTTTCAGGCTTTCCACTTTTACAGTCAGATTGTCTTTCTTCAGTGCTTTCTTGAATACTTCTGACAGTGTCTTTGTCTCTTCTTCCAGATCCTGTCCCTCTTCTTTTACCGCTTCTGTCACATCCGCGTCAATGCGAAGGAATTTTACAGTTTCCTTTACCTGTTCCACATGGGAGATAAAAGCAGAATCAATGTTGTGCTTCAGGATCACCGCATCCTGTCCCTGTTCTTTGAACATATTGATATACTGGCTCTGCTGTACTTCGTCTGTAACATAGTAGATATTGATCTTTTCGGGCTCTTTCTTTGCTTCTTCCTTAGCTTCCTCAATTACCTGCTCTTTATTTTCTTCTGTTACCTGCTCCTGCTCTTCTTTTACTTCTTCCTCTGTTTTCTCAGGAGTGTTCTCTTTGATGCAGTCCTCCAGAGTCAGATATTTGCCGTCCAGATTTTTGTACAGGATATAATCCATCATTCTTTCAGAGAATTTGCTGTCTTTTAAGCATCCGAATTTGATGAACGGGCTGATATCATCCCAGTATTTTTCATAATTTTCTCTGTCAGTCTTGCACATTCCGGTAAGCTTATCTGCAACCTTTTTGCTGATATAATCGGAAATTTTCTTCACAAAGCCGTCATTCTGCAGCGCACTTCTGGAAACATTCAGCGGCAGATCCGGGCAGTCAATGACACCCTTCAGCAGCATCAGGAATTCCGGAATCACCTCTTTGATATTATCTGCAATAAATACCTGGTTATTGTACAACTTAATAGTTCCCTCAATAGATTCATACTCCATATTGATTTTCGGGAAATACAGAATACCTTTTAAATTAAAGGGATAATCCATATTCAGGTGTATCCAGAACAGCGGCTCTTTGTAATCTAAAAATACCTTGCGGTAAAATTCCTTATAGTCCTCATCTGTACATTCGTTGGGATGCTTTGTCCACAGAGGATGGGTATCACTTAAAGAAACCGGACGCTTGTTGATCTTGACCATTTCTCTTGCCGGAGAAACTTCTACAGTTTCTTTCTCACCCTTTTCATTTTCCCTTTCTTCTGTCTTTGCTTCTTCATGGATATGCTCTACCACTACGTCATCGTCTTTCAGTTCGGATTCCTCAATGGTCTCATATTCCTGAGGCGCATTTGCTTTGGAAAGGAAAATTTCCACCGGCATAAAGGAACAATATTTTTCGATTACTTCCCTTGCGCGGTATTCATTGGCAAACTCCAGACTTTCCTCGTTTAAAAACAGAGTGATCTCTGTTCCTACTTCTGTACGATTTCCTTCGCCAATCTCATATTCCGTACCGCCGTCGCAGGCCCAATGTACTGGTTTTGCACCTTCTTTGTAGGACAGTGTGTCAATCTGCACCTCGTCTGCTACCATAAAAGCAGAATAAAATCCCAGTCCGAAATGGCCGATAATCTGGTCCTCATTTGTCTTATCTTTGTACTTTTCCAGGAATTGAGTCGCACCGGAAAAAGCAATCTGTGTAATGTATTCTTCCACCTCATCTTCTGTCATACCAAGACCGGTATCAATGAATTTCAGAGTCTTTTCTTCCGGATTTACAATAATCTGAATCTTATTCTTATGTCCTTCCGGAAAGGTGTATTCTCCCATTACTTCCAGCTTTTTCAGCTTGGTGATGGCATCGCAGCCATTAGAGATCAGTTCACGGAAGAAAATGTCATGATCGGAATACAGCCATTTTTTAATAATCGGAAAAATATTGTCACTGTTAATTGATAAAGTACCACGCTTGTTAGCCATGATAAAATACATCTCCTTTTCTATCTCAGTGGGAATTCATTTCCCTGTCTAAAAGACATAATAATACCCGTTTTCCTAAAAGTCAAGAAAAAATTAGCACTCATTTGAAATGAGTGCTAATAAAATTATAAATTCTATAAAATTTTTCTAAATTTCTTTCACCGTTTTCTCTCTATTTTCTGTGCCGCAATAAAAATATTCGGAGGATTTCTGTGGAGATTTACGATCTCCAGCACTAAAAATCCATGTCTCTGAATCTTTCTCATCAGTCCTACCGGAGTCTCAAATCCTACATACGGCATCAGACCCAAACTGCTTTTTACGAATTTCTCCACAGACATCCGGGAGAGATTTCGTCCCAGACAGTCGGTGGCAGAAAGAAATATACCGCCTGGTTTCAGCATATCATAGATCCTGTCCAGCGCTTTCTCCCGGTCTTTCATATAGTGCAGCACATTGAACGCTGTCACAGCATCAAAACTCTCTTTCTCTGCCTGAAATTTCTTAAAAGAAACCTGCTGGAATTCAATATTGTTTTTTTCCTCTGTCTCCGCCTTTTCCCAGGCAGCGGCAAGCATCTGGGCAGAAGCATCAATCGCTGTGACTTCCTTTACACAGGAAGCCAGCGGCAAGGTAACAATCCCTGTCCCACAGCCGATTTCCAGAATTCTGTCCTCTTTCCGGAGAAACTGCCGGGATCTTTTTATGGTTTTTTTATAAGCGTTTTTATAGATCTTTTGTACCTGATCATCAAAAACTTCTGCTCTCTTGTCCCAGAAACAGGAAAGTTGTTTTTCTTTATTTTCCATATTCTTCCCTTCCTTTTCCCAAACATTTCTTGCTCTTCCAAGCACATGATTCTACCGGAGCAGCTGCCTCAGCAGCCATTCTTTCCCTCTGGATCTTTACCAGCTTTTCAATGTCTGCGCTCTCCATGATATCGCCCTCCTGCCGGACCATATTCTGCTCTTTTGCTCCCCGTACCGGATACATCCGTACTGCTTATCCTTCTACAATCAGATACTGCCCGTTTGGAAGAGCAAAAACCTCGCTTGCATCTCCTATTTCCTCCAGGCTCATGCCGTCCACGTCCATACCGTTTTCTTCAAAATAATCCCGTACTTCTTCCAGGGAATCTACTACTGCCGCCATGCAGTCTTCCAGAAAAGCTTCCGCCTCTTCCACGGTCTCTGCCACCGGCTCTGAAAATAATTTTCCCTGCTCCTTTAAAAATGTTAAGATGCACTCTTCACTGTATTCATTCATACCAGTTTCCTCCCTGTGTGATTATTTTTTCCAGGACAGATTCTACCCTGCCTGTTTTTCTCATTGCTGTGCGTATGACCGCTTCCTTTGCCTCTCCTGCGGCAAAACTGTATTCTGCCTGCTGCAGCATCTCCAGATCATTGTAATTATCCCCGAAAGCTGCGCATTCATTCTCCGGGATCATGAAATGTCTCTGAAGTACCCGAAGCCCGTTGCCCTTGTCTGCGCTCATGGGCATCATATCCAGCCAGGCATATCCTGACGTGACCACAGTGGCCCTGTGGCCGAACAGCTTCTTCCAATAAGGTGCGATTTCTTCCACCCCATTTTTCTCATAGACGGAAATTTTCATAATGTCTTCTTTTACATCGAAAATATCCTTCATCAGTGTCACATTATTTTTCACAAAATGTACCATATGGTCATAGAAAGACGGATTCTTCGGCTGGAGATAAGAGGTCCTCTCACCGGATACCATCAGTTCCGCACCGTCTTTTTCCAGGATACTGTGAAGGATCTCTTCTGCCAGAGGCCGCTCAAACACATCCTTATGAAGAACCTTTCCCTTGTAGATCACCAGCGCTCCGTTTTCACAGACATAGGCAATATCATCTTTTACCGGATCAAAAAGCCTTCTTAGATTGGGATACTGTCTGCCGCTGGCAGCTGCGAAAAGAATGCCCATTTCTTTTAACTGTCTGATCTGGCGGATGACCTGCTCTGAAAGTTCTCTTGTTCCCTGAAGCAGGGTTCCGTCCAGATCACTTGCTATGAGTTTTATCATCTGCCGTTCTCCCCATTGCATTCTTTCACAAACTCCAGAATCTCTTCCGGTTTGTCCACGATTTTCGATGCATGATGCTCTTCCAGTTCCTTTCGTGGACGGAATCCCCAGGTGACTCCTATGGTAAACATGCCTGCTGCCTTTCCTGTATCCATATCTGTATTAGTATCTCCCACATACAGACATTCTTCCCGCTTTATCCCAAATTCCTCTGCAATGGCAAAAGCTCCTGCAGGTGACGGTTTTCTTGGGATTTTCTCTGTCTGTCCCTGCACTTTGTGAAACAGATCCGCACCGAAAATCGTCTCCACCACCTCCACTGCCGCAGCATGTGGTTTATTGGAAAATACGGCAATCTTCAGACCTTCTTTTTTCAGTCCCTCCAACAGGTCCAGGATTCCGTCAAACGGCTTCACATGGTAAAAGGGATTTTCCTCAAACCACTTTCTGTAAAGAACTCTCACCTCTTCGTAATCTGCATTTTCTCCTCCGGGAACTGCTGCCAGCATACGCCTTACCAGCTCATCCGCCCCGTCTCCTGCATAGAAATTATAATCTTTCACCGGAATAGGCGGCAGCCCAAAATGTTCCAGCGTCTTATTTCCTACATAAGCGATAGACTCCACCGTATCTGCGATGGTCCCGTCCAGATCAAATATACATGCTTTATATCTCATACCTGCCACTCCCTGATATCGATTCCTGTATTTTTCAGTTCCTGATAAAGCCTTGCCAGAGGAAGTCCTACCATGTTGCTGTAATCTCCCTGGATCTCCTTTATAAAGACTACTGCCTTTCCCTGGATTCCATATGCTCCCGCTTTGTCACACGGCTCTTTCGTGTCGATATAACTTCTGATCTCCTCCCGGCTCATAGGATAAAAGACCACTTCTGTCTTCTCGTGAAAAGTCAGCCCTTTTTCTTCTTTGCCTTCCCTTATAAGAACCGTCACGCCGGTATAGACCTGGTGATGATTGCCCTGAAGATTTCCCAGCATCTCCTCTGCTTCTTTTTCTGATCCCGGTTTTCCGTAAATCTTTCCTTCAAAAGCCACCACAGTGTCTGCACCGATGACCAGTACGTCTCCTGAAATCTTTTCAAAAACATCTCTGCACTTTAATGCAGAAAGTGTCTCCACAGCCTGTGCCGGGTCTCTGGTATCAATTGCTTCTTCCACCTCGCTTACACAGACTTCAAAAGGAATACCCGCCTGGGCAAGAAGGTCTTTGCGCCTGGGTGAAGCACTTGCAAGTATAATATTTTTCATGACAACTCCTTTGTACCTTTCTGTGTTCTACTCCTTCAGTATAGACTCTCTGTCCTGTTCCTGCAACTGAAAAATCGAAGATCTTTCCTCTGCTTCGTTCAGCATCCCTATACAGACCGGCAGTAAAACAATTATGGGCGGAGAGCCTTTTTCCGGCATCTCCGCCCATTCTGATTTTTAGTCAATTATCTCTTTACTGCTGAGCCAGTGCCCTGCCCAGCCCTTTGCACGCCTCTTTCGCCTCATCATCCGGCTCCTCATTGCAGATCACGCCATTGTACACCAGCACAGCGCCGTCTTCTCTGCATTTTGCCTCCCAGTTTCTCATCCATTCGCCGTCACCCCATCCATAGGAACCAAACAAACCGATTTTCTTTCCGGAAAGAGCACTTTCGCAGGATTCAAATACCGGAGCAAATTCTGTATCCTCCAGTTCCTCGTCTCCCATAGAAGGGCAGCCGAAGGCAATGGCATCATAATCTCCCATTTGATCTGCAGAAAAAGAAGAAACTTCGATCATTTCCGCTTCAGCGCCTGCATCCTTCATGCCCTGCACTACTTCCTGTGCCATCATTTCTGTATTACCTGTTCCACTCCAGTATACAACTGCTGTTTTCATCTTACTCTACCTCTCTTTTTCTTGTCTTACTTTCTATGTTAAGCTGCTACGATCAGCTTTCTTACGGGTCTTCCCATTAAGAACAGCTTTTCATAAACTGCCTCACATTTCTTAAATCTGCGGAATGTTTTCCGGGCGTCACATTCATTGCAGTAAACTTTCCAGCATCCGCAGCATTTGCAGTTTCTTCCTTCATTTTCTATAAACCCTCTTACATCCTCTTCCGGATACCCCAGAAAAAGACCGATCTCATGGGGAAATACCCTGCACTGCATAATTCTCTGTCTTAAGATCTCCACTGCTTCCCGGGCAGTTTCATAAGTATATCCTTCCTCTGCCAGCATTTTTCTCGTCTCTGGTCTCTGGAGATCTGCCCTGAGCCTGCTTTTTCTGTATAAATACAGCAGGGCGCGCTTCCCATTGATTTTCATCACAGTAAGCTCCAGCCCCTTTTCTTTTAGTATTTCTCTCCACTTCTTTAAAATACTATGTAACTCTTCTTTCTTTTCCCACGGATACCAGAAAAGATTTGCTGTCTTCAGTCCTGCCAGGGTAGGGGCACTGTGCCGGATCAGAAATTCATCAAGCATAAACGGCTCCTCCTTTGATTTCTTCCAGGACAGACTGTAAAGCTGCCGTACTGCTTCTGTGGATACGCACAATAGGAATCTTATTTCTTTTGGCTTCCTGTGAAGCATTCATGACCATTTTATGGGATACGGTATTGGTAAATAAAAGAAGCAGATCCGGACATCCCATTTTCTTTCTGATCGATCCATGCTCTTTCACGAAAACCTTTGCCTTACATCCATAGTCTTGACATAGATTTTCATATCTGGCAACCATTCTCTCATTCCCTCCGATAATAACAATACTCATAGCTGTATCTCCTTTCTGGTTAGTTTTTTCTAACCATGTGATTAAAAAAAACGACAGAATTCTTCTGTTCGCTGCTGTTGCTGTTTCTGTGATTTTGTCGATGTCATAAATTAGTTTTAACTAACTACTATAATACTCATTTTTTCTTATTTGTCAATAGGTTTTTGAAATTTTTTCCTTTCATGAGCCAATTGACCGGATTGACCCCATACAGCTTTTCTGTTAGAGTGTTTTTAAAATATAAAAGGAGATGAACCTATGAAACTGCTTTTTACTGATCTGGACGGAACACTGTTAAAAGATGATAAATCTATTTCCCCGGAAACTCTTTCCGCAATAAGACAGGCAGCAAAAAATGGAAATCTGACTGTCATCACCACCGGACGCTCCCTGTCCTCCGCGCTTCCCTACATCCGCCAGTTAAAAGAGATTCAGGATCCCTGTTATGCTATTACTTACAACGGCGGTCTGATCTACGACTGTACCAGAGAAGAGATTCTGTATAAAAGAACGATTCCCCTTCCCTATGTCAAATATATTTTCCAGCAGGCAGAAAAATTCGGCATCCACTGCCAAACATACGAAAACGGTATTGTCCTTGCACCAAGAGACCGGGAAGAACTCCGGGAGTATGAGGAACATTCCAGGATGCCGGTCAGGATTGATCCCCGCCTTCTGGATCATTTAAAAGAAGAGCCGGTGAAAGTCCTCACCTCCTGTCTGACAGACCGGGAACTCCATGACCGATACCGCCGTTCTCTGACCCAATGGGCTAAGGGAAAAGTCTCTGTCTTCTTCTCCAATGAACACTACATGGAACACGTCCCGGAAGGTACCTCCAAAGGTGCAGCAATCCTCTGGCTCTGTGACCGGCTTAGTGTCTCTGTAGAGAACACCGTAGCTGCCGGAGATGCAGAAAATGACATTGCCATGCTCTGTACCGCCCACATAGGTGTCTGTATGGCAAACGGTGCCTCAGAGGTCAAGAATCATGCGGACTACATTACTCTCTCTGACAACAATCACGATGGAATCCGGGAGATCATTGAAAAATTTATAGAAAATTCATGAAGAATCCCTTTATTCTTCTCATAAACTGGATTATAATGGAGAAAATATGAAAGAACAGCAGCAGGGAAGATTTTTCTTTCCAGACGGACATGTCTGCCTGCGCAGACATTACCAGCAATAGGCGGACTCTATATGCGAACCATCTATTGTCATGAATCATGAAAGGAATATGGATATGGGAAATTTTGGAAAAAAAATGATTGGTTTTGGTATTCTGGGCGCAGCTGCCGGCGCGGCAGTCTATTACTTCCAGAAGAAAAAAGAGGAAAATCCTGATCTGCAGGAAGAATTCGCAGATTTCCAGGACAATGTCAAAGAGACTGCGGCTTCCGCAGTAAACGTAGCGGTAAAATTAAAAGAGGCCGTGGAAAAATCCGTAGATGACGCGGTTTCCAAAGTAAAGGAACATACCGATGATTTCGTGGATGACGATATCTTTGAGGATGAAGATGCCAGCCTGGAGGATGATCTTTCAGACTTGGCTGAAGATGCCCAGAAGACAGCAGACGATCTTAAGGATAAAGCCAAAGATATGGTCTCTGACTTAAAAGATAAAGCTGAAGAGGCCGTGGAAGACATAAAAAAAGCTGCTGCAGATCCAGGCAACACACAGAGTTCTCAGGACAGCAGCAAGGAATAATCTCTTCTTCTGTACTTTCTTTTTGCAGGCGGTGTGCTGAAGTATACCCGTTCTTTTCAATGGCGGTCGTGCCGGGCAGATATCTGTCCGGCACGACCGCCTCTCTATTATCCTAAAACATTTCAGAAAACAACTTGTACCAGGATCATATAAAACACAGTTCCCCCTGCAATGGACAAAAGCATCTGCCGTTTCCATTTATGAAGAGCGATCACAAGGAGTACGGCCAACAGCTGAGGAATCCCGTGGTTTCCCGTAAGAACAGATACGTCCTTGAGAGAATAGACCACCAGCATGCCGAAAACAGCGGCGGGAAGTACTTTTCCCAAATAACGGACATATCCCGGTGTCTCTTTTCCCGGCGGAAATACCAGAAAAGGGAGGAACCGTGTAAGCAAAGTCCCCAGCACTACCATGGCAATAGTAACGATCTGCTGTGTCAGTGTCATTGTTTTTCCTCTCCTTTCCTTTCCTCCAGACAGGGACGAAGCAGCGTCAGTGCTGCCAGGATCATCAGCATGGCAGGAATGATAAAATTCTCACTGCCGAAAATCACCAGGCACAAAAGAGAGATCCCCAGCCCTGCCAGTGAGCTGGTATGACTCTTCTCTTTGAGCCACTGCTCCAGAAAGATCACTACAAACATGGCGGTCATGACAAACTCTAACCCTTCTGTATCAAACTGAATAAAAGAGCCAAAGATTCCGCCCAAAGCGGCGCCTGACACCCAGTAGATATGATTCAGGAGAGTGACAAAAAACATAAACCATCCCTTATCCACATCCTCAGGAATCTTAGCCGTATAATTGATGGAAAAAGTTTCATCACACATTCCAAAGATCAGATAAATCTTCTTTCTTCCCACGCCCCGAAAGCGATCCAGCATGGAAATTCCATAAAACAAATGCCTGGCATTGATCATCACTGTCATCACCAGCGCCTGAATGGGATTAAAACTTCCCAGCAGCATACTTACAGCCACAAACTCCACAGATCCGGCAAAGACCGTCATGCTCATCAGCAGAGGATACCAGAAGCTGAACCCGGATACATTCATATAGATCCCATAGGTCATCCCCAGAAACCAGAAACCGGCAAAGATGGGAATTGTATAGGGAAAGGCGCAGAGAAATGCTTTCTTTAAGATCAGGAATTTCCCCTTTTCTGAAATCCGCCTCATCTGCCTGTCTCCTGAACTTCACCGATTTTTTCCATGATCTGCCGTTTATACTCCAGGAAGTTTTCCGTCAGATTAAAATCCTCTCTTCTTGGCTTCGGCTCTGTGATCAGAATCTCTTCTGTGATCTTTCCGGGTTTTCCTGTCAGCAGATAAATCCTGTCAGCCAGAAGTATGGCCTCATCGATATCATGAGTGATAAAGATGGTAGACAGGTGAATCTGCTCCATAACCTTTAAATACCATTTGTGCATGGCGCTCTTTGTCAGTGTATCCAGGGCAGAAAAAGGTTCATCCAAAAGGGCGATCTTCTGGGAAAACATATATGTCCGCAAAAGAGCCGCCCGCTGCCGCATACCTCCGGAAAGCTGTGCCGGATACTGTTTCTGGGTGCCCTCCAACCCGAACTCCTGAAAAAAAGGCTGTATCTTTTCTCGCGCTGCTTTTTTCTTTTCCCCTTTGATCAGCAGGGGCAGCGCCACATTATCCTCTATGGTCCTGTAGGGAAGGAGCAGGTCTTTCTGAAGCATATAGCTGACTTTTCCTGGCTTCCCTGTAATCTCCTCCCCGTCCAGAAACACCTTTCCTTCATCAGGCAGCAGCAATCCGGAGATCACATTAAAAAGGGTGGTCTTGCCTCCGCCGCTGACTCCCAGCAGCGCTACCAGTTCTTTTTCATGAAGCTGCAGGGAAATATTTTCAAGAACAGGGACACCGTCAAAAGATTTGCTCACCTGTTCCACTTTCAGTTCCGCCATTTTCTTTCCAGCCTTTCCCTGCCCTATTCCGGCAGATAATCATTGGAGAATCCTGTATTTTCCGGTATCTCTGTCTCTGACAGTCCGTTCTCATTCAGCCATGTATAAAACCCGTTCCATCTTTCCGGATCTATATATCCCCAGCGTTCTGCATCTGCCTGATACTGGTCCGCCAGATATTCCTGGCTAGCCTTTACCAGCTCTGCATCCAGCTCCGGAGAAGCCTCACATAATATCTGGGCTGCCCCGTCCGGATCCTCTATGGTAAATTCATATCCCTTTTTCAGTGCCCTTAAAAAAGCTTTTGCTGTGTCAGGTTCTTCTTCCAGGAAATCGTTATTGGCAATGATGACCGGGGTATAATAGTCAAAAGCCGGATTGATGTCCTTAAAAGCAAAATAATCGGTCTCCAGACCTGCCACTTCCGTGGCGATCCCCGCCCAGGCATAGAATACCCAGATCGCGTCCACAGACTTTGACTTCAGAGCAGATACTTCGTCTGTCACGGTGCTGGGGATCAGTTCTACCTTGCTGAAATCGCCGCCGTCTTGTTCCACCACATTTTCCACCATTGCTTTTTCAATCGGAGCGTCCCAGGTAGCATATTTTTTTCCTTCCATTCCTTTTGGCCTGTCCATGCCCTCTCCTTTTCTGGAGATAATCCCGGAAGTATTATGCTGTACCACTGCTGCAATGGCTGTGTTCGGAAGCTCATTTTCTCCCACAACTCCCGGCGCCATAGTATCCTGGAAGGAAACTCCCACCTGTGCCTTTCCGGAAGCCACCAGAGCATCCGCTCCGTCCTCAGGAGGCTGCACGATCTCTACCTCAAGTCCTTCCTCCGCAAAATATCCTTTTTCCTGCGCCACATACAGTCCTGTATGATTGGTGTTGGGCGTCCAGTCCAAAACGAAAGTCAGCTTCTCCAGCTCCTTTTCCTGGTCCGTGCCTTGCTCCTGTTTTCCGGTCCCCTGACATGCAGTCATGGAAAACAGCATACCAGCGGATAAAAATACTGCCAATAATTTCTTTTTCATTTGTCTGTTCTCTCCTATTTTTTGTTTTCCCAGGGCATGCATTTTTTCTGCAGAAGATCTACCAGCTTCATCAAAAGCAGGCTGATGACGGAGATAAGGAAGATCACCGCAAACATTTTATCAAAGGCAAACGCCTTCTTCACCCTTGTCATATACACGCCGAGTCCGTTAAAGCCTCCCAGCCATTCTGAGATCACCGCTCCCACTACAGAATAAGAAGCAGAGATTCTCAGGCTTGCAAAAAACTGCCCCATAGAACCCGGAAGTTTAATGCAGCGGAAAATCTGAAACTCTGAAGCTCCCATAGAGCGCATCAGATTCAGCATATCCTTATCTGCCGATTTAAATCCGTCCAGCAATCCCACCGTAACCGGAAAAAAAGTTACAATGACGATCAGGATCACCTTTGGCAGCATTTCATAGCCGAACCACAAAACCAAAAGAGGAGCTATGGCTACTGTGGGAACGGTCTGGGTCACTACGATCAGCGGATAAAAGGCCTTGTAGAGCCTGTCGAAACGATCCATGAGAACTGCCATGACAAATCCCACCAGAACACCGCAGAGAAGTCCCAGTGCCGCCTCTGTAAGGGTCACCCTGGAGTTTTCCATCAGCAGGGGAAACTCACTTACAAATGCCTGCAGCACCTCCACCGGGGAAGGAAGCATATAATTAGGTACCAGTCCTGCCATGGAGACTGCCTGCCAGAGGATCAGGATCAATCCCAGCGCAGCAGCAGCCCACAGCTTACTGGTGATGTTTTGAAACTTTTTTCTCAATGGTAAGCACATCTCCTTCTGGTTTATAGCTGACCTTGATATAAGCCGCAACAGAAGGCGCCCCTGCCTTGACGGCAATGTGCTGGCATTCCTTTACAATATCCATCAGCGCGTCATAGTCTCCTTCGATGGTGGTTTCAAACGGTCCTACATAATAATTAAAACCTGTACTCTTAATATAGGCGATCACCTCATCAACAATCCTGATCAGTTCCTCATCATTCTTTGCAGCCGGTAATGACTGAATTGCTACACTTGCGTTCATTTTCGTATTCTTCCTTTCTCTTGAAAATTATGAATAATTTCGTCCGCCGGTTTTCTCTTCTGACACCGTTTGTCCCGGTCATCTTTCACCAACGTTCCTATTTCTTCTGACAGAAAAAAACTGCCAGGTACATACCTGACAGAAGTATCTGCATTCCGGGATCCGATGCTTCCTCAGCACCTTCCCATCTGCACTATCGATTTTGCTTCCTACGCTGGCATTACCCAGATCAGGTATGTGGGTCTAAAACGAAACTGGTTTTATTCTCAGCCGGACTTTCTCCAGCTCCCCATTCCTTGTACAGTCTACTCTAATTTACAGGATGTGTCAATTGTTTCCTCTTTACAAAATGCTGGATTAATTCATTTTCCGAAATTCCAGGGGCGTCACTCCCACCATCTTCCTGAACATTGCCGTAAAATGACTGGCGTCCAGAAATCCCACCCTTACTGAAATTTCCTGCACTTCCATCCTGGGCGCGCACAGGAGCAGTTCTTTCGCCTTATTGATCCGGTAAGCGGTCAGATACTCATAAGCGGAACAGCCCATGAACCGACGGAACAGCCTGGAAAGATACTGGGGCGTCACATATACTTTCCCGCTTAACTCCTGTATGGAGATCTGCTCACCATAGTGAAGTTCCATTTCTTTTAATACGGGCTCCACATATCTTTTATACAAAGGATCCTGTGCCAGAGAATGGCTGTATACTCCGTTTACAAACTGCATCAGCAGTGTATAACAGTCAATGGAAAGCTCCTTGGCGTCAAGGGGCGGATTCTCATATTTCTTCAGGATTCCGGCGATCAGTTTTCCTATCCCGGCTCCCTGTTCCCTGTCCACAAAAATCACCTGACGGTTGTCCAGGATTCTGGCAATGCTGCTTTCTATGGTTCCTGTAAGTGTAAAAAATGCAGTTCTCCACCCTTCACTCCCGCTGTAGGCATGCCGGATAAAAGGCGCGATCAGCACTCCCTCACCCTGATTCAGCAGATATTCTTGTCCCTGTATAGTAATTTTTCCCACCCCTTCTTCGGTCTGGAGATAATGATAATGAGGATACCCTTTCGGTCTGGATACCGGGACCTGCTGCCAGTGATTTCCGATAGAATCCAGAGTGAACGGTTCTGTAAGAGGTGTATTTCTAAAATAAATGGGCATATTTTTCACCTGTTTCAAAATGTTATAGTATTTAGCCTAACATATCATACAAACTTCCCTTTTTCAATGGTAAAATACAAATAGTTGCAATCAACAGAAAAACAGCGGATACTTTTATCCGGCATGACAGATCAGGAGGAAAACAATGAAGGAATTTGACTATTCTATGGTAAAAAATCCGGAATATTTCAAAGACAACTGTCTGGAAGCCCATTCCAGCCATAAATATTACGGTTCCCTCGCACAGATGGATGCCCAGGAAGAAACGTTCAAACACAGCTTAAACGGCATCTGGAAATTCCATTACGCAAAAAATTACAAAAGTACGATCCCCGGATTCGAAAAGGAGGATTACTGCTGCAGATCCTGGGACGACATCCGTGTCCCTGCCCATATCCAGATGGAAGGCTACGATGTACCTCAGTATGCCAATGTTCAGTATCCCTGGGAAGGCAAAGAAATGATAGTGCCAGGAGAAATCCCGGAAAAATTCAACCCTGTAGCAAGCTATGTAAAATATTTTGAAGTGCCGGAAAATATGAAAGGAAAGAGAGTTTTTGTCTCCTTCCAGGGTGCTGAAAGCGGACTTGCTCTGTGGCTCAACGGAACCTTCGTGGGATACAGTGAGGACAGCTTTACCCCCTCTGAATTTGAACTGACTCCTTATTTAAAAGAAGGAGAAAATAAACTTGCAGCACAGGTCTTCAAATGGACCAGCAGCAGCTGGTGTGAGGACCAGGACTTTTTCCGTTTCTCCGGTATTTACCGTGACGTATATTTATACACCATTCCGGAAGTCCATGTAAAGGATCTCCGGGTAAGAACACTTTTGGATGATACCTTTACGCAGGCAGATCTGGAGCTGGTGTTAAAAGCAGAAGGAAAAGGAAAGGCAAAGATCACTCTGCTTGATAAAGAAGAAGCTGTCTCCTCCTGTGAAACTGACCTGGACGGAGAGACCACCTGTGCAATGAAGGTGAAACATCCAAAGCTTTGGAGTGCTGAGGATCCTTATCTCTATCATCTTCTCATAGAAGTGCAGAATGAAAACGGAGAGCTTACCGAAGTCATTCCCCAGCATGTGGGCTTCCGCCGCTTTGAGATGAAAAACACCATCATGACCTTAAACGGAAAACGCATTGTCTTTAAAGGTGTCAACCGCCATGAGTTCAGCTCTCTCACCGGACGCCAGGTGAGACGGGAGGACGTGGTAAAAGATATCGTCACCATGAAACAAAATAATATCAACGCTATCCGTACCTCCCATTATCCTGATGATGTAATGATCTATGATCTGTGCGATGAGTACGGTCTTTACATGATCGCAGAAAACAATATGGAATCCCACGGTTCCTGGGATACAGTAAAGGAAAATTCCGGGGAATACGATGCTGTTGTTCCCTGTGACAAACCGGAATGGCTGGGCATGATGTTGGACCGTGTCAATTCCATGTACCAAAGAGACAAGAATCATCCGGCCATCCTTATCTGGTCCTGCGGAAATGAATCCTTCGGCGGAAAGGACATCTATGAAATGTCCCAGTTCTACCGGAAAAACGATCCCACCAGGCTGGTTCACTACGAGGGTGTATGCCATGACCGCCGCTACAACGACACCAGCGATATGGAAAGCCAGATGTACCCAAGCGTGGAGAGCATCAAGGCTTTTCTGGAAAAGGACAGGAGCAAACCCTTTATCTGCTGTGAATACACACACGCCATGGGAAATTCCTGCGGAGCCATGCACAAATACACGGATCTGACTGACACAGAGCCATTGTATCAGGGCGGTTTCATCTGGGACTACATCGACCAGTCCATTGACAAGAAAGACCGCTACGGAAATACCTACCAGGCATACGGCGGAGACTTCGACGACCATCCCTGTGATTATAATTTCAGCGGAAACGGCATTGTATACGGACAGCACAGAGATCCTTCTCCCAAAATGCAGGAAGTAAAGTTCAATTATCAGAACATCACCGCAGATGTTACGGAAGAAGTGGTAACAGTAATCAACAAAAACCTTTTTGTAAACACTGACTCCTTTGACTGTGCAGTAACACTGAAAAAAGACGGAATGCTGATAAAAACAGCCGTCCTTCCTACCCACACCGCACCTTTGAGCCGGGATGTCTATGACCTTCCCATTCCAGTGCAGACACTGCCGGGAGAATACACGGTTACCGTATCTTTCCGGTTAAAAGAAGATACCCTCTGGGCGGCAAGAGGGCATGAAGTAGCTTTCGGAGAGTATACTTATCAGGTATCCGGTAAAGAAGAAGCACACAAAGGAACTTTCGAAGTAATTGACAGCATCCACAACCTGGGCGTGAGAGGAGAAAACTTTGAAGTCATGTTCTCTTATTTAAACGGAGGTCTTGTTTCCTACCGCTTCGGCGGCGTGGAAATGATCAAGATGATCCCCAGGCCAAACTTCTGGAGAGCGCCTACCGATAACGACGACGGCAACCTGATGCCCATGCGCTATGCACAGTGGAAGATCGCCAGCATGTACCTCTCCCACAAAAAGCCTGGGAATGCTCCAGCTCCAGATGTCATGCTCCCGGAAAAAGAAATCACAGACAACTATGTAAAAATCACCTTCACCTACTGTATGCCCACCACCCCGGCATCGGAATGCAGACTTTCCTATAAAGTATACGGAGACGGCTACATTGAGACTCAGCTTCACTACACACCGGTAGCGGAGCTTGGCGATATGCCGGAATTCGGGGTAATGTTCAAGCTGGACGCGGACTATGACCAGGTTTCCTGGTACGGCATGGGACCGGAGGAGACTTACGAAGACCGCTGCCAGGGTGCGAAGCTTGGCATATACAGCAATGAAGTGAACGACAATATGGCAAAATACTTAAATCCTCAGGAATGCGGCAACAAAACCGGCGTGCGCTGGGCAAAAGTAACGGATAAAAGAGGAAGAGGAATGCTTTTTGAAGGCGTCAAAATCAACTTCTCCGCACTGCCCTATACACCTCATGAACTGGAAAACGCAAGACATGACTTTGAACTTCCCGCCGTACACTACACCGTTGTGCGGGTCTCCAAACAACAGATGGGTGTAGGCGGTGATGACAGCTGGGGCGCAAAGACTCATAAAGAATACCTGCTTCCTGCAGATAAAGATGTGGACTTTGTATTCGGATTTAAAGGTATTTAGTCTTTGTAACCGTCTGATAAAAAGTTTATGAAACCTTCTATATTATACAAAAGCGCTGCTCCTGCCGACGGTTTTTCCGCCGGTTGGGAACAGCGTTTTCTCCTTTCAAAAAGTGCAGAAACCATTGTTTTTAAATTCCACTGGCTCCATAGTTCTTCAGTACTCTCGCAGAAGGATCATCCACCTGACATCCCTCCCAGTTTTTGTTAGGCATCCAGAAATCCACGATCATCCGGCTCTGTCCCGGATAATACTGTTCAAAGATCTCCCGGTACAGCAGAGATTCCTTGGTAAAGGGCACTGCATGCGAATATTTCTTTACTTTTTTTTCAAACTCTTCATCCGTATATTGCGTTTCTGCATATTCCTTCAGATCATCCACCATAGAATGCCCCACCGCATCAGAAAAAGCCGCCTTCTCTCTCATGAGAATATCGTAAGGCAGATAGTCACCCTCAAAAGCATGGCGCAGAAGGTATTTCCCCTTGTTGTACACATTCATTTTTTTTGCGGGATCCAGACTCATGACATAGGAAACAAAGTCCAGATCACCGAACGGCACTCTGGCTTCCATGGAATGTACGCTGATGCACCGGTCAGCCCGGAGAACATCGTACATATGCAGCTCATGGACACGTTTTACAGATTCTTTCTGAAATTCTTCCGGGGAAGGTGCAAAATCCGTGTATTTATATCCGAACAGCTCATCGGAAATCTCCCCTGTGAGGAGCACACGTACATCTGTAGTCTCATGAATGGCTTTGCACACCAGATACATGCCGATAGAAGCACGGATGGTGGTGATATCAAAAGTTCCCAGCGCCCGGATCACATGGGGAAGGGCTTCCAGTACCTGTTCTCTTGTAATGATTACTTCTGTGTGATCGCTTCCGATATAGTCTGCCACCTCTTTGGCATATTTCAGATCAATGGCGTCTTTTTCCATACCAATGGCAAAGGTGCGGATCGGTCTTTCTAAAATCCTGGCAGAAACCGCGCAGACCAGAGAAGAATCCAGACCTCCGCTTAACAAAAATCCCAGGGGTGCATCAGCGTCCAGACGTTTTTCAATACCATAAACCAGCTTTTCCCGGATTTTTTTACAGATGGTTTCCAGGTCATCTTCACACACTTCTTTTACCTCTGTGATATCTCTGTAGCAGATGAATTCTCCATCCTTATAATAATGTCCCGGCGGGAAGGGCATAATCTTATCTGTAAGTCCCACCAGGTTCTTTGCCTCACTGGCGAAGAGAATGGATCCGTCTGCAGCATAACCGTAATACAGCGGACGGATCCCGATAGGATCCCGGGCCGCCAGGTAAGACTCTGTCTCCCCGTCATAGAGGACCAGGGCATACTCTGCGTCCAGCATGGCAAACATTTTTGTCCCAAATTCTTCGTATAAAGGAATCAGGATCTCGCAGTCACTCTCGCTTTCAAAAAAATATCCCTTTCTTTCCAGTTTTTTCTTAATCTTCCGAAATCCATAGATTTCACCGTTGCAGATGATCTGTCTGTTCCCGCGGGTAAACGGCTGCATTCCTTCTTCTGTCATCCCCATAATGGCAAGGCGGTGAAAGCCCATGATCCCATGCCCGTTTTTCAATACTCTTGTACTGTCCGGTCCTCTGGATACCGTACGATCAAATCCTTCCATAAATTTCTCCATATCAGCGGCGTCTGAACACCATGCCATAATTGAGCACATATGCAATTTCCTCCCTGTTTCTGATTTTGTCTTATAAAAAAGAAAAAGGAACTGCAAGCCTTATCACGGCTGCAGCTCCTTTGCTGTCTGTCGATGTGCACATTATAAAACGAATCTGCCTGTGCTGTCAATGTCTTTTTTTATTGTTTCTGATATTTCTCTGAAAGTCCCGCTTTTTTATCTTTCCTAACGAAAAAATTTATTTAAAGTTCTCCCGGATATCCCATACTTTTTTTAAGTTCCGCACTGCCTCTCTGATCTCCTCTTCTCTCAGACAGGCATAACCTAAAACTACTGTACTTTCCTGTATCTTTTTCTTCCTGCTGATCTGGTATTCCGACAGTCCATAGACTCGTATACCTGCTTTTCCTGCCCTCTGAACTGCCTCTTGCTCACTAAGACCGTTTTTCAGCCTTACCAGGAGATGGACTCCTGCGTTTTCTCCCGAGACTTCGGCAATGTCTCCCAGTTCTTTTAATTCCCGCAGCATCAGGTCATGTTTATTCTTATACACAGCACGCATACGGTTCAGATGTCTTTCATAGTTTCCTTCTTTTAAAAACAGCTCCAGAATCTTCTGGTCTGCTCTGGAAACTGTCACAGCAAAAAGTCCTCCTCTGTTCTGATACCGCTGCATCAGCCTGACAGGAAGCACCATATAGCTGACACGGACCGAAGGTGCTAAGGATTTGGAAAAAGTCCCCATATAGATCACACAGTCATTTCCGTCAAACCCCTGAAGAGCAGGCACAGGCTTTCCCTTGTACCGGAATTCACTGTCGTAATCATCCTCAATGATGTAACGCTCCTCTCCCCTGGCCGCCCAGGCAAGGAGTTCCATCCTTCTTTTTAAAGGCATCACCATTCCCATGGGAAACTGGTGGGACGGCATCACATAGGCAGTATCCGCCCCGGAAGCTTCCAGATCCTCTGTCTTCATTCCCTGACTGTCCTGCCCCACTGCCTCGATCCTAAATCCAGTATACCGAAAGTCATAATAAGCGCTTAAATAAGTAGGATTCTCCATACCCATCTTTCTTCCGCTTCCAAGAATGGTCCCAAGAAGCAAAAGCAGATAGTCATTTCCCGCGCCTACCAGAATCTGTTCCGGAATGCACCGGACGCCTCTTGCCTGATAGAGGTATCCTGCAAGGGCTTCTCTTAATCCCGGCTCCCCGCAGGGATCTCCGGGCTTATACAGCTGATCTTCCCCCTCTGCCAGGGCACGTCGCGCCAGTTTTCTCCACAGATTGTGGGGAAAACCGCCGGGGGCAATCCCATCCAGAGCAAAGTCTGTCTCATAGTCTTCCTTTTCTCCTGCAGCCAGCCTTTCTCTCTTTGCTGTATCCTCCTGCTCATCCGCTTTCCTGGCCTCTCCTGGAAAATACATCCCGTCAATCTCACAGACATAATAGCCTTTGCAAGGCAAAGACTCAATATACCCTTCCGACACCAGCTGGCCATAAGCCAGATCCACTGTGCTTCTGCTGACTCCCAGATTTTGCGCCATCCCCCTGGCTGAGGGGAGCTTTTCTCCCGGCTTCAGCCTTCCTTTGCGGATCTGTACTTTCAGATACTCACAAATCTGCTGATAGACTGGATCTCTGCTCCTGGAATCCAGGGGAATTAAAAAGGTACTCACGGATTTAATTTAAAGGAACTTTTCAGAGAAACGATCCTGTTAAATACTGGCTTTTCAGATGTGGTATCATGGCAGTCCACACAGAAGAATCCATTCCTCACAAACTGGAATCTGTCATATGGCTGTGCCTTGCCAAGCTCCGGCTCCACATAGCATTTTTCCATCAAAGTAAGAGAATTTGGATTTAAATTCAGACTTCCGTCCTCTTTGTTATATACGCCTTTTTCCTCATCCACAATATTTTCATACAGACGGCACTCCGCTTCCACTGCTGTCTGTGCACATACCCAGTGAATCGTTCCTTTTACCTTTCTTCCGTCCGGAGAATTTCCGCCTTTAGAAGCCGGATCGTAGGTGCAGTGGATCACAGTCACATTACCGTCCTGGTCTTTTTCACAGCTGGTGCATGTAACAAAATAAGCGTTCATCAGGCGCACTTCATTTCCCGGATAAAGACGTTTATATTTCTTTACAGGAACTTCCATAAAGTCTTCTCTTTCAATATAAAGCTCTTTTCCAAAAGGAACCATGCGGGAACCCAATTCAGGATTTTCCATGTTGTTTGGCACTTCCAGTTCCTCTGTCTGGCCTTCCGGATAATTGTCTATCACCAGTTTCACCGGATCTAAAACCGCCATCATACGGGGCGCTTTCATCTTCAGGTCTTCCCTGATGCAGTATTCCAGCATAGCATAGTCCACAGAGCTGTTTGCCTTGGATACACCGCACAGTTCTACAAATTTCTGGATAGACTCCGGAGTAAAACCTCTTCTCCTCAGAGCTGCGATGGACACCAGACGGGGATCATCCCAGCCGTCTACGATTCCGTCCTCCACCAGTTTTTTAATATATCTTTTTCCTGTTACCACATTGGTCAGATACAGTTTGGCAAATTCAATCTGTTTGGGAGGATGCGGATATTCCAGTTCTGTCACTACCCAGTCGTAGAGAGGTCTGTGATCCTCAAATTCCAGAGTACAGATGGAGTGTGTCACACCCTCGATAGCATCCTCAATGGGATGGGCAAAATCGTACATAGGATAGATGCACCACTTATCTCCTGTGTTATGGTGTGTCATATGCGCCACACGGTAGATGACCGGATCTCTCATATTAATATTAGGAGACGCCATGTCGATCTTTGCACGGAGTACTTTAGTCCCATCCTCAAATTCCCCGTTTTTCATTTTCTCAAATAACTCCAGATTTTCCTCCACACTTCTGTTTCGGTAAGGGCTTTCCTTTCCCGGCTCTGTGAGAGTTCCTCTGTACTCACGTATCTCCTCTGCACTCAGATCACAGACAAAGGCTTTGCCTTTTTTGATCAGCTTTACTGCTGCCTCATACATCTGGTCAAAATAGTCAGATGCAAAGTACAGACGGTCTCCCCAGTCTGCTCCCAGCCATTTGATATCTTCCTTGATGGACTCTACAAACTCCACCCTTTCCTTTGTAGGATTGGTATCATCAAAACGCATATTGAATTTTCCATGATATTTCTGTGCCAGCCCATAGTTCAACAGAATGGACTTTGCATGTCCTATATGCAGGTATCCGTTTGGCTCCGGAGGAAATCTGGTGCAGATTTCCTCATACTTTCCTTCTGCCAGGTCTTTTTCTATAATCTGTTCAATAAAATTTTTTGAAACGGTTTCTTTTACTGTTTCGTTTTCCACTTGTTTCTCCTCCATCTATCCTGATTTTCCGCAGAAAACTGCAGAATCCTGTATGTTTTTTGGCTTAAGGAATATACTACCATAAATTTCTTTATTTTCAAAGGCTTTGCTTTACTTTTTTGCCGGATTTGCCCCTGTCATTCCATCACCATAAAGTTTGCCGTTGCCGTAGCAATGAGTTTTCCTGTTTTCTCTGACCGGCATGTCACATGGACATTGCATACATGCCTTCCTGCACGGTCCACACAAGCAGTGACAAGAAGAGCATCCTGGGCAAGCCCCGGAGACAGATAGTTTATGTTTAAGTTAATAGTAGGTGTCTGCACACTTCCTCCTCTGACTGCTCGGACTGCTGTCCCGCATGCCGTATCAATAGCTGTGGCGATCATGCCTCCATGCATGGTAGACATGTGATTCAGTTCCCATCTTTGAATGGGAAAACGCAGGGTAACACTTTTTTTCTCATAACTGCAGGAATAAAATTCCACCTGCATTCTTGCGTATAAATGATCCGCATCCTTTGGGTACAACTTCTCCATGGTAGCTCTTACTTCTCTCTCCATTGCCTGCTGCATGGTTTCTTCCATTTTTTTCCTCCTGTTCTTCTCGTTGTTTCTATTCTCCTAATACCGTACTTCCAGCAGGGTAAGTCCTCTTGCCGGAGCTGTAAATCCTGCCGCTTCTCTGTTTTTCCTTTCCAGGATCTCTTTCATCTCTTCCGGGTTTCTTTTTCCTCTCCCCACTTCAATCAGGGTTCCTGTAAGAATCCGGACCATATTATAGAGGAAACCGTTTCCTGTATAGGTAATGACAATTTCCTGGGCAAATTTCTCCACCTGGACTGCATATAAAGTCCTGACTGAAGATTTTTTCATCTTTTTATTAGAACAAAAACTTTTAAAATCATGAGTGCCTATAAGAAATCCGGCAGCTTTCTTCATTGCCTCTGTATCCAGATACTCGTGGAGAGGACACTGATATTTTCTTTCAAACACATTTTTATGATGCCCGGCAGCAATTCTGTACTGATATACTTTCTCTCTGGCATTTAAGCGGCTGTGGAATCGTTCTTCCGCCTGGGATACCTGCACGATCTCTATATCCTCAGGAAGATAATGGTTCATGTACCGGCAGATTTCCTCACAGGATTTTTCAGTATCCATCCGGGCGTTTGCCACCTGTCCTCTGGCATGTACACCTGCGTCTGTCCTCCCTGCTCCCTGTATGGAAACTTCTTTTTCTGTCATTTTTCTAAGGACCTCTTCAATCTTGCCCTGGATGGTGTTCTCTGTGTCTTTCTGCTTCTGCCAGCCTCCGTATCTGGTTCCGTCATACTGAATATCAAAACGGTAATTCATAGTTTTTCTGGATCTTCCTTTCCGGCTTATCTCTCCGTACAGACAAAAAAGAGGCGCTGTTCCTGATCTCAGCACCTCTTTTTCTCTTTGTATCAGAGCTGCGCCTCCGTGCATCATACACTGCTGAGGCTTCTGCCTTTTATTTATTTCATGAGGTATACATCTGCATAATTTACACCAAGAGCGTTTGCTCTGTCATGGTCGTCGACATAGATATCAATCCGGTTGCCCTGGATCGCTCCGCCGCAGTCTTCTGCAGTAAATACGTGGCCATTAATGATAACCTGGGTTCCGTATGGAATCACATCCGGATCTACTGCTATGGTCTGACCCTCTATTACCGGAGTTCCTGTAGCCGTAATTCCTGTCTCTATATCACAGCAGAGCTCGCAGGAGCAATAGTAAGTGAGCTTAAAGTTGCCGAGGTAATCTCCATACATGTCTTCTGTAGCATTCACCTCTGCAATATCACCACTTCCGTATACAGTCTGAGTATCATCCAAAATCCTGGTTGCCCACACTGCATTGTCATAATTTACATTTCCCTGTACAATACCGTAATTTGTTCCCATTGCTTCTACGGTCTTACCGTCTCCGGCATAAATAACTACATGGTAAATGTATCCATCTCTTGCATAAAAGATCAGATCTCCCGGCTGCGCATCTTCCACAGCAATCTTGGTACCGTACTGCGCCTGATCCTCTGCCACACGGGGAAGCTCATATCCATACTGTCTGTATACACTCTGTACAAAACCTGAGCAGTCAGCACCGTCTGTCAGACTGGTTCCTCCCCATACATACGGATTTCCGATAAACTGAGAAGCAAACTCTACCACAGAGCTTCTCATCTCTCCTCCCGGAACACCGGATTTAATGGACGTCAGGGTATAATAGCATGCTCCGTTTTCTTCCGGCTCAATGAGCTTGTCCGCTTTTGTAAAGTTATCCTCTCCTATGGTCTCCACATACTGTGTAGTTTCTTCTCCGTACTGGATATACTCTCTGCTGACAAATCCCCGTACATCTCCAGATTCAATATATACCCAGTCTGTATCTTTGTCTGCCAGGATATAACACAGACTGTTGTAAGGCAGAGTACCTACGATCCTGCTGTCTGTGCCTTTTCCTTCCCGGACATTTAACAGGCTTGCGGTAGTAACTGCATAATCTTTGTCCACAACCGTCCGGTTGACCGTAGATCGCGTATGCAGAAATGCCCCGTTTTCTGTCCGCGGTACCAGTTCCTCTGCAATGGGAGCAACGGTCTCAATACCTGTATATTCTGTCTGTTCCTTTTCTGCTTTTTCTTTCGCCGCTTTCTGGTAAGCCTCTAAAATTTCCTGGGCTTCTCCTCCGGTAAAGACTTCTTCCGCCTTTACAAAACCTCTGACTGTTCCTGACTCCACATACAGCCATCCATTTTCTTCTTCTTGGAGAATGTAGCACAAGCCCTGAGTCTTCAGACTTCCCACTGCTCTTGCTTCGTCTGTCATATCTTCTCTGACAGAAATATCATATTTGGAAAAAGCATATTTTCTTGCAACAGTCCAGAAGCGGAAATCCTCTACAATAACAGGAATCTCGTATATCTGCTGCTGTGCAATCAATTCTTCATTGCTTGCCGGAACACTTTCGCTTACTTCTTCTATAGCTTCAGTAAGAGGTGACCCATTTTCCATCAGTACTACAAAACCATTTTCCAGTACGTACTGTCTGCCGTCCGGAAGCTGATAGCCGGTTCTTGCCTCGTATTCTTCCGGTGTTTCCTGTGCAGGAATCTCTTCCTGAGACTCTTCTGTTGTTTCTGGTGTCTCTTCCTCCGAAGCTTCCGGTGTCTCCGGGGTTTCTTCTTCCGGTGCTTCCGGCGTCTCCGGCGTTTCTTCTTCCGGTGTTTCCGGTGTCTCCGGCGTTTCTTCTTCCGGTGTTTCCGGCGTCTCCGGCGTTTCTTCTTCCGGTGTTTCCGGTGTCTCCGGCGTTTCTTCTTCCGGTGCTTCCGGTGTCTCCGGCGTTT
>PPYE01343396.1_pt1 | contig 40468 bp, 37 predicted proteins | sample 1559881 | NCBI WGS metagenome assembly PPYE01 (sample SAMN08240022, study PRJNA423297) | Human gut metagenome, whole genome shotgun sequencing project. | reverse complement strand
TAAGGAGGAAAATTGAAATGGCGAATGTGAATCAACTTGCACCGTTTATCCTAAAATGGGAAGGCGGTTTCGTGAATGATCCGGCAGACCTTGGAGGTGCTACAAATATGGGTGTGACTATCGGTACGTGGAAGTCATGCGGCTATGACAAGGACGGCGACGGTGATATAGACGTAGATGACCTGCATCTGCTTACCCGTGAGGATGTCGTTAAACGGGTGCTCAAGCCGCATTATTGGGACAGATGGAAAGCTGACGATATTAAATCGCAATCAGTTGCTAATATCCTTGTCGATTGGGTGTGGGCATCCGGTGCACACGGAATAAAGATTCCTCAACGTTTGCTTGGTGTTACTGTGGATGGCATTGTTGGACCTAAGACACTTGCTGCTGTGAATGCCAGGAATCCGCGTGAGTTGTTCGACATGATTAAGATTGCACGGTTTGACTTCGTCGAGGATATATGCCGTTCTCGTCCGGCGAACAATAAATTTAAGAGAGGCTGGATGAATCGGATTAATGATTTAAGGTTCGAGGAATGAAAAAGTTACCGTGGATATTGGTTGTATTGCTGCTTATAGCTTGTGTGACGGCTTGGTTCCGTCCGCATGAGCAGCCTCCGGCAGAAGTTCGTGTAGAGACGAAGATAAAGACGGTTGTCAAGGTAGATACGATGCTTATCTCTGCACCGATGGCTGTGTTCTGGCGTTTCGTGCCGGATGATACGACACGGATAGGTGATACCTTGCTCCATCGCCGACAAGTAGTGTATTCAGACAGTTCGTATCGTGCTGTGGTAAGCGGATATGTTGACCCACGGCTGGATAGTATGACTGTGTATCCGAGAACGGTTTATCAGACGGTGACGAATGATATATACCATCCGGTGGTTGTCAAGCCGAAAAGGAAGCGCTGGGGATTTGGTTTGCAGGCTGGGTATGGTTATCCGGGTGGATGGTATGTCGGTGCCGGAGTGAGCTATGATTTGTGGCAGTGGTAAACATTTGCATAAGAATTTTCATTTATGATTTAAAAACATGGCATTTTGCTATGGTTTAATCATCTTTTTTGTATTCCTTTGCAGGAGGTAACACACAATGAAAACAACAAGTATGCAAATAAAATTTGAAGGGCAAACGCACCAAATAGATGCCAATACACTTATAAGTGCATTGGTGTCTTATCAAGCTATCATCTCAGAGGCCAATAAGGAACTTGGCGGTGGAGTAAAGACTATTGACCTTAAAGTTAATGCTATAGAAAAAGGCTCATTTATTATAGACGTGTCATTAGTGGAGAATCTGCTGAAACAAATATTTTCAGGAGATACAATGGAGTATTTGGCAAATCTTGGTGCAGTTGTCGGTGGAGTATATGCAGCCTATAAGGTGCTTAAAGGTAAGCCTGCAAAAACTGATGATGAAAAAAAAGCGGTAGAAATTAAATATCCGGATGAAAAAGTTAATGTAACATTAAACAATTGTATTGTAAATGTTTACAACCAACCGATGATGCGAGAGGCTGTTTCTAAGTCAATAGAGGCAGCTGATGCGGATGCAAATGTTGAAGGACTTTCAATAGAAAGCAGTACTATAACTCCTCCGGTAACTTTCAAAAGAGATGAATTCAAAGAGTATATATATAATGGCTTTGATGAGGAAAATGCTATACCTGACGAGCAGACAGAAGTTGTTGATGCCCTTCTTACCATTATTGCATTAAATTTTGAACCAGGCAGTCGTTGGCAGTTCATATATAACGGTTTTAAAATTCAGATGATTGTTAAGGATGATGCTTTGATGAAAAAAATTGATGAAGGAGAACGCTTTGGAAAAGGTGATGCTATACATGTTAAAATGAAGATTGTGAAAAGGTATAATGCGACGTATAAAGCATACGAAAACAAATCATATAAGATTATAGAATTTATAGAACACATACTCGCTCCAAAGCAAGACAAATTATTTTAATCTGATATATTCGCCCCGGCTTCCCGTCGGGACTTTTCATATTTATAAAAGAAACGGTATTTGCTTGTTTCAATGAAAACGGAATTGATAGAGAATATAGGTTTTACAGAGGAGGAATACAATGCCAGGACTTTGGGTGAGGATGTTGCCTCCTTTGATGAATTCATAAATGCGATAGTCGCATTTGTGGAAGAAAGTGGCGGCAGTTTGGAGGATGCCGTTGATATGGCGAACGACGCGTATTTTCAATTATAAATGATTAGATAAAGCAATTATGGCAGAAGAAAGTAAATATGCTTACGACGAGGAATCCGTCAAGGCAATAATCGAATGGGCACAAACAGCCCAATTGCCCAAAGAGGTGATGTTAAGTGAGGCAGAACATATTTTTGACACCTCTCTGTATGTTAATGCGAATATATGCGATATTAAGCAGCATTATCCGGATGCTTTTTACAATCCGGCCATTGACCGGTTGTATCGGTTGAAGGAATTTGCAGAAGGGGCGGCTGAATAAGCTGCCTTTTTCCATTTTCCAGGAATTCAGTAATCCATATTGTGTAATTATTCCCCATGTGTGGCACTCAGTTCCACATATTTCCACACATAATTATTCCTTCTTATTTTTATAATATACTGATGTATAATTTGTTATGTGCTAATGTACATAATGGCATGTCGTTTGTCCTATAGTTAATACAAGAACCATATTTATTTACTTAAAACTTACGATTATGAAAAAAGTATTGGTAGCATTAGCAATGGTTATGGGATTAGGCAGTTCAGTAGCATTTGCTTACGTGGTTTCTGGAACACAATCTGTAGAGCAAACTCAGCAAGTTCCTCAGGATGAGTTCACAAAAGTAGAAGTAAAAGACTTGCCTCAGGCAGTTATGAATGTCTTGGCTAAAGACTATGAGGGGGCTGTAATTAAGGAGGCTTTCATTTCCGAGAAAGAAACCGGTAAGATTTATAAGGTTGTGTTGACCATCACCAAGGAAGATCAATCTACTGAAGAAGTAACGGTACTTCTGAATGAAAAAGGAGAAACTGTAGAATGATGGAAACTCTGTAGTGGTTTGGCATCCATCTACAGAGATGATTTGAGATGCTTTTATGTTTATCTCGTTAATACGAAAGGGGCGGCTGAATAGTCGCTCTTTTTGTTTATATTGTAATAATAGTTCGTCTCTTTTTCGTCAGAAATTCCTATTATAGAGGGTTGCTTTATACAAATAATGCTTATATTTGTATTCTAACCCTTATTGTATTATGAATGACAAACAACAACTTCTAATTGATTGTATTTCCCTTCTTCCCGTTATAGGCATTCTGGTTTTGATAACTGTTGCCAATAACCAGCTTGTTACTATGGTTGCTGCCTATGTACTTTGCGGAGAACTCTTATGTGTATTGGTTAGCAGGATATTAAATTTGTACTATATTGATGTGGCTTTTGTTTGGTTGGGCGGGGGTATGCTTTGGTTGTGGTATTGGTTCTGGTTGGAGTCAAGCCATGTAGTGATGGAGATTGTGGAAAAGGCAGTTGAATGAATCGCTTCTTTTTCAGTAAAATTCCCCGTAGCGGCTCAACTACGGGGATGGTGTCAATTTAAAACGCATTATGAGATGCGAATTGAGCCTAATTTCTTGCTTAAATCATTTAGGGCGTGATTTAGTCTCTTCTTTTCGTCTTCGGTAAACTTACTTGGCTTGCCATTAACAATACATCCATTGATTTTGTTGTTTAACCATTGTTTTGATTTGCCGAAATAGTTCTTTGCGATATAAGACAATGAGATGAAACCGCTAATGTCTGCAAGCTGTTGACGTACAGTCAACTCATTTTTGACCTGGTTTAGTTCATCTCCTATCTTTTCATAGCATTGCATGACAAAGTCTGCAATGAGGTCACCGTCACTTTCAGATGGATAAAGCTTATTTATTTCGTCCACTTTCTTTTGGAACTCGGCATCTTTGGTGGGGCTGTCGGAGTTCATTATCTGCTTTAGAACATCCAGTTCCTTTTGTAATCCGTTCATATGTATTTGTTTTTTATTCCCCCCCCCTAAGGGGGAGAATGGTTATTACTTCTTTTCTAATTTTTTTAATGCATCCTCAATCGTTTCAATGTCTTTTTCCAACTGTTTTCTTTGGTCAAGGACTGCGTTCATTTTGCTCTCGCTGATTTTTCGACCACTATAGAAGATGTATTCCAGCATTTTCATTTCCGCTTTCTTCTTCATAAGTAAGTCAAGGAAGAATTCTTTTTCATTCATAATGCTATTCGTTTTAAATTGACTCTGCAAAGATAATATACTTTTGTATATTATACAACTGTTACATGAATTATTTTCGCGCTGATATACAGAATTACATACCCATAAACATCTGCATTTGCGCCCGCATCTCGATGTACGGACGGAACACTTCCGGATTATTCACATATTCTATGACTCTCCGTATTGCCGCATCTGCTTGGTATTGCTTTACACGTACATACGAGTTGATTGTAATGCCGGTTTTGATGGAATGCCCGAGGCAGTATTCTATTATGGGATAGGGGATGCCTATCTCTGCTGCGAATTGGGCAAAAGTTTTACGGGCGGAATAATAGGTGAGCCTGCCCTTATTGATATTCAATTCTCGGGCGAGCAGTCTGAGGCATTGGTTGATATAGCATTGCATGTTTTTATCTGTATATCGGTAGCCGAAGTCCAAATGGCCGCTTTGGTCTTTATACTTGCCTATTATGTCGGCGGCTTCTGGGCATATACCTATCTTTATTTTCCGGTTCCTTCTTTTATGACCGCTGCTTTTTTGGCGTATATAGTCAATGGAATTCGCAGAAAAATCGGTTTGAACCAGGTCCGCATAGTTCATTCCGCCCAAATAGAAGGAAAGGAGGAACATGTCCTTGGCAAGCGTCAGCCTTTTACTGTGCGATACATCCGTACTGACTATCTTGCGGACGGCGGTAACGCTTATGTCAAGCTCGCGCGGTTCAGGTCTTGGGATGGGGGTGTAGGCGAACGGGTGTTTCTCGCAGCGCAGCAGCCCTAATTTGATGGCTTCGTTCACCCTTGCCTTGATATGGCATAGGCGTATCTGGCGGCCTCCGTCGGTGTGCCCGTGCAATCTCAGCCATCGGTCGAAGTGGTCTATCGTGATATGGTTCATGAGAATCATGGGGACTTCTCCCTCTGCGGCCTCAAAGACTTTCACGGTGTCCTCCATCATCCGTGCGTAGCTTTCCCTCTTTTCCTCACGCATTTCCCTGATTCGCTGCCGCATGAAGTCATTGAATGTCCGTACTTCGGGCGCGACCTGGTCCTGCTGGGTGAGGATTTGCTTGAGCTGCTTGGCCGTATAGATTTCATAGTTGTCCACATATTCGAGCCTATCCTTGTATTTCTTGAGCTCAAACAGCAGGCGTTTATTCATCATCGTCGCGTCGGGGCGTGCGGTGACTTTACCCTCATACCATTGGCATGCGTCATCAAGCTGGTATTGGGTCTTGATGTATTCCTTGCCGTTCCGTACGGAGATGCGGATAAAAACCGGATACTTCCCCGCCTTGGTGGGTTTCGCTGAAAAAATGGTTAATGATAATGTAGCCATAAGCCTTGAAATTTTGAAAAGGCACCGTTTCCCCCATTTTTTTTTCTACTGTTTTTTCCACTGTAGTCGACTTGTGGACGGGAAAATGCGTCTTTTTTTTATAGCTGTAAGGCTAAGAGGAGATAAAACAACAAGTTGATTATCATAGAGTTATAATCAACTTGTTGTTGAGCCGCTAGCCAGACTTGAACTGGCGACCTACGCGTTACGAATGCGTTGCTCTACCAACTGAGCTATAGCGGCAATAAACTTTTGTTTACGGGGTGCAAAGGTACATCTTTATTTGAAAAGGCAAAAAGAATCCTTGTTTTTTTTAGAAATATTTTAGTAGAATAATTTTCTGTTTGAATGTTCTGAACTTTATTGCCTTAAAAATTGGATAATAAAACGAAAAGAAGCATCTTTGTCGTAGGTCCTATAGCAAAAAGTCTGATACTGATTATGAATTTTAGAACATATTATAAATATCTTTCTTCACGCATAGCGTCCAAATGGGTGGTGTTGTCGGTAGATGTAATTATCGTTGTGATTTCCATACTTTCTGCATGTTTTTTGCAATATAGGCTTTCGTCCGTATCTTATGAAATTTCTTTGTATGTATGGCTGACCATTTGGGCTGTATTGTGTAATGTCTGTTTCTTTCATATTTTCCGTACTTATGTAGGTGTCATCCGTTTTTCTTCTTTTGTAGATATTTATCGTGTGTTTTGGAGCCTTACGATAAGCTATGTTGTACTGTTTTTGGGGAATTTCTGTTGGTCTGTTTTGGGGCTTGAAGAAACTTTGCCGAACAGCATTCTGTTTATGGCATATATGTTTACTTTCTCTCTGATGGTTTGTATGCGCATTGCTGTGAAGATGCTTTATGAAGCTATTGCTTTTGATGCACGTCATTGCGTGAATGTTTTTATTTATGGATTCCATGGGACTGGAGTCGATGTTGCAAAATCCTTGAGAGTTAGTCGTAATAATCATTATCGCCTGCGTGGCTTTATTTCGGACGAACTTGATATGATAGGTAAACATACGATGGGATGCAGGGTATATCCCAACGATGAACAGCTGTTTGATCGTCTAAAGAAAAAGAAAGTGGATACAATCATTATCTCTCCAAGCAAGGTATCGGATTTGGAAAATTCCGGAATGCTGGATAAACTGTTCTCTCATGATATTCATGTAATGACCGTTCCTCCCTTAAGCGATTGTATGGACGATGGACTGATAAAGGACATTCAAATAGAAGATTGGCTCCGTAGAGAACCGGTGCAAGTTGACATGCGTAAAATTACGGCCCATATCGAGGGGCGTAGAGTAATGGTTACGGGAGCGGCGGGAGCTGTAGGAAGGGAAATCGTCCGCCAGTTGGCTACATTGAATCCTTATCAGTTGATTCTGGTAGATCAGGCAGAATCCCCATTGTATGATGTACAGTTGGAATTGTCTGATCATTGGAAGAATCTGGAGGTCCGTGTATTGGTTGCAGATGTTGCTAACCGTACGCGTATGGAGGCTATATTTGAAGAAACACGTCCTCAACTTATTTTTCATTCTGCTGCGTATAAGCATGTACAACTGATGGATGATTTTGTATCGGAGGCAATTCAAACGAATATATCGGGGACAGTGAATATTGCGGACCTGGCGGCAAAGTATAGAGTGTCCCGTATGGTTATGATATCTGCTGCTAATGCACGTCATCCGGAGAATGCTATGGAATATAGTAAGCGTGTGGCGGAAATGTATGTGCAGTCATCTTATTGCAGGTTGAAACGCGACAAAGGGGAAACTGATATGTTCATAGTACGTTTGGGTGAGATGTATCCGATGAATGCGCATTGTTTGATGACCTTGTCTGAAGCTTGTATGCTCACCCTGGAAGTGGGAGTCATGGGGGATGGAGGAGAAGTGTACATTGTAGGAGGGCCTGGGGATGGGCTTTTGGATTCTGTAATCAGTGAAAAGATAAAGCGTGAAAAGGCATCTGTTGATGATTATGAACATGTGCGGGAAGAAGTGCTGGCCTTGGTGCAACATAGTTATACCGAAAAAAAGGCTATTTTGATTGGACTAATGAAAAAAATAGTGCCAATTTTCTCACTTTCTTCTACCCAAGGAAAAGACGTGAAAATGACAGCTTTTTAATGCTTTTTCTGAAACTTAGAAGTGGAATAAATGTATATTATAAAATAATATATTACCTTTGTGCCCGATTTATATTTATTACAAGAACTCAAAAGATTAATCAGAATATTTTATGCGTAGATTAATAACACTATTCTTTTTGGTATTTACTTTGTCAGGAGTAGCTTTTGCTCAGCAGATGTCAGATGATCAGGTTGTTCAGTATGTAAAAAGCGCTCAGCAGATGGGTAAAAATCAAAAGCAGATTACTACTGAATTAATGCGGCGGGGAGTGACAAGGGAACAAGTTGAAAGAATTCAGAAAAAGTATGAAAATTCTAAATCTGGAAGTCCGCAGAGCAATACCCAAGATGAGAAACGTTCTCGTCAACGTGGTGAAATGAGTGGCGTAGTCAAAGGGTTGCGTACAACTTCGGAAACGTATTCTGCCAGGCAAACGGATGTTGCAGGGGATTCTTTACAAATGATGGATAATCGTTCCTTGTCTCAAGAGAAAGGGGCGGGGGATCCGACTTCGCAAATTTATGGTCATAATATTTTTACTAACGATAATTTGACTTTCGAACCTAATGTGAATGTTGCTACTCCCGAGAATTATCGTCTGGGACCTGGTGATGAGGTGATTATTGATGTGTGGGGAGCTTCTGAAACAACAATCCGACAAACAATATCTCCGGAAGGAAGTATTCTTGTGAATAATTTAGGACCGGTTTATCTGAGTGGTAAAACAGTAAGTGAAGCCAATAATTATTTGAAACAAGAATTTGCCAGAATATATTCTGGAGTAACTGGAAATGTTCCCTCTACCCAAGTTAAATTGACATTAGGAGAAATACGTTCTATTCAAGTAAACGTTATGGGTGAAGTTATGGTGCCCGGAACTTATACCCTCTCATCATTTGCTTCCGTATTCCATGCTTTATATCGTGCAGGTGGTGTGAATCCGATTGGTAGTTTACGCAGTATTAAAGTGATTCGCAATGGAAATACAATAGCAGATTTGGATGTTTACGATTTACTTATGAAAGGAAAAATGAAGGATGACATCCGTCTGCAGGATGGTGATGTAATTCTTGTGGATCCTTACCAGTCATTGGTACAGATATTGGGTAAGGTAAAACGTCCGATGTTTTATGAAATGAAACCCACTGAAACCGTAGGCACATTATTGAAGTATTCAGGTGGTTTTACGGGTGATGCTTATAAAAAAGCATTACGTATAATCCGTAAAAGTGGACGTGAGCATCAAATTTATAATGTGGATGAGATGGATTATTCTGTATTCCGTGTAGATGACGGTGATAAGATAACGGTTGATTCCGTTTTACAACGTTTTGAGAATCGTGTGGAAGTCCGCGGTGCTGTATATCGTGAAGGCTTGTATCAGTTGGACGGTACGATGAATACAGTGAAACAGCTGATTAAGAAAGCAGAAGGACTTCGCGGAGATGCATTCTTAAACCGTGCTATAATCGATCGTGAGCTTGAAGACTTGTCGCATGAGATTATACAAGTAGATGTGAAAGGTTTGCTGAACGGGACGGCTGCAGATATTCCTTTGCAGAAGAATGATATTTTATATATCCCAAGTATTCATGATTTGAAGGAAGAAGCTACACTTACCATCCATGGTGAAGTTGCCAATCCGGGTACATATCTCTATTCTGATAAAATGACAGTAGAGGATTTGGTGTTGCAGGCTGGTGGCTTGTTGGAGGCAGCGGCTACGACGAAAGTTGAAGTGGCACGGCGTATGAAAGATACGAAGAGTACATCTTTCAGTACTACAGTAGGCCAGAATTTCTCTTTTGATTTGAAAGATGGCTTATTGGTGGGAGAAGGAAGCCAGGATTTCCATCTTGAACCTTTTGATGAAGTTTATATTCGTAAGAGTCCGTCTTATTTTAAACAACAGAATGTTATGGTGGGAGGAGAAGTTCTTTTTAGCGGTAATTATGCACTATCGAAAAAAAATGAACGTTTGAGTGACTTGATAGCTAAGGCTGGTGGAGTGACTCCCGATGCTTATGTAAAAGGAGCGCGTCTTATTCGTAGGATGACCGAAGAAGAATTTCGCCGTAAAGAAGATGCCCTGCGTATGGCGCAAGCGGGAGGTGGAGATTCCATATCTGTAAAAAAATTGGATTTGTCTGATACCTATTCTGTAGGTATAAATCTGGGAGAGGCTTTGAAGAATCCCGGTTCAGATGCTGATATGGTGCTTCGTGAGGGAGATGTGTTATTTGTTCCGGAGTACGTAAGTACAGTGAAAATCAACGGTGCTGTAATGTATCCGAATACAGTTTTATATAAAAAGGGTGAAAGCTTGAAATATTACATCAATCAAGCTGGTGGTTTTGGTAATGATGCCAAGAAACGTAAGGTCTATGTAATATACATGAATGGTACAGTTTCTCGTTTAAAAGCAGGGAACAAGAAAGCCATTGAACCTGGTTGTGAAATAATTGTTCCAAGTAAAGAACAGAAAAAGAAGATGACTACTGCTGAAATTCTGGGAATGGGAAGTACGACAGCTTCTATTGCAGCGATGATTGCGACTATGGTTAATCTCTTTAAGTAATTTGAATTATGAGCGAAGAAAGAATACAAAACATAACCTCTCCACAACCTGAGGAACAAGAAATAGATTTGATAGAACTGGCCCAGAAAGTATGGGCTAGTCGCAAATTGGTTTTTAAGGCGTGTGGTATCGCTGCTCTTGTAGGACTGGTTGTTGCATTTAGTATTCCTAAGGAGTACTCTACAAGTGTGACATTGGCTCCGGAGAGTGGTGGTAAATCTGGTGGTGGAAGTATGGGAGCCCTTGCAGCCATGGCGGGTATCAATTTGGGCACTTCTTCTGGTGAGGATGCTTTGTCACCCGAACTTTATCCTGATATTGTAAGTTCTACTCCTTTTCTGATTGAACTGTTCGATGTTAAAGTCAAGGATCAGAAAGCAAAAGTAGACACGACTTTATATGCTTATTTGAAAGAAGAACAGCGTTCTCCTTGGTGGAGTGCAATTTTCTCCGCTCCTTTTAAGGTGTTAGGATGGACATTGTCTTTGTTTAAGGATGAACCGGAAGAGGGGGACGCAAAGCTGGATCCTTTTCGTCTTACTAGAGATGAGTCTGCCATTGCAGATGCTTTAAGTAAACGTATCTCTGTTTCCGTAGACAAAAAGACAGGTGTGACAACCTTGTCTGTTACTATGCAGGATCCTTTGATATCTGCTTCGCTGACGGATACCGTGATGCATTGCCTGCAGAACTACATCACAGATTATCGGACTAATAAGGCTCGTCATGATTTGGCATTTACCGAAAAACTTTATGGAGAAGCAAAGGCCAGTTATGAGGATGCCCAGAAGAAATACGCAAATTTTGTAGATGCAAACCAGAATATAATATTACTGAGTTATCGCGCAGAGCAAGAGCGTTTACAGAATGAAATGAATTTAGCCTATCAAGTATATACACAAGTGTCTCAACAATTGCAGATGGCAAGAGCTAAGGTGCAGGAGATTACACCGGTATATACGGTTGTCCAGCCGGCTACGGTACCTTTGAAGCCTGCAAAGCCCAATAAATTGATGATTTTGATCGGCTTCATGTTCTTGGCAGGTGTCGGCAGTGTGGGATGGATATTATTTGTAAAAGATTTATTAAAGGGATGGAAAAAGCAAACAATATGATGACGGATAATGATATGATGTGCTGGCATGCATTGTACACAGCACCCAAGTCTGAACATAAGTTGATGCAGCGTTTGAATGCTGCGGGATATACTACATATTGCCCGATGCAGGCTGTGTTTGTAAAATGGAAAGGGCATACCCGGAAGGTGATTACCCCTCTTTTCTCCGGATGCTTGTTTGTTGCTGGTAATGTGGCGGAAGTTGCCTCATTGGCTTCCTCGCAGAAGGCTGCTATATTACTAGATAAAGAAGGAAAAAGTTTGTCTATTGAAGCGGGTAAAGCAGAACTTCCTGCCAAGTTTGCTCAATTGCTGAGGTTATGATGAAGCTGATAACAGAAGAGCTGCTGGATACCGTTACTTCACAAGCCAAGGAGAATTCCCGTTTACGTATGAATTATAATTTTCATGCGTCTATGGATGCCCCTATTCATCGGTTGCTGAATGCTTTGGAACCAGGAACTTATCTTCCTCCTCACCGTCATACAGATAAGGAAGAAACTTATCTGGTTTTGCGTGGAAGTCTGCTGGTATTTTTTTATGATGATGCCGGTAATGTAACAGATAAGGTATGCCTCAATCCTTCGGAAGGTAAATATGGTCTGGAGATTCCTTCTAATACGTGGCATAGTATTATTGCCTTGGAGTCAGGCACCGTTATTTTTGAAATTAAAAAAGGCCCATATCAGCCTCTACCCTCAGAGGATTTGGCTTCATGGGCTCCTCAGACTTCTGATGTGGAGGGAATAAAGGCTTTTATGAAGCGGATGTTGGAACTTTAATATTTTTTTGATAAAACAAAGAAGCCTCCCGATATACAATAAAATATCGGGAGGCTTCTTTATGTACCATGTTATTAGTCAAACAGGCTCTTGAACTTCTTGAATATTTTCTCCTTAATCGAAGTGTTTGGCTTGAAGTTATCAGATTCTTCCATTTCCTCCAATGTTTTCTTCTCATCCTTGCTCAGCGTTTCGGGTACATATACGCTGACATTTACTAGCAAATCTCCCGTGCCGTATCCATTCACGTTGGGCAAACCTTTGCCGCGCAGGCGGAGTACTTTTCCCGGTTGCGTACCTGAGTCAATTTTTACTTTCACCTTTCCATCAATCGTGGGAATTTCTACTGCACCACCCAAGGCTGCTGTCGGGAAGCTGAGGAGCAGGTTGTAAATCAAGTCATTTTCGTCGCGTATCAGGTTCGGGTCTTGTTCTTCTTCTACAAGAATCAGCAGGTCTCCCGGCATACCGTTGTGCTTGCCTGCATTTCCTTTTCCTCCCATAGAGAGCTGCATACCTTCTGCGACACCTTTCGGGATTTTTACGGTTACTACTTCTTCACCGTATACAATACCTTCACCGGCACATTCCTTACACTTGTTTTTGATGATTTTGCCTTCACCGCCACAAGTTGGGCAAGTGGTTCTTGTTTGCATGGTGCCGAGTATGGTTTGCTGGTTACGGATTACCGTGCCGCTACCGTTACAGGTCGGGCAGGTTTCGGCGCCGCCGTCGCCTTCGGCTCCCGTGCCATGACAGTGGGTACAAGGCACGTATTTCTTCAGCTTGAATTTCTTTTCCACACCGGTAGAGATCTCCTTGAGGTTCAGTTTTACCTTGACGCGCAAGTCCGAACCACGGTAACGGCGTTGTTGTGTGCCGCCACTTCCGCCGAAACCTCCAAAACCGCCAAAACCTCCTCCACTGTGTCCACCAAAGATATCACCGAACATGGAGAAGATGTCGTCCATGGACATGCCTCCACTGAAGCCGCCGAACGGACCACCATTACCGGCGGCACCACCCAGTCCGGCATGGCCAAACTGATCGTAGCGGGCACGCTTGTCCGGATTGCTTAGTACGTCGTATGCCTCTGCCGCTTCCTTGAATTTCTCTTCGGCTGTTTTGTCGCCCGGATTCTTGTCCGGATGATATTGGATGGCTTTTTTGCGATAGGCTTTCTTTATTTCTTCTACCGTTGCTGTCTTTTCGACTTCCAATACTTCGTAGTAATCTCTTTTTTCCATACAGTTTTATGTTATTCTCCGACTACCACTTTGGCATGACGGATCACTTTGTCGTTTAGGATGTAACCGGTTTGTACGCAGTCCAGAATTTTGCCTTTCAGTGCTTCATTGGGTGCCGGAATCACGGCGATGGCTTCGTGATAGTCTGTGTCGAGCGGTTGTTCCTTTGTCTCTATCACCTTAACGCCGTTTTGTCCCAATACAGACATGAATTTGTTGTAGATAAGTTCAACGCCTTCTTTTACGGCAGCTACATCGGTAGCTGTCTCCATGTTTTTGAGGGCGCGTTCAAAGTCATCCACAATGGGTAGGATACTGCTGATACTCTTTTCACCACCGTTCAGGATGAGTTCTGCCTTCTCCTTCATGGTACGTTTGCGGTAATTGTCAAACTCGGCAGACAAGCGCAGATATTTGTCTTTCTGCTCTTCAATCTGTTCATTGGCCTTTTCCAGTTCCTGGGCGAGCTTTTCTTCTTCTGTTAGGGGAGCTTCGTTTTCTTGTGAAACTTCTTGTCCTACGGTTTCTTCGTCACATTCGTTAGGAGTAGCTTGAGTTTTCAGCTCCTCTTCCTGGTTGTTTTCTTTTTCTTTCGGATTCATATTGTTATGCTTATTATTCTTGTAAAATGATTTTGCTTTCATTGCTGTTAAGGGTTTAAGTTAATACGATATCAGTGCTCCAGCAAAAACTTTGCCAAAACGGATGTTTTTGCCGAAAACGCTGCAAAGGTAATACTTTTATGTCAGATTGACAGCGCTTCTCTGTGTCTATTCATGGAAAAATAACTATCTTTGCACTCGCAATTCGCAGACTAATAGGTATTAAATAGTAAATTGTAAATAAATAAATCGTAAATATAAAGATGATTACAGTCTCTAATGTCTCAGTACAGTTTGGTAAAAGAGTGTTGTTCAATGACGTAAACCTGAAGTTTACAAGTGGTAACTGTTACGGTATCATCGGTGCCAACGGTGCCGGAAAATCTACTTTCCTGAAAACGATTTCCGGGGAGCTGGACCCTACGACGGGTTCCATCATGCTGGCTCCGGGAGAGCGTCTTTCCGTTTTGAGCCAGGACCACTTTAAGTGGGATGCTTTTACGGTAATGGACACGGTGATGATGGGACACACGGTGTTGTGGGACATCATGAAGCAGCGTGAAGTGCTGTATGCCAAAGAGGATTTCACAGACGAGGATGGACTGAAGGTTTCCGAATTGGAAGGCCACGACCGTCACTTCCTCGACTCCGTTTGTACGCATACGGTGGACATCGACTACGGAAAGATTAACCTCTTTGCCGGTAACTATAGCTTCTGGTACGAGTCCAGCCAGCTGGCGCTCCGTCAGCAGCAGAACCAGAAGGCAAAGGCCGAGGAGAAGAAGAAAGAGCTGGAAGAGTTTATCCGCCGATTCAGTGCCAATGTGGCAAAGAGCAAGCAGACTACCAGCCGCAAGAAGATGCTGGAGAAACTGAATGTGGAAGAAATCAAGCCGTCATCACGTAAGTATCCGGGTATCATCTTTACGCCCGAACGCGAACCGGGTAATCAGATTCTGGAAGTTTCCGGTTTGACGAAAACGCTGGAAGATGGTACGGTGCTGTTCCGCGACGTCAACTTCAACGTAGAGAAGGGAGACAAGATTGTATTCCTTTCGCACGACCCGCGTGCCATGACCGCCCTGTTCGAGATTATCAACGAGAATATGAAACCGGATGCAGGTACTTTCAACTGGGGTGTGACTATCACCACCGCTTACCTGCCGCTGGACAATACTGCATTCTTTAATACAGACCTGAATCTGGTGGACTGGTTGAGCCAGTTCGGTGAAGGCAATGAAGTCTATATGAAGAGCTTCCTGGGACGTATGCTGTTCTCCGGCGAGGAGGTGCTGAAGAAAGCAAGCGTATTGTCGGGAGGTGAGAAGATGCGTTGCATGATTGCACGTATGCAGCTGCGCAATGCCAATTGCTTGATTCTGGATACACCTACCAATCACCTCGACTTGGAGTCTATCCAGGCATTCAACAATAATCTAAAGACCTATAAAGGCAATATCCTTTTCTCATCCCACGACCACGAGTTCATTCAGACGGTTGCCAACCGTATCATCGAATTGACTCCGAACGGTATTATCGACAAGATGATGGAGTATGACGAATACATCACTTCAGACCACATCAAGGAGTTGCGTGCACGTATGTACGCAACAAAGTGATAACGGAAGCTAAGGACTAAATAAGCATATTTTAAATCGTTCCATCATGAGGAAAAAATCGTTCCACCATGGTGGAACGATTTTTTCACCACGATGGAACAATATTTCTGCCATGATGGAACGATTCTTCTTTCATATCTTTTGGGTTTAATAAAGGCTTGTGCGATATTGAAAAAAAGAAGAAGGTGTGTTAGAATGATTTTTAGCTATCATTCTGACACACCTTCTTTTGCTATTAAAAGAGTCTCTTTGTTCTTATTAAGGCGGGGAATAGTCTGAGTTATTGTTTCTCCTTATATATAATTTTGCCTTGGCTTTCGCCGAAAAGGTTGTCGCCTAGCGTGGTAATCTTATTCCCCGTGGCAAGCACATAGCGCAGGTTGTCGCATCCCATAAATGCTCCGTACTCAATGGCGGTTACACTGGCAGGAAGCACCAGCGTGCCGCACAAACGGCCGCAGCCACTGAATGCACGCTGTCCAATGCTTCTAAGCTCTTGCGGGAGCCGTACGTTCAGCAGATACTTCTTTTGGGTGAAAGTATAGTCGGGAATTGCAGTGGCATTACTGTTGGTCATGTCGATGGAAACCAGATTGGGCATATAGTCGCGTATCAATGTGAAGTCGGCTTCGTCCATTTTTCCTTCAACGGTCAGAAAGTTAACGTCTTTGGGCTGAAATCCGGCTCTTAACAGTTCGCTGGCAAGGCTGCCCATTTTACCAATCTGCACATTTACTGTCAGTGGTTCTCCTTCAATGAATGCAAAGGTTTCCCATTTCTTTTTGGTACGATAGGAGTCACTGCATCCCAATGGAACAAATATGGCTGTAACGCTATCGGCCAATGCTTCGGACAACAGATTGGGAGCCGTTTTCTTCCGTATCTGGCATATCTTGAGATTTTTGCATCCCTTAAAGGCAGCATCTTCGATGTTCTTGGTCTTGTCGGAAAGGATAATCCTGGTCAGCGTCTCCTTACCTACAAATGTACTGTCGTCCATTTGCTTGCAGAAGGCATATGCCGGAATGCAATTGGCAGGATATACATAAAAACGGTTTGGATAAGTCCCGTTCTTGCCTGCATACATGCTGATGGAGGCATTGGAAATGTCCAGCAGTTGCAGGTTTTTGAATTCATCCCGTAGATGCCTGAAATCTACGGCATTCAGCTTGCCCTGCAGGGTCAGTTGGGTGATTTCATTGGCTTCCGCTTCTGTCATCAGTTCCACCAGGGTACCAGGTTTGGCCACGTAGTATCTTTTGGATTTTTGTGCCGAGGCATTCAGCATTAACGCCAGTCCGGCAACGGCTAAAAGTATTTTTCTTAGTTTCATGTTTGTCGATTCCAGATTGATTTTTCAAATATAAGAAGAAACCGGCAGGAATACATGAAGTTTTTTCTTTTTATTATTATTTTTGTCGGATATTAATCAAAATGAGATACAAATGGAGACGGAAGAAACGGTGAAGGAAGAGTGTGTTGCTATGAGTAAAACAAAACGTATTTGGCTGGCATTCGTTGATATAGTACTGTTTACTGTACTTTTTATGATTTTTCTGTTTTTGTTTGCCATACCTTTTGCGATTGCTTTCCCTGAGTTGAAGACACAAGCTGGTGGGATGAGCGTCTATTTAATGATGTTGAATGAAGTCTTGATGTTGGCCAGTGGGCTTATTGCCGCTTGTATGGTGCTGGGTTTCAGGAAGCTTCCTTTTTCGGGCTTGGGCTTGTCTTTGAAGGGATGGGGCAGAAGCCTGCTGAACGGAGCTTTGTTTGTCGTGTTCTTGTATGTAGTTGGTTTTGGCTTGTCTTTATTGTTGGGGGCTGTGGAAGTGGCAGGGGTCTTGTTTTCTCCCATTTCGTTGTTGTCGAGTCTTTTGCTTTATTATTTAGTGGCAGTTACGGAAGAAGTTATCGGACGCGGTTTTATTTTAGGGCGTATGCTGGATGGAGGCATCAATAAGTTTGTGGCATTGTTTATTTCTGCGGTGTTATTTTCGTTGATGCACCTTTTCAATCCTAACTTTGCCTTTGTCCCGTTTCTGAATATCATGCTGGCAGGTTGTTTCTTGGGGGCTTCCTATATATATACGCGTAACCTCTGTTTCCCCATTGCCTTGCATTGGTTCTGGAACTGGATTCAAGGTTCCGTTTTGGGATATAAAGTCAGTGGAAATGAATTCAGCAATGAGAATCTGCTGATTCTTCACTTTCCGGAAGAAAATTTGATAAATGGAGGAACCTTCGGGTTCGAAGGCTCCATTCTGTGTTCACTACTTTTAGTGCTTGGTACAGTAATTATCTTAAGACACTATTATAAGGGATTAGAGATTAAGGATTAATACGGAAACCATTAACCATTAATCCCTAATCCTTAATCCCTAATTCTGTTCCACTCCTTTCATTGTCAGCTGTATGCGTTTCCGGTCCATATCTATGCTGAGTACCTTTACGCGTATATGCTGGTGAATGGACACTACTTCATTAGGGTCTGATATGAATCTGTCGGCGAGTTGGGAGAGGTGTACCAGTCCGTTTTCCTTGATGCCTATATCGACAAATGCGCCGAAGTTGGTGATGTTTCCTACGATGCCGGGCAGTTCCATGCCTTCGCGCAGGTCGTTGATGGTGCGCACGTTCTTATCAAATTCAAATATCTTTATCGGTCCGCGCGGGTCACGTCCGGGCTTGTCCAGCTCTTGCAGGATGTCTTTCAGTGTCGGCATGCCCACGGTGGGGGAGAGGTAGCGTTCCGGATTAATCTTCAGACGCAGCTCCCGGCTGGCTATCAGTTCGGCTACGCTGCAATCCAAGTCCTTTGCCATCTGTTCTACGATGCAATAGCTTTCCGGGTGCACGGCAGTGTTGTCCAGCGGGTTCTTTGCCTGCGGAATGCGTAGGAAGCCGGCACATTGCTCAAATGCCTTGGCGCCCATGCGCGGCACTTTCATCAATTCTTTACGGGAGGTGAAGGCACCGTTTTCGGCGCGATAGTTCACAATGTTCTGTGCCAGTTGAGGACCCAATCCCGAGATATAGGTCAGCAGGTGGCTGCTTGCGGTGTTTAGGTTGACACCTACCAGGTTTACGCAGTTCTCTACAGTTTGGTCCAGCGACTTTTTCAGTTTTGTCTGGTCCACGTCATGCTGGTATTGCCCCACACCAATAGATTTCGGGTCAATCTTTACCAACTCTGCCAGTGGGTCCATCAGTCGTCTGCCTATGGACACGGCACCACGCACGGTGACGTCGTAGTCGGGAAACTCGTCCCGTGCAATTTTAGAGGCCGAATAGATGGAAGCTCCCTGCTCGCTGACGATAAATATCTGCACATCGCGGTTGAAGCGCTGATGCTTCAAGAACTCTTCCGTCTCGCGGCTGGCAGTTCCGTTACCTATGGCTACGGCATCTATTTTATAGGACTCCATCATCATTTGCAGTTTGGCGAATGCCTCCTTCTGCTTGCTGACTGGAGGGTGGGGGTAGATGTTCTCATTATGGAGTAGATTTCCTTGTGCATCGAGGCACACAACTTTACAACCAGTACGAAATCCGGGGTCTATACCCATCACACGCTTTTGCCCCAATGGTGAGGCCAGTAGCAATTGACGAAGATTTTCCGCAAACACTTTGATGGCTTCCTCGTCGGCGCGCTCCTTGCTTTGGGTCGCGAATTCCGTTTCTATGGACGGTTTTAACAGGCGTTTGTAAGCATCTTGCACAGCTTCTGCTACTTGCTGTCCACAGGCGTTGTTGCTCCGTACGAACTGCCGTTCTAGGCGCTCCGCACACTCTTCGTCATTGGGGCTGATGCTGACTTTCAGCAAACCTTCCGCTTCAGCGCGCCGGATGGCGAGCAGACGGTGGGAACTGCATCGCCGCAAGGATTCGGAGTAGTCGAAATAGTCGCGATATTTGGCCGCTTCTTCTTCTTTGCCTTTCACCACCTTGGCGGTCAGTGTGCCTTGGCGGACAAAGGAACTCCGGACGCTGTTTCTAGCCCGTTCATCTTCACTTACATGCTCGGCTATGATGTCACGGGCACCTTTCAGTGCATCTTCCACGTTCTTCACGTCTCCTTTCACATAACCGGCGGCGCGTTCCTCCGGATGGGGCTCACGTTGCAGCATCAGCAGGGTGGCGAGGGGTTCCAGTCCTTTTTGGCGGGCTGCTTCGGCACGTGTTTTCCGTTTGGGTTTGTAGGGAAGGTAGATATCCTCCAGTAGGGTGTTCTCCCAGGTCTCCTCGATACGCTTCTGAAGTTCGGCGGTCAGTTTGCCTTGTTCTTGAATGGTGCTGAGGATGGTTTCTTTACGTTTGGCGGTTTCGCTCAGCTTTTCGTAGTGGGTCTTTATGGATTCAATCTGCACTTCGTCCAGTCCTCCCGTCACTTCCTTTCGGTAGCGGCTGATGAAAGGGATTGTCGCTCCGTTTTCCAGCAAGCCGAGGGTCTGGCTTATTTGTTTTTCTGATATGCCGAGAACGGCAGATATCATTCGATGAAAATCTTGTATCATTTTGTATCTCATTTTATAAATAGGGGGTAAAAGTACAAAAAAACAATTGTTGTTTTTTCTTTAGGTTCCAACTTTTATCTATATTTGTCAAAGCTATGGAGCAATTAAACGAATCAATCAATTGAAACACATATATCGTACAATATTACCATGCGTGGTAGCGCTTTTCTGCTGCCTTTTGCCTGTTTTCTCAATTACGGGAGAGCATCCGGTATTGATTATCAGCTCCTATAATCCGGATGCCGGTCGGACTTCCAGCAATATCTCTGACTTTATGGAGGAATTCCAACGTTTAGGAGGGACAAATACCGTTGCATTGGAAAACATGAATTGCAAAAGTTTTTCCGAAGCTCCTTTTTGGGAAAAGAGAATGGCAGGGCTATTATCCAAATACCAGAATGATAAAAGTCCGGCATTGATTGTTCTTATTGGGCAGGAAGCTTGGGCTGCCTACCTTTCTTTGGAAGACTCTGTACGCGGCAATACTCCAGTAGTGAGTGCGCTATCCAGCCGGAACGCCATATTGTTGCCGGGAGATACCATCGATTTGAAAACTTGGATGCCTGAATCCGTAGATTTTTTCACGGATTTTCCGGATTCGCCTATCAAGGCCGGTTTCGTTTATGAGTATGATGTGGAGGCGAATATTAACATGGTAAAGCAGATGTATCCTGACACCGAGAATATCGCTTTTATATCAGACAACAGTTATGGTGGTGTTGCTATGCAAGCCTATGTAGTGAAGGAAATGAAGAAATTTCCCGAATTGGATCTGATACTGCTTGACGGACGTGTCAATACAATATATACTATTTGTGATAGGTTACATGAACTGCCGGAACATACGGCAGTATTAATGGGGACGTGGCGCGTGGATATGAATGATGGTTATTTTATGCGTAATGCTACTTATGCCATGATGGAAGCTGCTCCAGCCTTGCCCACATTCTCTTTGAGTTCTGCAGGTTTGGGATACTGGGCTGTGGCAGGCATCGTTCCTGCCTACCGTGCTTTGGGCAAGGAGATGGCAAGGCAATCTTATCGTCTGCTGACTGACCCGCAGGATGGGAATACTCATATGGAAGTCATTCCGAATGAGACCATACTGGACGGCAAGCTCGTGAAGGAAAAGGAACTGAATATTGCCAACCTTCCGGAACCGGTAAAGATGCTGAATGTAACCCCTTCTTTCTATGAACAGTACAAGTATCATATCTGGTCTGTCTGTGCTGTGCTATTGGTGCTGTTGGGCGGTTTGTTCGTTTCCCTTTATTTTTATTATCATACAAAGAAGTTGAAGGATGAACTGGAGGTATCCGAAGGTGCTTTGCGAGAGGCAAAGGACCGTGCTGAAGAATCCAGCCGCCTGAAGAGTGCTTTCCTTGCCAATATGAGCCACGAAATCCGTACGCCATTGAATGCGATTGTGGGCTTCTCGGACGTGCTGTCTGCCGGAGGAGCCTCGGAAGAAGAACAGCGTGGCTATTTTGAAATTATCAGGACCAACTCTGATTTGCTGCTTCGGCTGATTAATGACATATTGGATGTGTCCCGTTTGGAGGCCGACCGCGTCATCCTTTCTTTGGAGAGCTGCAATGTAGTGCAGATATGCCAGCAGGTAGTAGCTTCCGTGGCCCAGGCACGTAGGTCGACCAATCAATTCCTATTTGAGTGTGAACGTGAGGTGGTGGAGATGCGGACGGACGTGCAGCGTTTACAGCAGGTTGTGATAAATCTGCTTTCCAATGCGGACAAGTTTACAAAGGAAGGTACGATAACCTTGAAGCTGGAACTGGATACAGCAGGGAATGTAGCAGTATTTTCGGTGACTGACACCGGTTGCGGCATTCCTTTGGACAAACAGAAACGGGTGTTCGAACGTTTCGAGAAGCTGAACGAATATGTGCAGGGAACCGGCTTGGGCTTGTCCATCTGTAAGCTGACCGTTGAGAAGTGGGGCGGTGAAATTTGGATAGATCCTGCCTATACGGATGGAGCGCGGTTTGTATTTACCCATCCCATGAATTTATAAGGACTGACAAGAAATAAGGAAATATAATGAAAAGATTTAGTTGTTTTTTTATCTGGATTTTTGTCCTGACAAGCATACTGCCTGCGCAGGAAAGAGAGGTGAAACTGAAAGTCGTACAGACCAGTGATATACACGGAAACTACTATCCCTACGACTTTATACGCCGCCGGGAGGCAACCGGCAGTCTGGCACGCGTGCATGCTTTGGTGCAAAAAGAGCGTGAGACTTATGGCGAAAACCTGATTCTCTTGGACAATGGCGACATTCTGCAGGGACAGCCCACTGCCTACTACTATAATTACATAGATACTGTTGCTCCCCATCTGACTGCAGAGATGATGAATTTCATGGGGTATGATGCCGGTAATATGGGTAACCATGATGTAGAGACCGGTCGTGCCGTTTTCGACCGTTGGGCAGGTGATTGCCGTTTTCCGATATTGGGTGCCAATATTGTGGATATTGCTACCGGAGAAACCCATTTCAAACCCTATGAGGTGCTGGAACGTGACGGAGTGAAAATTGTGGTTCTCGGTATGATAACTCCTGCCATTCCCGTATGGCTTTCAGAGAATCTGTGGAAAGGGTTGCGTTTCGACGATATGGAGGAGACTGCCCGCAAATGGATGAAGATTATCCGTGAGCAGGAAAAGCCGGATTTGGTTATCGGTATGTTCCATGCCGGTCAGGATGCCCAGCTGATGGGAGGCAAGTATCGCGAAAACGCTTCGGTGGAAGTGGCATGCAATGTGCCGGGATTCGATATTGTCCTGATGGGCCATGACCATGCTCGCGAATGCAAGAGGGTGTGCAACATAGTTGGTGACTCGGTACTGGTGATGGACCCTGCCAGCAACGGTGTCGTTGTAAGTAATGTGGATATAACCTTGAAATTGCGTGACGGCAAGGTTGTTGGCAAGAAGATAGACGGCATACTGTCCGATACGAAAGACTACGGTGTCAGCGAAGAGTTCATGCAGCGCTTTGCCCCCGAATATGCAGCTGTGCAGAATTTTGTTTCCAAGAAAATAGGTTCTTTTACCGAGGCCATCTCCACACGTCCTGCCTATTTCGGTTCTTCCGCTTTTATAGACCTTATTCATGAGTTGCAGTTGGCAATCAGCGGAGCGGATATTTCTTTTGCGGCTCCTTTGTCCTATGATACGGAAATCCGTAAAGGAGACATTTTTGTGAACGATATGTTCAATCTGTATAAGTATGAAAATATGCTTTACACCATGCGTCTGACGGGAAAGGAGATACGCGATGCCTTGGAGATGTCGTATGATTTGTGGACCAATCGGATGAAGTCTCCGGACGACCATATCCTTCTCTTCCGTGAGAAGCGCCGCGAAGGTGCTACGGATAGGGCCTCATTCAAGAATTTCAGCTTCAACTTCGATTCTGCGGCGGGTATTATCTACACGGTGGATGTGACCAAGCCGGATGGCGAGAAGGTAGCCATTCTCAGTATGGCAGACGGTACTCCGTTCGATATGGATAAAATGTATAAGGTAGCGGTGAATTCTTATCGCGGAAACGGTGGCGGCGAATTGCTGACAAAGGGGGCCGGCATCTCGCAGGATGAATTGAAGGAGCGCATCATCCACTCTACGGATAAGGACTTACGCTATTATCTGATGCAGTACATTGAGCAGAAGAAGGTGATTGAACCGCGTGCGCTGAATCAGTGGAAGTTTATTCCCGAAGAGTGGGCGGCTCCGGCTTCCAAGCGTGATTATGAGTTCTTGTTTGGCAAAGTTAAAGAATAATTCACTATCTTTGCGGCTCAAAATCTATAGTATAAGTTTTGGGCGTGAAGCAGAAGAAAAAAATTATAGGTGCATTGAGCTTGCTGGTACTGTTTATCATGTACCAGGCAAGTATCACTGCGTTCACTCACGTCCATTATGTGAATGGGGTGATGATAACGCACTCGCACCCTTTTCATGGCACACACTCTCACTCTCAGACTTCCCTTCTGGTTATCGGGCATCTGTCGGTATTCCACTCTTCCGGGGTGGATGTGTATGAGGTTCAGCACCCGATGCGTCCTTTGCTGGCCATGCTCAGAGCCAAACCGGCAACACCTACTGTAAAGGGGGAAGTTATACGTACCCTTTCCCTTCGCGCTCCTCCCGCTCTTTTTTCATAGTCATTAGGTTTAAAAACGCCTGGATTTTTTTGCATGTAGATACCAGGTGTTTTAGTCTCGAATGTCCGGTATTTCAGTGAACGAAGTGCGGCATTTCGGATTATTATCTTTTTCAGACTTGAATTATTTTTTTATTTAGAGCGCTAATTTGATGAAACAATACATTTTGGCGTTGGTACTTGCAGTGGTAAGTGCCAGCGTAGCTTTTGCCGTAAATCCTATAAAGGAAGGCAATATGATTTCCGGCCATGTGATAGTGAAAGGTACGGAGGAAAATATACCGTATGCCACGGTTTTGATTATTGGCAGCGGTCAGGGAACGGTTTCCAATGAAGAAGGACAATTTGAGTTCCGCAAGCTTCCGACGGGAAAATACAAGCTCCGTGTGTCTGCCGTGGGCTATAAGACCCAAGAGAAGGAAGTGACGGTGAGCAAGGACTTTACTGCCGTCATACATTTCCCGATGGAAGAGGAGAGTTTCATGACCGATGAAGTGGTGGTATCTGCCAACCGCAACGAGGTAAGTCGCAAGGCAGCTCCGGTAGTCGTGAATGTGATGAGTACCAAATTGTTCGAGATGGTCAACTCCACCGACCTTGCCAAGACACTGAACTACCAGTCGGGCTTGCGTGTGGAGAACAACTGCCAGAACTGTGGTTTCCCCCAGGTGCGCATCAATGGCTTGGAAGGTCCGTATTCGCAGATATTGATAAACAGCCGTCCCATCATCAGTGCATTAAGCGGTGTGTACGGATTGGAGCAAATCCCCGTGAACATGATTGAACGGGTAGAAGTGGTGCGTGGCGGAGGCTCTGCCTTGTTTGGAGCTAATGCTGTGGGAGGCACCATCAACATTATAACCAAAGATCCCATCAACAATTCCTTCCAGGTATCGAGTATGTTCTCCAATATGGACGGCAAGTCCTGGGAGCAATATATGGGTGGCAATGTATCGCTGGTTGCCAAAGATAACTCCTACGGCATTGCCCTTTACGAGAGTTACCGCAACCGTAACCCCTACGACCGCGATGGCGATGGCTTTTCCGAGCTGGGCAAGCTGAACATGAATACCTTCGGTTTCCGTGCCTATTACCGTCCTACGCATTTCAGCCGCATCAATCTGGAATACCATACTACTAACGAACTTCGTCGCGGAGGTAATAAATTTGATTTGCAGCCGCATGAGACGGACATTACCGAGCAGACCAAGCATATCATCAATAGCGGAGGCGTGAGCTATGATTTGTTCTGGAAAGAGTACAAACATAAGATTTCAGCTTACACCTCCATCCAGCACACTGACCGCAACAGTTACTATGGTGCCCAAAAGGACATGAATGCTTACGGCAAGACGAAAGACCTGACTTGGGTTGCTGGTGGCATGTATGTGGGCAATATGGACAACTGTCTCTTTGCTCCCGCCACCTTCACCGGCGGGCTGGAATATCAGAACAACTCCCTGCACGACATCATGACCGGCTATCATCGTGACATGGAGCAGGATGTCCGCATTGCCAGCGCTTTCGTGCAGAATGAGTGGAAAATGAATGTACTGACCATGCTGGTCGGCGCCCGTCTGGACAAGCACAACCTGATTGACAAGCTTATTTTCAGTCCTCGCGTCAACCTGCTCTACAAGCCGACAGATGATTTTCAGGCACGCTTGACTTATTCTACCGGTTTCCGTGCTCCGCAGGCATACGATGAGGACTTGCACGTAACGGCAGTAGGTGGCGAGGGTGTCCAAATTAAACTGTCCGACAATCTGCGTGAAGAGCGTTCCAACAGTTATAGCGGTTCGGTAGACTGGACTGCCCATCTGGGGCACTGGCAGGCAAACATCCTGGTGGAAGGTTTCTATACAGACCTGCGCCATGTCTTTGTGCTCGAAGATATCGGCAAGAACGAAGTTGGGGATGTCATCAAGGAGCGCCGCAACGGAAACGGTGCACGTGTATATGGTGCCAATCTGGATGCGAGGATTGCCCATGGCAAGGAGGCGCAGTTCCAACTCGGATTTACGGCACAGCGTAGCCGCTATACCCATGAGGAAGCTTGGACAAAGGTGGACGGAAAAGACCTTACCACCAAGCGCATGCCCCGTACACCGGATTATTACGGGTACTTCACTTTCTCTTCCGCACCGGTAAAGAATTTTGATTTCTCTCTTTCCGGTACCTATACGGGAAAGATGATTGTTCCGCACTACGCACCGGAAGATGCTCCCGAGGGTGCCTTCTGTAATATCACTTCAGACCGCATGGAGCATACTCCCCAATTTCTGGACCTGAATGTGAAGTTGAACTATACGTTTGTGCTTCACGACCATATCAAGCTTCAGTTGAATACGGGTGTACAGAATATCTTTAACAGTTTCCAGAAAGACCTGGATAAAGGGGAATTCCGCGATGCGGGTTATTTCTACGGACCGACGCAGCCGAGAACCTTTTTTATCGGTTTCAAGATAATGAACTAAAAGTTTCCATTTAAGAATTTTTAGAGCTAAATTCCGCAAAATAGTCCTACATTTGTCGCCAAAGCACAAAAACCATGGATACTAAGAGAATACGGAATGTAGACATTTCCCAGATACATCATTTGCCGATGATTGATTTCATCGGCAATGATTTTGCTATTTTTAATGACATCAAGGACATGCCTTTGAGCTCTTATCCCACCCGTTTGAATGCTGCTTGCTTGACTGTCTGCTTGAAAGGGTGGTGCAAACTGGAACTCAACCTGCAGCAATGTGAAATGCGGGAAGGTATGTTGGGCATTATTCTTCCCGACCAGATTGTTCTGCAACGGGAACGCTCCGAAGATTTTTCCGGACTTTTCATTGCCGTTTCAAAGGACTTTATGGATATGGTAATACCTACCATGCAGCAGCTTTTCCCCATGTTCTTTATGATTAAGGAACGGCCTTTTGTCCACATCACTCCGGAGGAATCCCAATCATTTCAGGAGTATCACTCTTTTCTTTGGAGCAAGGTGAAGCTGAAAGACAACCCTTTCCGTAAGGAAATCACCCAGGGGTTGCTGTTGGCCCTTTTTTATGAGATATATAACATTTATCAAGGGCATGTCGTTCAGGAACGCATTCCCAAAAGCAGGAAGGAAGACTTGTTCGAGCGCTTTATCCGTGCCGTTTCAGAGTCTTATAAAGAAGAGCGAAGTGTGTCCTATTATGCCGATAAGATGTTCCTCACCGCCAAGCACCTTTCCACCGTAGTGAAAGAAATCAGCGGAAAGACGGCAGGCGAATGGATTGACAGTCTCGTAGTTTTGGAAGCCAAAGCCTTGTTGAAGTCTTCCGAAATGAGCATTCAGGAAATTGCAGACGAGCTGCATTTTGCCAACCAGTCCTTCTTTGGTAAGTATTTCAAGCATCACACTGGCATGTCACCTAAAGAATATCGCCGGCAATAGGTTCAATGTGACGGAATAATGTTTATTTTTGCGGTAAAGATTTACCCCCAAAATAAACTATCATGGAAAAAAGAGAAATTGACCTTACTGTTTCCTGCTATGGAAAGGTGAAAGGAGTGAAGTATGACGTTGTCATCTTGCCGTGGGGAGCTACGGAGCCCCACAATCTGCATCTGCCTTATCTCACTGATTGTATTTTGCCGCATGACATTGCTGTAGACGCGGCTGCGCTGGCTTTGCAGAATTCCGGTGTACGCTGCATGGTGATGCCTCCCGTACCTTTCGGTGCACACAATCCGGGGCAGCGCGAACTTCCGTTCTGCATTCATACGCGCTACTCCACCCAGCAGGCCATTTTGGAAGACATAGTTGCCTCTCTCTATGCACAAGGTATGCGCAAGCTGATTATTCTCAGCGGTCATGGCGGCAACAACTTCAAGGGAATGATTCGTGACCTGGCGTTTGTATATCCCGATTTTCTGATTATCGCTGCCGACTGGTTCAGCATCGTCCCTCCCAAAGACTACTTTGAGGCTGCTGTCGACGACCATGCCGGCGAGTCTGAGACTTCCGTCATGATGCATTACCATCCCGAGCTGGTAAATCTGGCTGAGGCCGGTGACGGAGAATCCAAACCGTTTGCTATTCCTTCCTTGAATGAAAAGGTTGGCTGGGCTCCCCGCCATTGGGATAAGGCTACAGTCGACAGCGGGGTAGGGAACCCCCAAAAAGCTTCTGCCGAGAAAGGAGAACGTTATATGAAGCCGGTGGTGGAGAAGTTGGCGAAGCTCTTTACGGAAGTCGGTCAGGGAAGTTTGTATTGATATACTTGGCTTCCGGCTATATATAAAAATAGGCAATAACCGTTGTGGATATTGCCTATTTTTTAAGTGCACCCTAAAAACTAATCTCTTTACTCTTATAAAAACTAATCTTTCTCTATTTCGAGTACAAAATTAGAAGGTTTTTACGGGTTATGAATTGACATAAGTCAAAAATCTCCTTTGGATATTATTTTTTCAAACGTGCCCAAAAGCCTTTCTTTTTCTGCCGGACCGGTTCACTGTTTTCGCGGAACAGTTCTTCGTAGGTCAGTCGGTCATGTATCATGCGGTAAATGCTTCCCCAGTCAGGCAGTCCGCCTAGGTTGCGGTCATCGATAAAGAGATCGGCTTTTACTTTGCGTGAAAAACCGGTGTGTGCGATGTCTTCTTCCGGATAGTCCCGGTTGACGGCATAGAATTCTACACCCCGTTCCCTGCACCATTCCACAGCTTCCTCCAGGAGCTTCCCTTCACGTACCGACCATAAAATCAGCCGGTGACGCTCGTTTATCAGCATCTTCAGCGTAGCGGTGGCAAAGGGAATTTCTTCTCCTATCCGGGGGTAGCGGTGTTCTACAATGGTACCGTCAAAATCAACGGCTATGGTCATAAATGAATAGCTTTTATTGGTTTCAGACTGTGGAGAAAATTATCCTTGACCGCCTGTGGTGCCGCCGGAGTGCTGGCTGACCGGATTGTTTGAATATTCTTCCTGATGTCCCGTGTAGCTTTTCAGCTCTACTTTTACGTCTTTGCTCTGGTTGCCTACTATTATTTTAAAGGTATATGTTTTCACGCGTACCATGCGTTTGCTGCCATATAGCAGTACATGGTTGCCACTGATACTTGTAGTCAGCTTTTGTTCAATTTCATAAGAACCGTTCGTACCTCCCTCTTCAGTTTCAATGTAGTTGTTGATGTATGTGGCCAGTGCATCGGATGCTCCTGCAGCTTTCAGCGCTTCAGCCGGAGAAACGGTATAGTCCCATCCGTTCTTGATTTTAAGGGTCAGGGTGATGTTTTCCAGCGCATCGTAATCTCTGTTTTCAATCTTGATAACCTCGGCTTTTCCATTCACTTCGTTGTAGCCGTCTGCTACACTGGCGGCAGCTTGTTTGGTGAATTTCACTCTAGGTGAATATTTGCCGGCTATCTTCTCGCCTTGCGGAATGGTGATGATGTAATTGTTATTGTTGAATCCTACGGTTTTAGCAGCGGCTCTGGTTGCAGGCGCCTCGCTGGATTCCACTTCCATGTTTTCCGGATTAAAATAGCCCAGGTTGGCATCAGTCGACGGATTGGGAATGGCAATGATGATATCTTCCTTGGCAACAGCGTCAGCCGGCTCTGTCTTGATGGCTACGTTATTTACAGAAGCCTTTGATGCTTCCGGTTGTGTGGAAGTTGCCGGATTGGCCTCACGTGCCTCTTCAAACACGACGGCTGCAATCTTGGTGTTTTCTTCCGTACCTCCGGTGGGTATATTGATGGTGGCGGCATTCTCTTTTTCCGGATTTTCTATTTTCGGAGCCTCAATGGTGCTTCCATCAGCCTCCTGCATCTCGCCGAATTCTATGGTTGTTGACATTTTTACATTTACCACCATCAGGCTGTGGTTGGCTGTTCCGTCTGTAAATTCTGCTGTGGTCTCGTAGTCATCATGTCCTTCAGCTGTTACGGTGAGCGTATAGATGCCGGTTTTGTTCACAGTCAGTGAGTATACGCCTTTTGCATCGGTTGTGGCAGAGTACTCGCCGCTTTTTACGGTGGCTCCTGCCAATGGACCGTTGGCATCGGTAATGGAACCTGCAATGTAGTAGGCTGTTTGACTTCTCAGCGGATCTTCCACTTCTTCATATTTCTTGTCGTCATCGTGGCAAGAGGTAAGGACTGTTGTGCTGAAGGTCATTGCAAGCACCAATGCACCTCCTAAAAATAAACTTTTCTTTTTCATAATTTTCGTCATTTGATAAAACTAATCTGTTTAAATTATACTTATTCCGATTTTTCTTTTTGTTGCTCCTTTATGAGGAAATAGCGTATATAGTCCGGCTGGTAGAAGTTGCTGCTCCGGTTTTCGTTAGGGCGTGTACTGTAACTTTTGCCCAGTTGTTTTTCTATGTACTCTCCATCTGCTACCATGCCGTATGCCCATGCAAAGTAGTCAGCCGGTTTTACTCTGAAGAATCCTTTTCTACTCCATTTCTTTCCCGGCAGGGGGATGGCAAAATGAAATCCTCCGTTTATCTCTCCGTTTGTACAAAGGGCATACAAGCCGATGGCATATTCTCCGAAGTGCCGCGTACAGTCTCCTCTCACTCCATAATCACCGTAAATATATCTTCCTGCTTTCAAGTCGAACTGCAAGTTGAGGCGTGGTTCGTAGTACGAAGCATTCAGCGAGGCATTGATACGCTGTTTTCTGCCTATATACCAGCCGTCTTCCCGGGTGATGGCAGAGAAACCGGTGGAGCCTGCCGTTCCACCCAGTTCCCAGCGTCCGTTGTTGGTGCGGTATTTTATTTCCAGTTGTGCACCATATCTGTTGTTGGTGAAGTTACCCACTGTCATTTTCCCGAAGATGTTGTGTCTGAAGCGTACATCCTGCGATAGAGCTATGATTCCCGGTCTTATCCGTTTCATTTCTCCACTCAGGTTGGTGGCTACGGGCAGTATCACTTGTGCAGTCATTTTTCCGCCTTTCCACAAAGCCATTTCCACTGCCGGATTCAGGTTGATGGCATACGTATACAGTTCGTCAAACGTATTGTTCTCTAAAAACAAATCGGGATATATCACCAAATCCATCTTCCTGGCAGACGGCGCTTCTTCCTGACCGGCATTTTTCAATGCCTTCATGGCCGCATCCGTATCTACCGTAATTCCCATTTGCTGATATACTTGTGTCAGGCTGATTTCTCCGTTTCTGTATGCTGCCGTCAGTGTATCCGGCAGATTGATGCAAAGCCTGGGAATCCGGTTTTCCAGTACCACCAATTGCAAATCGCCCTTCGTCTTGCTTCCCAAGCAGGCATCTATGGCTTTGCCCACTCCGGTGTAGGTACTTCTATATACGTTGTTCTCAAAACTTACAGTGGTTACCCCTGGGGTCTGTGCACATTGTATATTTTCCATTCCGATGGCTTTCAGGCTCTCTGTCACTTGAGCATCTGCCATTGCAGAAATGCCACAGAACCATACTGCCAGTATCCACTTCAAACTGTTTTTTCTCTTGTTTTTCATCCTATTCTCCAATCCCTAATCCCTCTCTTAGTGCAACAACCTGCATTCATACCGTATTCCTCCCGATATGCTGTTGAATTCTCTGGTAAACACATGGATGGAGAAATGCTTCCATAATCTGGCGGCGGCTCCCACATTGAAACCTTCCGAATCATATTCGGCCATGACAGTCATTTCCCGGCAGAAAGTAGGAGAGTAGCTGATACCTCCGAAAGGACCGTCCTTTATGCTGTGATCATTCAGTGGGATGTAGTAGCCTGCTGTCACAGCAAGACGGTCACCTTGGGCAATGGAGAAGCCTTTGGTAAGAGCGCCGTAGACAGTGGCAAAATAGTTTGTTCCGGTATTTTTGAAGGGGTCGTCTACACCTATTACTAGACTTGGCCGGTATTTCCCTTCTTTCAATGGTCGTATACGTGCAGTCATCGACCGGTCTTGCTGGAAATATCCTCTTTTCCCGTCATATCGTCTGGTTTTCAATAATGTGCACCGATAACTTAATTCCACAAACGAGAGGAAGGTCATATTCACGAAATAATTTCCGGTATTGAAGTTGAACGGTGTCATGCCGTCCGGCAGATAATTACCACCTCCCATAAAGGTGCCGGCTTCCTGCATGTCTGCTGTGGGGATATTCAGTTGCCCGGTATTCCCCATGGAGTATTGCGCTTGTGCTTTGAGGACACAGCACAATAGGCAACAGACCATAAGTCCTTGTCTAAATTTCATACTAATTTTTGATTTTGGAGCGTTGTTGTCTGAAGAGTTTAAAGTACGCTACGCTACTGCCTGCCACATGGGGGAAGAGGTTCGTGGTGGCGTATAGATTACAAAACGTGGCAAAGTTACGTCAAATATATCTGATATACAAGAAAAATGGGGGAAAATTATATATCCTATACTAGTAGTAATATTCTTTGCTTTGTTATTTTATATAATGGACTAATCAAGGATAATGAAGTAAGACTTTTTTGTTGAAGTGTAATGTTATAGCAGCATTTTATGGATAATATGATAGCATCTCATATAAGTGTCCAATCATAAACTGTTTTCCAAAATAGTGATACTCTACTCTGAAAATGAGTATATAAAAACTAGCCATAATAAGAAAGGGGGATATGATGGAGATTTGGTATAGTTCATTGTAAAGTTGGAAAATTTATTTTAGACTAATAATTACAGAGTAGTTACTTCTTTATATAATTAATAAGATTATTTATTAGAGTATTGGATGCTTCTAAACCAAGCTGATGAATGCATTTTAAGTCTTTTTTTAATAGATATTCCTTTAGTTCTTCTTTATTGTTAGCTACATAGGCATATCCAAGTTCTTTCATTTTTTTGGATGTAGCCAATTGGTGTTCGTTTCGGTGTTCACCTAAGGCTGCTATACGTGGAAATACGATAATTGGTTTTCCTTTTGTCATTGCTGAAATTATAGTTCCCATACCGGCATGAGCTACTATTAAACGAGCATCATGACATAATTTATCAAATTCATCAGGTGCCAAAAAATCAATCGTTTTAATATTTTTAGGTTGATATCTTCCTTTGTATGTTTGCGCAATAATGAGTTCGTTTGACATAGGAGCGATCTCATCGAGGATTTTAATAAAGCGATCAAAAGGGGCTTGTGTGCCTATAGTGGCAAAAATCATAATTTATAATTTAGAAGTTTAACCAAAGATATTTCCTGCAAAAATGACCTTATTTCCTGCCAAGCTTGGCCATTGGGTGTAGATACGTGAAGCAAATTTAGATGCGATTCTTCCACTGAATGAAATATGTTCAACATTAGCTATACTATCTATCCATACTGTACGTATACCGCAAATTTTTGCCGCAAACAGACACACTAATCCAGGGGCTGCTCCTGTTGTTATTACTATAGAAGGCTTTTCTTTGCAAATAATGTAAATAGAATGTAAAAGCTCAGGAAACATCTTATAAAAATCCCAGCGGCTAAAGTCGTTCATTGAGTAATAGACTCTTCCTTCAACCATAGTTGCACATTTTTCATGAGTAGACATATATACTACATCAAATTCTTTCTCTAATGCCTTAGCAATGCGTAGTAATTGCACCCAGTGGCCCCCGATGGAAGCCACAGCGAACACTTTTAATTTTTTTCTCATTTTTGAAGTCTATTTTTCTCCAATTCGAGTATATGAATACCCTAATTCTTCCAATTCTGTTCGATTCCAAATGTTACGACCATCTACAATGATACGCCCGGGCATTATCTTTGAAATTACATTCCATGTGGGTAAGCGGAATTGACGCCATTCAGTCATGAGTAAAAGTGCATCCGCACCATCCGCACAATCATATAGGTTTTCTGTATAAATTACTGTCTCACCAATTCGACGTTTACATTCCGGCATTGCAATAGGGTCGAATACACGAATCTTTGCACCATCCTTCAATAGTTTATCAATAACGACCAGAGCCGGAGCTTCACGCATATCGTCCGTTTCGGGCTTGAAGGCTAAACCGAGCACAGCAATAGTTTTATCTTTTACGTTACCTATCAATGAGATTAGCTTATCATAAACAATAGATTTCTGTTTCTCATTGACGTGCTCCACGGCTTCAATTATTTCCATATGATAACCATTGTCAATGCCTGTATGTATAAGTGCTTTTACATCCTTGGGAAAACAAGACCCCCCATAGCCGCAACCTGCATACAAAAACTTCTGGCCGATACGGGTGTCTGCACCGATACCTTTGCGCACATGGTCTACGTTTGCTCCTACACGTTCACAAAGGTTGGCTATATCGTTCATGAAACTGATGCGAGTAGCTAACATCGCATTGGCGGCATATTTGGTCATTTCTGCAGAAGGAATATCCATAAATATTACACGGAAGTTATTGATTAAGAAAGGTTGATACAATTTTGTCATTACTTCTTTTGCTTTCTCACTTTCAGTACCAACTACCACACGGTCAGGGCTCATGAAATCTTTGATGGCAGCACCTTCTTTTAGGAATTCGGGATTGGAAGCCACATCGAAAGGTATGGCCACACCTCGTTTATCCAGCTCTGCCTGAATTGCAGCTTTCACTTTCTTGGCAGTACCGACAGGTACTGTGGATTTTGTTACTAAAATAGTGTATTTGTTGATGTTTTGGCCGAATTGTTTGGCTACGGCCAATACATATTTCAAATCAGCAGAACCATCTTCATCGGGAGGTGTACCTACCGCAGAAAATACTACCTCTACATTATCGAGCACAGATGGTAAATCGGTAGTGAACATCAATCGGCCATATTCTACATTTCGTTTCACCAGTTCTTCCAGGCCTGGCTCATAAATTGGCATTTCTCCATTATTCAGTTTGCTAATTTTGTTTGCGTCTACATCCACGCAAGTTACAGTGGCTCCCATTTCTGCGAAACAAGTACCTGACACCAGACCTACGTAGCCTGTGCCAACAATTGCAATATTCATATTCTTACTTTGTCTTTTTGATTAAACCTGATAAATTAACAGCTTTTCCCATACGTAACAATTCCTCATCTGTAAAGAAACTCATATGGCAAGCATTACATGTAAATGTCATCTCTCCAAAATATACTTTGTCGTTAGACTCATATAAATCTACTCTTACAAGTGGAAAATCTTCCGCTAATTTCTCCGCATATGTTATCATTTCATCCAAATGTTTAGGTTTGGGCACTACTGAACCATTTCGATAATGTTCTGGAATAAGATCCTTTCGTATAGTCCAATTGGGTAGTTCATAGTAATTATAATCTGTAGTATGCTTCTTAATATTTCTGTTCGTGCAGCACATACAGCTATATGCCTTACCATTCATGCACCATATCTTGTAATCGATTAAAGAAGATGATAATTTGGGGTCTTGTTCGAGTAGTTCCTCTATTACAATGCATCTTCTTATTTTTGTATAATGCATTTCTCCTGTTAGGTATCCGTATGGCTCAGCTATCCATGATTTGAGCTCTATTTTTGTTTTCGGTATATCTAATAAGGTTTTGTCTTTTACAATTTTTACTGTACCAAATCCGTTGTTGGACTTAATGACGAACTTGTTAGGCAAAGAGTTAAAGTCAATGTCGTCAACGTCTTCATAATGACCATATAATTTGACCAATAACTCACCACATCCTTTTTTTTCTAAAAACTCTCTTACTTTATATTTGTCAGCGAGATTTGTCCATTCTGAAGTGTCAGAATTGAAAAGTAGCCACATCATTTTTTCATTAATATCTTGTGGGTTATTAAGATTAGGCCACTTTTTAAACTTTCTATAGTATAGAAGTTTGCATGTAAAAGTATCTGGTAATAGTTTTGTATGTACCAATACTTTACATATCTTGTTAAGTTGCTTCGTTATCATAAATGTTTGTTTTTATTGTAATTCTAAAAAGATATGTTTATGCAAGGATTCATTTTTTTATTTTATAATCTATAGGTATTCAGAATGTACTGTAATCTCAAAATTTGCAGGATTCAATTTTCTTCAATATATAGATGTGCTGATTCAGCCAAAAGATAAGATTGTGAACTACACTTTTTAAATAGTTATTATGCTCATAATATTTCTATTTTAGACAATAACATTTGAGTTATCACATTATTCACATCGTATTTTTCGGCTTCCTTTTGGCACTCTATCGCCATTTCCGACAAATTATATTGGCCATTTATACACTCTTCCATCATATCTGCTAATGCGGTGGTATTATGTATAGGTACAAAAAGTGCCGTTTTTCCTTCTTTCAAAAATTGACGATTGTGTGCCCATTCAGAAGCAATGATAGGAACTCCCGAAATGAAAGCATCTATGAAAATGCCTGCAAAGCCTTCTCCTTTCCAGTAGGTTGGAAATAGCATCATATCGTATGTGGAAAGCGTATCATATCCCTTACTCTCACGCAAATTCAAGAAACCTTTATAGTTCACATTTGCTAAAGTGGTTAGTTTGCTATTAAAGACATTCTCATAACTTTCCGCTACTTCTCCATAAAAGTCTATTTCGTATTTGTCCGTGAGTCCTTTCTTATTTAATGTGTTAGCGCATTCTATGATATAGTCACATCCTTTCTCTGGCATGATTCGAGATAAAAAAACGAACCGAAGTTTATTATGTCTTTTCTCTACTTGTGGCATATATGGGATGGGCTTGAAATTGGGAACTTGTATTACATTTTTTACACCAGCTTTTGTTAGCTGTTCGACCATTATATTACTCTCAACCAAGGTCCAATTCATGTATCCTATAACTTTGCTGTCAAAAGTGCCATTTTGAACTTTATCTCCAAGACTTCCGCCGATGACCCAGTGAATAGTGTGTTGTTTCCAACTCACTGTCTTCATCACTTTCATCATTGGATAGACATTTTGTGTTGAGGTACAAAATATTAAAGATGCATTACGATGAAAAAGAAGGGCATATAATAATTTAACCAATACCCATGGATGGCTTCTCCATTTATAGAAATCCATTACAAGACATTTAATACCATTCTCTTCCAATTTATTTATCATTAATTGATTTTTCATAGTCTCACCACATACAGCAGGATGCTTGTGATTAACCCAGCCTATTATAATAGCTTCTTTCATTGAACATGATATTTTGAATGATTACTTAGCAATTTTCCAAGAATCATTTTCACAGACTCTATACTTTATTATTTTTGCAGGAACACCGGCAACAATAGAATGACTTGGCACATCTTTTACAACAACAGCATTAGCCCCGATTATTACATCATTGCCAATGAATATAGGGCCTAAAACTTTTGCACCTGCACCAACCCACACATTATTTCCTATTGTTGGTGCTCCACCATCATTCCATCCTATAGTGACTTGTTGGTTTACAATGCAATTAGTCCCCATTTTTGTACAATAAATTATAGTACTGAATCCATGCATAAAACGTAGTCCTCCTCCTATTTCGGATTTGGAACTAATATATAGATTTATATGCATGCATGTTGGGTGCACAAGATATCGTAGAAATTTGATTTTTGTATATTTAAGTCGATAATCAACTAAAGCTCTGAATTCTGCAAATTTCAAGAAAAACATAATGAATGTCGATAAATTCATTGGTTTGTTTTTCCTTTTACACCATATGTTAAAATCTTCTGCTAATTTTGAAGGTAAACACATTTCATTTATTTATTAATTTGGATAGAACATCTATATAGCCATGCCCGAATTTTAAGTCGGGTTCCATATAATTTCCTTCTCCCCATTCATTCCAGCTTTGAAGAAAAAGAATCTTATGTTCATAGTCTTTATCTTTGATTAAGTTTAAAGCCTTTTCTACCATCTTTCCAAATAATTGTGGTGTTGAATTATGCCATATGTTATTTGTATTCTTCCATGCGCGAGGACTGCGGTCAAAATTGGGTATAATGGTGGGATATACATCTTCTCTTTTGTCATCCTTTACATAATAGTGCTCGATAATTTTTGAGTAATTTATTCTAAGCACATAATTAATATGTAGCTTCTTCTGTAAAAAGCGTTTTAAATAATATATTAATGGAGACTCTGACTTTACTTGAGCGCCATTGGTACCTCGCGAATTTACTGCATCGAAACCTAACGAACGTATGTGATCGTAGAAATATTTTGATGTGTTGTTTTTGTCAGAGAATATATTGACTACTTTCCCTTCTGCATTGTGCATCCTGAAATTTTCAGTTATGCCAACAAAATGGAAGCCGTTTAAACCTTCTTTTTGGGCTAAACTATTCCATAATTCTTTGAAATGTGAGAAGTCTACAAAATCTTGTGGCGCAAATACAACGAAAAGTAGTTTACTATCAACCTTTATATATCGTTTATCCTTAAATGCTTTTAGATATTTGTAAAAATGATTGATGTGGTCCTCGTCGCCAGGGTATGTCATTTGAGCAATAACTGTTTGCTTAAACTTTGTTTTTGAAGATGTCCACGTTCTGGTAGACCATGTATGGTTGGCCCAGCCTAAGCAGAAAGGAAAATCTGGGTTGCCACTTTCAACAACGTCATTGAAAGGTCTTTCTAAAAGTTCTTTTCCTTCTCCAAACCAATAGTGCCAATAACAGAAGCCTTCTATTCCTGCTTCCCTTGCCAGTTCTGCTTGTTGTTCTCGAATTTCAGGTATACGTAAATCGTAGTAGCCTAAATCAGCAGGAACTCGAGGTTGATAATGTCCTTTAAACAATGGTTTTGCCTTTCCAACATTCGTCCATTCTGTGAATCCTTTTCCCCAATATTTATTATTCTCTTCTATTGGATGAAATTGTGGTAAATAAAACGCTATTACGCGAGCTGATTTATTGTTCATTTTATTGTTTTTATATGTGGATATATTAGCATAATTAGTTTCTTTTTCTGTCATTGTATGGATACAATGGAATTCTGTTTTTTCTGCTATTAATACCTAACGGTGAATTGATGAGGTATAGTATGATTAAGCCACATAGTAAATCTAAACTGGCACTATAAACTTTGTAAGTATAGCATGTAAAACCGGTAATACAAAGCATACCCCATACATAAAGCCAATATAAGTGGTTGGATGATACTATCCTTTTTCTATAGATTCTCCTAATAAGTATAAATGAAATAGTGAGAATAAATGGGATGGTAAGAAAACCAAAATCAGAAAAGATATCTCCTATAAATGTATAAAAAATGCTGGGCGAGATACCGGTTTTGGCTCCCCAGTAATTACGTCTCTTAAACAAATCGACAAATGTGTCGAGGCCGATAGCATCTTTAAAGAAAGCAAAACAATTATCACCTTCTGTATAGGCTTTAGTATGCCACATGTATTCATTGAAATTTAAAGTGCCTTCTCCTGCGTATAATGAAATCCAACCCAATATTGAAACTGATTGAGCTCCCTCGTTTGTGCTATACCTTGCTATCGTCATAATCGCAAAAAGTAAAATAAAAGATGAAAAGATTATAAGAGAAAACACTTTAATTTTTTTCAAAATTTCTCTATCTTGTATATAATTGCGTAATAAGAAAAATGATAATACGGCATTTAATGAAGTAAAAACCACAGCAGAACGTCCAGAAAGTGATAGTGTATAAAGAACTGGGTTTATACATCCTATTATTAGAGCAGTCAATTTGTATTTGTTTATATTTCTTGTGCTAATATATAAGAAAAGTAGAAACATTGAACAATATTGAAACTTGAGATTAATTGAATTACAGATTTTTCCTATTGGAGAATACCAATTAATTACTTTTGTTTTATCTAAATCACCAGACATTTTCTCGGCATAAATATCTGCTAATTGACTTGAATTGTCAAAATTATAAGTATTCAATATATGGATGAAATTCTCTATAAAGGGAAGAATAGATATGATACAAAAAAAAGTAATTACTTTTTCAAATATCATTTTATTCTTGATTTCAATGACTGTTGTTTTATCATTAAAACAATTAAATGGTATACAAGAAATAGCAAGGCACAGAACGAAAAATATATAGGGCATTAATGTAATATTGTTGTAATTCTGGAAGATTTTTATAACCACTTTATTAGCAAGCAGTTCTGAGGATAAGGTAAAAATGAGGTAATGATTTGG
>PPYE01311267.1_pt1 | contig 40483 bp, 59 predicted proteins | sample 1559881 | NCBI WGS metagenome assembly PPYE01 (sample SAMN08240022, study PRJNA423297) | Human gut metagenome, whole genome shotgun sequencing project. | reverse complement strand
CGTCTTTCTGCATGTAGCCCCACTCGGACAGGCGCAGCGAGCTGACGTTCGCCGGTTTCAGGGCGGAGATGCCGGCCATCTCGTGCGTTGTTGTTGCCCATGCAGAGACGCGTCCGTCAAAAGTCCTGCCCTGGACGGCAAAGTTCCATGTGCCCGTCTGCACGTTGGACAGTTCGAAACTGTTCTCGCTCTGCCACGCTGAATAGTGGACGCCGCCCAGCGCGTCAGTGTAGCGGACGCGGTACTGCGTGACGTCGAAGTTCGCCGTGTTGTATCCCCATGAGAACAGCGCCTTCTGAACCAGCCTGGTGTTGACCGTCGCGGTATATTCGGACACCGAAAGATTCTCCGGAACCGCCGCCTCGCCTTTCAGCGGCCGTCGGGAAGGCGGTTCTTCGAGACGCAGATTCTGTTCGATCCAGGCAAACTTGTTGGGGTTGACCTCCAGCAGCTTGATCTGGATCGTCGCTTTGTCAGTCTCCTTCACTGACTGGACGCGAAACTGACGGGCTGCGGCCGACGCGCCGGCGATGCTCCATACCGCGTGATCCACAAACGTTTTTGTAAAGGCAGTCTCCACCGTGACGACAGCTCCGCTGACACCCGCAATATCGCGAGTCTCTTCCGTACCGTCGGTGTCGCAGATGGAGATTTGGTAACCGCCGCCGCTGGACGCGTCAAAGCCGGAGTCGAGCGTGACCGCCTTCCTGTCGGCGCTGAGCGAAAGGACGCGCCCGCTGGCGCGGTAGCCCATCCAGGCGGGATCCGCTATTTTAACGATATCCCCCGGCACCAGATCGAAACCGTCCAGTCCCATCTCCACTGTGGCTATCCACTGCGTTTCCTCGCTGGCCAGCAGCCACTTGCCGTGGCGGTGCGCCTGGCCGCGGGAATAGCAGCCGTAAGCCACCGTTTCGATAGGCCGGTAGCCCAGCTTCCGATAGGCGTCCCAATCGTAGACAGCTTCGACGTGGCTTCTCCCCAGATCCGACGGGTCGTTCCACTTGACCAGGGCGACGCTGTGGCGCTCCTGCATGGACGCGCTCGCGTAGTCGATGACGCCGTCTTTGACGTTGGCCTGCGTGATCGTCCTGACCGGATCGTCGTTAAAATCCGCCCGGGCGTAAACCAGACCGTTGCCCCAATACGTCATGCCATGGAAGACGCTGGCGATGGACTGCAGCACTTCCTTGGCCTCGCCCGCGCCGGCGATCTGGTAATTGAAAGTGTACCTGGGTTCCTCGCCCCCGAGACCATCGGGAACCAGTTCGTCGCAGATCTGGGCGATACGGTACAGATACCACTTGTCGCACAGGTCATGCCCCTCCAGATATGCCTGCGGCAGATACTTGGCCACGCCGTAGCGGTCGTTGACGACCATGTCGTAAAAGACCCAGGCGGGGTTGTCTGTCCACGCCAATTTGAACGTCCCGTCCCAGACGCCGGAGTAGCCGCGGGTTTCCGGATCGTAGTTGCTCGGCACCTGTACCTTGAGACCCTTTACGTAATAGACGCGGGAAGGCACGCTGCCGCCGAAGCTCTCGGCGCTGGCTTTCAGGGCGATCACGGCGGTGTTGGGGTAGGTGAAGCCGTAGCCGATGATTTCCGTATAGCTCGACAGGTAAAGATTGTTCACCAGGGCGCCGCTGGAACTGTCGGCGCTGGTCTTGTAGACTGTCGCCAGCCACGGGGCTTTCCCCTTGAGACTGAACGTCATGTCCCACAGATACTGGCTGGAAGTCTTGCCTTTCAGCGTGCGGCTGTAATCGGCGATCGTTTTGTTGTCCGCGTCGGTGATGACGATGCGGTATCCCACGGACGCGGCAACGACATCGCCGGCATGGTCCTGATCCGTCAGCTGTTTATACAGCCCCTGAACGCCCAGCGTGATCCGCAGCCGAGTGTTCAGCTCGTTGGTGACGCTGAAGCGGTAACAGCCGCTGTCGGGCCCCTCACCCTTGGGGTACAGGTTGGTGACCTCGGCGCCGACGCCGATTTCCGCTTCCGCCCCCGAAGCGTAGGGCAGGGCCGACTGATCCGGAGCGCCGATCCTCATCTGCCACGATACTCCGGGCAGCGTCAGCGTGCCTCCGGACGTGCGCAGGGGAGTTTCGTTCAAATAGATGCTTTTATCCCGGTCCACAAGGCCGACGATAGGTCCCTCGCTGACCACGTCCAGCAATGTGGCGTACTGGATCGCCTGAAGGCTGTCGGCCTCTTCCACGGGAGCGCGGTAACCGCCGCCCCCGCCTTTGCCCTTGCTTCCGGAAACAGTGATGTGTTTTTCCAGATCCGTCATTCGCCTCCGTCCCCCTCATGACCACCTGGTTCGTTCCCGCCGCCGCTGGGCGCCGTCACTTCCGCCGACGCGCTCTTCCAGTTTTTTGAAGTCAAACTGCCGTTGCGCGCCAACACGGAAACCGTATAGTTGCCGGCCGGCAAGCCCAATTTTGATACGCTTGTGCGCGTCGTCGCAGTGCTGCCGTTTGCCGGCCCCGTCCATTTCACCTGATAGTCCCAAGCGCCGCTGACGGCGGTCCAGCTGGCGGAAATGCGTCCGACGCCGCCCGAAGCGCTGAATCCCGTGACGTCGTCGAGCGACAGGTCGACGTCGTCCACCGACAGGCTGGCTGACGCGACGATGCTGCCGCTGTAAGCTTTGCCGTAAACGACGGGGATGCAGTGCCCTTCCTCGCAGACGTTCACCGGCGAGTTGAACACATAGGACTGCCGTTCGTTGGCTTTTTCGTTGTCGCCGGTGGACATGGACGGCATCGGCGAAAGCATCTGAGCGACGCCGTTGAGGACCATGCCCGCGCCCATTGTGAACCAGGACGCCGCCTTGAGCCCGAGGAAGCTTCCCGTCGCTCCCACGGCAAGCCCCACTCCCAGCAGCGCCACGCCCAGGATGACCTTGAAGACTCCCTGACGCTTCGACCCGGCAGGGACAGGAACGACGCGAATGCGCTGAACTGCGCCGAGGCTGAAGCCGATTTCGTTTTCGTCCAGCTGCAGCTCGTCGGCAAACACGGTGAACTCGCCGCGGCGGATGGCCCCATAAGCGCCTTTCACCTGCGTCGTCAGCGCATGGACGGCTTCCTGCACGCTGGACACGTCAAACAAATAGGGCCCGCCGAACTGCGCCAGCGAGCCCTGCAAGACCAGTTGCCTAAGCATTTTTGTATCTCACCCACTTCGTGATGAACTTGCGCCACATACCCATCGGCTCCTGCCGCGACAGGCGGCCGCTCAAGTGGTGCAGGATCAGCTGACAGCCGCTGGTCAGGATGCCGGCGTGGTTCGTCCTGTCGCTCATGACCTTCATCAGGAAAACGTCGCCGTCGTTGGCTTGGGACGCCGGTATTTCGCAAAAGCCGGCTTCGGCGAAGTGCTCTTCGTACAAATTGCCGCCCGTTTCCCACCATGCGTCGTCGCGGGGGAAATCCGGCAACATGATTCCTCTCTGCAGGCGGTACCAATCGCGGATCAGAGCGTAGCAGTCGCCTTTGTTGTCCGTGCCGCTGGGGCCGTGGCGAAACTCGCGGCCTGCCAGCGGCGGCGGATCGAGGCTGTCTCCCCAGTACCACGGCCTCGACACGAGCCGGTCCGCGGAGACGACGCACAGTCCCCAGGGGATCCCCGTGGCGATCTGGCCAGCCATGTCCGCGGCGCTGGGAAAGTCGGGGCCGTCCGGATGACTGTGCACGACGGCCTGCGCGTCGGGATATTTCAGCATCGTGTCCGGCGGCATGATAAAATCCTCCGCCGGATGCCCGGCAACGTTGTCGACGGGGACGAACGCTCCGCCGACTATGAGCCCGCAGCCTTCCTGAGGATATTTCGACGCCATGTAGCCGGCGATGGCGGGATAAAGTTCGCCGTACATTTACGCCCGCGTCCTCGCCAGTCCGGGGAAACCGCCGTAAGGCAGCGCCCGTCTGGAACCGAACCTCTTGACGCAGTCCGAAAGCGTATGTCCGCAGGCGTCGTCGTCGGCTCCGCAGGGCTGGCCGAATTTGTCGAAACAGGAACTGCCGGCGTAGGGGCAGGCGTTGCCCGTCTGGTCGTAAACCCAGACCCCGTTTTCCCGGCGCCGGTACACCCACGGGCACATGTCCCGCAGCGCCATGCGGGCCGGCAGCTCGCATCTGGGCAGGTCGAGCGGCATAAGCAGTTCGAGTACGACGCAGCTCTTGGTCAGCGTGAGCACGCGATCGACGATGTAAAGATCCGAGCTGAACTTGATGCCGCGGCCGCCGTATTCATGGCCGTCAAGGAATTTTGCCAGCGTGCGGTCGCGGCGGATAAGGGCCCCCTGCGCGCCGTTGGTATAGACGACGAGGCTGTAGAATGTGTCGTTGAGGGATTCGGCGCTGATCTTGGGGCGCGGGAGAGTGCCTTCGCCGTTCCATTCAAATCCCTCGCATTTGACCGCCAGCTGCGGGTAATCGAGCCCGTCGAATGTGACGGCGCCGCCGTCGGGTTCGCGCTCCGGGCTGAAGCGGTACGCTGATCCGCCGATGCTCGTGGCGTCGAGCGTAAAAAGGTGGATGACCGCGGACGGGTTGAGGCTTTGCGCCTCCTGTTGCAAAAGGGCGCTCATGCGAAGACCTCCTCGAAGGTCGCGCTGATATCGGCGGCCGTATCGTGATAACTGGCGCTCCACGAGGTGCAGCGCCAGAGCTTTCGCGCCGTGGTCTGCGGCGGCGTCCACCAAAACGGCGCCGCGTACTGCGCGTCAAAAAAGGCGTCGATGCTCCGGCACTGGGCGATCGTAAGGTTAGACCATTTGACGCTGATCTTCCCGCGGGCGGCGTTAAGCCCGTCGGGCGCAGTCTGCCTGTAGCCGTCGCCGAAATCGACGCCGACAGTGCGTATTTCGGTCGAAATGTCGCAGTCGGTCGGAGTCCGGGCGGGTATAAAAGTGTTATAACTCATGATCGTCACCTCTGAGACTGTCAGAGAAAAAGGGTTTTCCCCTGACAGTCTCAGAGAAAAACCCTTTTCCTGCGGCGGTAATTTTAAGCGTTTAAGCGAAGGAATTGTTGAAGTACCCCATGCGCTTGTAGACGCTCAGGTTCTCGGCGACGCGCGTATCAATGGCGTCGCGCAGATTGCGTCCCATAGTCTGCGCCTGTTCGTCGCTCATGCTGCCGCTGCCCTCGTTGTGGACGGTGATGTTGAACTGCGGCGCGTAGACGCCGCCGGGGGCGATCCCCTCGGCGCTGACGCCCAGGCGGCCGCGGCTGTCGCGCTGCAGGGGCATGATGGCCTCCGGCCCGGCTTCGCCCATCAGGCCGGTGCCGCGGGCGAACCTGAACAGGGTCGGGCGGTTGACGACGCCGCCGCTGGCGAAGGGAACCACGCCGGCGGCGGTGAAGGCGTTGCCGTAAGCGGACGCCAGCATGCGTCCGCCGGCAGCCTGAACGGCGTTGTCGATGCCGGCCGTGGAGCTGACCGTGCTGTCGCCGCCGAAAAGACCGCCGAACATGCGGGTCACGCTCTGCAGCATCCACATCTTCATAACGGTGTAAACGATGTCCTGACCGAGCTTTTTCAGACTGTCGCCCAGGCTCTCGCCGTAGGCGACGGCGCGCGCGAAGCTGTCGGCCAGCCCCGTGCCCATGGTCACGGACAAGCTGTCGACGGCGTCTTTGGCGTCGCCGATGGCGGCTTTCATGCCTTCGGCGAAGGTCAGCGTCTTTTCCTTCGCGCCGTCCATGGCCAGCCTGATCTTCTCGGTGACGCCAGGGAACTGGCCGTACCGGTCCATCAGCGCCTGAAGCTGGGCCTGGTACTCGCCGGCAGTGATCTGTCCAGACGCGAAGCGCTCTTTGAGCGTGTCCATGGCCGGGGCGGCCTGTTCGGCGACGACGCGCTGCAGTTCGTCGAACGTGGAGCGGGCGTCGGCGCCCCAATCCTTCCAGTTCAGCCCTTTCGTCTGTTCGGCAAGACGGCTTTGCAGGAGGGCGGAATAGTCGCTGTCGCTCATAAAGCCGCTGCTGTTCTGCCAGCGCAGTTTATCGTACTCGGCCAGCTGCGCCCGACGCGCTTCCTCGGCGGCATTCCTGGCAAGTTTTGCCTGGCTGGTTCCCTTCTTCGTGCCGGAAGCAAACTTTCCGTTCCCCAGCGGAGACGTGAAGTTCAGCGCGGCGCTGTTGATCTGCGCCTGGATGCTCTTGGCATATTTGCCTATCCTGGAATCGGGGTCAAGACCGTTGATGACGGAACCGATCTTTTCAACGTACTGCGCGCCGATCTTCCGCGCTCCTTGCAGCGTCTTCGCGCCGCTCAGCTTTTTGCCGAACTCGCCCTGAACGGCGTTGATCTGCGGAAGATAATCGCGGTACCTCGCTTCGCCTGTCAGGACAGCCAGCCGTTCCCGCTCCTGATCCAGCGCTTTTTGCGCCTCGAGGATCCTCTTTTCGTGAATCTCGGGCACAGCTGCGCTGGCAAGGTCTCCGGGCATATCCACTTTTTTGACGAGATCGTAGCTGCTGATTTTGGACTGAAGATCCTTCTGCAGGGATTCAACTTTTTCCCGAGCTGCATCCGTCTTGAGATCCAGCTCCATATCCGAAAGCGACTCGATGCTCTGGGCGAGCTTGTCGATCTCCGCCTTGAACGCCGCCGTTTCGGCCTGCGCTTTGCGGCTGGAGCTGATGTAATCATAAGCAAGATAAGCCGCGACCGCGCCCAAAGCCAGCAACAGCCCTGTCGGTCCGGTCAGGACGCCGCCCAGCCCCGTCACCGCCATCCTTAATTTATCAGCCGTGCCGCAAGCGTTGACCATGGACGCCGCGGTTGCGGCCGCGGCGCGGCCGGTCAAGCCCATATCCCTGGCGAGCAGAACCATCGCGCCCTTGGTAGACAGCGTCACCATCGCAAGATTTTTGAGGGCAAGGTACCCGCTTCTCAGGAATTTGATCATGCCGCCGCCGGCCGACACGATGCTCCCTGCAAGATACGACAGGGGGCCAAGCGCTACCGCGCATGCGCCCAGCGCGGCAACCGCCCTGTTGGCGGAGGGCGTCAATTTGTTGAACCAATCGATGGCGGGCAGGACGTAGTCTTCGCCAAGAGAAAGCAGTGAATCGCCCAGCGACTGCGCCGTCAGTGTCATGGCGTTCTTCGCCCTGTTCCACTTTTCAGCGGCCCCGTCCGTATCTTTGGCAGTCTGAGCGATAAGGCCGGAGCTTTTCAGCAGCTGATCCGTCAGTTCGCCGATGGACAGCTTGCCCTCGCGGATCAGGACGGCCATATCCGGCCCGGCTTTCTGGCCGAAAAGCGCCATGGATTTCTTCGTAGCTTCGCTGGCGCTGGCGGTGTTTTTGATCGACTCGACAGCGCGCCTCAGCGCACCCGGAATATCGTTCACCCCAACTTCGGCCATCTTGGCCATGGCCTTGCGGATACCGCCGACAACCTGCTCGGTATTGACTCCTGCTTTGTTGAACGACGCAAACAGCGCCATGCTTTCCTCCGCGCTGAATCCGGCCGCGCGCATGGAAGCGCCCATCCTGCTCATCTTCTCGGCCAGCTCGGTCATGCCAACGCCGGTGCTCTGGGACGCCTGGAACAGTTTGTCCATAAAACCAACGCCGTCCGCAGCCGCCACACCCATGTTGTTCATGGCCTGAGCGACAGCCACGCCCAAAGTCTTGGAATCCTCGCCGGCCATGCGAGCCGCTTCGGAGACGGACAGGGCCATGTTCCGGAGCGGCTTGCCCGTCTGTCCCAGATAGGTGTTCAGATCGGCGATCGTCGCCGCTACCTTGTCGAGCGGGACCGAAGTTTGCCGGCCTACGGCCTCGAAATCCGCTTTAAGCCCTTTGAGGGCGTCGCCGGCGGCCCCCGTACCGGCGCGAATCGTCTTCATCGCTGCCTGGATCTTGAGGGAAGCCGCAACGGCGCCCGTCCCCCAGCCGGCCAACGGCGCCGTCATGCGCGTCATCGATGCGCCGAAACTCTGCAAATCCTTCGCCATGCCTTTAATGCGGGAAGAAAGCCTCTTCAATTCGCGTTCAGCCTTGGATATATCCGCTCCTATAATAATCTGCAACTTGGGAGTCGCCATAAAATCACCTTCTGACATAAGTCCGCAAAAAAGCCGCTTCCCGGCAGGAAAGCGGCTCAAAAACACCTTTAGTTGTTAAATTCCACTCCCAGCAGCCAGAACAAAGTTCTGAACAGCCAAGGGACGAAGTACCACAGCCCCCAGAGGACTAGGACAGCGAAAACGTGAGAAGATATAAAATCCAGCCACCCGCTGTACAGGTGACGTTTCCATGCCTGAAACTCAAAGATTATAAGACCTATTACTGCCGTGGCAATAATCAAAACAATCGACAAAGGTCCCAGTATCAAAAACACTTCCAAAAACCATCACCCTCCTTTCAGGAGCGGTCTCTCTTACGTTTTTTGTCAATCATACTTCCAGAAATAGTACAAGGTCACTAACGCGACTGCTCCCAGAACCAACGGTTCAAATATGGGCGACATTATAAAGCTCAAGATTACGGATGTTCCCAGCATCGGAGCCGTGCCCCCCTTCGATATTTTTATTATACGCCGCGGGAAGGGGCATGTCTATTGAAGGGGCTTTTTCTTGTCGCGGATTCTTTGAACAATCCGGCGATACTGTTCTTCCTTGCTCATGATCTGCCCGTCGTCCCACACGCCTGTCAGGTCATCGACGGACGGCGCTTTCTTCGCCCAGACCATGACGCGGATCCATTTCGCTAAGCGGGCGGCTTTTCTGGCCTCCAAATATTCGCGGTACCTCCAGCCTTCCGTCATATCGCCGAGGTCCGCCAGATCGACCTGCCAAAGGTCTTCATAGTTAAGCCCCAGAGGGCCGAAGGCAAGGTACATGACGTTTCGCCAGTACTGCCGACGACCCTCCGGAGTGTCTAGTTTTTTTCGGGTTCGCTCTCTTTGTCAGAGACTCCGAGGCGCGACGTGCAGGCTTCGGAAAATTCCCTTGCACAGCCCGCGAAAATTTCCGCAATGTTGTGCACGGCCTCGAGCCACTGCGATACGGCTTCCACTGTCAGGGCGTGGTTGCTGTGGATAATCCCCGCCCAGATCACCGAGACCATCAGGTCGAAGCTCACATTGCCGGTTTCGATGTCCTTGAAGATGCCGAACACCGAGCGCCCCAGCTGGCGCTCGAGCAGGCGGATACTGTTGATGGGATAGCGGACGGCGTACTCTTTGCCGTTGAGTTTGATTTCCATCGCTTATGCCTGCGTGTCTTTGGTGATGGGACCGGCGCCCTGAAAGGCGACGGCCACCTTGATGGCGTCTTCGGTCGCGGCGGTGGTGTTCCAGCCGGTGACGTAGGCTTCGAGCGTGTATTCCACTTTTCCGGTGCCGGTCCCGGCGGGGCGGACGTGGAACTTGAGCCTGGTTCCGTCAAACATGGCGCTTTCGATCGCCGCAGCGACAGTGTCGTTCGTGGGGTCGAAGATCAGGTTCGTGCTGCCGTCGGCGCTGATCTGCCCGGGCAGGTATTCCTTCCATTCAGTGCCGATGGTGCTGACGTCGATGGTATTGCGCGTGCAGTTCAGCGCCCAGTCGGTGCAGGACACCAGTTTGGTGGGAGTGTTCCCGATCTCGACAAAAACTTCGGAATTCTTTGCGGGAAGCTTCGTAATATCAGACATGTTCAATTACCTCTTTCGAAATAAACTCGATAGGTCAGGACGCCGTGCTGCCATCCCGACGCATCGTCCTTCATGACCTGCGCGTCGTCGAAGCAGTAATCCGGCGGCATGGCCGATTCGACCAGGCCGCAGAGCCTGACGATCTCGGCGCGGCCTCCGTAGCTGCTCCAGATGTGCAGAGTCGCGTACATTTTGCGCTCGCTGTCGTCGATCAGACGGCCTCTTAGTTCCTGCGACTGCCCGATGACAAGGTACGGCCCGGCCTGATCCGCCGGCGCCTGGCCGTCGAACACGCCGGTCAGGCCGGGTACGCCGGACAGCGCGGCGTAGAGCTGCTCAAAGACGGTCGTGCGGTTACTCATTTGAACTCCTTGTTCAGGACGATATCCATGTTGCTGCTGACGCGCTGTTCGAGCCCGTTTTCCGCCTTGCGGGCCGCCGGCATGAGAAAGGGCTGCGCTTCCACGTGTTTTGTCCCGTATTCCACCGCGAAGGCGTAATATTCGCGGGATCCAGCTGCCTGTTTCCGGGTCTTGGCCTTGCGGTATCTTCCAGTTTTGGGGTAGTCCGCCAGCACCTTCACCGTCGTCCGTCCGTTTCGCCGCCATGCTCTTTTCTTGATAGACTCGCGCAGCGCGCCGGTGCGCACGGGAGCAAGGCGCTTGGCCTCGTCGCGGATCTCTTCGCCGGTTTTTTCGAGCTCGTCGCCCAGCGCCTTGTTCATCTTCTCCGGCAATTCTTTGAAGCCTTTGAGGAGCTTGTCGCTGCCGATGACTTTCACGCTCATGGTTTGGCGCTCTCGCAGTCTAGGTACACGCAGGCGTTCGCAGGGTCGGGGCGCGCGGCGAGCACTCGCAGGCGCAGGCCGCGGCAGATCAGGATGTCGCCCATTTGGGGCACGCCGGGCCGGTCGCGCACGGTGACGACGTGCGTGCGCAGCTCCACGCCCTGCATGGCGAGGATGTTGTCGCGCGCTTTCGGTACGGCGACGTTGGCCCAGCGGAAGCCGAGGCGCTGCTCGAAGTTCTCGAAGCCGCCCATGGCGTCTTTGATCTTCGCGACGCGGCGGTGTTCCACGCGGTCGCGGTACTGTCCCGCCCTCATACCGGCCACCGCCTGTTGAAATACAGCAGTTCCGTGGCGGCGAGGGGCACTTCGCTGCCCGACGCGCCGACGGTGACGGCCTCGCGGTTGGCGTACCAGTGCCCGATCAGCAGGAGCATGGCCTGTCGCTCCATGGCGCCGGCGGGCTCGACGGTTTCGCCTTCGGGCGCCGTTTCGCCCTCTCCGTAGCTCCGCGCGGCGATGAGGCGGTTCTGGAAGGCCTCGGCGTATTCGCGGGCGGCGGTGATCAGCGCGGAGATATAGGCGTCGTCGTCGGCGAATTCCACGCGGAGATGGGCCTTCGCCTCGTCCAGGGTGATAGGTTCGGTAACGGTCATGGTCTCACCGCCTTGAAAGGGACAGGCAGCCCTGCGAAAGGCTGCCTGTCCAGTGACGTCCGTCTCCGCCGCTAGGCGGAGAACTTGAGGAGTTTGACGGCTTCGGAATCCTTGAGGAAGCCGCCGACGCGCTTGGTGCTGTAGAAGCCGACCATGGGCTTGTTGGTGTAGGGGTCGCGCAGCATGCGGATGCCGATGCGGTCGACGATGGTATAGGCCGCGGCGAAGTTGCCGAAGGCGACGGAGAGGCTGTCGGCCGCGATGTCGGGCATGTCGTCGTTGACGGCGACGGGGTAGCCCAGCAGCAGGCCGGGCACGCCGGCCTGAAGTCCGGGCTGCCACAGGTAGTTGCCTTCGTTGTCCTTGAACTTGCGGATCGCCGCCTGAGTGAGGCGGTTGAACATGAAGCGGGCGTTCGCCAGGTGTCCGGTCTTGACGGCGGTGACCAGGTCGATGAGCAGGTCGCCGGGGGACGCGGGGAACGCGCCGGCCGCGCCGCTCTTGATGAACTGGAGCGTTCCGAAGGGGCGCGTGCCGTCCTTGGTGGCCGCCGTGGGGTAGGCGAACAGACCCTTGGGCTTGTTGGTGCCGTTGCCGTTGGTGAAGGCCGCGTTCTCCATAATGGCGAACTCTTCGGCGATCTCGCTGCCCAGCCAGCCTTCGACGTCGAAGTACATGTCGTCGAGGGATGCCTGCGTGGCCTGCGGGTTGGCGTACACCTCGCCCATGACCGCGCTGACGCGTTCCAGCTTGGGGGTGTTGGTGGCGCTGCGCGCGTCGCTCTCGCCGACCCAGCCGCCGGTGGCGCCGTGGGTGCCTACCAGCTGGCTGTAGTTGTTGCTGCCGATGGAGATGACGCTGCAGACGCCGCGCATGGGCACGGCGCTGCGCAGCAGGTTGTAGACGTTCATGTTGACGATCTCGGGCACGGCGTAGCCGCCGTCGGCGTCGGAACCGGTATTGACGGTCTTGGCCGACAGCCCGCCGTCGGCCCCCTTGCGCAGCCAGCCGTCGAAGCTCTTGCGGTACTCTTCCTTCTCGGGATCGGGATTGCCGGGGTTGCCGGGACGGTTGAGCTTGGCTTCAAGCGCGCTCTTGGCCTCTTCGAGCTGGGCGAGCTTCGCTTCCAGCCTTGCCAGCTTCTCTTCGTGCTCGCCGGCCTGCCCGCCCTTTTTCAGCTCTTCGATGCGGGCATCGTTGGTGGCTTTGTACTCGTTAAAGGCCTTGCCGATCTCTTCAATCAGTTTTTTCAGTTCTTCCATGGCGGATCACATTCCTTTCATGTTTTTCAACAGTTCCTGTGCGGCTGCCACAGCCGCGCCTTTTATTTCAGCCTCGCGCTGAAGGTCTTTGACCCGGGCGATCAGGGCCTTGGCCTCTGACCGCGAAAAGCCCGCCTCGCGCAGGGTCTCTTCGACGTCCCGGATGGACTCCAAACTTTTTACGCTGGTGACGACCGCGGCTTCGTTGGCCGGGAAGGTCACGAGGGACACTTCCCACAGGTCGATTTCCTTGAGGTGGCGGATGCTGTCGCCGCTGCCGTCTTTCGACCACTCCCAGGCTTTGGGCATGTAGCCGATGGACAGCCCTTTGATGGCTCCGGCCTTGAGCAGTTCATGCGCTTCGGAGGCTCGCGCCACTTTGCCGGCGAGCAGTCTGCCTTCCATATAGAGCCCTTTTTCGTCTTCGGCGATCTTGGTCCATACGCCGATGGGCTCCATGCTGTCGTGCTGCCACAGCATGGCCGGCGTTTTCGCGATCAGCGTCTTGGCAAAGGCGCCGGGTTCGACGACGTCGCCGTAATGGTCGACGTTGCCGAAAACGCTGCCGTAGCCGCTGAAGCTGCCGTCGTCGCCGATCTGTTTGATTTCAAGCGGGCATTCGTATTTATTCATCATCCTGTTCATCCACATCGCCTTCCTCTGTGCTGTCGCCGCCGCCGGCTTCGTCGCCGGAGACGCGCATGTTGAGCGGGGTCATGAACTCGTCGCCGCCGTCGCGGGGGTTGAGGTCTTCTTTCTCGCGGGCTTCGTTGGGGCTCATGAAGCCGTTGTTGATGCCGATCTGATACGCTTCGTAGCGGCTCTTGAGGTCGCCTCTCAGCAGGCCGTCGAGGTTGAACTTGACGATCAGGCCGGTCTCGCCGGGGGGGACGAGGTCTTTCTGGATCACAGCTTCCCAGCGTTTCACCCACGGCAGGATGGTCCGCGAGACGAAGCCGATGTTCATGGCTTCGATGCCGCTTCCCCATGACGTGGTCTTCTGGGTGCTCTGGATCTCGTGCAGGGGGACGCGGAAGATGCGCGCGATTTCCTCGACGGTGAACTGCCGGGTCTGGATGTACTGGGCGTCTTCCTGGCTCATGCTCATGGGGCTGTACTTCATGCCGTCTTCCAGCACGGCGACGCGGCCGCTGTTCTCGCCGCCGTAGGCCGCGTGCCACTCTTCGCGCAGGCGGTCGGCGGCTTCCTTCTTGAGTCGTCCGGGATGTTCCAGCACGCCGCTGGGCTGGGCGCCGTTTTTGAAGAGGTTGCTGCCGTGCTGCGCGGTCGCCAGGGCGAGGCCGACGGTTTCGCGGTTGTAGGCGATGGGGGAGATGCCGCGGTATCCGTCCAATGTGCGGTAGCGGATGTGCATGATCTCGTAGGGCGTGGCGCTGCGGAAGAAATGATCGCCCGCGACCTGGTAGGTCAGGCTCCAGTCGCTGTTCTGCCGGACGGTCACGGATCCCGGGGCCAGCGGCAGGAGTTCGCGCACCGTCCCGGAATTGTCGCGGACTTTCCAGGCGTAGAAGTTGCCGTAGAGGCACAGGTGCTGCATGGCCATCTCGCGGAACTCGAAGCTGGTCTGCCAGTCGTTGGGCTTTTTGTAGAGCAGGCTGTAGAGCGGCGATTCGCGGTCTTCGTCGGCGCCGAGACCGGCTCTTTTGCGCAGGACGCGGATGGGGAGCTGGGCGATGGTCTCGCTGAGGATGCCGACGCAGGCGTAAACCGCCGCGACGCGCATGGCGCTCGCGGCGGTGACGCTCTGTCCGGCCCCTTTCAGGCCGCCGGCTGGGGCCTCGTCCAAGACGTCGAGCAGATCGAGCACGCCGCTTTTTACGGCAGCGCGCTTGATCAGTGTTTTCAGTTTCGTGGGGGCTCACCTCCTAAATGACGATCAGGCCGCGGTCTTCGTAGACCGACGGTCCGGTGCCGATGCCTTCCGTCTGCTGCCGGGCGGCGATGGCCATGATCAGCGACATGAGGGGATCGATGCGGCCGCTGGTCTTGGACTTGACGGGGCGCAGGTTCTCGTTTTCGTCCATCTTCACGTTGGCGTTCTCGGCGGCGCATCTCAGCACCGGGTTGCCGAGATGACGCAGCTCATGTCCGACGACGAGGCGCTGCAGTTCTTTGGACGCGGGGCTCAGGGAGCGGAAGCCCTGCCGGACGGGGATGACGGTCAGACCGTCGTCCTGTTCGATCTGGATCATGAGTTGGGTGGCGTTCCACGGGTCGTAGCCGATGCCCCGGAGCCCGCGGAATCTTTCGGCGATGCCGAGATGCGCTCGCGGATGAAGCCGTAGTCGGTGACGTTGCCGGGGGTCAGTTCGACGTATCCCTGCCGGATCCATTCCCAGTACGGGACGCGGTCGAGGCGGACTTTCATGTCGACGAGTTCTTCCGGCATCCACGACCAGTTTTTGACGAGGCTCAGGTCGGGGAAATACAGCGACATGCTGGTAAGGTCGGTGGTGCTGGACAGGTCGAGGCCGACGTAGCAGGGCTCGTTCTCCAGCTCGTCGAGGTCTGCCGGCCCGGCGTCGCAGGCGTCCCAGTCGGTCATGGCGAGCCAGCGGGTTTCCTGGCTGGTCCACTGGTCGAGGTAGAGGCGGCGGAAGGAATTCTCAAAGGCCGGAATTTCGAGAGCTTTTTTGTACTCTGTCCGCAGAAAGTTCAGCTTGACGGACACGCCGAGGTTCGGGTTCGCTTTGCGCCACGTCGCCTCGCTGCCCCAGTCGTCGTTCTCTTCGGCGCCGTAGATGACGGGAAGGAAGGTCGGATCCTGCAGCATGCCCTGCCGGATCTTCTGGGCGTAGTCGTGCAGTTCCCAGCAGATGGACGTTCGGTTCCAGCCGGCGGTGGTGATGGCGAGCATGAGGGGCTGCCGGCGGGCGCCCATCGAGGTGGCGAGGGTGTCCCACAGGTTGCGGTTGGGCGCGGTGTGCAGTTCGTCGTAGATGACGCAGTGGGCGTTGAAGCCGTGCTTGGTGTCGGCGTCGGCGCTGATGGCCTGGTAAAAGCTGTTGTTTTTGTAGTAGACGATGCGTTTCTGCGAGTCGATGATGCGGCAGCGTTTGGTCAGGGACGGGGAAGCGCGTACCATGGCGGCCGCGGCGTTGAAGACGAGGGCGGCCTGGTTGCGTTCGGACGCGGCGGAATAGATCTCCGCGCCGGGTTCGCCGTCGCCGAAGAGCATGTACAGGGCGATGGCAGCGGCCAGCTCGGACTTGCCGTTCTTGCGGGGAACCTCGACGTAGCAGGTGCGGTACTGCCGCAGGCCGCTGCGGTCGACGCGGCCGAAGAGCTCGCGCAGGAAGTTTTCCTGCCATGTCTGGAGGAGGAATGGGCTGCCGGCCCATTCGCCTTTAGTGTGCTTGAGGGCGCGGACGAACTTGACGGCGCGGCCTGCGTAGTGTTCGTCCATCATTGGATGAGTTCCTCAAGGCCGTCGCCGTCTTTCTTCTCGCTTGGAAGGGAGAGGCGCGACCGGCTGCTGGGGGTCATGCCGAACTCCGTGCAGAACGCCTTGATCTGCTTCATGCAGGCCTGAACGATGTAATGTTCCGGGCGCACGGTGAGGTTTTCCTCGCCGGCTTTGTTGACGTGGATGTACGTCAGACCGTCCTTGTTCAGGACTTCCTGGGCCTTGCGCAGGTCTGCGTATGCTTGGCAGTAGATGGCCAACGGCTGGACATCGAGTTCTTTGAGCAGGCCGAGGCGGTAGAGCTCAGGCGCGACGCGGCGCCATTCGATCTTCGCCATGCGCGACAGGTAGGAGGGCGGCTCCGGGCATTCGGCGGGGAGCTTTGGCTCCGGCGTGTCCGTGGGGATCGGCCGGTGCCCTGGATTTCCTTCCAGCACTCGCAGCGCGATCGGTTTAGGTTTTCTGCCCGCCATTTTTTCACCGCCTTTCCTGACAAAATAAAATGCGGAACTCGTCTTTTCTGTGACGTTATTTTCTAAACTGGGTCGCCCCTGCGCCTTCCAATTTCGCGCCCGTTATTTTAGAGGCTCCCACCGCTGACGCCGCCAAGGGGCCTGGAGTTTTGACTCCCCCCTCCCCCTGCCCTTCGCCGCCGCTCGGCCGCCGTCTTGCGGTTGTGGCAGGCCAGACACATGGAACGCAGGTTGTCCCAGTCATACGGATCGCCGCCGTCGGCAATTTCCTCGACGTGATCAACGATGACGGCGGGTTCAGTTCGACCTTCGCGCAAACATTCTTCACAAAGAGGATGGGCGCGACGGTATGCACCCCGAAGTTTTCGCCACTCGGTCGACTGATAAAAATTATGGCCGACAGGACGAGATCGGTTGTACTCTTTTCGAGACTGGATCTTTTTCATTTTCAAATAATTCTCACCGGGAATTCGTGGCATGATGACCTTTCTGAAACAAACATATCTATATTTTGTTTGTTTCGTGAGCGGATTGACCGCTCTTGTCGTTTCAACGCGCCGAGGATGGCTCAGATTGAAATCCGACGCGCGTTTAAGGGCAAAGTTCCAGAAAAAGAAAAGCAGGGCCTTACAGACCGTTCTGGAGGGACTTTCTGATTTTCTAAAGGGGAAAATCTGTATACGTTTCGTCGATCTCGTCCTGAGTGATGCCTATGTACGCCAGAGTTATCTCAGGTGAAGCATGGCCGAAGATCTTCATCAGCTGCTCCACAGGAACGCCGGCGGTATACCTGAAATAGCCAAAAGTCTTGCGCATGGTATGCGTGCCTATGCGCGAGGAAATGCCAGCGGCGCGCGCGGCGTTCACGATTACGCAGTAGGCCCACGCTCTGGACAGCGTTCGCAGCGAACCATCCTTTTCGTGCTTGCGCGACAGGAATAGGGGATCCTCCGGATACCGCCGTTCACGAGTACGCAGATACAGAGCCAGAGCGTCGCGCGCAGGGGAGTTGAGCATGACGTTTCGCCTCTTGCCCGTCTTGCGTTCGCGCAGAGAGAGGCGCTGAGCAATGCGTAGTCGCGTTCCCGCCCCTGCCAGGACGTCGCCGACGGTGAGCGAGAGCAGGTCGCTTATGCGCAGTCCCGTGTTCAGCCCCAGAGTGAACAGGGCAAAATCTCGCGGCGACCTTGCCTTCAATATGCGCTTCATCCTGGCGATGCTCGTCTTGTGCCTGATCGGTTCTACGGCTTCCATTGCGTTTTCTTTCCTTCGCAGGCCTGACGGATCTTTTTCAGGGGCCAGCCAAGCTTCGCCAGCTGAATCGCCCAGTCCAGCATCAGACGACGGTCTTCGCGATCGATGCGGCATATGATGCGCGCGCCTTCGGGCGGCGGCCAGTCGACTCTTTCGGCGACGTCGACATAATGGCGTCCGCGTCGTCTGTCCCAGACTGCATAAAGAATGAGCTCGTTTCGTTCGGCCGTCCTGACCACCGCCTTTCTTTTTTATGATTGATGCGCATTTTTAATAAGTGCGCATAAATAATGCTTGACATCTCGACAAAAGGAGTATAAAATATGCGTATCAACGGAGCGGAGGAGGCGACGCAAATAAACCAGAGAGACGTCGTAAAGATTTTGAAAAAAGCCGGCTGGATCGAAACGAAACGAGGCAAGGGAAGTCACGTCGTAATGATTGAGCCGACGACAGGCGCGACAACAACGATCCCGCACGATAAGGAAATCCCCAAAGGAACGCTGGCGGAAATAACGCGCCAGACAGGGGTAAAGCTCAACAGGTAACGCAAAGCCGGGGCGGTCGCCCCGTTCCGGCTGATCAAATCAAGGAGGATGAAAAATGGAAGGACTCAAGGACACCGCGATTTATCCGGCGATTTTTTCCTACGCCGACGACGGCATCACCATCACGTTTCCTGACCTGCCCGGCTGCATCTCCAGCGCGCACAGCGACGACGAGGCGCTTTATATGGCCCGCGACGCGCTGGGCTGCTGGATCGCCGCCAACGAGGATCTGGGGAAGGCCATTCCTGCGCCGTCCGGCCTGAAGAACGTTAAGTGCGGAAAGAACCAGGCCGTGTTCATCATCGACACGTGGATGCCTCTCTACCGCGACGAACGCATTTCCGGCAGCGTCAAGAAGAACGTCACGATCCCCGTCTGGCTGAACGTGGCTGCGGAGAAAGCGGGGCTCAACTTCTCGAAAATACTTCAGGCAGGGCTGAAAGCCTCGCTCAGGGTGCAATAGCAATACAGCAAAGAGCCGCCTCTCGACAGGGGCGGCTCTTTGCGTCTGCACGAAAGGGAAGACTCACGCGGGGACATGAATTTCTTGCCATGCGTGCCGACACTATCATTATATCCGGCCGCGGCGGCACATCAAGAGCGCTATCGGCGTCACATCGACGACACGCCGTAAACCATGGTTATGCCAGGTCAAGACTTCCTTGCGCTCCAAGCAGCGCCCCGCGCGCGATCCGCTCCGGCACCTGCCGTCGCCGCCGCTGGACCGTCCGCGTGTCCATACGGCAGTAAGCGGCGATCTTCTCGAGCGTCGTCTGACCCTCCACGCGCCACTGGACAGGAGCGTCGATGTAGGTGATATGGAGCCGGTAGGCTTCCCAGTCCTGCGGAAACAGCGTGCGCACTTCGCGGCCGGCGGCTGTGATGGCATCCCAGCCCACTTTTTCAAGAGGCGCGGTGACGGCCATCACTTTTTCAGCCAGCGAGGGGACGGGGCCTTCTGTGCGCCTTGTTCCGTGAGTCCCTTCCCTTTCCGCCGCCGGGCGCCACGTCGCCGCGGCAATGATCTCCGCGTCGCTGGGCGGCGGAGCGTCGCCGACAATGGCCGCCAGGCCGTGAGGACAGCGGGAAGCGACGATATCCAATGCCCGCGCAAGCTGTTCCACTTCGCCCATCACCATTACCTCCATGATTAATTTTCGATACGTCGTTCCGCTTCCCACGGCAGTCTGCCGCTCTCGCCGTACGAGCTATATCCGCAGGCATCGTCCAGGAGATCTTCCGCCTTGTCGCGCCATTTTTCGGCTTCCTTGCGCGCTTCGTCACGCTCCTTTCGCAGCTTCCGGATCTGACCTGCGAGGATGTCGCCGCAGAAACACCCGTCAGTGCCTTCGACGTGGACGTTCAGCATGTCGCGCGGCGCGTCCTTCAGCGCGCGTATGAACAACCCGAAATGCAACTCGTCGCTGTCAAGCCGCGTGCCGTCATCCAATCGAATCATTCGCGATTTACCTCCTTTCCCCTTAGTTCCGCGTAAAAATCTGCTTTCGCTTCTTCTCGCGCCGTACCCGCTCGGCCCGGCCGGTAAACGACATGGTCGGACCGCTGTATTCCAGGCTCCACATGGAGCCGCGCACGCCGCTCCGGCATTTCGTGACGATGGCCACCAGCTGCGGTTTGGGCACAATGCCCTGCGCCATCTGGTACGGCTGCGGCTCGACGTCGTCCATGTACAGTTCCAGCTGTGTGTCGGCGATCCGGCTCAGGTTGTTGCCGCCGGAAGCGCGCCCGGCGTAATCTCCTTGGCGCTGTCCCGCCTTGGCCAGCTCGCTCATCTGACTGAGCACGATCCACGACGCGCCGTATTTGTGCTGCCAGCGCCGCAGCTCCTCCACGCAGGCGCGCTGGCACTCCATCTCCGACGCGAATCCGGCCGTCGCCGTGATGTAGTCCCAGATGATCAGTCCCGGCGACAGCTGTGCGATGCCCTGCTCGATGTCCTTCAGCTCCATCGGGCCGTCGAGGATGTGGTAGCGTCCGCCGTCGATCTTTTCGCGCTGCGCCAGGGTGGCGGCAAAGAGATCCGGCTCGGCGCGGATGGCTTCCGTCAGGCGCTTTTCGCTCATGTCGGCCAGCGGCAGCAGCCGGCGCAGCGCTACCCGCTCGGGGCGCATGTCCAGCGACAGATACAGCACCGGACGTGCCGCCGTCCGGATGTAGTTTTCCGAAAACGCCAGCGCCAGCGATGTTTTCATACTGCCGTCGCCGCCGACGACCGCCAGGATCTCGCCGGGGAGAATGCCGCCGCCGATGGCCTCGTCGAGCTCGCGGATGCCGCTGCGCGTGTACGGCTTGCTGTCCCAAGATCTGACCTGCGCGGCGTAGTCGTTCAGCGCGCGCGCCGGGCTGGTCTCCGTGCCCAGGCTCAGGCGCGCCGTCCTGTCCAGGTCGCTCCAGCCGTCCCGCAGCGCCGCCGGCACATCGCAGTCGGGCCTGTAACCGGCGCTGCACAGGCGCCGTCCGGCGTAGATCAGCCCGCGGCGCTGGCGCTGTTCGCGCAGTACCTCCGCCTGATTCTTCCAGGCGCCCGTCGAAGTGACGCTGTCGACGTAGCCGGCGAAGTCGGCCTGATCCAGCACGCCCTGGGCGGACAGCACCACGCCGTCGATCGGCTCGCCGGCGGCAAGACGCGCCTGAAGCTTGCCGAACACGTCGATGTTTTTGCCGTCGTAAAAATCCTTGGGCGAGAGCAGCGCCGCGATCTGGCCGGCCGCGTCCCTGTCCAGCAGCATCACGCCGATCAGGGCGCGTTCCGCTTCGGGACTGCTCGGCATCACGAGATCGTCAGGCATTTTTATTCCTCCAGCGACGCCTCGTGGATGAACTTCCTCGCTCGCGGGATATATCGCGGATCCGTGCCGCGGTCGATCAGGTCGTTCAGCTGGCGCTCCATAGCGTCAAGCGCCCTGGAGCGTTCGTCTCCGGAAAGCATGGCGAAGCGCCGGCGCCACTCCTCGCGCGCGCCGTCCTTGCCGTCTGGCAGTCCCGGCCATGATTGCCAGAACTCCTCGAACCACATATCCACCTGCCCGTCGGCGGCCGGAGAGCGGGCGCGCTCGCGGCGCAGCCAGTTGCCGAGGAATTTCACCGCGTCCTTCTTGCGCCGCCGCGGATTGTCCGCCTGCCAGCCAAGCGCCCGTCGCACGTGGAGCAGCACGTAATCCGCGCCGTATGCGGCGATCCAACGCCGCGCCGCGGTACGGACGCGCTCCGGTGACTCTTTGGGAAATTCGGGCGCGACCATTTGAACGACCGCCGAAACGGCGTCGTTTTCCGCTCCCTGGAGGGGGAGCGCTTCCTGGCCCGATTTTTCGGATTCGCCATCCGAAGTCTTTTTGTTTTCCCCGGAGGCGGGCGAAGCGGATTTTTTTGCTTCGCCCTGCTCTTGTTCTGCATCTTGTTCTTGCATATAGTTCTTGTATCTAGTTCTGCCCTCGCCACGCGAGGGGGTGCCCTCGCCACGCGAGGGGGTGCCCTCGCCACGCGAGGGGGTGTCCTCGCCACGCGAGGGGGTGTCCTCGCCACGCGAGGGGGTGTCCTCGCCACGCGAGGGAGGTGTTTCGATGCCGCAGGCGTTTCGCGTGGTTACATCTGGATAGCACAGATAATAGTCGGCGGCGCGGCCGCTGTGTTCCACTATCCGCAAATAGCCGCATTCGACCAGGCGCTTCAGCGACTCGCGCAATCTCGTTTCGGCGCAGCGCGCGATCGCGCACAGCCTTTTCAGGCTCGGCCAGCACTTGGCCTTGTTCCCCGCATGGTATTTTATCGCCTGATACGTCGTCAGGTCGAAGGCGCCGAGCCGCTCGTCCTCGATGATGTAATTCATGATCTTCGTGTACGGTTCTTCGGCGTCGATGATGTGGATACGCTCTTCGCTCATGACGCTCGCCGCCCTTGCCAGATGATAAAGCCGTCGTACAGGTCGATGCGGGCGCTGCCAATGGCCTGCCGCATCGCCAGAACGGTCTTTTCGATCTCCCGCGGCGTCGCCCCCAGCAGATACGCCGTCCCCGTCACCGGGACCATGCCGTAGGCCCTAAGAAGTTTCCAGATCTTTTGCGACAATATCTGCGTATTCATGGCATGCCTCCTACCCTGCGTTGTAAAACTCGTCCGGAACGATCGTCATGATGCGCGCGGGCTCAGGCTTGCGACGGGGCCGGCGCGACTTGTATTTATTGCGGTGCGCGCCGCGGGCGGACGATTTGAAGATCCGGCGCCGGCGGCGAAGGTTCTTTTTCAGCAGCGCGTTCTCGCGGCGAAGCGTTTTGATTTCTTTCTTCGCTGCCCTGGCGTCGAGCGTGATGGCGGCGCCAAGCACTTCGCACTGTTCTTTGGCCTTGCGGAGCGAATCCTTTTGAGATTCGCACAGAGAGCGGTAATATTCGATATCAATGGCGGCGGTGCTGAAATAGCAATGCGCCAAGGCGCCGATCAGCGCGCCGGCGGCGAAAGACAGCGCCGGCATGATGACGCTCAAGCTCATGGCAGTGACCTCCTTTGAAGTGAATGCGAGCGTGAGGAAAAGGGGGCGGATCTCTCCGCCCCCGCGGCTTAGATCATGACGATGACTTTCTTCTCGTCGATCAGGTCTTTCAGCTTCTCGTCGAAATACGCTTTGATACGGCGCTTGGCTTCCAGCCTCCACATGCCGCCGTCGGCTTCTTTCAGCATGATCCGGCTGCCGCTGAGAACCCTGACGAGGAATTCGCTTGCCGGCTGTTCCACTTCGCGAAACGTGCGGTACGGCGCCAGCGACACGCGCGGCTTCACGCCGACGCGCTCCACCAGGCTGATCCCCCTTTTCACGGTGACCGTCTGGTTCAGGCCGTTGTCCTTCTGCTGCACGCCCTGTTCTTCGGAGACGGTGCTGAGCAGGTCGAGCAGATAGGCCGTCCCTTCGCCCTGGACGAAGCAGGCTCTCAGGTTGATCATGGCCTCTTCGTGCTCCATGATCACCTCGCTGAAGACGTTGATCTCCTCGCATACCGAACGGCAGAGGCCGTATCTCTCGTACTTCGGCGCGTCCTCTGCGAAATTGAGGTTGTAATCGCTGAAAACATTGACGGCGTTGTGGCTCTGGATATCTACGAACAGCGGCGAGGGGAGTCCGGCATGATCCTGCACGATCAGCCGGACGACGCTGTCCAGGCTGTGGACATGCAACTGTTTGGGCATGTCGTCCAGCTGGGGGATCACTTTCACGTCGCTGTTGCCGTAATAGCGGCCGTTGAGCTTCTTGACTTCGGGCGTGGAAAGGGAAATGATGCGATCGATGAATTCTGCCAACATGTTGTTTCCTCCTGATAATTAGTTGTTTACGACTTTCAGTTCTACCGGACGGCCCTCTTCGAATATCGAGGTCTGCCCGGGGATATCCGCCTTTGCCTCCACCGCGATCGGCTTGCCGTCGGAATCGCGATCGACGTACAGCGCCGTCGCCACGGAGCGCAGCGGCGCCAGCGCGGCCTTTGCCACCGCCGAAACGGTGACCATGCTGCGGTCTTCGTTGGGCTCGAACGCCAGCTCCAGCGTCAGCTTCCGCTTCGTTTCCGGCTTCGTGTTCTCGTTGAGGATGTTCTCGATGATCCGCGCCATTTCGATATCCACGCGCTCTTCGATCGCTCCGTGCGCCATCTGCAAAATGCTCTTTTTCATCGCTTCTCCTGCCATTTTTCATACCTCCACTGTGTTATAATCAGAGGCGAGAGCCGTTGTCATCGTTCTCGCCCCGTGAGCCGCCCGCGGTTGCCGCCGTGGACGGCTCTATTTTGTTATCAATCGACGTCCAACCCTTCTCGACGGCGATCCGGTCCAGCACCTCTGCCGCTAGCTGCCCATTGGCGTAGGCGACGTTGCCGATTTCATCTCCGAGGTTTATTGCTGTGTGCCAGGTCTCCCCGGCATCGACGCTGCGCTCTATGAGCGCCTGATTGCCGTTATGAGGGATGACATGCACGCGATACAGCTGCCCGCGGCGCGTCTTGTAGATTCTCGTCATGCGCGGCGCTCCAGTTTCGCCCTCATGTCCTGCGCGTCGAGATAGCGCCCGACTGCCAGCGCGGCGGCTTTTCCAACGCCGCGAATGCTGCCCGTTTCTTTAAGACACCACACGACGAGGCGTTCATAGACGCCCGCCGACAACTCAACAGCTACCGTATGCGTTTTACCGGCCGTCATGTCAACGCCACCTTTTCTTCGTCAGACACCGGAGAAGGCGTTCCCACCATCTCAGGCGCCGCCCGTAGCGTGCCCCGGAGCCATAGAGAGTCATTTTTTAGTCTCCAGCTTCTCAAGCCATTCGCGTTTGGATCTCAGGATCAGTCCGCCCAGCGTGTTTGCAAGCGACTCTGCCTGCGCCTCGGACATTTCGAAGACAAAAATCCCCGGATCGTCGTCGGTCATCAGGATCAGGTTGTAGCGCCCCTCTTTCTTTGCCGGCGTCGCTACCGGCGGCATTCCCGCCTCGAGTTGATGTATTGTTCCGCTCATCGTCTCCACCGCCTTTTTTCGATCATCTTGCGCAAACTGCTAGTGGCTACCGCTGCGCCGAGGTACATGCCGGCCGCAAAACCGCCGATTCCCATCGCCCCGAAGATGACGTACATAAATACCGGGACGCTCACCGCATGTCCTCTCACCAACATCTCAACCATCGTCACGCCTCCTTTGCCATGTTCGGCGCCCGTTCGTCGAGCACCTTGTCCCATCGCCCCAGACGCACCGTGTCGTATACGTCTTGGGCGTTCCAGCGCCGCCGCTGGCTGCCAACCGCGCCGCCGCCGCTCACCGGCGGGGGAAAGCGCCCATCCGTCACGCCGGTGTTCAGCGTTGAATCGCTGATGTTGAAGATTCTTTTCAAGTCTTTGGCTGTCAGCGTTTTCGGCTCCTGCTCCAGCGTCGGCGTTACCTGCACCGCGGGACGCGCCTTCTCGGCGTCTTCGAACGCCTCGCGGATGATGTCCCGCATCAGCGGGCGCAGAATCTTCGCCGTCTTCACGGCGATTTCCTGCAGCATCGCGTCTCCCGCCGACATTTTTACCGCTCCAGCTCGCGCTGCTCCGCCAGCAGACCCAGCAGCTTTTCAGCCCGGCGTCTCTCGTGGCGGCTCATTTTGGCCAGGTTCACGCCCTTGTCCTCCAGCTCCTGCGCCCGGCGCAGTGCCTTCATGCGGGACCTGTAACTGATAAATGGCATGGTTCACGCCTCCTTTGTTATTTTCTGTGCAAAACCTCATGCATCACTTCAAGCATCGATTTTTTTGCCAACCGTTCGAGCGCCTTTTGGGGATCTTCGTTCATAGGGCTGCCGGATAAGTACATCGCGGCAAACATATCGCCCATGCACGGTTGGTACTCTTCCGCTTCTCCAAGAAACCAGAAAAACGTTTCAAAATCCTTGCGAGAACAGCGCTGGTTTGAGTCAAGTTTCTTTTTTATTTCTTGGAGCTTGATCGTTTGTGTGATATAGTTGAAAAACAAAAAAAATCCCTTCTCTCAAGGAGTGATAGGCATGGCGTTAAAAGCTGGAAAAGAAAGTGCTCTGGCTCTGCGTGCTTGTGGCCCTGCTGTTCGCCGCCGAGTTTTTCGGCGTCAGTCTGCAAAAGCTGGCAGCCTATATATCTTCCCTTGGACTTTGATCAGGAGAGGTAATGCCCCATCCACCAAGGATTCACATAAGGCAGCACCTCTGCTGCCAAACTCTGATGCCCCAGAACAACAGCCAGAACAACAGCATGGTCAACACGGAAAACCAAAAAAGTTTTCTTTCCAGCTCCTCGATTTCGGTCAGAAGATTGTCAACCTTTTTAATCAAGTAGCTCAGCCGTTCCAACACGACGGCGCTTTCCTGTGGAGTCAGCATTCTTCCGTACCCTCCCCGCCCCGGCCTACTCGCCGGGGCTTTTTTCGTCTATGCCCAGCAGCTTCGCGACCGCTTCCACCACCAGCGAGTTCACGCTGCGCCGCTCTTGGTAGGCACGCTCTTTCAGCGCCGCGTAAAGATCGGCCGGCAATCGCGCCTGATAAATCGATACGTTCATTTCATCACTCCTTATTTAGTGTCAATGAATCTTTGATACTAGATACTCTACCATGAAAGTTTTATAGTGTCAACGAATCATTGATATTATTAAATGAGGTGATTGAATTGGCACAACTGACCCTGCGCCTTCCCGACCCGATACACACCAAGCTCCGCGTGCTGGCGGCTTTCAAGAACGTATCTCAGAACGATCTCATCATCGAGGCCGTTCGGGAGAAAGTAGATCTTTGGGAACGGAAACATGGCGCCCTTCCATTGCCGCCGACAGAAGATGATTAAGCATGTCGTTCAGCGACACACCTGCGTCCGCAGCTAAAAAGCGCAACTTTCTGTGTGTTTCCAGCGGCAGTCGCGCCGTGAATTGAACAATCTCATTTGCCATCACTTCACCACCCTTTCAAAAAGGAGACATTGGAATGGAAATAAAACTCACTGCGCCAGTCGTTCTGAATCGTAAGGTTGGGCTTGTAAAAACAGTGCATTATTTGAGCTTTGACATGGACGATCTTGCAATGACTACCGAGATCAATGGAACACATTTCGTTTTTCCGCTTTTCTTCGAGAGGAAAGAAGGAGAACCGGCAACCTTAATCTCTCGAAACATCATGGAACAACTGCAGGAACAGCAGCCAGCCCTCGATATGCCACAAATGTTTGCCTACTCCCTCACGTTCATTAACTTTGATGGCGCAACCCCCGTATATAACAAAGAACCGATTTCCTTAGGTGTTCTTGATAAGCACGAACTCTTTATGCGAGTAAAAGTCGAACGCCCTTACGAAAACGCAGCATTCAGAGAGATACTCTTTTGCTTCTACCTGTCGCACAAGGAGGTAGAGAAATGACTCAATCCAGCCCAGATGTTCAGAGGTTCGCAGAAGAAGCAATAGAGAGCGCACGTTCAATAACAAGCGAAGGGACTTCCGTCAGCGGAGAATCCGAAGAACTTATTCGATACCGTCTTAATCTGGAGACGCCTTACATTACTCGCCTCTTTGGACAAGGGGATACGCTCATTGTTTCGATCATGGGGATTATTGCGACGATACTTGTCGTAACATGTCTGATTTCTCTCGCCGGTGATACGGAAAAGACGAAAATACTTGTTATGCCTCTCACCGCCGTCATTGGCTATCTTGCGGGCAAGAAGTTGCATTAAAGCCCCATCCAGATCCCCACACAGAAATTTGCCAGCAGACAGCAGAGCTGCCGCCTGTTTCCCGTCATTCCTGTTACGAGTCCGGCGCTAAAAGCCCCCAACACCGAAATGACCTTTCCCCACGCGGGGATGTTCGAAACCGCCAGCACCCCGAGGAAATACATAAGCACCAACGCTAACATCCTCGCTATGTCCAACCTTGTTATGCCCGACATATTCATTCCTTTCTTTCCGCCCCGGCTTACTTGCCGGGGCGTTTTTCGTCTACGCCCAACAACTCGTTGGGCGTTACTCCAAGCGCTGTTGCCAGCTTCATTAAGTTATTCGTAGTTGGCGCGCCGCTGCTTTCTCATTTTCTCCTGCTATAATCAAATAACCGACGTGTCAGCGTCGAGTTAAATGACAGGAGGTGAAAGACATGTCTGACCTCATGGATGAAACGATCGAAATCACCTGTCCGAAGTGTGGCTATAAAACGAAAGTGAAACTCAAAGACGTCAAAGATGGCAAAACCGTTCACTGCCGTTCCTGCCAATCGGATATTAAGCTGGAGCCTGACGCATCTTTTAAGAAATGTGTTCGTTCTCTTGACGACATGCTGAAAAACTTTAAGTTTTAGCCACGCTTTTACAGCTGATTTCAGCCTGAGGCGCATGCTCTATGAGTTCCTGAAGGCGCCTTGTAGTTGCCGTGACATCTTTTGCCCAAGCGGTAATTTCATCGACATTTTTCACGTGTAAAATAATCGAAGCACTTGCCGCTTTTTTCTGCCGCCCTACGGGGGCGGCTTTTTTCGTGTCGTCCATTACTGCGCCTCCTTTCCTTCCTCTACCCCCAACAACTCGTTGGGCGTTACTTTCAAAAAATTAACCATTTCTGTTATTTTTTGTAGCGAAGGTTCCCTACTCCCTGCTTCCCATCGCCAGACGGTGAAAGGAGTTACGTCTAACGCCTTTCCAAGCTCTGAGATAGAGTAGCCACGCGCTTCTCGTATTTTTTTTAGGTTTAAGATTGGCATTCAATCACCTCATTTCGGGTTAATTATAAATATCCGACTTGGATAAGTCAAGCATGTTTAATCCAAATCGGATATTTTATTTTGAGCCGGGCATAACCTTATATGATATTGTTATTCATATCCATTTTGGATATATTATCAAAGGGGAGGTTGATTTTATGAATGGTGAAAGATTTAAGCAGGCTTTGAAGAACAAAGCCCTAACACAAGCGAAATTAGCTGAAATGCTTGGGGTTACTCCTGTTTCGGTCAGCCGCTGGGCAACCAACGAACGCGAACCTGACGACACAACAAAATTAAAAATAGCTGGGATTCTCGGTGTCACCACCGACTACCTCATGGGTCGTGAAGAACAAAAAAACGCGCCCTCCCCGCAGGGAGAGCGCGTACAGCGCCGCATAGACACGAACCTCATAGAAATACCTGTGATTTCACGCGAATGGACGGCCTGCTGCGGCGGGGGAGTCACCGCGCTGGATCTCACCAGTGAAGACGGCCGTGTCGTCTCGATCCCGCGCGCCTCGCTGCGCGCCTACGATGATCTGCGCCCCCCGTTCGCGATCTACTGCGAGGGGGACTGCCTCGAAAGCGACGGCATCTTCGAAGGCGACGTCGTGGTCGTCAACCCCGCCGAGGAACCTCTTAACGGTGCGACGGCCCTTGTCTCCATCGCCGGATCGCTGAGCCTGAAGCACGTTTTCACACTCCGGAACGGCGACGTCATCCTCAAGAGCGATCAAGGAGAACGCCGGCTTTCCAGAGAGCAACAGGACAACGATGAATTCATGGTCTGCGGCGCCATGGTCTGCTCCATCCGCCGCCCCCGCGTCTGGACACTGTAGCAAAAACGAATAAACATAATGTCGTCCTCATATACGGGCGCAAATTCAGGAGGTTATCATGAAAAAAATATGTCTTATCGTTCTTTTGCTCTTGAGTCTCTGTGTGCTTTGCGAAGCTAAAACGACAATCCGGAGAAACCAGCCTGCGGTACAGCCCCCTTCCAAGTTCGAACAGTCGGCCTCCTTGACTGGAGAGCCTGAGAAACAGCCTTATTTCACGGGCTTCAATGGCTATGCTTGGGGGACCTCGATGGATATCATCATGAGTTTTGCGAAGCCAGAGACACGGATTGCCCCGGGCTTTCTTAATGCTGATATATATTCGTCATTTAAAGCGGAAACAGCCGAAACGCTTAAGAAGAGAAGCGGTATCGCCGGCATCAAGACGTGGATTAGAGGCGCTGGGTTTGCAATCCGCCCAGGCTTTGAATATTACGGTGCCGCGTACGGCAAAAAAGACGGGAAGTATCCATATGTTATCTACGTCGCCAAAAACGGGCGCCTGGTGGCGGGGGCGTTTGCCTATTCATGGCGCGGCGAAATGCCTCCCCGTTTGGCGGAATCGCGTGACAGAATTTATAAGATTCTTGCATACGTTGAGGCTAATTACCCAGACGCTCAGAAAACGGTGACTCCCCGACACAATGCCTTTAATGCGGTTCTTGAATATGACGCATTGCTTAAGGCCAGGGATGCGGCGGGCGGGATAATTATAAATATTAATGAAGGGGTGGGCTTAAGAAAAAACGCCCCTGATCTGTTGCAAATTTTACTCATGTCTTCCGAGTACCTTGCTTTGACAGGTCAGGATCAGCCGCCTCAGCCTATGCAGGCGCCGACGTTGTAAGATGTAGTGAGGGAAAATAGCCCCGTCATCTGAAGCGCGTCTACCGTCTGCCCAGGGGGGAAGTGATCCTGAAAAGCGACGACGGCGAACGGCGTCTGTCTGCCGCACATCGGGGATAAATTGTTATCAATCGCGTCCCTCGCGGACGCGTGAATTGAAACGGCGTCATGGTGGCCAACCACTCCGGCCGCCCCAAGCCGCGGTCGCTGTAAAGGAGGAACACAAATGCCGGAAAGCAATTTTTCTCTCTTCGAGAACATCAAACATCGCGATGGCAACGGTATTGAGTATTGGGACAGCAGAGAACTGGCTCAAGCACTCGATTATAAATATCAGAATTTCGAGAATGTATTGGAGAAGTCAAAAGAAGCCTGCCGAAACAGCCATCAAAACATTGATTATCATTTTATTGATTCCAGTAAAATGATCGCGACCGGCAAGGGTGCGCATCGAGAAGTTAAATCGACGCTTCTCTCGCGGTACGCTTGTTACTTGATCGTCCAGAACGCAGATCCATCGAAGGAAGTCGTCGCTCTGGGACAAACGTACTTTGCGGTGCAGACGAGGATCCAAGAGATAGAGAACGAACGCCGTCTGCTCCTGCGCGAGGACATGCGGCGGCACAACAAAGACCTCGCGGCGGCGGCCAGGGACGCCGGGGTAATTCAGCCGATGGATTACGCGATTTTCCAGAATGCGGGATACAAAGGTCTGTACAACGGCGAAACGGCCAGCATGATCAAACGGCGCAAGGGGCTGAAAAAGAGCCAAGACATTCTCGACCACATGGGCAGCGAGGAACTGGCCGACAACATGTTTCGCGTCACTCAGGCCGAAGCTCGGCTGCGCCGGGAGCAAATCACCGACAAGAACCAGGCAAACGCCGTACACTACGATACGGGGCGCCGGGTAAGAGGGTTCATTAAAGAACTGGGCGGCACGATGCCCGAAGATTTGCCGACGCCGGGTAAGAGCATAAAAGAACTGGAAGCTGAACAGAAAAAACAGCTTAAAGGCTCGGCTTCCCAATCTGACGAACAATAGTCTTCGGCTGTTTCCCTCACAATAGGCATCATCATTTTCGTGAGGTCACGAAAATGATCGCAGAGCTCGTCAAAGGGCTCGCATATTACACAAGGGAGGAATCGTTATGAAATTCAAGAACCTGCTCCTGTCTCTCATCGCTCTCGTTATGCTGGCAGCCCCCGGCGCCGCGGCGACGACCTTTATCACGACCGTCAAAGACACCAATGTGGATCAGGTGCAGGAAGAGGCTATCAAGGTCTTCACCCAGAGAAAGTTTTCCATCAGCGAAGTAACGCCTTACAAGATCGACTTCCAGAAAAGCTCCGGCGACGGTTTCTTCCTTCAGGCGCGCGTCATGACGGTCCGAATCAACATGCTCCCCAAGGACGGCAATGTAAAACTGATCGTCAGCGAGATCGAGCTGAACAATATGCTGGGGGCCCGAGCCAGATCGATAGATCCCATCATTCCGCTGATCAAAACAGTCAGGAACGCTATCGACGGCACGCCAATGGATTCCATCGTTGACGAAAGCGAGGACGAAAAGAAGCCCAAGGTCCCCGAGTCGGGGCTTGAGTTCGCCAATGCGAGAAATGCCGACGGATTCCCCGTTATTTCGGCAGTCAGCAAAGACAGCATCGCCGAAAAGGCAGGATTCAAAGCCGGCGACATCATCACGGAAATGAACATCCGTTCGACGAAGGACATGAATATCAACGAGCTGCGGACGAAAATCAACGAGAGGATCGCCGGGAAACGCGTGGTCATGCTGACATTCTTGCGCGAAGGCAAGGAAAGCACCGCAAAGCTGAAGAACCCCGAATCGGCAAACAAGTAAGGCTCTCATAAACGAGCAGAAAGCCCCTCGGCCTTATGGCTGCTGGGCTTTTTGCTCGTGCTGTGATGCTCATTTCAGTGAACTAGATTTTTCCCTATTGTCTTTGGAACGATATTTGTTATAATTTTATGGGATTAGATTACGGGGTTGTAGTTTTGCATGTCTTTTTGCCGAAACTGCCGCTTCGGACGATGAACTCAACATGCTTATCCTGGATCAGGCCCTCGCATGTCCGAAGTGCGCCGAAGTCCGGGATTTTTTGTATTTTCTTCATCATAAGGAGGCGAGATAAATGAGCTATGATGTGAAAGACGTCGCCAAATATATCATTACATATTTCTCCAAAATGAGAAGACCGGTCACTCACCTGAAATTGCAGAAACTCCTGTATTTCGTGTGGATTGATTATTACAAGGCGCACAAAAAATATCTCTTCGAAGAGGAAATGTGCGCATGGCAGCTGGGGCCTGTTTCTCCAAGCGTGTATTCGGATTACTGCGCATACGGTGCCATGCCGATCGATCGCGAATACGACGAAATAGCCATATCGGAAAAAGACCGAGTATATCTTAATAAAGATCTTGAGCAATACACATTGACAGACCCGTATGAACTCGTAAATAGAACACATCAGTCAGGTACACCATGGAGCGAGATTATTAATAATGGTCTTGGACTCCGAAATACAATCCCTTTTGACCTGATGATCGAGCGCGAAGGGAAATAAAATGCTGCCTGACACTGAACGTCTGGAAAGGCAAAAAAAGCTGGTTGCAATCCTTCGACAGCTAAACAACAGCACGTACGACAGCGAAGAGGTTATCAAATGCTTCAACGATATTTACAAAAAAGATTTCCGCCACAGCTACTCGGAAATTTTTCAAGTTATAGCGGAAGCAATCCGAGAATGCCCGGCAGGCGAAGAGAATCTCCTTATTAAAAATCTTGGAGAAATTCTAAAGACACTCGACCAAGAAGAAAAATGCGATGAAAAAACAAAGCGCGGCCTGTTTAAACTTTGGGATCATGTGAATCTGGAGACAGCGCGCTTTCAATATTTAACCAATGGCCCAGAAAGCAGAATTAAAGACATCTCTCGAAAATCAGATGAATTAGAGAGAAAATTAAACAACATACAAGAATTCGCTCAATCTTCTGCACATCAGATGCAAAGGGAGTTTGTTTCTATCCTTGGCATATTTGCAGCTATCATTATCGCCTTCTTCGGCGGCATGAATTTTATCGCGTCGGCAATTGCTTCTATGAGAGAAAACAACGTCGCTCATGTGGTACTTGTAACGACGATTGCCGCTCTGGCGATGTCTAACGCTATTTTTCTGATGATGTGCTATATAGGCAGATTGATAGGTAAGAAGCTCGCCGGCTGGTATATTGTATTTTTTAACATATTTTTAATACTTCTTCCAATCATCTTTATCGGATACAGATGGTGTTATCAATACACTGCCGTCAAAATTCGGTGATAAAGCAGAAGTCCCGCGGCCATAAGGTCACGGGACTTCTGCTTTATCATAATTTCGTCCTTTTCAGCTTGTCCAGATAGTCGGCGTAGATTTGCATCATCTCCGTGCGTTCCTCGATGTACTCGAAGCGATTGTACGCGTTACGCACCTTGTCGCGCTCCTTGTGCGACAGCTGGCGTTCGATCACGTCGCGGGGGAATCCCATGCCGTTCAGCAGCGTGCTGGCCGTCGCGCGGAAGCCGTGTACCGTCGTCTCCGGCGGACGCTGGTCTTCCGGCAGCGTTGCACGCAGAGTTTTCACGGCGTTGAGCAGCAGCGTCTTCGGCAGCTGGGCCCCCTTGATGTCGGAGGGAAAGATCAGCGCCTCTTTGCTGGTGAATGAACGCGTCTTTTGCGTTTCTAGAATCGCCATGGCTTGGCGCGACAGCGGCACCACATGATCCCTCTGCTCCTGACGGCGCTTGGTGTGGGACGCCGGGATGATCCAAAGGCGTTTTTCAAAGTCGATTTCCGCCCACGTCGCTTGACGCATCTCCTTCTGGCGCACGAACGTGTACATCACAAACAGCAGCGCCAGACGCGTCGTCGGCGTGGAAACGGTGTCGATGGCGCGCATCAGGCGCCCGACGCCGGCAGGATCGGTGACCGCCGCGAAGTGCTGCTGCTCCGTGTCCTCCGGCGAGTCGGGGATCAGCGCGCGCGACAGATTGCCGGCCGGGCTTTTGCCGAGCACGCCTTCGTCGAGCGCGTAGGCGAACAGACCGGTAACGATGGTCGCGGTGCGCTGGGCCGTTTTGTACGAATGTTCTTTCTGGATCCGCTTCAGATCCACGACCAGCTCGCGGCGCGTCACGTCGGCGCAGGGTTTCTGCCGCAGCGCCGCGCTGAAATACGAGAAGCGCAGGCGCTTGATGTACTCCTCGTCGGGCGTTTTCTTGCGCACGAACTCCGTCAGCCAGCGATCGGCCAGCTGCTGTAAAGACGGTCCGCGCAGCTCCCGCCCGTTCAACAGCCCTTCGGCGATGTTGCTCGCCTCGATGCGGGCGTCTTTCAGCGACATGTCGGGATACCTGCCGATCGTCCGGCGAGCCTCCACGCCGCCGATGCGCGTGCGGATGACCCACTTCTTCAACCCGCTGGGGTAGACGCGCAGATACAGACCATTCGCCGTATCGGCCAAGACATACGCCTTGGCTTCCGGCTTTGCCTGGTCGATCGTCACCTTCGTCAGCGGCGTGCCGTCGGCCTTCTTTTTCTTCCCCGTTCGATCGAGCATTTTCAACGCCTCCGTTTCAAGTCACCGATTTTAGCGGTGACTTAAAACGACAAGGCAGTTTTAAGTCACCACTTTACGTCACCGATCGAGCATAATAACAACCAATGACACTTAACGACTTTAAACGAATTATAACAAACAGAGACGTTGCGGCGCAACGTCCCTGTTCTTTAATCTTCGTTGAAAAACATTGCTTGTCAACGGCAAAAAGATAAAAAAATGGAGCCGACTCCCGGATTCGGACCGGGGACCCCATCCTTACCATGGATGTGCTCTACCTACTGAGCTAAGTCGGCTTAAAAATGGTGGTAGCGGGTGGATTTGAACCACCGTAGGCTCTCGCCGTCAGATTTACAGTCTGATGCCATTGACCACTCGGCCACACTACCACGTCATATGAAGTTGTCAAAACTGGAGCCGGCGATCAGACTCGGACTGATGACCTGCTGATTACAAGTCAGCTGCTCTACCAACTGAGCTACGCCGGCCTGACAGGAAGACATTATAAAGGGTTTTCGTCAAAAGTCAACGGGCAAATGCAAATTTCTTCGTTCGCGGCGTGCAGCTCGGGAGAACAATTTCCATCCTGTATTGTCCCTTCGGCGGGCGAAAAAGCGCGAAAGGGGCGCGGCGGAGCGGTCGCTTTCATCAAAAAGGCGGCCGCTCCGCCGGCGCGCTTTTCATTTTTTCGCGCTGTGCCGTCCTTCCGCCGCGAACGAAACGCCGTCGGGCAGCTTGAACCGTTCCGAGAGGCCGAGCGCATAGTCGAGATCGGCGCGGCTGCTGTTCATGTCGTAGACGGCGTCGACAAGCTGGGTGCGGGCGTTGGTCAGGGCGGTGCGGGCGTCGAGCACGTCGAGGTTGGTGCCGACGTTGGACTTGTAGCGCAGCAGGGCCATGCGATAGTCTTCTTTCGCGCTGGCGACCTGGCGCGAAGCCACGTCGATGCGCTGGCGCGCCGATTCGAAGTTCAGCTGCGCCGACGAGACTTCCAGCGCGACTTGCCGTTTCACGTCTTCGATCTGGGCAAGCAGCTCCTGCGCCCGGGCTTTGTACTCTTTGACCTGGGCGCGGGCCTTGCCGCCGTCGTAAAAATCCCAGCGCAGGCTGAGCGACAGCTTCCACGTGTCGAGTTCGTCGGGCCAGAAATCGCGCCCTTGAGCGAACGCTTCGCCACCGGCGACGATCTTCGGTCCGCTCGATCCCTGGGCGGCCGCGGCGACGGCCAGCGCGGCGCGGCGCGAGAAATCGAGCGCCTTCAGTTCGGGACGCAGGGCGTAAAGGCTGGCCTCGTCCCATTGGGGAGCGTCCTTCGACGCCGCGTTCCTGTTCGGCTCCGGCAGATCGAATTTCGAGCGCAGCTCGGTGCCGACGGCGCGTTCGAGAGCGCGCCAGCGCACGTCTACGGCGTTTTTGGCGGAGATCACGTTCAGCTCGCCGTTGGATACGTCGACTTCCACGCGCAGCACTTCGTCCTGAGCGACGACGCCGTACTTGAAAAAGTTCCTGACCTGCGACAGATGCTCTTTGGAGAGCGCGAGCACCTCTTCGGCCACGCCCAGCTTGGCGCGGGCGCGCTGGAGGTTGTAATAGGAAACGAGCACGGCGTTTTCCACGGCTTGGCCGGTGCGGACTTCGCGGGTCTGGATGCCGCGGAAGGCCATTTTGCGCGCGGCGATCGTATTCTCGGCGGCGCCGCTGCTGAAAATCAGCCACTGCACGCCGAGCGCGGCCTGATACGCCTCTTCGAAGGAGTTGAGGGCGTAACCTATCGGGATGCTGTGGCCGGGTTCCCCTTGATAGGCCGGTATCGCTCCCTCTTCGCCCTGCCACGCGCCGACGAGCGCGGCGTACAGCTTGGGCAGTTTGTCGGCGCGGGCCTGGGCGATCTGCTGCCGGGCCTGTTCGATGCGGGCTTCGGCGGCAGCCAGCGAGGGATTGTTCGCGCAAGCCAGTTCGAGAGCCGTCTCCGTCGTCAGCACGGAACGTTCGGGGCGTTCCGACGCGCGGCCGTCTTTCGCCGCGGCCGGAACGGCCAGCGCGGCGGCGGCCAGAAGAGCGGCGATCGTTTTCTTGTACACGGGCATCAGCCTCCTGATCGGTCGGGCTTCTTCACGCCCGACGAAAGATGCGCTGCCGTCATTATACATAAATTTGCCGGAATCAAGAAGCCGCAACGGCGAATTTGTTCAGTCCCGGCGGCCCGGCCGACGAAAAAAACGCCTCGCCGTTGCAGGCGGGGCGTCCGTGTGAATTTTTTTTGCTATGCCAGGGCGGCCTTGAAGACTTTTTCCACGTCGGCTTTCTCGGCGTGTCCTTCGTGAACTTTCTCGCCGTCCACGAAGAAGGTTGGCACGTAATAGTAATCGTATTTTGCGGCGACGTCGGGCTGTTTCTTCTCGTCGATCATCTCGAACGGGACGGCCGCGTACTCGGGATGCTCGGCCTTGAGCTCGTCGAGGCACTTGCGGGCCAGCTTGCAGTGAGGGCAGCTTTCGAACATGAACATGGTGATCTTTTTCATCGTGAGGTTCCTCCTTGATTTTAATGAAGCGAGAATTTACTTGAAACCTAAAACTCGTAAAGAACTTCCACACCTTTGGGCAATTTCGAACCGTCCAGCAGCGGCAGAGGATCCAAGGCCACGCCGCCGCTGAAAAGGCCGAGGTGGAGGTGCGGCCCGGTGACGCGCCCCGTCGCGCCGGAAAGGGCGAGCGCGTCGCCGGCTTTCACTTTCTGGCCGGCTTTGACGAGGTTCTTCGACAAATGGAAATAGACGGACAGCACGCCGCCGCCATGATCCACGTAAACGGCGCCGCCGGAAAAATAATGAGAACCTTCAAGCACGACCGTGCCGTCGGCGATCGCCGCGACCGGCGTGCCGACGGCGGCGCGCAGGTCGAGGCCGCCATGGCCGCCGCGAGGCACGCCGTTATAGACGCGGAAGCCGCCGAAAAGAGCGGTGGGGATCCCCGGCACGGGACGCGCGTAGCGGCGCGGCAGCACGCCGCCTTTGCTGCGCGTCGCCAGCGCTTTCCGCACGAGCTGGCGCTCTTTGGCGATGCGGCTCAACTCCGACTGGGGCGGAGTGACCATTTTCGGCGCGACCGTAAGCACTTGTTTGGGATAACGGTAGCCGACCACTTTGATTTTTCGCTCGGCCCGGACCCGCCCTTTGGCCCCGCAGCTGAATTCGACTTGGACGGACAGCGTCGAGCCGGCCAGTTTTGCGTCGTTGGGCACGCCGAGGATCGTGCGCACGGCATTGCGGCGCGGCGTCAGGATGAACTGCTGCCCGCGCCATTTTACCGTGACGTCGCCGATCGATTCGTTGGCGCGCATCTCCAGAAAAAAAGGCTGGCCGATCGGCGCCTCTTCCGGCACGGTCAGGCGCATGCGCGCGGCGGACGCTGCCGGCGCGAAGCCAAACGCCAGCAGCAGCGCCAGCATGAACTTTTTCACTTCTTCATCTCACCTCTGAAAAAATCCGGTCAGTGGAAAAAACAATTTTTACCGGCCGGACAGGCGTCACTCAAGTTCCCTCAGCTTGCGGCGCAGGATCTTGCCCGAAGGGGACGTGGGCAGGCTCTCGACGAAATCGACCTTGCGCGGGATCTTGTAGTTGGCGAGCTTGCCCTTGCAGTACTCGATGATGTCGCGGTCGGTGACCGAAGCGCCTTCCTTGAGCAAGACGAAGGCGCGCGGGATCTCGCCGTTGACGAGATGGCGCATGGACACGACGGCCGCCTGGGCGATAGACGGATGGACGTTGAGGATGCGCTCCACTTCTTGGGGATAGACGTTGAAACCGCCGACGATGATGATGTCGGTGAGGCGGTCGAGCACGGTGATGTAGCCGTCCGCGTCGTATTTGACGACGTCGCCGGTGTCGTACCAGCCGTCGGGGGACAAACGTTCGGCGGTGGCTTGGGGCGCTTCGTAATAGCCGTGGAACACGGACTTGCCGCGCAGTTTGAGCACGCCGGGCGTTTCCGGCGGCAGCGGGGCGCCTTGCTGGTCGCAGACTTTCCACTCGTAGCCGGGCAGGACGGGGCCGATGGTGCCGAGCTTGCGCGTCTTTTCGTCGTTGTTGAAGGTGACGACGGGCGAACACTCGGTCGTGCCGTAGCCTTCGAGAATGGGATGGCCGAACAGTTCCACGCTGGCCTGGTCGAGCGACAGGTTGAGACGGTCGCCGCCGGTGATGACGGCGCGGACCGTGTCGATCTCGATGGGATTGTGCGCGGCCGACCGTTTCAGAAACTCGAGCATGGCGGGGACGAGGAACAGCACCGTGCACCCGGCGTCCCGGATCGCCTCGAGCGTTTTCAGCGGCGGCATAAAGGCGGGCACGGCGGCGACTTTCGCGCCGGCGTACTGGGGCAGCAGCATCGAGAGCGTCAGGCCGAAGGAATGGAAGTTCGGCAACGCCCAAATGATCGTGTCGCGCGGATAAATCGGAAAATGTTTGCAGATCGAGCGCACGTTGTCGATAAAATTTTCGTGGCTCAGCGGCACGGCCTTGGGCAGACCGGTCGTTCCCGAAGTCGTGAAGAACACGGCCCAGTCGGGGGGCGTCGTTTTGCGCTCCACGCCGCGGAATTTGTCAAGCGTTCCGGCCGTCGGTTCGATCTCCACGACGGGGTAGCGCAGCACGCCCGCCGCGGCCTTGGCGTCGCCGCGGGCGACCACGATCGCGAAGGGCTGAACGAGGTCGATGGTGGGCAGCAGATTGTCGGTGCCGGCGCGCATGTTCAACGGGATCAACGTGCCTTTCAGACTCCAGACGGCAAGAGCCAGCGTCAGCAGCGCCGGGCAGTTGGGCAGCAGCGTCATCAGCCGCTGCCCCTCTTTGAAACCGGCTACTATCAGCGCTTCGCGTTCCGCGGCGACGGCGGCCAACAGCGCCTGTCCCTTCAGCCAATCCCCGTTCCACCAAAATACGTCCGCGGCGGCGCGTTTTCTCAAACTCTCCCGCAGGAGATCTTCAAGACGTTCCATTTGTTTCCTCCTCGATAAAAGCGGCGGCAAAGTCTTTGCGCCGGCCGACTCGTTTCTCTGCTTGGCGCGCCCCGGCGAGGGCGCATTTTCAGGACAGACAGATTTTTTATGTCTTTGGCACGACTCAGCACTGGTACTTCATGGGCACGAACTGGGGCATCTCGCTGAAGCCGAGTTTCTCGTAAAAGGCTTGGGTGCCCGGCGCGCCGACCAGACCGATCCAGTCGATTCCGACGGCGCGGAGTTCCTTCACGAGCCGGGAGACGATCTTCTTTCCCCAGCCCTGACCGCGGTAATCGGTCCGCACCACGATGTCTTGGATGTAAGCGTCGCTGACGCCGTCGGAAAGGGCGCGTCCCATGCCGACCAGCTCGCTGGCGTCGAACAGGGCGACAAAACGGAAGGAATTGGCCACCATCGCGGGAATGACGTCTTCGCTCCAGCCTTCTTCCCACCAGCCGGCGTCCATGTAAAGATCGACAACCGCTTCGGGACGGACTGACGTCACCACTTCAAGGCGCAGTGAATTTTCCATTTCCAAAAGAAGCACCTCCATGAAAAATTTAACGCGGCATTTTCTTCAGTCACTGGGTATATGGTAATTTTTCGCCGCCAAATTGGCAAGCGCCGATTGCAGAAATTTGCCGCCTCGTTCGCCCTCAAAAATCCGACGGCGCGTTTTTCCGGCTCGGCGCGGCGCGGAACGTGAACCGTTTCCGCCGACGTTCCGGCGGCGAGAAATCATCTTCATCCCGGCGGCAAAATCCGCCGGGAATTTTTTGTTCAAAGAAAACCCCCGGCTGTGCCGGGGGTTCAGGAAGCTTTAAGCTATGGTTAAGTATTTTGTTTTTTAT
>PPYE01046709.1_pt1 | contig 40498 bp, 38 predicted proteins | sample 1559881 | NCBI WGS metagenome assembly PPYE01 (sample SAMN08240022, study PRJNA423297) | Human gut metagenome, whole genome shotgun sequencing project. | reverse complement strand
TTTTCATGGTTTTCTCCTTTCCTTACTCCAACGGATTCCGCCGGGACTATCAATTCTTTCAAATAAAATATGTAAGATTAGGATAGTGAATGGAGATTTTCATCAGGTCATTTAATGAATGATAAATCAATAAAAGCTATATATAAATATCTTTTTTTACGCGTACTATAATATAATATCTTTCGATTTAAAACGATATTCCAGAATAAAAGCTATTTATAAATACCTTTTATTCCTCCCGGCGGCGGTGCAGAGCTCTGTATCTTCCGCTCTCATCCGCACCGCCGCATTTGGCATCCCTATCGTGCTTGGCACGTTCCATCTGGATATTCCACTCAAATCGCTTCTTGTTTCGTTTTTCTAATTAAATGTAGAAAAAGTCCCCCGCTTTTTGGCGGATGACTAAGCATACAATATGATCCGCAAAAAGGTATTTATAAATACCCATTATTCCAAATATGGAGCGAAAAATTTGTCAATGTTTTCCTGCGTTAAGTCTTGCCACTCCAGCCCCATTGTGGAAAGATCATCCGTGAAATGAGAGCAAATCTCCTCAGCCTCTTCCTTGGAAATAGCTGTTTTTTCTTCTGTTTCAGGATTATATTTGCTATATTTTTCCATGTCATCCCAAAAATAATAGATTTCTCTGGAAGAAGCGTCATAAATATGGATAGGAGACGAAGGCGTCGGATGTTCGTAATACCAACGATTCTCCGGATCGTATTTTTCTACCCGAAAATCCCATCCATCCATATATAAATCATCCATGTTCGTATAAATACGAAAAGCGAAGGCATGGACTATACCATCCTGCTTTACAAAAACGGTCTGCATATCGCTTCCTTCAACATATTCTGTCGAAAATTGCACAGAAATATTATTTTTAATGCATTCATCGTATGTTTCGATTGAGATACCATCAAATATCCCCATTCCCCTGATGTAATCCCTTAGATCGTAATATATACTTTTCATGAAATATTTTTCACGCAATGTTTCGCTATCTTCGTCTTTCGTTTCCGTCCCCGAATAAATGGCGTCCTCAGTTTCCTTAACATAATCCGAATTGACATCAGCAGGCTTTCTCCCAATGAAGCTTATCCCAGCAATCCCAATCACAGCAACCGCGCCAATGATGACAAGTGTTTTAATACCAACTGTTTCTACCACCTTTTTCCCGGCTTTCGTGGCTTCCTTCGCCACTTTGCCTGCCATGTTCATCGCCGCACTCCGGTTCTGTCCTGCCTGCATCGCTTTCCGGAAAGAGTTCAGTGCGGTCTGGTCCGGATGCAGCTCCTTCGCCTGTGTCTCCATACCCTTGAAAAGGAAGAGCAGGAAGGCAATCGGAGCCAGACCATAGATTTTTGTTCCGCGCTTTTCCAGGTCAAGTACCTTTTGCTCAACCTTTTTGCGGCCATATGCCAGTCTGTTCTTTGCCGTGGACAGTGGGACTCCCATCACTTCCGCGATCTCTTTCAACGACATGTCATCATAATAAAACATGCAGATGGCGAGGCGCTGGTCTGCCGGCAGGGAATCCAGAATCTCATTCAGCAGCCGTGAAACTTCTGCTTTATCGACCACTTCCTCCGGCATATTTTCCAACTTCGGATCCTCAAAAACATTTTCAACTGGCTCGGCATCTTCTTCATCATTCACGGTGGGATTTTGCAGGTCACTAAATAGGATGGGTCTTGACTTTATCAGCCAGTTCTTGGCTGTATTGATCGCAATCCGCTTCAGCCATGCATAAAAAGCTTGGTTATCTTCCAGCGAATTTATAGATTTGAAAGCTTTCAGGAATGTATCCTGCAACAGATCCATCGCCGCATCTTCATCCCCAACAATGGATTTAATCACATAGAAAATTCTCCCGTAGCAATCACTGTACAGTTGGCTGACTGCGTCGTCATCCCCATTTTTGGCACGGGCAACCAGCCCTGCCATTTTTTTCGGATCGATCATTTTACCTTTTTCTCCTTCCCTCGTGCGGCAAGCGTTTCCAGAATCATATGCAGGATTTTTAGGGCCTTCCCTCTGTCCAACGGAGTAGATTCCACTGCTGCCGTTACAACTGCTTTGATTTTTTTCTCATTCATATACCCTGCCTCCTTATATATAAGACAGATCTGAACAAGAAAAGTCTTTTATTTACCTTATTATATATCATTTTTCTTCGACGTGCGCAAAAAAAGTAGTGTTAATGACAGCAAACGCCGCCCATTTCTGGGCGGCGGCTCAACCATACGGTATACTCATCGTTTCGAGATTACCCGGATCCCTTCGATACTTCCGGGACCATTATTTAAGGTTTCATAAGAAATGATCTTGTGACTTCCGGAATCATAGGTATTTGCAAAGCTTCCGGGGTCATAAACCAAAATCCCTTCATCCGAATATCCGATGATCAGGAGATGGTGGTCACGGGGAGAACTGTGGAAGTTCGGGAATACCCCATGGATGTCCAGCATGACCGGATTTCCTTCATCAATGGCATTCCGGACAGTCTGCATACTGAATGATGTCCTTGTCTCTTTTAAGCCAAAATCATTCAGGAACGGCCCTGCCATAAAGCTGTTTCCAGAATAATAGTCTGGGTTCGTAAGGACACGGCCGACATCATATCTTCTGTCATTGAGATACTGCGCCGCCATCAGGTAACTGCAGTCGATACATCCGCTGTTCCCGATCGTGCTGTTCGTACCAATTCCACCACGTTTTAACTGGGACCATTCTGAATTGCCCTGGTTGATGTACTGGCTGTAATTGATATCGATCCGGTGGATCCCTTCCACGGAAGGATGGTCTTCAATCGGGGGAAGTTCTTCATCCGGTATCTCCACATCTTCCACCGGCGGGCGCAGATTGTTGCCTCCTTCGGAGAATATATAATCCGGATACCGGATGTCAATGGGTTCCCTCACCTGTGTCAGGTCGCTCCGGATCTCATCCCGCTCCCAGAAATCAGTTGAAACAGAGTCCCCAAGGTCAGTAAAATCATGGAACAGCTGGCGCTGTCCGATCTTTTCCATTTCGGACATATCAATATAATACATCTCTGCCCCATTAGGGTTATTGCAGTATTCCCGGTCGCAGAAACGTACATTGCCGGAACGCACCATGATCTCTTTCCCCAAACGATTTTCCTGTTTATAGTAGTCCTTTACTGACAGTTTTCCATCCCCTTCATTGTCAGGGAACAGGCTGTGTAAGGGTACATCGTCCTGCGAAGGCAGGTCATCCAGTGTCAGCACCATAGAAGAACAGTCTACCGTGAATACCCGCTCTCCAGCGCCTTCCAAGTCTTCCGGGATTTCCCCGTCCCTGTACAGGATGGAATAAAGCTCTGCTTTGTCAAAGGTCCCGATATAGATAAGTGAATGGTCAGCTCCATCATCCCCTCCCATCTTTAGGATGATATCCCCCGGCTCAATGCCGGCGGTCCCAATACCTGTGTACGGATGGATATAAGGTGCACACTGCTCTCCGTGCGCCATAGCAGATACCGTCAGCGGTGCCTCAAACACATCACGCCAGATATTACAGACAAAGCCTGAACAATCCGTTGCCTTGCCTTTCACATTACCATACTGGTTGGCATGTGCATTCTGGGAATAGCTTACCTTTCCGACAGAATTTAGGGCATAAAGGGCATGCCGTGCTCCATCAATGGATTTCTTTTCCTCATCAGTCAGCAATTCCCCATCATAACCTTTTGCTTCCGGATCCAGAATGTCTGCATCAAGCGGGAGTCCGCCGATCAGCAGCTCCTGTATATGGGTGATCAGGCTGTCACTGGCCGCATTAAGTTTTGCCCCTGCTGACGGGTCAAAAATACCGCCGGATGCTGTCTGGGTATCGGCAAGGGCATACTGCTCAAACCAATCCCCGGATGCGATCGTTACAGCATTCCCCATGTTCGTAAGGGTCCACCCGGTCCATTTCGACATAGCCGTGTTGTCCCCCAGCGCACCTGTTGCCTCGCTGTTTCCCCCATAACCGGGATAATCCGTCCGACGCCGCTTGATGAGGGTATCCACATCAAATAGGTCTTTTACGTTATAGAAAATTTTCATATCCTCTTCTGCGATGTAAGCTGCATCATCCCCGTCGGTACAGTGTTCATCGATCTTCCATACGTCAAGTTCCGGATAGGCATCCTTTTCCAGCTGTGCCACATCATCCTTATTAGGGTCACGGTTTTCCGCATCCGCATAAAAGTTCGGGTCCTTATACTTCACAGGATCTAAGTTTTTCGGCGCAAATGCAGAAATGGTACCTTCCTGTGCTACAGTCCCTTCTTCTTCCTGCTCTTTTGAAAAACCATAGACCACGCCGCGGGTCCTCAGCTGCAGGTGTCCGCCGCAATACACGCCTTTGTGCCGCCCAACGCATTCATGCTTGAAATGGTATACGATACCATCCTGTGTGTAATCCGTCTTATATTCCGGTACGCCGGGGGCGATCCCGTCCGGGATCTCGATCTCATCGAAGGGATAACTGCAGTAGATGTCACATCCGTCCTCTGTCGTTTCCACCTTCTGGATCGTAAGGTTGTCCTCGCTGTCCGTATCGCCTCCTCCATTCCGGTTCAGGTATTCTTGATTCCAGCCATCATATGAGAAGGTTTCATTCAGCAAGCCGGTATGTTCCTCAAAATCATAGTCTGTAAGCGGGTCTGAAGATTCCACCTGCCAGCAGTCAACCGGACTGGGGGCATCTATATTATCGTTCTGCTCCTCAATTTTAAGGATATCGACCAGACAGGACAGTTCATCGTAACCATGTTCTGCCTCTTCATCACTCCGAAAAGGACTTACCTCGTTGGAAACATCAGATACATTTTCTGCGCCTGCCCCTTCATCCGGACAGCCGCCATAATAAAGGTGCTTCATGATCTCCCCATTGGTCAGGTTTCCGTCCCGGTCCGTGCCAAACTCACCCGTCCATTTGTAGTAAAAACGGTTCCTCAGCTGGCAGCCATATCCCCCATAAGTTTCTTCATCCGGGCACATCTCGATGGCTTCCCAGTCTGCATCACCATAACCGCCATAGGCTTCTGTAGATACATTAAAATCATGGTCTATTTTCCCGGAGCCTCCCTCTGTCGTCGCACCAATCTTGCCGTTCTTTGCCGCCTGCCCCGTCTCCTGATCCACCTTAGTGGACTGGTCGCCGTTTACCAGCGGGTCGCCGCCTTTCGCACCGTCCCAACGCGCCTCATGGTTTTCAAATGTGTATTTGGTCGGAAAGATGTAACTGCTCAGGAAAAAATTTTCCTGATGGGATGCCTGCATCAGGGGATATGCATAATTTCGGTAAACCGACGTCCACGACCATCCAGTCTGTTTTGCCAGCCAGCCGAATACTGGAATGTCATTCTTTTCAAGCCATGTCCAAGCAGCCCGCCAGAAATACTTTGCCTTTGCCACAAGCCCCTGCAGTCCGTTGCCGCTTGCCTGCTCCTTCAATGTCTCCACTTCCTGATTAAAGAATACGGATGCCATGGCAGTGATCTGCTTTGCATTTGAGGTGTAGCCTTCCTGCGGTTTCCCCCTGAGTTCCAGATTGTTCCCGCCATCAATGAAACGGAGCAGTTTATAATCTTCCGGGGACGCCCCTTCAAATGGTTCGGGTCCTAAAATCCCCTCATAGGCTGTATCTTCACCAAAAATATGTTCTTCCTCGCGGCTGGAATCATAAGCCCATGTGCCAAGCAGGTCATCCTTACCCGTCTGGCTTAAGGCATACTGCTTCGGTGATATGTTGTATTCTGTAAACTGCATCTGGAAAAGGCTGAGTGGTTGAGGTTCGCTAAGAAAATCAAGTATATAATCTTCTTCTGCTTCCCACGCGCTCGTCCCATACGAGCGCGTTTCGTTGGCCCATTCTACTTCCATGTAGCGCAGCTCATTGTAAATGATGCCGGTAAGGGTGTTGGATTTGTCGTATACATCATCCATCAGCGTTCCCATAATCTCATCGTCATTCGTTTCCGCGCTGATCGCCATGCTGACCGGGATCAGGATGGCAACGGCAAGGACGCAGATTGCAATCGCAACAAGGACGTATACTGCAAGGAAGATCATAAGCTTTTTCATAAGTGCTTTTCCGAGGTCTGCCGCCCGCTCGATGAATTTCGTCACGATCATCTTGGCTTCTGCAAGATCCTTTTTTACGAACTTGTAAGCCTTCATTGCCTTGATCTTGTTGTTCGCTGCCGTTACCGCCCGTCCGACACGGGAATTCCTAAGCGCTTCTTTCGCGGCGGTCCCCGCCGCGTTGAAAGGCCGCAGGGCCTGCTGTTTCAAAGCATTGCCTTTCGCTTTCAGCGCATTGACCTTTTCTAACCGCCTCCGTCTTTTGTCGGTAACTTTCTGGAAATGCTTTTCGGAGCGTCGGTGCGCTTTGTTCCATTTTTTCGCTTCCTCCAGCTTCCTGAGTTCCTCATATTTCCTTACAGCCTCTGCATTTAAGGAAGGGTCTACCTTCGGTGCACCGGGCCGGCTCCGGAAATGCTGGATGTTCTGTTTTTTAAAGTTCTTTGAACCGATCTTTAAGAACGGGTTGTCTGCATTCTGGGCAAGGAGCTTTTCGTTTTCTTTGTATTTTAGATGCCTTCTTAAAACACGGCTGTCAGCGGCACGTTTTGCAGAAACCGCGAGATCTGCTGTCACGCGCACCGTGTCCATCCCCATTCCAAGTGCCCGGATGGAAGGGTCATTGCCCTGCGCACCATATTTTACGATGTACGACAAAGTCCTCCCGCCGTGCCGCATCATCCCATAGCCTTTTTGGAAGCGGATTGCTTCTGTCATGGCATTTTTGAAGATTGAGATATCGCCGGCGGACACAAGCCCTGCCTTGCGGAAATCAGCGATGGCTACATTCTTGAGCTTCATGTCTTTTGTGACAAAGCCGCTCTTCTGCCCCAGCTTGATCAGGCTCTGGCTGGTCTGCCTTAGGTCTTTCGCCGTCCCAAATTTCGCAGACTGCAGACCATTCCGTTTCAAAACCCCATCGATCACATTCAGCTTATCAGCTTTCTGTAATTTCTGGAAGTAATCCCTTGATTTCGTCATGGCGCTTTTCGCCAATATTGTGCCGCCAACCATAGTCAGGGAAGCTCCAATAGTACGGTAAGCGCTCATGGTAACACGGCCGACCTGTCCGAGATCCTGCTGTGCGGTGGAACGCGCCGGCATCAGCGCGGCGCGGCCGATAGCCCCAATAATCCCATCTGTGCTTGGCTTTTCCACCTGCCCTGTTACCGGTGCCATGGAATGGAAACCATACTTTTTCTGGGCGGTCATGTTGGCAAAACCAAATTTTTCTGCTTTTGCCCGGTATTCTGCATCCGCTTTTGCCTTCTTTGCCATTTCCCCGGCAGTTGCATAGCCATACTTCTCTGCCATTGCACGGTGACCGGTGTTTTCCCCCGCGCTGCGGTGCAGCGCGTCGCGGTTTAAGTTCATGGTGTTGCGCTCCACCTTACGTCCATCACCGTCAGGAGAAGCGCTTCCCGAAAAATGCTGCCCTGCGCGCGGTGCACTTCCAGTATGGCTCGTTGTGGCATTACCGCCAAAGCTATACTTAGCCTCCGCATTTTTCCACGAAGCTCCTGTGTTCTGTTGGTCAGATGCCGGCTTTGATCCATGTCCGCCAAACATACCGGAGTCATGCTTTCCAAAACTGAATGAGGTATCCGGGTTCGTAAACAGATTTTCCTTTTGCTGCCCTGCCTCAGACTTGGAAGCGCCATTCTGTGCTGCATAATTACTGCCATTCCAGAATGCGGCGGCTGCATCCGCAGCACGGGTGCCCTCTGCATTCTGTCCAGGACCAGTCTGCTGTCTGGTGGTTTCTGATGTTTTTTCCGTACTGGTATGGTGGCTTTCTAATGTATCCTGATGGCTGCTTTCCCCGTAGTTGTCTGTATATACCGGCGCTCCCCAGAAGTTTTCCAGTGCCTCCCTGCGCCGGGCGGCTTCGATGTGTTCTGCTGTCGCCTGCCTGTCAGCATCCCTCTTGGCATCTTCCGTCTGGAATATCTCGGAAACCTTGTCTTCGCCGTCTGTACCAGTATTATCTTTTGATGTCGCCGTAGTCCCTGCCTCTACATCTGCCGCACTTGTCCCATTTTCAAATACAGCCGTAAAACTAGCTCCGGCAGCAGGATCTGCTGTGTCAGATGTTCCAGCTGAAACTGTTTCGGAAGGAACTGATTCTTCCATTGCCGCAGTTGCAGACCCGGAAGATGTTATATCAGAAACGATAAGTCCATCTGAAGGTTCTTCTATCTGATCATCATACACCTCTGGAACCGGCTCGGATGTCTCCTGCCCTTCTGCTGCATCTGCCTGCGCCTGATGCTGGCTTCTTTTTCGTTTCTTCTTTCGCTTCTCATCCGGTTCTTCTGCCAGTTCTTCTGCCGGGGCATCTTCCTCCTGTTCTTCCCCTGTTTCTTCCTGCCCTTCTTCCTTTTTACCCTCCCCGTCTTCTTCCTCCGGTTCCTTCTCGCGCTCCGGTTCCATGGGTTCATCATCAGGATTTTCCCGGTTATCATCATCTTCCTTGCTGGGACCATCTTTTGATGTTTCCTGCTCATCATCCGCATGTTCATAAATCTGTTCACCCAATGCATTGCGGACGAAAATGACAGACCCGTCCTCAATATTTTCCATCCGGCCAGATCCGACAACAATATAGCTGAACCCGTTATTGATAGGATTCAGTTCTTCCGCAAGAACCCTGTGTGTGCGGGCTTCTTCATTGCCAAGGAACCCTGTGTTCAAGATGACAGTCCCTGCTTCCGGAGAATAATAGTCTCCGTATTCGTTATAGGACCGGATCATGTCCCCCGTCGCTTCATTCCGATAGCCGCCGGGACAGCGTTCGTAAATCCTTCCATTATTTGCCCTGCTGTCATACACCCATCCGGCAAAGCGGCAGTAACCCGTTTTTTCCTCAATATGCGAACCGTCTTCATGGTAACGGATCAGTATATCATCTTCCAGATAATTCCCATCTTCACCGGGAACGGCATCCTTTAGAACAAAATTCCCTTTGTCTGTAAAAATATATGTCCTGTCATCATCGGACCGGACTGCCGACTGTTTCAACAGCTCATTCCGGCGGTTGCCGAGGTAACGTACCTCCGGATTAAAATGGAAATTACCGTCATTGTCGATATAATCACCCTGCTGGTTATACAGGGGGATCGTCACTTCCCCATCCGTACTCCGAAGGTTCCCGTTCTCATCAAACCGGTATTCCTTTTCCCTTTCCTGTGAATGCAGAAATGCATCTGATTTATGCAATTCTCCATTTTCATAATAATTACCATTGAGGAACCTGAAAGGGATTTTGCGGTTATCTGAGACAAAGTTATAATCTTCATCAAGTATGTAAGAATCCTTATCCGACTGGGATTTCAATACCCGTTCTTCCAGAGAATGCTTCCGGGCTTCCTCATATCCATGGTACTGGGGATTCAATTCTATGGTTCCGTCTTCATGCATGACATCCCCATATTCATTTGGAAGTTCCAATACCCGGCCGCCGGCATCGATCATGTTCCCCATGGGCGTCATGGTATACTCCATTCCCCCTGATGGAGAACCCCATTCATTCATGGCATACCAGTGCTGGGCAGGCTCGGTTAATTTTACGCAGCTATCTTTCTCATCAAAGTACCGCCCATTCCCATCGACCGGTGCATAAACAGTCCCGTACTCATTCACGAGATTACCGTTCCCATTCCGCTGCCATACGATATTTTCATGCACAGTCCGGTTTAAAATCTCATCCCGGATCTGTTCATCCGTTTCTTTTTCCGCAAATACGCCCCTGTGAAAAGTTCCCTCCTGATCGACGTAGCTTCCCGTTGCATGTACATGGGGAACAAATTCCCCTGTTGCATAGCAGACAAACCCTTCCTTTGTTTCATGGAAACGGTTCTCTTCAAAAAACTTCTTTCCAAAAGTATTCGCACGAGCCACGATGTCATTCAGTGCATCTTCATCCTTGGCATCATAAATGAAAAAATTATGACCATAGGCATCCGGACGAATATGTATCCCGTTCTCCCTTGCCAGTTGTTCCATGATCTCCGGGGTCAATCCGCCTTCCGTATAAGCGATCCGGACTGCATCCGGTTTACTTAGCGCTTCCCCATAAATCCCCTTATAATAATCCAGTTCAGCCTGCTGTCTTGCAAACTCGGCCCGATACTTCATCATAGCAAGTGCATACTGGTAGCTTTTCTGTATGATCTGTAAAATGGATATCTGCAGATTATACTTATCAATCTGGCTCATCTTTCAGCGCATCTCCTTCCTTTTTTTCCTCTTTATTAGAAAATATGTCAGAAAAAAATGGATTGAAGAGGATAATGCGCTGATTTTCTTCGGAAATTTTGGGTAAGAGAATTTGGGAAAGATACAGAAAACCCCGGCGCACCGCGCCGGGGTGGTAACTGATAAAATTTGCTATACGGAAAACTCCCCTGCTTTGCAGGGGAGCCACTATCAAATCAATTTTTCTGAAGTTTCTTTGAAAATTCCTCAGAACTTATACCTGCTCTCGCCGCAGCATCTACAACGGAAAGCACACCTTCTTTTACCAGTGACAAGAGAAGATCAAGTTGACCTTCCTTGCGCCCTTCTTTACGCCCATCATTTCGGATTTTTTCGAGTGCCTGACACATAATGCCAACTCCTTTCTTATCTTCTTTCAGGTAGTGTACCCTTTTCCCAATCTCCGGGAACCTTGGATCAGTTACCATCTCCTGATGGAAACACCCCATAAGAGCCGCTATCTCTATTTTGCTATATCCGGGCAGAAAACTCCCCTGCCTTGCAGGGGAGTTTCTATCACATCAGTTTCTTATATTTATCTCGTGATTCTACAGGAATATTCAGAATATCCATGGCTTTTTCCATTGTACATTTCAGGCTTTCCATTACGCTTTTAATGGAATTGCACAGTGCCATATCCATTCCTTCCGCACGTCCTTCCGCACGTCCTTCCGCACGACCATCATTTCGGATTTTTTCGAGTGCCTGACACATAATGTCAACTCCTTTCTTATCTTCTTTTAGGTAGTGTACCCTTTTCCCAATCTCCGGGAACCTTGGATCAGTTACCATCTCCTGATGGAAACAGCCCATAAGAGCTGCTATCTCCGTACCGTCATCGATGACAGTATTCACATACATTTCATTAAGACCATCCTTGATGACCTTCCCGGTTTCACGAACCACCTTGTCTACGTGATATACCGTTTTTCCTCCCTTAAAAATATCAAATTCAGAAATGTAGATCACACAGACATCCGGAACTTCCTGAAACTTTGTCCCCGGATCGGTAATATTAGCTGTCAGACAGGAACCATTATACCTTACACGGCGGAGGTGGTCATTATTACTGGCGCGCTGTACCTCTACATTCACCATGACACCATCCCCACGTCTGCACAGCATGTCCAGCCGGACGGATCTCCCTTGGAGATTCTTCACATTTTTCTGGACGCCTGCCTCGACTACGATCAGTTTTGGATCTGACATCAGTACACGAAGCAGTTCCTGACATGCACCTTTGTCTTCCATTACCTTCTCAAAGAAATCATCATCGCACAACCGGAGTTTCCGGATTGTCTCAAGGTTTTCTTTCATATGATCCCCTATATTCTCCGGTGCCGGATGGGTGCGCTGCTTCTTTTGTCTGCCCATTTTTTTGTTTCCCTCCTATCTTATTATATTATGCTGAAGACATCTTTTCAAGCATCAGCTCGGTCTGGAGGGCGATTTTTTTGTATTCCCATGTTCTTCTCCTTCCTTCTTTGCTCCAACGGATTCCGTCGAAGGCTATCAATTCTTACAGGAAAAATATGTAGGATTGCTACGAGAAATGGGAAAATCCAAGGCATATTTCCCGCACCGATTAAAAATCAAAAAACATCGGATTGACCCGCTGATTCCATGCATTTCAGCAAATGCGCCAAATTCTGTTCCTCCTTTTTGCTAAGATTTCTCTTGCCTTTTGTATAGTATCCCGTCTGCAATTTACTCAGCTCAAACTCCCCATCTATGGCAATCCATGTATTTTCAGAAAGTGGTACGACAAATTCTGATTTCGACATTTTTTTCACGGCAGCAACAATCTTCTTGTCTGGTGTTGCCCAGACTTCCCTAATGGCTACAGATGTATCCGCAATCAGATCTTCGTATGGGAAATTTTTTCTTTGTAAAGCTGCATTACACATTATGGACAACATATCTGCCTCCAAAAACTGACACAGCCGAAACTGTCCATCGCGGTATGATATAGCAATCCCGTCGCATTTATTTGGAACCCGACAAGTATATCCTTCGCTGGATTGACACTCCCCACAGCTAAAGCAGGGGGATTCTTGCTTCAACCACTACTGCATTGGATGATACCATGCGGTATTTCAATGTCTTACACAGTGTCCACAAGCTAGATTATACTGTTCAGGCCCGGACATTCCCAGCTGCGGACTGCAAGATTCTTTACAAGCGGATTTTTATACCCGCAGCAGCTGCAGGTCTGACTGCTTGGATACATAGTGGGCACCCTGATGATGTCATTCCCGTACCATGCAGACTTGTATTCAAGCATACGGAAGAATTTTCCCCATGAGGCACTTGCTATGGACCTGGCAAGCTTATGGTTGCGGACCATCCCACGGATATTCAGGTCTTCCATGCAGATGGTTTGGTTTTCGCGCACCAGCATAGAAGAATGTTTCTGCAGGAAATCATTTCTCTGGTTTGTGATCCTTTCGTGGACGGAAGCTACCTTAATACGCTGTTTATTGCGGTTATTTGAGCCTTTTTGCTTCCGGGACAGCCGGCGCTGTTCACGGACAAGCTTACGCATGGACCTTTCAAGATACTTGGGATTTGGCACTACATTACCGCTGCTGTCAGAGTAAAATTCTTTGATCCCGACATCAATGCCGACTTTTCCACCATTGTTTTGGCGCAGTTCAGGTTCAAAATCAACATTCAGGACAACAAAATATTTGCCCGTGGGCGTCCTTTCAACCGTAACGTGATTGATATGCCCCACTTCCATGGATTGCCTGATCTTTACATACCCAAGCTTTGGGAGCTTGATATATTTCCCGGCAATCCGGATATTATTGCCCTGATTGACCGTCCGGTAGGCTTGACGGCGGTTATGTTTGCCCCTGAACTGCGGATAACCGGCACGCTTCTCAAAAAAGTTTTTAAAGCTGCGGTCCAGATCCCGCAGGGACTGCTGGAGTGCTATAGAATCCACGTCCCTGAGAAAAACAAAGTCCGCCTGCCGTTTTAGGTCTGTCAGCATGGCAGATGTCTGCACATAGCCCACCTTCTGACCGGCCGCAAAACCATCCTTCCGCATAGCAAGTCCTTTGTTGTAGATGAGCCTGCAGCAGCCAAGAGTCTGATTGATTAAATTTTGCTGTTCCCTGTTCGGGTAGATTCTAAATTTGATACCTTTTCGCATTATCCCAGTTTATCCTTTTGTCTTTGCGATGTTTTTTGATTTTCGATATACTGCTTGATTACGTCAATCGGAGCACCACCAACCGTTGATACAAAATAGCTATTGGTCCACAGTGATGGCATTCTTGTTTTCAATGACGGGTATTCACTTCTCAAAACTTTTGAAGTATATCCTTTTAATGATTTAACCGCTTTGTGAATACCGAACTGAGGGTTTACCTCCATGAGCATGTGTACATGATCTGGCATGATTTCCATTTCCATGATGTCTACAGAAATATTTGCAGCATACTCAAGAAGAAGTTCCTTTAATCGGGTATCTATTCCATTTGTTAAAATTTTGCGTCTATACTTAGGACACCACACAACATGGTATTTGCAAGAATAGACTATATTGTTATTAGATTTATATGTATACTATTTAAAAATCTAATACAAGGGTATTCCATTCCATCTTCAATTACTTGCGTAAATTCGATGGAAGTGTCTTATATCCCCATAGCTAAAGCAAGGGGTTTTACGACACATTGGATAAGTTTCTTCTAATACTCAGAAATCAGAGCCTCCTCATCAACCAAAAGACCTATCTCAGAAAACATATCTTCTGCTCTAATACGTTCCCATGCCCGATCTTTCCGATTAAAAAGCGAACATTGATTTCGTTTATCCACTTTGTAAAGAGAAAATGCAAAGTTAATTGATACATCAGATCCAGGCACATATACATCATAGTAATCATCTAATACCAATGCATCCAAAAAATACCGCTCTTCCTCCAGGACGGAACAAAAGACAGCTCCATACATCCGCTTATTTTTCGGTTTTCCATCTGCCATTCCAGTAAATAACTGAAAAAACTCATTTGTGGAGTTATCCGACAAAGTGAAGTCAGCAAAATCCAACCCTACATCTGCCAGATAGCTTGCCGCGTCACACTCAAGCATCTTTGTTCCCTTTTCAATCAAGTCAGCCTGCTGCCTTATATATCTTGCAATCCCGCGCATTTTATCTGCCTGTGTTCCCTTTTTCTTCGTTTTGGATTCGCCAAAAACAATGATATTATTTTTTGCCATAAGATCCCCTCATTTTCTGCAATTTGCCAATATTTTTCAGCAATACCGAAATCGTCCCATCAGGCTGCGTTACAAATTCAACCTTATCCGGGTTTTTGTAGTCTTCCATCGGGATCACAAGCTCAATACCTGTATCCGTTACCAAGCGCTGTGTCTGGAACTTTCGGATTGTTGTTTCATTTTTCGGCTTTACAACCTCATTACTCATATTATACTTTTCCAACTTTTCGTCCAGTTCCACCTGCATTTCCGGGTTATCTCCAAATACCCTTTCCTTAACATTCTCAACACAAAGACACCCGTTCTCTTCCAGCTCATCATAAAATGCCTGTTTGATCTCCATTTCCCGGAGAATATCTTCATCCCCAGCATATTTTTTGTTAATCTGTTCTACAACGCGAGTCATAATATCCAGTTTTGATTTTTGTGACAATGGTGCATTGCAATCCAAAAAAAGTTCAGAGAAGTAGAACATCTTTTCTCCATTCACCTCACACTTTTTTTCTGTCAGGAAAATCTCCCCTGTAGCAAGATTGACCAGAAATGCTTCCGAAAGTTTCTGACTTACAGATGGCAGAATTGCCTTCTGCAGAATAATCTCATTGGCATTTCCATCGCCAGTCTCATGGGTATAATGGGTATAGGATGATTTGTAGTCCAGTTTCAAAAGCCCGAAATAATCAATTCCGTCTTCTCGAATGGCTACAACAACCGCGTCCCCGGCCGGAATATCAATATTGGCGTTCATAATCCCATAAAGGGACGTACAGATTTCCTGGCTTATCTGTATGAAGTTCTCTGCATTGCATCCCTTCACAAGATCCCCAACTGCAGAGCCGTCTGTAAAATGACATACTTTGACTTCGTCACTTTCGGTAAACTTTTCGATGTGTGCCTTAATAAAGTCACATTGGTTTGAAGTTAGATCTACCGGACAATCTGACAAAACCGGCATGCCAACAGAAGAATCCAGTACATGCACAACTGCCTGCAAAACAATGATATTTTCTTTTTTCATAAAAAATCTCCTCCTAAAAATATTTTTTTATAATGGTTTGGGCAAGATTCGTAAATCCACGCACATCAGAAGGGGTTTTCGCCACAGTCACATTCTTATCCATCTCATAATACTTTAGCGTGTAGTGGCTGTTACCCCGTATTACTTTTAATCCGTATTTCTCAAGGTCGTTGGCCATAGAATGATTGAATATTTTATTCCTTTTGAAAATCTTCTTGATCCCGCACTTCCGCTCCCGCTGTGCGCCATCGAATTTATTAGCGTCGAGAACCTTTCTTATGACATCTTTCCTTCTCGTCCCGTCTTCAAGATTTTCAGAGGCATCCGCAAGGACATCCATAATGATGTCCCTGATCTCACCGGGATAATAATCGTCTTCCTGCTGATAGGTAAGCAATGGTATCTCTGTACAGCTTTTTATAAATCCACGCAACGCTGCCACTTCATTTTGCAGCACAGTATTTTTTGCCCTCAGCCGTTTTTCCCTCTCAATGGATTGATCCAGTTCGCTTCCAAATGTCTCATACACCGCATTGTTTTCTTCCTTAACTACAGCAATCTTCTCCTCAAGAAGACTGTTTTCAGCAGCGTATCTGTCCCTCATCAACACAGCGCAGCATTCTTCGTCCGGGATCACGTTTCTCCTCATATTTTTACGGATTTGATAAGAAATTTCTGTAATTAATTTGCTTCGTGGTATGGAGTTTTTGGTCAAATATACGGGTTTTCCTGTATTCGGGAAAAACAGACCGATACATCCATCATATGGGGATTTTCCAGAGGTTTCCCGTGAAAGAATCTTTTCACACTCTCCCATATCTGATTTCACAACGTGGGCAAGCCCCATGAATTTTTTAGCAAGTAATTCTGCATCTATTTGGTAATTTCCAGCCTTCGTTTGTGAAACAAAGATCAGCGGCAGGAAAAATCTTTTTTCCCGTAAGATGGCTTGGGCAATTTCACGCTCGTTATCTGAGCATAAAATATGTGGTCTATCCAGTACTTCTAACCCTTTGTCGAATCCGATACGTCCGCTGTTTATCAATAAAGAGAACGCATACTGCATAAGGAAATTTGCTTCATCTGGCAATTTATCCGGCAGCGCTGATTTACAATAAGCAACTAATTGCTCTTGCCGCCTGTCAACTACAAATGTATATTTCAAACTGATTCCCTCGCCATCCGAAAGCATATATTCCGCGATCGTATGATTTCCATTTTCGGATGAAATACATTCTACCTCACTACACGCTTCTTCCGATGGGAAAAAATCTTGTCCCTGCGCCTGAAAAAAGGGGGTATTTGAAAAAATGGAATATTCCCTTATTCTTCCGGCAAATTCAGACAATTCATCTTCTGTCATATAAGGTTCTCGTAAAGGAAGTTTCGTGTAATAAGAAATCACGTCTCCGCTTCACCTCCTCGTCTACATCCAGATTGTTTCCTCAACTGTCTTACAACACATCTGATTGTTTTGACAGCTACGGAAAACAAAAATACCGTTATGAAAACTTTGAAATACAAAAACATTGCGGTATTTACAACATCTATGCCAGCCCAATATCCCAATCCGATCAAAATGAGATAAAATATACAGGGAAATCCCAACACAGCAATCAGGACATTTTCTACAGAATATTTTTCCAAAAAGCTCCTCCTTTCCTATTCCCCCGCGCCGCTTAACGGCGCGGGGCAGGATCAAATATCGGTACTACTTTGCCGCTTTCCAGTTTTAAGCGTGCTGAAAACTCATTTCCAGATTTTGACTGAAATCCCGTAAGTTTTGGCGTTGTCTTACCGGATAGTAATGCCCGCATAGAACCTTCCGGGATTTCCCGGCCACACCACCTTTTCCAGAGTACAAAGGTACAGCCATTTTCTTTGCCTGTACAAAAATATGATCCTTCCCACAGTCTCATTGGTCTTCCACACAAAGGACACTTCAGTTCCGTCTGTCCCTGTACGGCAGCCGGCTTAACCTTCGGATAAAAAGGTTTCACATTCTTTTCAATCTGCCGCAGGTATTCATTCCCATGGTTATCCCCTTTAATCAAGGCTACTTGATTGCTGATGTAAGAATACATTTTCGCCAAATACTCCTCTTTTGAGATCTTATGGTCTACGATCTGCTGAAGCCCTTTTTCCCAGCTTGCGGTAATCTCTGCTGATAACATGCGTGGTGTACAGAGCTGGATTGCTTCAAAAACCGCTTCCCCCTGGAGTGTCGGGGATAATATTTGATTTTTATCTGCTTTGATGTACTGGTTACTAATCAATTTTTTGATTGTTTCCGCTCTCGTTGCACTTGTCCCAATGCCGGAACCTTTGATCTGTGCCCTTAGCTCTTCATCATCAATCAGTTTTCCTGCATTTTCCATTGCAAGAATCATGGAACCGGATGTGTACCGCTTTGGTGCCTGTGTTGCTTCCTTGATTACCGAAAAGCTTGCAGAATACAGGCTGCCCTGCCGCATTGCTTTTACGGTAGCTATCTTTTGTCTTGCCACACTGGTATCCGGTATTTTTCCTGCCACATCCAGCCAACCGGGGGATAAGAGATTTTCCGCAGAACAATGGAAACATTCTCCGTTTGCTACAAAATCCGCCTCCAGCTTTTCAAATTCTGCCGGGGGCATAAAAATGGACAGGAACCTACGGCAGATAAGATGATACACATTTTTTTCTGCATCAGTCAGTTTGTTGACTTCTGCTGTTTTCCCGGTCGGTATAATCGCATAATGGTCGGAGACAGCAGCGTCGTTGGTATACTTTGTTTTGGCAATGCTTTTCCACGTTCCTGCTGTAAAAATGTCTTGTACATATCCAGAGTATTCAGGCAAACTCCCCAGCCCTTTTAAATTTGTCCCAATAACCGCGCATACTGCTGTCGTCAGTACCCTCGCATCTGTTCTTGGATATGTGGTCATTTTCTTTTCATATAAAGACTGGACAATCTCCAGTGTTTTGTCCGGACCGAACCGAAATCTCTTGGTACACTCCCCTTGCAGCTCTGCAAGATTATACAAAAGAGGGGCCGCTTTTTTCGTATGGGAAAACTTTCCTTCTTTAAACTCCGCTGCTGTACCCAAACCTATGCAAAATCGTTCTGCATCTTCTTTCCTTAGGAATCCTTTTTTTTCATATAAATCATCAGGTGTATACAGTTTTGAGTTTTCTACTGGCTTCCAAGAAGCCTCTACCTTTCCATTTACCAGTGATTTAACTACATAGTAAACTGTCTTTACGTTGTTACGGATCTCCCGTTCCCGGCGGACAACCATGCCCAGAACACAGCTCATGACACGACCTACTGCGACTACTGCTTTGCTTTCACCGCAGGTCTGGGCGACAAGGCTGCCGTATTTTAAAGTAAGTGCCCTGGAAAGGTTGATACCGATCCCATAATCTTCGATTGCCCTTGCATATGCAGACTCAGACAAAGAATCATAATCTGACAGTGGTTTTGCACATTGGATACCCCGCCGGATCTCTTCCTCAGTCTGGGAATCTATCCATACCCTTTTTTCCGGCACCCCAGCCCGATGCCCGGCGAGTTCCCGGACAAGCCGCTGGATGTATTCTCCTTCCCTTGCGGAGTCCCCAGAATAATAAATACAGGAAATTTTAGAACTGTTCAGGAGTTTCCTGACAACTTCATACTGTTTCGCGGTCCCCGGCAGCACTTCATAGCGATATCTATTCGGATCCGGAAGGAAGGGAAGTGCGTCCATACTCCAACGCTTTAGGGCAGGGTCATATACCTCTGGGTAAGACATTGTGACCAAATGCCCCACGCACCATGTCACAATATATTCATCAGATTCTATATACCCATCTTTTCGTTCTTTTTTTCCGCCAAGTGCATTGGCAAACTCCATAGCTACACTGGGTTTCTCAGTGATAAATAGATTTTTTCCCATAAGTTCTCCATCTTCACGATTTTATACAATCCTATTTTACATTATTGTGGAATCTGATTTTTCAGAAAACCCAAATACATCAGTCTCCGTTGACGGGTGTGTCGAATATATACATTTCCGGATCCATCATGATTCCCTGTATATACTCAAATGCAGCCTGAATATCCTCTTTTACCTGTTTACTATCCGTGTCCTTCCATATCCCAACATGAGGCAATAACGCATCTTCTCCGTCATATGGCGTAAAAATATATTCCACTACGTTATCTGGGCAAATGGTTCTCTGCTTTGGATGAAGCATGTGCCACTTTTCATCGCTGGAAAATCCCATTGCAACACAGATTGCAAAATACGCAAAGATATCCTCTCTGTACCTGAGTTCCTGAAAGCTTTCCTGATTGATCAGTTCATCCACGTCATCCACTGTCGGATAACCTCCCGGCAATTCTTTTAGCCGGGCCGCTTTCGTTACCATACGCCGAAATGGTTTCATTGCAATACATACTGGTTCCTGCATTCTTTTTTCCTCCTCAATTTTTTCGCTCCTGCTGCTTGTAAAATACATAGAGTACTCCGATTCCACCGCCTACCAGAAGCAATGCAAGGAGCAGATAAAACTGCCAGCTATGCTCGTCAGCTTGGCTCTCCTTCTCTACCTCCACATCTGGCTGTTCCCGTGACTCTTTTTCAGGCAGTGACTCATCTTCCTCTGCTTCTGTAGCGTTTGCAACAGCATATCCCCGTGGTCTGACAACGGGTGTGACAAGCACCGGGGCAGTTTTATCAACCACAAACGATTCCGGGCTGGTCACTTCATAGACTGACATATAATCATTCTCCGGTCCGCCGCCTGTAAAATAATAAGCGCCGGCAGGCAGCTTTACTTTCTGTTCATATTGGTTGGACGCATACAGTTCCACATAATATTCCTGATAATTATCTGCGTTTGAAAAATATAGAATATACGGTTCCGTTTCCCCATCAGGTGCATCCGCGTCAAAAGTCACTGTTACCAACCCATCTTCATCTGAAAATTCCCCCATTCCTGACATCGATATCCCTGCATCCCCTTCTAGTGCTTCCGGCGGGAAGGCATATCCCCCGATCATTTTCCAGCCTTCCGCTTCCTGTTCTTTTGTCAATGCTGACTGCCGCACCGGGGACCGGTGCGGCGCTGTATCCCCATCTTCAGGTGCCGACTCCGACGCTGTATTTAGTGCAATACCTGAATCTGGTTCAGCTGCAGATACATGAAATGGAAGCAGGAGCAGGAATACCGCCGTTAAGATAGCAAATTTTTTTTTCAAGTTAAGAGTCCTCCTTTTCTCGGTTGCCGCGTAACTCCGGGCATCCAATGCATCTATGCTAAATATGTAAGAAAAAACATACTCCACATCCAAAACAGAAAAAAAGCGGAGACAATGCCCCGCTTTTCCTGTCAATTATGAAAATTTTTAAACTCTTCCTTCTGATCCATGACTCTTTTGTGTCCACGTAATACTGCATCTTTAACAGCCATGTTCATGACATTCATAAAGAATTCTCCCCAGTAAACATGATTTTTCATTCTGCCATCCGATATCCGGCAGTAACATTTCTTCTCCTCCCGGTAGCTTCCGCCTTGCATGTAATATCCACCAGTTCTGTTGAGCAATTTTTTTCCGCGTCCAGAGCTGATCTCGATATACCATGCCGCAGTAGCAAGCACCGTTTCGTTTGGATTATCCTTACTTCTCATTTCAGGCTGACGCTTTAAAACGAGTTTCCTGACCGGACAAAGCCCATTTTTATCAGGCTCCCCAAAGATCCTGACAAGATCATCATCTCCACAAGCATCTTTCAGATCCCAGTTGTATGCTTTCATCTGACGCGACTTTTCCATGGTTGAGTTTTCCTGTGCTTTGTCTACGGCATGCTTAAGGGCATCAAACTGTGCCCAAGTTAAGTTAAACACCACCCGTTCTCCTCCATTCTCAGAGAGACGCAGCTGCATTGCCGTCTTGTCACCCATACAGCTATAAGGTCTGCTTATGTCTGCAGGTTCGATGACTGGAGAAATGGAAAAAACCCACTTATTGGTTATCGTCCTTGAAATCTCGTCACTGTATTTATACTTTTCGTTATTGCCCATGTTTTTTTCTTTTTCCTCTTTCGTATACTTTTAATCAACTTCAAAAATCTCAGATGCTTTTTCCAGAATCATTTCATTTCGTTCAGAGTGGTCATCAAACAACCCTTTACAGCTTTTTCTGAGTCTTCGGATATTCTCGGCCGTAACTGGTACGCCAAGTTCTTCTAAGGCATCTTCCAGATCCGCATCATACCACGCTTCTGTATACCATGCCTCCCCGCTCTTATAGCAAGGCTCTTCTAATTCCTGATTGATTGCTGCAGCAAGTGTAAATAACTGAGATTTATCATCAGGATGTAAAGCAGAAAATTTATCACCAAGGTGCTTCCATTCCGTGTAAACTAAAAATCCTGCCATGGCAGAAGTACTTACTTCCATTCCTGCATCCGTGACTGTCTTATAAAAATCTTTAACATCTTCGGCCATCTTTACTATGTCATAAGGATACACGTCCGTCCGTAAACGGTTTTCCTCATTCTTATCACGATAAAGGATATCCCTAACTAAAGATTTCATTGCATTTTTCCAAAATTGTTCCTTACAAAATTGTTCCATATTTTCCTCCTTGTTCTATTCCATCCGCCTTCTGGATGAAAAATCATTTCTGATATTTTAATTACAATATTGCGGTACGCAAAAAATCCTTTGAATGATTTCTGTACTCATCAATCAAACTTTCTTCTGCAAAGGAAAAATAATCTCCATCAGACGTAAGTATGATATGATCAAGGCACTTAATTCCGCAAAGTTCTCCAAATACTACTACCCTGCTTGTTACATCCATATCCGCAGCAGATGGATTTTTGTTTCCTCCCGGATGATTGTGAAGCAGAATAAATTTATTTGCACCTGCAAGCAAAAGTCTTGTGAAAATCTGTTGGGGTTCTGCAACGGAAAGGTCCACGCTTCCGTGGCTCACTTCAAATACTCCCTGCAGTTTACTCCCGCGCACGGCAAACAGGTACAGGTATTCCTCGACCTTTCGTTCTAAATTAAGTAAACGCTTTGCAATATCAACGACCGCGTGCGGATTCATAATATCATTTACCCCTGTAACATTTTTTGCATTTTCTTTGACAATGACAGGACATTCATTCTCCCCGGTTTCAATTCCGTATATATTAACTCTCATTCTTCGTCCCCTTTTGTAAACAAAAACTGTCAGATCCTCAAAGTTCAATGTCGATAACATCTACTTGTATAGATGATCTTCCTTTCCACCAGTTTGTTGATAGCGTTCCGTACACTACCATCTTCGTGGGACTTCCTAATTCAATATATTTTTCTGCAAGAGAAAAACCAATACACTTCTTCCCATTTATCTTAAACGACAAGTGGGACATGTCACTCCCGACGGATTTTGCTTCTTCAATATCAGCCGCTATGCGGAACACAGGTTTTGGAAGTCCCGTACCAAAAGCACCAACATTGTCAATTTCCAAATACACTTGAAATATTTCCTCCGGATTAATTTCCAGATCAAAAAATTCCTGCTGTGTATCAGAAGCCGCATTCGCATTTTGCTCAAGGGTCAGGAACACGTTGTCCAAGTTTTCCCTTGCGAAACTGAATCCAGCAGCAAATTCATGTCCACCAAACTTAAGAAGGAATGGTGCTGCTTTTGTAAGAAGTTCAAAAACATTTGTACCTTCCACGCTCCGTGCCGATCCTTTTATAGATCCATCAGCCGCATCGGTCATAACAAACGTCGGTCGGCGGGAATCTTCGCAAATATTGCCTGCAAGGATGCCACAAAGTCCTTCCTCAAAGCCCGGCAAATACACGAAACGTATTTTTTCTCCCAACGGCTCCACTGCACTTCCTGCTTCCTTTACAGCTGCTTTCCTTTTTTCATTTGTTTCATATAGCCAGCGTGCTGCCTTATACGCCCTTTCACCTGTCTGGAATATACTTGACAGCAGCAACTTTCCTCCGTCATCATACAACCTTCCAGGCGCATTGATGGCAGGAGCAATCTTGTATCCAATCTCGTCACATCCGATATGTTCCATCGAATTTTCGTTTTTAAGGATATCCAGCAAAGCAGCAAGCCCTTCCGGACAGTTTCGGATATTGAGATTCCGTAGTCCTGTCAGAATAATATTCCGGTTATCTGCAGTTACATCAACAGAATCCGCTATTGTGGAGATGCAGGCAAAAACTGATAGTTTTCCCATGACCTGCGGATTATTGTTAAAAAGACTCTGACCAAGTTTATAGGCAAGTCCAGAACCACAATAATGTCTGTATGTCCACCCTGCCGGATTATCTTCCGGATCCACGATCAGATCTGCAGGCGGTAACTCTGTACTTCGCAGATGATGGTCGAGGACCACAACCGTCATTCCTCTCCTTTTTGCTTCTGTAATCGCATCAAACGCAGAAATTCCGTTGTCAAGCGTTATCAGGAAAGCGCCATCTGGAATTTCATCAACAATCCGCATGTTTATCCCATACCCATCTTTCAGTCTTTTGGGAATGGTAATTTTGAATTTTGTAGCTTTGAGCATGCGTAAGATCATAAACATCTGCGCAGCCGCGCCAAGCCCATCCGCATCATAATCTGCAACAACATGGATCGGTCTATTTTCAGCAACGGCTCTTTTCAAAACAGCTGCAGCCTGCGAGATCCCAGGGCACTGGTAAAACTGGCTTTCTGACATAGCGACTTCTTCCAGACTTTTTCCTGTCTGTTCAAGAACATATTCGGCAAAATTCCTGCACTTTCCTCTTTTTACCCATTTCTTATCCATTCTTTTCCTCCATTCGTATTTTCGGTATAAATACCGGCTATCAGATCTACATGGTAAATATGTAAGATTTGGAATTCCTATGTAGCTTTTAAAAAAAATTTATCAAAATACATTTCCTATACCTGCTTTTCTAAAAAAACCGACATATTTTTCATAGTAGACTTATTTTAAAGGAGGAATTTCATATGCTTACAAATTTTTGGTCAAGGGTACGGGTTTTCTGTGGAAATCATGAAGACTCTACCACTATCATGATGATTCCGCATGCACCTGCTTCCGGGAATGTATCAGCCAGCCTTTATGGGAATCAGACAAACATGTTTTATGCCTGCCCCAAATACTATCCTGAAAACCGCAGTGGAGACGAAAAGCCATGCCGCAACCACATCTCTCTCAAAGAATTTGAAGGAGTTGTTAACTATCTGGCTGAACTTATTGATGAGGGCGTGGTAGATATTGTTGGGGAGCGCTGGAAAAGCAAACAGGGCGTGGAATACTGCGTAATCCGTCAGGATGATATCTACTTTGATGTCCTGTGCCTAAACCGGAAAGGATTGTGGAATAAATGACGCATAATTTTAAGAAAAATTTTACCCTACACAAGCTACAAAAAAAGGTCAACTATACGAAAAAAAACGATAACCCGAAAGAAAAAACAAAATCGTTTGGCAGCCGTATATTGAACATTATTCTTGACCTGTGGATTATCGTCGTACTTATCTTTGGCAGGCACAGTATTGAAGGTCAATCCATGTATCCTACTTACCATGATGGAGAGACTGCTTACACCATGAGGATTTTCACTCCCCTAAAAAGTGGTGATGTCGTTGTTGCCGAATCACCCGTCGGACTGGAACTTTTTATCAAGCGTATTGCTGGATGTCCGGGCGATACGGTTGAAATCCATCCGGACGGAACAATATGGGTCAACGGGAAGCATTTTGAATATGGAGAAGGGAACGCACTTACCCCTCAGGCATTTCCCTATGGTCATGGATACATGGATGATACTGAAGATGGCGGGAAAAAGGTTACTTTAGGAAAAAAAGAATACTTTTTAATCGGAGACAATCACGAACACAGCTCCGACTCCAGATTTTATGGTGCATTTCCAAGAACCAGTATCTGGGAAAAGGTAATCAGTCCCGGGCATAAGGACTGATCACAAACAGATTTCGCATATATTTTTGTTCATTGACATCCTTCTTACATATTTTCTGCGTAAATTGATAGCCCGTAACCTACGGAGAAAGGAGAAAATATGCGAAAAACAAAGGAATTGGAGGACTTTTTATGTACCTCCCATTAGAAGTTGCAAAGAATTATATGCTGCCAAAGGAACCCTCTCCAAACCAGTTTGTCCGCGCTCTTCAAAACATTGTAAACAATCGATTATCGGACGAAGCTTTGTGGACTCTATTTACGGATGAGGATTTCATGAGCCCTGATTACAATGGTGTGATCAAGGAGTTGAATGATGTATTTTTGAAATACTCTGGAAATATTCTGAAAGATCTTTTAGGCATTGATGAGAATGAAATCACAGATATTTCCACCCTAAGAGCTTTGCTCAGAGATGTTACAATCCCGTATCTCACGATAACTGAATGGGCAAAATGCAAACAAATTTATCGTTTCGATCCAGAAATGGAACATGCCCTGATGGACACAGAAGAAGTGAGGATCTCCCCTACTATTTTACGCCGGCTTCCCTATCGGTGTTTTTACATTGAATTTCCACCAGATAGCACATTTTCTGGATCCAGAGATCTGGAAGATAACCATGGTTTTTTTGTAAAATTTGGAGAAACGACAGATGGAGATTTTGAAATTATTTTTACCCGATTCCGCAATGACCTAAAATACTTTACTGGACAACTTCTTTTGAATCATCGGGCACAGTCAGATATTCCCTTAGAAGAAAAAGAATTCATCATTAACCGGGAATTAGATTGCCCAGCGGAAAACATCGCCTCCGCTGACTGGAAGCAGTTTGCAATGTTTTCTTTGAATGCCATCCTGTATCTCTGCGCAATGAACAATGAAGTTTCGGAATGTCCGGAAACGGTAAAAACATATCATCCCGGAGCAACAGTAAAAAACAAATTTTCGGAAATACGCAAGTGGGACGTCGGGGTGAGGTTCGGCGCGGCGGTACGCCGCGCCAGAGTATCACTTCAGTCTGACTCAAAGCCTGAAGACTTATCCCACAAAAGAAAACACGCTTCCCCACGCCCATACATGAGACGTGCTCACTGGCATCACTATCGGGTAGGAAAAGGAAGAACCGAGCTGATTTTGAAATGGATTGAACCCGTTTTTGTCGGTAGCGGAGAGGTTTCCGTTGTAAAACACAGGGTCAGAAAGGAACCAGAAGGATAATGAATGCAATAAAACATGAGAATGACAACATCCGGTTTGGCAACTACCTCCGCGATATGATCAAGCTACGCGGATACACTCAGGAAACATTTGCCACCAAGGTCGGACTCTCTCCTCTGACTATTTCAAAATATGTGAATGGAAGTAGCTATCCCAAGTTAAGGATACGTCATGTGCTCGCAAGAGAGCTTGGCATCCCCGCAACGTATTTTGACTCTGCCAGAAAAGTTTGGGAATCAGCCGATCCTGTCATTGTAGGGGAGCGATTACACAATCTTCTCCAAGAAAATGGGATGAGCCAAACCAAGCTTGCTACTTCAATAAATCTTTTTGATTCGGAAATTTCCGGCTTCGTAAACGGAACACGTTCTATCAGTTACAAGCATGCATCGTTGATCGCGAAAGTGCTCAATACAACTGTGGATGACATTTTGTGTATACATGAACTTCCAGAAGCTCAAATGATTTATCTCGAACAATTCGTATCGAAATTCTGACAGTCCCCCCGTAGCCGCATCACTGCGCCTGCGGGGGAATTTCCATATACGATTCAATTTCCCGTCGGGAAAGACTTTTTCTTTCGGCAGTTCCATTCCTATCCTATTTTCTCTGTTTTTATTATACGCAAAATCCCCGTCGCACTGCGACGGGGATTGCTAACAAAAATCATAGATCAGCGCTGCTGTGTAAACCTTTTTACGATAGGAAGTAAGTGATTCCCGATTTCTTTTGGCTCGCACACGATCGCATCGATATTGTCAAAAAGATTTCCAAAAGAAATCTTATCATGCTCTGTTACCCTGTTTTCAAAATAGATGCCGCAAAGCTGAATTCCCTTTTTACGGATATCACTGATAACTGGTTTCAATAGGGCATTTGAATTTCCGCCATTCTCATCAGTTAGGAGAATGATCAGCTTGTGCTTCTCCTGTCTAGCCACCATTTCCAGTCCACTGATGCTTAAGACTTCCTTTGTGGGTGTTCCCCCTCCGTTTCTTCCGGAAACAAAAAAGTTCCAGGAACAGTTTCTCTTTTGGACTTCTGCCCAGTTCTTAATGATTTCAACATTCGTCCTGCCTGTCGAATCAAAAGCGATAATTTTTATGGGAACCAATCCTTTTAAGCACTCTTCAATCCGTGCAAGGGTTTCACAAGCCTTTTGTTTTTTCTCGCCAGACATGGAGCCAGAGTTATCAAGAAGGATTTCGATGCATCCTGAAAAAGAACCATCTTTCGCCATCTTTCTGTATACATCAAGGTCACCCCTGACAAATCTGGAAAGCTGGCGTGGATCAAAGAATCCTGCTTTCTGGTTCCTTCTCACAGGTTTCATACGCGACTTGAAATACTGTTCATACTGCCTGCGGATAATTGCACATTCCTGCTTCAATAAGCTTGGCAGCTCTGCATTTAATTCATACTGGCGAAGATATTCGTTAAAATTAGTGCAAATACTCTTCAATGTCGTTTCAGGAATAACATCGGAAGCAAGCGTTTTATCTTCAACCACTTTCACCGCATTCTGCGCATTTTCTACAGCCGCTTCTGTGACCATTGCTGCTTCTGTGACCATTGCCGCTGCGGCTGCAGCGGCGCGCATAGCTTCTGTAATCATTTCTGTGCAGTCTTCTGCATCCCACCGGATATTCTGCCCTTTGGATCCGCTCTGCATCCCCTGATTCTTTGTCAGCCTGTCCGTATTTCCTATAATATTTGTATCATCAGTTTCCGGCTTACGAATTGAATCTGAACCATCTTGGAACTTTTCTTCTCCTGCATTTGTGCCTTTCCCTAATGCATTCCCATTTTTATTCTTTCCGGGATCATTAGCCTTACCTTCTGTATTCCTACGCCTTTCTGTGTCCTTAAAAATATTGCTGCTTTCCTTAGGAGTACCTTCACTCTGTCCGGAAGATTCCCTTTCCTTATCCTCTTTTTCCGACAGTGCAAAAGAATGAGGATTTTTCCCAGAAGGATCCATGTCAGGCAGAGCAACTGAATTTCCTTTTATCAGCTCATCTGCCGTTATTTCAAATGTTTTCTGGCTACATGCATCAAAAAGAAATGGATATATACTATTCAGAATCGTTACTGCATGCCGCATCCCTTTCGCACAGGACCGGGCCATTACAGCTTCTTCAATCTCAGGCTTCAGTGACGTAATAAATGTATCAACTTCTGTCCCCATCAGAAAATCTATAAAACCCTTCTGCCAAACGCCCATTGTGGCTTGTGTCAGAAGCTGGTTTAAAATATAGGTAAGTTTTTCCCCTGGATCAGAGAGATCCGGTTTTTTCTCCATCCCGCTATGCAGCCATATCTTCCCACGGAACAAACGTAGGTCATCCCTAAAACCGGGCTTTTCACGCATATTACAGCGTTCCATCCGTCCATCCTCAATGCTGTTAACAACAAAATGCACTATTTTTTTTACAGCCTGCGGGTTGAGATGGAATTTATATTTATCAGAAAAATACTTTAATGCCGAATCGCAATCGCTTTCCTTTACAATCCGGATCGTTTTTCCTTCCAAGCGCTGGGACACATATTCGACAAATCCATAATATCCCTGATTTAAGGCATATTCCCATGAGCGTTGTGTTGTGTACTTTTGATGCCCCGCCTCATGACCTGTCAGGAAGCGCATTCCAGAATGGAATTCATTTTCATCCACACAGACTGCTGTGCCGTCAGGAAAGGTATCCAGAAGACCTATTCCTACATGTATGATCTCTTGCCCGCTTTTATCTGCTCCGGTCCATGCACATGCATCCTTTCCAATTTGGAATTTCGGTAATTTTTTCAATTTCATACATAGATCTCTGTCAATCCGGCCTCCATAATAATTATAGTACCGGGTTCCAAGAATATATAATTCTTCTGTTCTCATAAATTTGCCTCATTTTCATTTGAAAACAGACGGGGCATAAAGCCCCGTCACTCCAACCATGAATCACATTTGTCCATACCACACTCCATTAATGGAAACCTCAACATGAACATGTTCTGCAGAAGTTCCATCATAGATGCCTTCAGCATGATGTGTCAGACGAATCAATGCCTCCGCATCTTCGGCAGCGTCTATACTTCCCGTCCATGTGAATTTAATCATATCTCCATTATTTTCGTATGAATTTTCGTCCACATTAATTTCCGGATAATTGTCCGCAAAATTGTCGAGAATAGCGGGAATGTCACAATTAGCAATAAAACATGACAAAATAATTTCCACGGCTACAACTTCAGAGAAGTCAGGAACAATACTGTCTTCTGTCCCAAGATCAAAAAAAGCGTCTCTCAAGTTGGCACATTCTGAAAAAAATTCCAGCCATTTGTGAGGACATTTTTCTTCCGGCGGCATAAGTTCGTTGACTTCCATCGTTATATCATGAAGTTTTTGAAGTTTTTCCTGTAAAATATTCTTATCTGACTGCATATGCTTTCCTTTCTTTTTTAAAGATTACCAATTTTATCATTGATATCATCAGTAAGTGATGCACGTTCGATTTCAGAGTCACACTGCCCGCGCAATTGTACGTTCAACTGTGCACAAAGCATCTTTTCCTTCAGTTTTCCCTGCTGTGCCTTCACTGCAACCGTCCTTAATGCACGGATAAAACTGCGGATACTAATCGCCTTATCTCCATACTGCGCCGCATTTCCCTGCTGTCCAGTCCTTGCAAGCATGTAGGCATACAGGTTGTCACAGGCTTTATAGTATGCCTGCGGTAACACCTTTTCTCCGAATTCTGATTCAATCTTATCTTTCAGGATTCCTGCAATATGCGAAGACGGCTGCATCTCAATGACTCCAAACCTTGATCTCATTGCTTCATTCAGTTCCGTTGTGCCGACATAATCCCTGTTCATGCTGGCAGTAAGGATGCAATCGCGTCCGACATAAATGCGCCCCTCGCCAGGGACGTCGATAAAGCGGACAGGTCTGTCTTCTGCAACCCGGTTAAATACTACGGCAAGAACCGTAGGATTTCCATAGTTGATTTCATTGACCATCAAAACCCTTCTTCCTGATTTCTGCCGGAGCCACCGTTTGAACTCTGTTGTCTCTACAACGAACCTCATGGTCTGCGTGTATTTTGATAAATATTCATAGTTTGCCGCTTCAGGAAGGTAATCCGCCTGTTTGCCTACGGTATAACAAAGATATGCTTCTGCATCTTCCTTTGAAAGCTTCCTTGCTGATGCGTCATCAATGACTTTGTCACCATATAATTCTGCCTTTACCATGTCTGGATCAACAGAAATTTCGTAATAGATTCCGCCGAGCACATATGCGATCCACTCATCAAGGAAATTTTTTCCAACAGATTTCGGACCTTCAAAAATAAACGGATTGCCATCCATCGCTTGCTCCAAAGCTGTTGCAGCATAAGATGCGAAATACAGTCCCTTCTCATTCGGCGTATCTGTAGGAAGCCACATGCTTGCCGGTCTTTCCAGCTGAAGCGAATTCCCGTCCTCGTCAATTGGAAGCGTATATCCAGATACAATACGGAGCTGAAGATCTTCTTCAACGCCATGCATCCGAAAAAATTCCATAACAGTATCGTGGTATTCTTTTGTAAACGGATCACCCAATGCATACGCTTTTTCCCAAGCTTCTGCAAGAGCCTTGGTTTCCCCAGAAGATGTTTTTCTGGCTGCTTCTTTTGCCTCCAAAATACCGGTCAGATATCCCTTTTCATCAACCCCGGTCACCCTCATTTCATATGGCATACCAATGATATCTTCCATTTCTCCATAAGCTTCCATATCTTTTCGCAGCTCCTTGCCATCATAAAAATCAACACGCCCTACTTTATGTTCCGGCAGAAGGTCTTCCGCGTATGCAAAAAAGCACCGCTTTGTGTTATCGACTGCTACAACAAACGGGACATCAACGGCACCATTCTGGGCGCGTTCCAATACCGTTTTTGAGAATGGACAGATAACAAGAGCTTTGATTTTGATTTCTTTTTTCATTTTTTGTCTCCTTTTTTTCGTTTTTCGGTATCAGCATAGATACCGGCTATCAAGTTACAATGTAAATATGTAAGATTACGAATTTCGGAAAAAGAAAAATAGAAAAACCGCAGCGCGTAATCGCGCTGCGGCATCGAAATTAAGGGAACAACTTCCAGATTCACCATACAGAACCTTTTTTGTTACATCAAATACTCCGTGTCATCGTATCCCATATCATCATAGTCCATATTATTTTGAAGTGCAAAATCAACACCTATTCCAGCATCATTAAAACTGATATCAGTTTCTGTCTCTTCCGAGCTGTAACTTACAGGGATTTCTTCTTCCTGTTCAATATAGGAATGATTCCAATCCCCATGCTCCAGTTCTTCATGATCCTGTTCATCAATTGGACGGTTATCCATAGCATTGATTCCTGGTTCAGGCTCTACCTTCTCATTTAGCTCGCCAAGTTCCATGCTCCGCCTCTCTTGAAGTTCACTGACAATCGTATTTACTTCTTCTTTCGGACAAAACTCTGTGCAGTTATCCAAGGTTACAACACCTCCATCCCGCCCCGCAAAAAGTTTTCCATCTTTATCATACAAAGTGCCATCTTTATCCATATAATTCACTTCCGCAAGGCTGAAGGCACCTGCATGTGTCATCTCTTCTCTTCCCATGTATTGCCGATATACAGAACGGCAGACATCTGCTATTGGGGAATCTTTATAAGAATCATCAATCTCATATGTCTGAATCTTTTGAAACATTCCTTGCATTGTTTCAGAGGCATCCTGCGACTGATATTTCCCAATATCAGCACTCATAAACTGTGCCACTTTATCCATTCTTACATCCTGTTGGAGTGTTTCCATATAGCTTGGGACTTCGTTTGTGTGATGGTTAACATCGTGAAGGATCCCTCTTGCAATGTTTCCTTCCAACTGCAACGGCGTGAGGCCTTCTGTTGACAGTGTCTTTATCGGGTTTTCAAGGAGTCCATGCCTGTGGATATAGTCCATTGTAAAAGCAGGATTATTTCCACTCTTCATGTATTTTCCTGCATACCTGTCATCAATTTTATAATAAGCAGTGTCATTTTTTGCATTCGGAGGGCATATCGACACAGTATATCTATCTACTGTGACAGATACCGGACCCTGATGCTCCTTCAGTGTTTTATCTTTACGGTATCCGTCATGCAGCTCCTTAATCGCTTTTTCAATTTTCTTTTCTGTTTCTGCACGCGTTGGTATCGGCTCTGGTTTTTGGAATAAAGAAAAACGTTTTTTCTCTTTTCCCTGTGCTTCTGTCCCAGTTTCTTTGGTTGAACTGTCTGGTGCATGTCCCTTTTCATCACTTCTAACAGATTCTTTTCCTGAATACTCTTTTTTCTCTACATCCCGCTTTTCTTCAGGTGAATTTTTATTACTATCCTGAGACGCCTTCTCTTTTTCAGCATCTTTTTGTTTTCCTGTCTGTTCTGGTTCAATCCCATATTCCCGGTTATACTGCATCCGTTTTTTTTCAATGTCTGAAAGTGTCACCTGCGCTATGAGTTCCTTTTCTTTTTCTGTCAGATTTCGGATGGCCGGCTCTTCCCCTACCCTTTCTGCAGCAACCATTGAACGAAGTAATGTTTTTTCGCTACTGCTCAAATCAATTTCCCACTGTGTTCCACGAATCCCGGTATTCTTTTCCAGCATATGGATGTGCCCAATTTCTTTTGAATCATTAAGCTGATTTTTTCCTTCAGCATCTTTTTGTAGTTCACACAACTTAATTGAAACATAGGCTTCATGATTATGGCTGCGTTCAAAATCCACATATTCAAATTTTAACATTTTATTCTGTCCAAGTCCTACATAAAAGGTCTGGCATTCCCTACCACTCAGTTCCACCAGTTTCAAGGCAACAGCCATATCTTTCTCATCTGCCGATTTGAGATTTTCATAGCCCCTGATATTCAGCGGATTCTCCAGAATCGTCTCTTTTGCAACCCTTACATTCTCCCGCTCCTGTGTTTTTTCTGCAATATGCAAAGAATATTCCGCGCGCATCTTACGGATTTCCATCTGTCGTTCCTCATCCGTCATCTTCTCCATCCGCCGCAGGTCTTTATTTTTTGCGATGACATCCAAAACACTATCCGCAATCCGTTCTGGAATGGAGCGCATCCACGCAAAAAATCTCATAAACATTCCACGAGTACGCTGAAGTGTTTCATATACACTACGATTATAATCTGCTTCCTGAGCCTGTGCGGCCAGTAAAGCCATCTCCTTTTGGGAAAGGGTTTTCCTGAATTCTTCAAGATCACTTTTTGTACTTTCATACCTAACCCGTTCCAGTTCAGACTCCTCCTTCCCATTCTGAACTTTTTTCAAATGAATTTTCTCAAGCTTGTCAAATTCCTTTTTAAGTGCTTTATACTGGTTTGACAAATCTTTAAAATCTTCCCGTGCAAAGCGGATTTCTTTCGCGATTGCATTCTCCTTGCGCTTTACATATTCTTTTTCTTTTTTAATATCCCTTCCTGGCATCTTTTTACCTCCGCATTTTGTTTTTTGAAAAAGGAATTCTCAAAAGAAAATATGTCAGATTTAAAAGAAATTGCTTTATCAAAAATATAAAAATATGAAGTTACTGCTTTAAACTAATATGCTGCATCATAAATAACAAGTGTGAACTACCCATTGGCTTTAGACAATGGGTAGTTCACATTCGGTAAAATGTTTAATATGAAAACCAAAAAGAAGAGGCAGTCGCTTTAATGATTGATATCAATCGGAAAGCAGCCGCCTCTCCCATCATAAGATTTCGGGTTAAGATTCGTTAAAAGTATAAAAATGCGTTAATGAATTGTGTGTAACTTTTTGAGTTTTTTTATATTTCTCAAGTACTGCCTGAACAATATGTTTCCACCTACTATAATTCGTTTGCCTTGTTTGCGTGTATGGTCCCCAGTCTTCAGGACCAAGATCAAAATTGCTTTTTACAAAATTCTGAATCTCCTTTACCGATAATGTAGTTCCGGTTGGAATTCTATCCAAAATATTCTTTATATCTTTTGTATGAATCATAATCATTTCCTCCTTTCAATACCATTATGGCAGAAAAATTCAGCATTGCATATTGACGCATTTGCCAAAAAAAAATTGGGTTTTTTATTTTCGGATCTTTCAGAAAATTCTTTGTATATTTTTTTCAGACACGCTTGTGCAAAAAAGCAGACACGCTAGTTCATTAATTGGAAAGCTCATATTCTTGTGCACTTTTCCTATAGTGAAATATAACAAATTTCTTGATTCGGATCGACATCAATCAATTGCTCTTACTTCAGTCATAGACATACCAAGTTTAATGCCTGCTTTTAATCCCTGTTCATAGTACAATGACAACAAATTCCCCAATGCCTCCTGCACATCATCCGCCAGTTCATCATCTATCTCCATTTTTTCATCTTCATCAGATGCAGCGCGATACGCCATTTCATGTTCCAGTACACACTTGCGATACTTTCGCAATGCCTGCTGATATTCCTGTTCTTTTTTCTTTGCATATTCATAATCAGAACAATTACGTTTGTGAATATTCTGACTTGATCCAGTCAGAAAGAATTGTGTTATCTGTTGCCAATTTATCCTGCTCATGTATTCTTCATTAAACATATTCATTCCCCTTTGAAAATTTAAAAATTTATTCTTGCATCAACTATATTTATTATAATATCTTTGCTTTTGCGTTTCAACATGATATCTGAAAATGAAAACCCCGGCGCGGCGCGCCGGGGACTGTCAATTTTAATTTAGAAGTTCCGGATTATCAAAAACATTTCCTACAACTCTTTCTCTGGTCATAATTCAATCCTCCAACATTTAAGATTTGGTGATAAAAAACGGGCGCACGCCACGCCCCCAGCGGCAATCGTCGTAAAACACACAACCGTCGCTGCCGACGCACCGCACCCAATAAGAATCGTCTCTTCTCGGAGTCTGATTTGGCGTTGCTAACCAATATGTATTGTCAATCCTTGGAATGTCTTCTCCATATTTCATTAAGATTTCAATGTTAGGAATCGATAGGAGACAATGATTTTTAATTCCATAATCCTTAAATCCATCCATAGATGTTAAACTTAAGTCGAATGGAACAAGTTTATCTCCAAATTTTTCTCTCAAATCTTTTAAAAGCTGGCTCTTATCCAAACACTCTGCAACATTAGATTCCGCGTAATTATTATTTTCTCCAAAACTCATAATTCTCATCGCACCATACATAAAATAAAGCGTATACTCTCCATCCTGTACCGATGTCCAATCATAGCCACAAATCTTAAATTTACACATGTTTTTTATCTCCTTTTGTCTGTTAAATCTCAACTCATTCCAGTTCTTCTCTAAATCTCAGTTTTATGGATTAGCTCTTTCGGAAATCCATCGTCTACCTCCACTAAAGTGTTATACAATCTATATTTTCCAGATTGCATATGGAAAATTTATCCTGCGATCTAATCCACATTTTCTTCATCCTTTAACCTACATTTTCGATTTCCTTGTGGAATAAAATGCACTGTTGCTGCGGTTTATTATAGCCGTCGCTGCAATAAAAAAAAGTTGCAATCGTATCATTTTCGTGATTCTCAGAAAAGTTTTTATTAATAAATTCAATCAGATCCTTTTTATTCATACGAATCATTCCCTGCATGATTCCTCCATTCTCCGCAACTGGCGGTCAAGTTTTCTTTCAATCTTAAAATCCAATCACACAGAAACCTTCTGGCAGACCATATTCCTTCGCATTGCGGAGGACATACTTAACCGTGCGCCGTACAACCATGCCCGTATACTTACTGCTGAATGGTGGATATTTTCCCACAATATATTCCTCCAGTACGAGCGTGTCTCCGGGTTGGATATTGTCCTCATCTTTCCGAAACTCAAAGTTTTTAATCCCATTTTTGACATCCCAGAAGTATTCTGGGGAAATTTTTTTCCTGATTTCTTTTCCCATGCTTGATTACTCCCTGTTATAGTAAGCAATTGTTACTTTTAGATTGCAGCCAAGTGCCTGACGAATTATGTTTTTTGTTCCTCTCGACCTACCATCCCAGAATGCAATGAGCATACCTGAATCTTGCCTTGCATACCGACACATTTCCGCATTTCTCATAGGACCTGCTGCCCGCCCAAACTTGTTTCACTGTGCCGGAAACGTCTTCAACAGTAAATTTTCTTCCTGGGCGAACTTTTCTCCTAATGCATCTGCACCAGAACAATGTCCAGATACAATTTCAATTACATCATGGTGCTTGCGAATTTCTTTCAATTCAGACTCCATGACGTTAAAAAACTTTTCCTCATCATCAAAATCTCGTCCGCCTGCAACGATTATTCTCATTTGTATTCTCCCTTAAAAATTTTGAAAAAGGCTTCCCGGAGGAAGCCTTCTCTGTCACCAATCCAACATTAAGCAGAAATATTGCTCAGAACATTACCGGCCCAGATCTCGTGTTCGATCCTCGTTTCCAAGGTATATTTCTGTGCATTTTCAGTGATTGCATTGATAAAACTGAGAATATTTCCTTCCGGATAGGTTCCATTCAAGAGATCGTTCAGATCCTCCATCGCCTTTCCCTTTCCAAGATGCAGTTCCTTCTGTGCCCTTGTCAGATACAAATTCATTTCCTCCTGAGAAAGCATTTTGTTCTGTGAACACACCAGTTTATCAGCAGCATACTGATTCATGGCATCTACGTTTTCCAGCGCTTTCACGAAAAGGTCAGCGCCTGCTGACTCAAAATCTCCCAGATGCGTCTGTCTGAATAATGTTCCGCCGTTTTTGACAATAACCAGACCGTTCCGGCATGCAAACCTGTAGATAAAATACTTAATATTCAAGCTTCCGCTTCCCACATCAGAACTGGAAATTGTAAATCCCGGAGTATATTCACGGTTGCCGATCTTCAGAGGGGAATTAAAATCCACAAACCGCATATGCAGCTTGTCCGGATTCACAAAAATCTGGTTTAATTCATATCTTCCCGCATACTGAGGTGCATCCAATGCCTGCTTGACATTTTTCATGACAGAAGCAGTATTGAAAACATTATACCGATCTGAAAGAACTGCACGGACAGCCCCTTCATACTCACGTACTAAAAGATCCTGCTCCCCTTCGATTTTGCCGCTCCATTCATTGAAGTTATGGACAGCCAGCTCCCCCATGCCTTTATCAAAGCATTTGGAAATATAAGAAGCCGGCACGCCAACCTTTCCGCACAACTGCGTAAAGGCATATTCTGAAATATCAGAATCATGCTGCTCTCCAAAGGAATCCTGATACTTAACTTTCATCTCATCGGTAATGGATAACGGACATCGCGATTCCCCAACCGAGCGCCGATCTACCCAGTTCAGAGTCATCTTTTCTGCCTGTTCAATGTATTCATCTAAAGAACTAATCCCTTTTCCCTTAACATTCGCCAGTGCTTCAACGTCATTTTTAATAATCATCCAAAAATTAGCGGTGCCCCATAGATTGATCTATGGGGATGAGCCGCTTCCTCCTTTCTTTTACGCAGCCAGATACTGGCTGCTCCTTCCAATAGTTTTAAATGTTTACAACTGACGCCGTCTTTGACCTTTTTTAAAAGGCAACTACTGCCTCTAAAAGTTCTTCTAATTCTTCCAGTTCACAAATCACTGTACGGATTCCCGCATCGTGCCATTGCCCATAGGCATATTCCCAAATCCTTATTGCCTTATCTCTGGAAATTTGATGACCGATATCATGCCGAATCCGTCTGTAAACCATTTCTTTTATTTCATCCCGACGCCTGTTTCTTTCCGAATTCAGTCTCGCAACCTCCTTCAGGTATTTCTGGTTGTTTTTTTCAATATACTGACGATTCCAAACAACTGTTTGATCCTCATCAATAATTGTACCTTTCGGGATTTTTTTGATTTCCGTTGGTTTACAAGACATCCGTTCCATGGTTTCCCATTGAACACGGATCTCATTCCACTCATACAGATTTGCTCTCACAGCAACTCCTCCTCTTCTGGAAGTCGCCAATAATATTGACTCGCCGAACAATCTGCCGGAATGATTCCGCCAGAAAAATGGTCTTCTGCCGGCTCAATGATCCTGTCCTGAAAATCATCTTCATCCAAAATGAGCACATTGTCATTTGCAGCATCTTCCACCTTATTAACAGCTTCTTCCAGTGAATCTGCCTTGACCACCACGCAGCGGCTGGAAACCTCCTTGATTCTGATCAAATACTCTCCCACGTTCTCCCTCCTAGCAAGCAGCCATCATCCCAGAAATGCGTGCAGCCATTGCATCGATAAATGCACAGACCTGAGATTCGATCGCATTTTTTTCTTTGTCGTTATCTCTCAAAAACATTTCACACATAACAGCAAGCGGCTTGCCGGATTTAAGCAACTCTTCCATAGTTCCTTCGTCAAAATTAAGATATTCCATTGACAGCAGGATATCTTCACGCACAGAGCATTCTTCTGCATGGGCGATAACGGTCGCCACATCCTGGCTCATCAGCCAGTTATGGTACTCATCCTGCTCCTTTCTCATTGCCAGAGCTAATTCTACATGCAGTGCTTCCTTAGACATTTTTTTGTTCATTTTTTTATCCTCTTTTCCCTTTCCTCGACATTGCAATAATGTCGGCTATCATATTACTTTTTAAATATGTAAGAAATAGAAGTTAAATTAGGATTTTAAACAAAAAAATTTTTAGATTTGCAAAATCGCGCCCCGACGGGGCGCGATTTGATGAATAATATATGTATTGAAGTGTTTCTGTAGCAGAAAATCACTCAACATCCAGCAGTGGTGAACCGAATTCTTTTTCAGGCCCCTTCTCTTCCTGTTTGCTGATCGTGATATTACGGTTTACCTTTGCATCATAGGTTCCCGCCTTTACTACTTCCGCAAGGTCGATGCCGACCGTCTCTTTCATGGATTCAAACAGCTTTGCCATCACAGCGGGCACATTCCCAGCCACGCTGTCCACGCCGCTGCCGTCCCCGCCCCCGATGATCGTGATCTTATCGATCTGGGTCAGAGGCTCTGCGATCTTGCCTGCAATATCAGGCAGAACCTTGATCAGCATTTCTGCCATTGCCGCATTGTTGTACTTCTGGTAAGCTTCCGCACGCTTCTCCATCGCTTCCGCTTCCGCAATACCTTTTGCACGGATTGATTCTGCTTCCGCCTCGCCGACCATCTGGATGCCTTTTGCCTCCTGCTCTCTGGAGAACAGATCCGCCTCGGCTTTTGCGCGCTGCGCCTCCGCCGCCTTTTCCGTCTCGAACTTTCTTGCTTCCGCTTCCTTCTGGCGCTCAAACAGCTCGGCTTCCGCCTTCTGCTGGCGCGCAAATTTGTCCGCTTCCGCTTTTTTCTTAACCTGTGCGTCCAGAGACTTCTCCATCGTCTCCGCCTCGCGCTGTTTTAACAACACCAGCCGCTCTTCCTTTGCAATGTTCGCATTTGCGGCGGTAACCTCGATCGTCTTTCTCTGCTCTTCTTTCTGGATCTCGTAAGCCGCATCTGCCTCGGCGCGCTTGGTATCCGCATTTTTCTGCAGATCGGCTTTCTGGATGTCCAGCTCGTTGTTCTTGATCGCAATTTCGCGCTCGGAGTTGATCCGCGCGTCATTTGCCTGACGGTCTGCCATCGCCTTTGCAATCGCGATTTCCTTCTCCGCTT